>OGOQ01000989.1_pt1 | contig 24328 bp, 38 predicted proteins | sample 1552691 | NCBI WGS metagenome assembly OGOQ01 (sample SAMEA2580209, study PRJEB22360) | human gut metagenome | biome: human gut; feature: human-associated habitat; material: faeces | place: Denmark | collected 2008/2010
ATTCCGCAGACAAGACTTTCATCTGCGATGCTGCCGATTTCATTTGTGATTGATAACTGCTCGAATCTGCCGATATTTTGACGCTTGTATAAGCCATTCGGTCGCCTCCTCTCTTACTGATTTTCGTTGATTGTATCTAATTCAAATTTTAAGTAGTCCAACAACGTGACAATGTTCTCTTTCATGCATTGACTGTATGAGTTTTTCAATAGCCGAATCGCAATTTTCACAACACGGTCAACAATTTCCCCGCAGACTTTCCATTGATTTTCCTCCGGTTGTTCATCCTCGTCCTCATATCCGTTTTCACGGTCATAGTCATCGAATGCGGATGCCTCTTTTTCTACCTGTTCAACCTCGACAATGCTCAACATCTTCTCTGCAACAATGTTCTGCATGATGAAATGAACCGTCTTGATTGCCGTCAGAAATTCAACTGCATCAATCTCCCCAACTGCTGCAAGCGACAATTCATTCCCGAACATCTCCTGCATTATCTTTTTGTTGAAAAACATCACTCCGGAGAATTTCTCCGTGTCATTCTTTTCCATGAGACTGATGTATTTTTTATACTGTTCTACCGTTACGGAATTGATGAAAAGTCTCTCACCTCTGCAAGTGACCTCGATTTCCGGTATCACTTGCCACTCTGAAAATTTTTCTCTATCTTCTCCATACGTTTGGTGAGGTCGTCGGCGATTCCCATGTCGATGAACTGGAACTCAAGAATCAAACCTGCTGCATCAAGTCCGGTCTCCGGATTCTTTAATTCCTCAACGGTGAACTGGTCTCCGTATGCTTTGCAGATAAAAAGACCCATCGCCTCAATGTCCTGCTTTGAATATCTCTGTTTTGCGTCGATAACCTCTGCAAGTTCGAGATATTCCGTGTATGTGTCGATTGACATTTTCGGCATTGTAAACTCTTTGTTATTGACTATAATTTTTCTTTTCATGATTTATCCTCCTGTTATATATCCTCTTATTAGCCTAAACCGCCGTTTTTCTCCTGCACTTTGCTGAACCAATTCTTGATTGCCTCTGCTGCCTTTGTATCTTCTGTTACAAGGTTTGATTCATCAACAGAAATCTCATATGCATTGTCAAGACTTCTCTCATAGAATGAACCCTTGACGCTCTTTGTTGTCGGAGACAGTTTTCCCTCTTTTGTGCTTGCCTCCTCGCTGATTCCCTCTGCAAACTTTCCGGCATACAACCACTTGAAATCATACTTTCCGTTGAGTTTTCTTTCTCTCCATCCGACAGCGACCTCCGGTGCTTTGTCGTCTGCCGTCTTTACGAGGAAACCATTCTCATACAACTGACCGAAAAGAATCTGTCTGTCCTGTGGTGCAAGGGCGTTGACCTCAAGTTCGATTTCAGTTCCCTCATATGAATTGATGACCTCCTCTGTTCCGTCGTCAGAGTAGATTTTCTCCGAACTCCATTTTTCATCAACTTTTGCTTTGATTGCTCTTGCCAGTTTGACCGGAGTTTCTGCAACGTATGCTTTCGCATCGTTCTGTGTGAGTTTTGCGATGTAGAAATCTCTACAACCGCAAGTTCTACTTCTGACAATCTTCTGTTCTGTTTCGCTGACCTGTGTTACTGTTTCGCTCATGTCTATTCCTCCATTTCATAAAACTTTGAAAACCTTTGTGCTTTCATATAGATTCCGTCCTCCGGCTTTGAATCGTCTCCATTCCTGCCGTCAAATGAGAAATCATTTTCTTTCATGAGTGACTTGATTTCCCTCGCAAGTTCAACCTCGTCATTCTCTGAAAATATAGTGACCTGCACTGACAGCGTCACTCCCTCTGCATCGTCGTCCGAAAAATTCTCGTCGTTTTCTCCCAAATCCCACAATGTCACATGTCTGTCATGGATGTTTTTGTCATACCATCCTTGCATCACAATGATTCTCCTGTCTGATATTGGTTTCAATGCGTCGGATGCATCTTTGATGATGTCCGGACTGCTGCTCATGCTCTCACCTCATTTCAATGTGTTGTCTAAATATGATTGATATTCCTGTTCTGCGATTTTTTGCAGTTCCGCATCTGCCTCACGCCCTGTTGCATAGATAAATTCTTGAGGCGGGCGATAGATAGTTCCCCAGTTTATGAATTTCACATAAAAATGTTCGCTGTTGTCCGACTTTTCCCATCCAACATCCGCAGACGCTCCGGTGTCTTTCACCTTGACCGCTCCTAGTGGTATGCTGTCCGCTGCATGTGATGTCACGGATGACTTTGAACCAAATCCTCGACCGGACAATTTAATGTCCGCAGATTTCGGAATCTTGCCGGACATGATGTTTTTCACGACTGGTTCGCTTTGCTTTACAATCTTTTGATTGACCTCTTTTATGTCCTCGTCGCTTGCTGCGTCCTCAAATGCTTTCATGAGTTCTTTCAAGCCTTGAAATTCCATCTCAATTTTCACTGCATCACCTCCGGTGTCAGATTATGACACTACGCTCCCGCTCTGCATTTCAACTGATATTTCCTGTCGTCTGTGAACATCGGACACGCATCATATATCTTGAACTCAACGCCTTTATACACTGCATAGAACTCTTTCAGATTCAATCTGATTTCCTCCATCTTGTCGCAGGCTCTTGTTTCAAACACAATCGTGTTCTCAAGACCTATCTGCAACGCATTGTATTTCTCGTTTGTTCCCAAACTCTTGACATCGCACCAACATGAGAAAAAATCCTGTTCCTCCTGCTGCCGTCTGCCATCAACAACGCTTGTTGTCTTGCGAATTATCTTGATTCTGCCTGTCATTCTGCTGCACCTCCGTATATTTCTTTCAATAGCATGGAGGAAACGGCAGCAGAGAGCGTTTTCGTGTCGCTCCGGTACTTGTCACGGTTGTCGTACAGTTCTTTCACGGACATAAATGCAAGCAGTTTTTGACGGCTTGTGAGGTTGTTCCGGTCGAAATTCGGAATCAGTTCCGTCATTTCATCCAGTGTCGTGTCAAACATCAATTCAAGGATTTCGATGTCGTCATCATAGTCGATGTGACAATATGTCTTGCATGTAGCAATCAGACCGCCTCTGTACTTCTCTTTTTCTTCATCCGTCATGTTCTCACCTGCTTTCAATAGCAGGACGGATTCACCGCCCTGCTGCCATATTACCCGTTGATAACTTCTGTAATCTGACCCTTGATGACTGCTCCCTTGTCAACAGGCTGCACATCGAAACGGTCACGCACCTTGATTCCGGTCATGTCCTTATCCCATAAACCCGCACCTTTGTCATTGAGGTCGATTGTGAGGACATTTCTGTCAAAGAGTGTGACTGCCTCTTTTAAGTCACCGCAGAAAATAGGATGCTTGTACCCGTCGATTGTGTGACCATCGGTGTTCATAATCTTCTCGGATGCAAGAGTTTTCTTTGATAATTTGATGATAGGATATTCACCGAAAAGCATCTTTCCCTTTGTCTGCTGTGTCGGGTCTTTCTGTAAAATATAGTTGCCGTCTTTATCCTTTAACTTGTCAAGGTAGTTGAAACCGCTCTGATTTGTGATAACAACTGCATTGTCAGCGATTGCAGGGTCTAACTGCTCATTGAAAATGTCCTTGAGGCTGTCAAGGTTCTCGACTGTGACCTCTTTCCCTTTTGTCATCTCGTTGAGTACCTTGAGAATCATTGCGTTACGGGTTGCCTTTGTTTTCTTGGCAATCCATTTGTTGATGTATGCCATGATGTTGGATGCTGTGTCCTCAAGTAACTCTGCTGTCATCTTGAGGATTCCACCCTTTTTCTTTACCTTGTACTCAATCGGTAAAAATTCCGGTTCGTCCATCTCCGGAAAATCCGCAGCCTCGTCAACATTGTCAAATGGTGTTGATTCTGCATCAACCTCAATGTTTCGTGTTCCTGTCTTAGTTGTTACGCCCTCGACATTGACATACTGTTCAAGGTTGTCGGATGAACGACGCAACTCGATGATGTCTGTTCTGATGTCCTCCGGAATTGTCACGCCGATTCCGACCTCTCCCTCACTTCCTGCGGTTGTGTCGGATGTGAGTGCATCCTTGTACACCTTGATGTCTGCCTCGTCTGCCTCTTTGTGCAGGAATCCGGCTTTGACAATGTTGACAAATGATTTCACGATGTTCTTTTTGTCCGGCTTGACATCCCCGCCGACCTGCTTTGCAGTTCCATCCTTGACCTTGTTCTCGATGCCGTCCTGCTCGTCCTCGTCCAAATCATAGAGGAGGTCGAATCTGTTCTGTAATTCTACGAGTTCCTTCTTTGCTGCTCTTGCCTTGTCGAGTTTTCCATCGTTCACAAGGCTCTTGACTTCGTTTTTCTTGTCGTTAATCTGCTTTAATAACTTCTGTAATTCCTTATTCATGACTTTCTGTCCTCCATTTCTTACATACCATAAAGGTATAAATCATCAAGAATCTGCTGCTTTTCTGCCTCGATTCTCTGTTTCTCTGCCTCTGCTGCTGCATTGTTCCGGTTTTCCAATTCCGCAATTACCGCATCGACAATGTCCTTTGTGTCGATTCCCTTGAGTGCCTCCGGAATATTGTTGTATTTCTCGAAAAAGTCAGATGCACACGCTGCAACTGCTGCCTTTTCCTCGATTTCAACATTGAAATACTGCTGCATCTTCTTACTGTCGAACCATGTCTCATTGCTCATGAGAGATTGAATTTTGTCTCTTGTGACACCCTCCTGCACATGCTCCATGTAGACATCAAGAATTGAATCCTCGCAGAGATTCAACTGTTTTATGACTGCCTTGAAATCATCTGCGTTTCCGTATGCCATGCACAACGGTTTGTGAATCATTGCTTGAGCACCTGTTGCAAAATGCAGTTCGTCACATGCAAACATGATGACTGATGCAATGGATGCAGCCATTCCGTCAACATATCCGACTTTGTGTCCGTCATATCGCTTTAACTGGTTGTAGATTGCCAGTCCTGCAAATACATCTCCACCGCCGGAATTGAAATAGATGTCAATGTCCTCATATCCATCTAACTGGTTGAGGAAATCTGCGATGTCCTGCGGACATCTGTCCTCCTCGTACCACATGGATTCCCATGTCGCTGATACAATGTCACCGTAGAAATACAAGGAACATCTGCTCTGCTCCTCGTCCTGCTCTAAATCCAAATATCCGACATTTTCAACTTTCCCGCTGCGTTTATTCTTCTTTGTAAAATCAAAACGTCTCTTTTTTGGCATGATTATTCACCTCCCTCCTGTTCATCCTCGTCCTCTGCCTCGTCGGTTTCGTCCGGTTCTGTTTCTGTGTCCGGCTGCTCTGTGTCCGGCTCTGTTTCTTCCTCCGGCTGTTCCGGTTCATCGGCGTTCTCCTGTTCGGATTCGCCTTTCAAATATGCTGCACCCGCCATCGTCAACGGTACGATGCTACCGTTCGCAAGTAGGACATCGCCTCCCTCCGCATCTTCCATGTCGAGTTTACGTCTTGCCTCATTCGGTTTCATAATCATTCCATTGACAGCGTTTCTCAAATATTCCATCTGTGTTTTTGAATCGGTTCGGAATAATACTTTTTCGTTGAATTTGTAATAATATCCGTCGTCTGCATCTTCATCCGGCAGCATTTTGAAATTGATTTCCTCCTCATACTGCTTGATGATGAACAGTTCTGTGTCAACGTAGAACGATAACTGCTGCATTTCGCTGTTACTATATGACGACTTTGAATAGTCGTTGATTTGATTCGGTTTCACTCCGAACGCTCCGGCGATTTGCAGGGCATTATATTTTTTCAGTTCAAAGAACTGTGAATCAGTCAGTTTGATGTCGAGGGGCGTGAGTTTCATTCCTAACGGAACAGGCAGAATTTTTCCTGTATTCTTTGCCCCGCTGCCGAACTCCTCAAACGATTTGACAAGTGCCTCTTTTGCCTTTTCGTTCAACTCTCCCGTGTATTCGAGTGTTGCTTTTGCTGTCAGACCACTCTCATACAAGTTATTCATGAACGCCTGTGATTCGGATGCACCTGCAACCGTGTCTCTCAAAATCTGCTGCACTGGTAGTCCTGTGATTCCGTCGAAACTGAATGATGTTTTGAAATGCATCACCTCGTCCGTGCTGAACACATATTGACGACCGGATGTCGGGTCTGTGTAGACGTACCACAAACGCCCCACTCCTGCGAATATCCCTGCATCGTCAACGACTATCTGCACACAATTTGACTGCATGACCCACAAATCAACGATTTTTATTTCACCGCCGAATTTCTTTCGGTCAAACTTCTTTCTCATATACACATAGCCGTTTCCGTAATGGTTGCGGTTGATTTCAACCGTGTTCCAAAATGTTGTTGGTGTCATGAACGGATTCGGTCTTTTTGAGAGCAGTTTCGATGTATCTGTCGCCTCTGCCTCAATGATTCCCTTGTCCGTTTTCTGATAATATTTGATAGGCATTTTCGCAAGGGTCTCCGACAGCATCTTGAGACAAGTGAAATATGTGACCTCTGATGTCGGTTTTCCTTTTCTTTTCAATCCTATTCGCTCAAGGAACGACGGTGAGTTCAATGTCATTTTCCCTCCGTCGTTCTGTGGTTCGCCTCTCCACCAATTTGAAATTTTTACTCCCAATCTCTGAAACGGATTCATTTATTTCTCACCGCCTTTCTTCATGTATTTTTCATATTGCTCAAGCCATTCATTGACAGTTTCATTCACATCCGGACGGTATTCCTCTTTCATTGCGTGTTTCCATGCGTCGATGATAGCGTCAATCGGGTCGATTCGTTCTGTCGTGATGTCTTTGTCAATCTTTATTTCACCGTAATTGTTTGAAATGGTCTTTGCGTTCGCAATCGACCAAACAAGCAGACTGTCGACCGGAACAACTATCTTGTTGCCCTCTTTGCCGACTTCCATTCCCTCAATCTCCACATTGCCCGCAAGGATTTCAAGTCTGAAATCAACGGTCGCATCGTTCAACTCTTTTGCTGTCTGCGTGACAGAGATTGAATCGAATCCCATCGCCTCAAGGTCTGACAGGAACGCCGATGCGTTGTGCGGGTCGTAACAAATCAACTGCGGTTTGAGGTTGTATTCTCTCACCAAATCCTCAAGGTATTTGATGATATATTTGTAATCTGTCTTGATTCCTCCCAGTGTTTCCGTTACCGTCACAAGACCTTTTTCAATCCATACGTCGTATGGTACTTTGTCGGTCTTGATGTGTTCATCCACCCTTGAGGACGGAATGAATGAATGTGTGTGAACAAAATATTTTTTCGTGTCCTCCACCATGAACGGAATCACGATTGCGATTGATGTCAAGTCGCCTCCGGATGACAAGTCAACTCCGACATAGCACTTTGACCCTCTGAAATCCTTGAGTGATTTCAGAACGGCACATGCTTTCCATGATGCAATGTCCTTGATGTACAGTGAATTTGACCACTGCATCCACATATTCAACTGCTTTACAAGGAAATCTCTCAAGTCCTCCCCGCCCATATCACGGGCAGTGTGTGCAATCGGAATGAGGTTCTCAAGTGCATCCCTGTCAAACTCAAGAATCGGGTTCGCTTTTATCCAGTTTTCCGGTGTGTACCTGTCATCGTGTTCGTCCATCTGTGCGATGTAGACAAATTGACTGTCATTCTCGAAAACGCCCTTGAGTAGATTGCAGCAATACTCATACAATTTGTAGCACGGCGACTTGAGGTCGAACCCTGCTGTCGTAATGACTGAAATCAACGCCGACTTGAGTTTCTTGATACCGCCCTCAAGCAGTTTGTACATCTGATTTGTTTTGTGTGCGTGATACTCGTCGACGATTCCCAAATATGCACGGTGTCCGTCAAGTGACTTTGTGTCTCCGGACAACGCTTTGATTTCCGAATGTGTCAGCAAACAGTCAATCGTGTGGTTGTGGTCGTGAACCTTGAACCACTCTGACAAATCCTCGTCGGAATTGATGAATTTTGCGACCTCGTCAAAAACTATGTTCGCTTGGTCTTGCTTTGTAGCCGTACAAAATATTTTTCCGTACTTGTACCCGTCAAAATTGCCGTAATAACACGCCAAAATACCATTGATGAACGATTTTCCGTTCTGTCGTCCTAATTGCACATAGGATGTTCTGAATCGTCTGTATGACTTTTCCTTTGTTCTCCATCCATTGAGCGACCCTAAAATGAAACACTGGAACGGATATGCCGTCACATGCTCATTTTCCTCGCCCTCTGCAATGGTCAATTCCTCTGCGAAATTGATGATTTCCTCCGACTTTTCAACGTCGAAATAGTATTTGTACGGTGCTGCTTTCGATTTTTCGATGTCGTCAAGATGCCTCTGACATGCAAGACGGACATATTCTCCGGCTGTTATCTTGCCCGATACGACATCAAGGGCGTATTGTGTGCAGCGGTCTTGTGTTTCTCCTGCTTTTGCCATGCCTTAATTTGCATATTTCGCAAATTTGTTCTCCGGCTTTTGCTGTTGTGGTTTCGGTACGACCAAACGGCAGCGGGAGGAAACTGTCAGTCCGAAATCTGATGCTCCCTGCCTACACTGTTTCATGCAGCGGTCTTGAATAATCATGAGGCGTTCTCTTTCTCCGGAAACGACCTGTCTTGTACCGACCTGCACACGTTCTTTTTCGCCCGTGTCCGGATTTTCCCGCATCTCATAGACTGGAACATCCTCCATCAATGGAGTTGCTCTGATTTGCTCTGTGATTTCGATGTACTGCGTTTGTGCAATGAGTAGTCTTGCCAGTGCATCGCAATCAAGGTTTGAAATCAGTTTGATTTCGAGTAATTCTTTTGCAATCTTCCGGAACTGTTTCTTTTGTTCCGGTGTCAAATATGACGGAGGTCTCACTTTGTCGCATGGTGCTGTGACCTCGGCGTTTTTTCGTGCCTCAATCTCGGCTTTTGTTAGGTGTTTTCGCCCATTCATCACAACCAAATCTGTAGGTTGTCTTTGTCCTGCCATGATGCAACAAACCTCCTTTCCGTCAGTATTTCAGTGCTTTTGTGTCACATTCTGACACCTCTTTCGGATATACCCATCTACTGAAATTCTCGTGGGGAGTTTTCTCCAAGGAAAAGAGGGGGTGCGACTAAAAACGAATCGCACAAAACTTTTTTATATCCCCCTGCCTCTCGAAAGTGGTACTCAATCAGTGACCTCAACTGTTTTTGTGTTGCTCTCATACTTGCTTTGCTCTGCTTATATAAAGCAGTGATTGTGTTGTGTGTGTTATGGTTGAGAGGTATGAGGTTGAACGGATTCAAACGCTGTTCCCAGTCGTCCTCAAGTTCAATGATATGGTGAACCGGATTGCATGTGAGCAACTCATGCTCGACATATAATGCGTATATATCTACGTTGTCATAGACCTCAATGATACGCTCTCGCATCGCCCGCCATTCCTTTGATACATAGAACTCTGCTGCTCTCTCGTCTCGCCGTGTGTTGTTATATATCATGTGTCTCGACTGCTGCCGTTGCTCACATTCCTCGCACATCTTCATTGACTGCGGTATTAACTTCCCACACCTGCATGATTTCAAAAGCATCTGTGTTCTCCTCTCTTGCATCATTCTCCTGCTGTGTTATCCACAAGAGGCGGGCAGTTATGCACATGACTGTGTATATCCCACCCGCATATAACAGGAGGGCAAACAGGCAAGAAAAAAGCGACTGCATATCTGCAATCGCTCGTCTCAACTGTTCACGCTAACATATTATCACGTTTATTTTGTCTTTTGTTCACCCACTTTTTACCCCTGTTTTCACCCTCATTTCACCCTGTTTTCACTCCGTTTTTATCATTTTCAATCGCTTTTGCACCGAATAACTTGATTGACAACCGCTGAATCATCACCCTGCACCACTTTTTCGGTGAGTTGCGTCCGCATCCTGTCTCCCTCACTATATCCTCGTATGACATGCCCTTTATATAGACCGCCTCAAGAGCGTCGTATTTGTACCCCTCACCTGCTGCCTCTGCATCTCCCTTGAGCGATGCAAGAGCCTTTTTCAAGTGTTCAAACAGAATGACCGTCTCTGCACGGCACTCTCTGACCGATTGCAGGAACGCCTTTTCTGCTGATATGTTGTATTTGCCTATATCCGGCACTTGAGAGGTCTCTGATACCGCCTCATTGATATATCGTTCCATTTCACGATAATTCTCAAGATATAGCAAGGTTTTTTCAATGACCGTCTGCTCCTTTTCCTCTTTCATGCTTTTTCCTCGCTTTCTGCTTTCTTCTCATAGGCAGACCGTGCATTTTACGCCAGTTATTCGTGTTTTTGCGATTTTCCGCATTTCGTGAACTGCTCATTTTCAAAATTGCCGTTTTTGCCTGTTTCATTGTCACGCCTATCCGCAATACCGCCTCAACAAACGCCTCTGCTGTTGTTTCGACCTTGATTTCCGGTTTTTGTGGATTTTCATTCTTTGTAACATCCGGATTCACTGTCGCCTTGTCTGCTGCTGCCTCAACAATGCTCGAAATCTCATTTTCCGTCTTTCCCATCGCCCGAAATCTGTCAATTATGCCTTTTAAGATTCCCATATTACCACAACCCTCCTTTTCGCTTACATAAAAGGCAAATCGCCGTCGATGTCGTCCGGAATGTTCATGAATCCGTCTCCTGCGTCTGTATATCCGACGTTTTCTGCCTGTTCTCCTGCTGCTTTCTTACTTTCTGCAAATTCCTGTTCCTCAATCACAACATCCGTCGTATATACCTTTTGCCCGTCTCTGTTGGTGTATGAGCCTGTCTGAATCCTGCCAGTAACAACAATTTTTGTTCCCTGTTTCAGATATTTTTCCGCAAACTCGCCGTTTTTCCCAAATGCCACGCATGAGATAAAATCTGCCGACTGTTGCCCGTCTCTTGCACCTCTCCGGTCGACTGCCAGTGTATAACGTGCCACACACATGGATTCCTGTGAACCGTTCTGCTGTGTATATCTTACATTCGGGTCTCTTGTGAGCCTACCCATCAATATGACTTTGTTCATTCTCTTTTTTTGTCCTTTCTTGAATCAATCTCTCGTATAAACGCAAATCATCCGGCGGGATGTCGAGATTCCAGTCTCTCGCAAATTCTATCCCGCCGATGAACGCCTCTTTTTCTCTATCAGTCATTTTCCCGCTGCATAACATATTCATTTTGCATTTTCTGCAATCTGACAAGTCCTTTTTTGAACTCAAGGTCATCACCATTCATGCACACATCGAATATTTTCTCATAGTCGACAATGTGTGTCTTGATGAACTCTGCCTCTGCTGCCGTCCTGCTCTCATTGATGAACATTCCCTTGACTGCCTCTTTTATCATTTCACAATGGGTCTGTTCCTCCTCTGTCGTTGGAGGTGTGGTTGCAATCATTTTCTCATACGCATTGTCAATCGCTCCTGCAATGAGTTCTTTCCAACCCTTGCCCCGCTCTCCTAATAACTGACATTCAATATCCTCGAAACGGTTTCCTTGCCCTGCTGCCGTGATTCTGATGTCCTTTTTGCCCTTTGCTGCAATCAGAATCAAATCGTCATCGTATGCCTCCATGTAATAGTCAAATTTTGCATCAAAATTCGCATTCGGATTGATGATGATTTCCGGTTGACTGCTGTCCTCTGTCTGAATGCTCACGCCGATGTATTTCGCATCTGTTGCCTTTGCATTGATAAATATTGCTTTTAATTCGCTTTTGTTCATGCTGCTCCTCCATTCACTAATCTGTTGAGTAACTGTTCATACATGGTCTTGTATGTGTCTCTTTCTGTCTGTAATCTGATTGTGTCCTCTGTCTGTGTCATGTTCGCAATTTTCTTGTTTTCCTCAACATAGACTGCTGCATCCTGTTCAATCTCTGCGATTGTGTCCTCATGCTCCTGCTGCAACATCTCAATTTCTTTCTTGAGACTGTCGATTTCCTCCTGCTGCTCTTTGATTGTCTCATTGTATTTCTTTGAGGTTTTCATGTTGCCGTCAAGCTGCAAGGAAATCATGAGAGCAATGTCGATGTTCTCCATTTCCTTGTCTGTACACTCTCCGATGTATGTTCCTACACGCTCCGTTGATACCGAATAGACCTGCTCACACAATACCGTGCTGATTCTCCCTGTTGACCTCACTGTCACATGTGTCGGGAGGTCTGTTTTCGGTTGTGTCGTCATATATACGATTTCAACAACATTGCTGTTCTCATTGTTCTTATTATTGCTCACAACTACCGCCGGACGGTCGGAGTGTTGTTCGCTCCCGTTGTAGGATGCCCCCCCTCTGCTGATATAGAACATTTCGCCTCTTTTGATGTCATTCATTGATTTTTACCTCCTGCATTCGATATTTTCATTTTCTGAAATCGTTTCATTGTCAACGATATACTTTGCAAGTTCTCTTTCGTCCATCAAATCATCACGAGTGTCCCCTGTTGCGATGATTTTTCCTAATTGCCCGAACCCGATTGCAATGTCGCATCGTATTCCGTCCATTGTGTAGTTTTCCGGAACATACTTGATAACCATTGATTCAGTCACAACCTGTGCTTTTGATGTGTGTAAATCTGCAATAACCGGAGTGTAATCCCTTAATATCATATAGAGCCACTCCGCTCTCTTTCTTGCCTCGTCTCTTGTCTTTACTCTGACATATACTGTTTTCACTTATTTCCTCCAATTCTTCAATCTGTATTTGATGATATATACAATCTGCGTCAAATACGGGTGTCTCTGTTTATAACTCATGTTCCTCACCGTCTTTCATGAGTTTTGTTGCCATGATGCAATATCCGTCCTCAATTCCTGTGTAGTCCTCAAGGATATATGTCACAAGCACTCTGACCATGCGTCCGGTGTTCTTTCCGTCTGCAAATTCCATCATTTCGAGGATGTCGCCTTTTTTATATCCTCTGTCATTCTTTCGGAGTTCAAATGTCTTGATTCCGTTTGCCACATCATCGAAATAAGACTTTGCAAGGCGTATCTGATGCACTTTCTGTCCGGTCTCCTGTGTGTCTGATGGGAGGTTCTGCATTTTCTCCTCCTGCTCCATCTCACGGAGTTTTTTCTTTGTCTCACGGTCGATTGCATCCTGTTCCTCTGAATATCTCTGCTCGTCGGTCTTGTATGCCTCTGTACGGTTCTTGTACTTGTCGCATGAGGTACATGTTCCGGTTTTGACGTTGCATGTCTCATATTCGGTGCAGGAATAACAGATTGATGTGATTCCCTCCGGATGCGGTGTCTCATAATCGTCGCCCGCTCTCACTTCCGGCGGGTTCATGCCGTTTTCTTCCGTGTCGGATTCTGACACCTGCTGCCCTGCTGCCTTTTCTGCTTTCATGTCTTTCACATCTTTGTGTGTGAGTTCTCCGGTCTCTGTGAATTTCCCCAGTGCCTCCCGCTGCTCGTCTGCTGTCATACCGCTCAATTCATAAGCTGCGGAAAATGTGAGGCGTTCTCCCTTGAGTTCCTCTTTCCATTCCGGAATCAGATTGTTGTTGACTGCCTCAATTTGTGCAATCTTTGTTTTGCTCACATGCAGCATTGAGGAAATCACATCCCTCAATCGTCCGGATTGCAGGTCATATCCCTTGATTTTCTTTCCCGCTGCTTTCATGCGTTCAAGAGATGCCTTGAGGCGTGTTTCCTCCTCAATCATGTCGGAGGTCGTCTTTGTACGGTATGCGTTCGCAATTATGATTTCAACCTGCTCCTCGTCGTTATCCTGTGGCGTTGTCAATTTACTGGTTGCAAGTTCAAATTCTTTATATCCCTTTGACACAAGGTACTTGAGAGCCTCCCACCGTCTTTCACCTGCTACGATTCTATATTCGCCCTTGTCGCATGGTGCATATACAAGTTCAAGGTTCTGTTTCAACCCATACATGAGGATGTCTCCTGCCAGTTCCTCAATCTGCTCTACACTGTAAAAATTCATATCGTTCCGGTACATCTTGAAAATTGAAATGTCCTTTGTCCGGAATCTCGCTCTTGGAGATTCATCAATCCCCGCTTTGCTGTTCTTGTTGAGTGCGTCTTTCACGCTGAATCCTGCTGCCATCTGTTCAACCTCCTGTTATTACTCTGTGAGTTTCTGTTTCTTTGTCTCTGTACGTTCGACATTGATTTCACCCTTTGCATTCTGTGAAATTGATGCTTTGACCCCCCTCGGAGGTTCAATGTGACTTTCGCAAGTCCTCCGGTGTAAATCTCCTCGACTGCTGCCTTTAAGATGTTCACGATGCCCTCACCGCATCTCTTGTCCGGTGCTGCGTTCTCTCCAAACAAGGCAGACACATTCATCATTGCCTTTTCTTTCCTCTGTTTCTCTTTCTGATACTCGACCGCCTCGGTGCAGTTACATGTCATTGTTGCCTGTTCCTCTGCTTGTGGCTGTGTCAGTTCCTTTTCAGTCTCAATCTGTACCATCTGACCGCAAAACCTGCACTGTGCTGTTTTGATAATGTCTCCCATGCTTTACGCCTCCGTTTCTTAATATCTCTCTCCGAATACTGCAACACATTCCGCAAACACTTCTTTGTTCGGAATGTAGCAAATCGAAAAATTGTTATAGTCTGTATGTTTTGTTAAGAAATATTCCTCACATGCTTGTGTCTCTGTTAAGCCGTCGAGTTGTAACGCCCATAATATCTCACGTTCCTCCTCGCATAACGCCCGACCTTTTTCTATTAGTTCCGTGTTCATTCCTGTGTCTGCTGCTGCCATATTTTCATGTAATTCCCACCCCTCCTCACGGTACACTTTCAGTCTTTCATCGTCGATGACCTTGAACTCATGGTTGAGCAATGTCACATCTTCCGTTGTGTGAATCACGCAAATCTGTCTGTCAAATCTGTCCTGCTTTGGTACGCCCCAGTATATCCCGAATAAATGAGGCTTGCATCTTTCATCAACCGGAATTTGTCTTGTTACAAGTACCCATGCACCGGAGTTCACTTCACATTCTTCAAAGTGTTCCATGTTCGGGTCATAAATTCCGCTTTTTTCATAATGATTTCGGCTTTTTTCATGGTCTGTCATGCCCTACCCCTCCATTTCCTTGAGTAACTCATGAACAATGCATCTGTAATCCTGTGACACGATTCCTCTCTTTGAAAATTTCGGGAGCGGAATCATCGCCGTTGTTGATTTCTCTGCAACGATTGAACGGCGAATCGGTGTGACGAACATGTCAAATCCGGATTCTGTTTTCAACCATTCCTCCACCTCAAGAGAGGTCTTGTTTTTCTGTCGCATTGTCATGAGTGCCTTGATTCTCAAGTCCGGATTGATGTCTCTCAAGTCCTCAATCTGCTCCTCAAGGTTCTGCAATGCCTCGATTTCATATCCTCCGACCTTTACCGGAGCGATAATGAGTTCTGCTGCAATCAGAATATTGATGACTACCATGTCAAGCAGTCGACCACAATCACAAATGCAATAATCGTATGCATCGGAGACCTCCTCCAACGCCTCACGCATCCTTGTGACTTGATTGTCCTCTGACTTGAGCAGCAGATTCATGTCGGTTTTCATGAGATAACCGTTCGCCGGAATGATGTCAATGTGCGAATAGTCGGTCGGTCGAATCAAATCGCCCGTTTTATATGTACCTCCGACGCATTCATGTTTCTCAAGCAGTTCACTCATGCCGATTCCGTCCGGTTCATATACTCCGAATGTCTTTGATGTGTCTCCCTGTGGGTCTCCATCTAACACAAGCACTCTTTTTCCCTGCTCCTCGCCCAACATGTAGGCGATTGAATCGGATGTCGTTGTTTTCCCGATTCCTCCTTTTGGTGACATTACTGCAATGATTTTCATGTCTTTTTTTCCTCCTGTTATTGTCCTGTTATATATAAATCGTGTAATACAATTTCATTTGCAATTCTTGAAACTTGAAATCCGGCGTTTCGTCCGGTCGCAGTGGTGACATGAGGTTCAATTCTTTCCACTTTCTGTGAGTAATCTCCGGAACTGCTCTGAATTTCACAACCTCGTCAAATTTATACTGTTCATAGAGTTTGCAGTTCGTGTGACCGACCTCCGGTGCAAATAATGCAAGATACCCGACGAATATTTCCTCGTCTCCCTTGATGATTCGCAGCATGTCCGCACTCTCTAATGTGTTGAGTAAATCTGCAAGTGTCATGACCTGCCTCCCTTGACTTTCCCGTCCTTGAGGATGCTGTTGTTCGGGATGCTCATTTTGTTGTTGAAATCCTCCTCTGGACAATAGCACAACGCAAGATTCAAATATTCCTCAATAACTTTGATTGCCTCCTCTGCTGAATAGCAGGTTGCGACAAAATGTCCTGCTGCTGCCATATCTGCAAGGAACTCTTTTTGCGTGTCCTGCTGCCTGTTGTTGCCGTATTTCATTTCGATAAACAATCCGTAGTAAATCCCTTTCGGATATGGGAGGCACAAATCAGAAACGCCCGCCTTGACACCCATCTGTTTGAATTTAACTGCCTCCTGCTTGTTTCTGCTGCCTCCGTTTGGTACATGGAACAACCACCTCAATTCCGGATAGCGGTTCACATTCCAATTCGCCCACGACACGACATTGATTTGCTCTGTGTCCTCACTTCTCATTGCGTATTTCATATTCATCTGCATTCACCTCTCTTTTGCATATTTCGTAATATTCACATGTCAGACATAAATGTCTGCAATCCTTGACTTTGAGCATATGTCTGAATCTCTCTGCGACTTCTCTCATTTTCATCTGTCTTGCTCCTCCATTTCTAAAATCATGTAGGCGTGAATGAAAATGCTCTTGTGTTTCCTGCCGAACTGGTCTTTTGCCGGAGGCACTTCATGCATATTCTCAATCGTTCTCTTTGCCTCCCACCATCGGCGTGTCTTTCCATCTCTTGAAATCGGCTTGAAATGTACCTTGACCGTTCCTTTGACTATGGAAAACTGGTCTTTGTCTACCCGCAGGATGTCATCGAATCCCGCTGCCTTGACTGCTGCCTCTGCTTTTCGGAAATACCTCTCTTTCGATTCCGGTTTCCAGTCAAACCTCATTTCCCGACCACCTCCTCAATCTCTTTCATTCTCTGCATGATTGCCGTGTTGTATGAATATACATACACGCCGTTGCTCCACAAATATTCCCTTGCACCTTTTTCACCGTAGTTGTACGCTGCAAGTGTATCTTGAATCGTGCCGTATTTCTTGAGCAGGTATGAGAGGAAATCAATCCCGACCCTCACGTTTTGATATGGGTTCATAAGGTCGGTGCATCCTAGATTCTGCATCCGGTCGGTGTGCCATTTCTCATATATCTGCATATATCCCTTTGACTGCCCGCCGTCTCCGGTTTTGTCGAACTCATATCCGGATTCTTGCTCTATGATTGCCAATACAAGGGCATATGGAACGTCATATTGCTTGCATAGACATCTTGTGTATATCTGCATTTTCTCCGGAAAATAGCCTTTGTCTGCATACTGCTCCGGCAAGTCATAGAACACGAATCCCTCAAGGTCATCACTCCCCCAGTCCTCGGACATGGTGTCAAATACCTTGTATTTGTCCTCGATGTTCTCTGCTGTCTGTGTCATCGTCTCCGGATTCTGCATCACTTCCGCTTGTATCTCCTCCGGCTCTTTCTCCTGCTGCTCCGGTTCTTTGACATTGAACAATATCACGCAAAATCCCGTCAGTAATACCGCAATCAATGTGATGTGAAACGCATTATACAAACCTGCTCTTTTCAATGCCCGTCTTATCCGTCTTATCCGTCTTTTCACCTGTCGACCTCCTTTTCCGCATTCGTGCATGTATGTAAAACATGCAATTAAAATCGTTGTAGTACACTTTTGCATTCGTGAAATCCATGTCCGGATACCACTTTTTCAGTATCTCCGGAATGGAATCCCTGTCCTTGACCATCTTGTCAACGAATGAGCCTATTTTTTTATAACTGCCTCCTGCTGCCGGACGTTTGGAATGAACGACCTTGATTCGTGGGTCTCTCAATCCCTGCGAACTGTTCCACCTCTTTTCCGACGGAACACGGTTCTTTTCTTCAACGATATAGTTCGCCATGCCGGACAAACCGTTTTCGTCTGTCTGTAACCTGCGAACCTCATTCCTGCTTGACTGTTTCCAACATGATTCAACTGTCTCCATGTCTAACGCACCATCCATGACAATGTGATGATGCCATCTGATTTCCGCATCCGGATTGTATGCGGTCACATAGACATATTTTGCATTCGGGAGACCTCTCTTTTTTCTCTGATAGTTGATGCGTCGGATGTACTTTTGCACATTCTTGATTGCTGCATCCACATCCCCGTCCGGTGGGAGATGCTCGTCATCATAGGTCAATGTCATCCAAATATCACGGTCACTGAAATTCTCGTTGATTAGCCTCTCAACATATTTCCGTGCGTTCTTATCATTCAGATTCTTTTGAGCCTTGTTGTTGTCTTTCTTGATTGTCCTCCCCTCCGGAGGTACTTCATCCATGCTCCGGAACTGCGGATATATCTCAATTTCAAACTGGTCTCCTGCTGTTATCTCTTTCAGTGCATATATAACTTTCTTTCGATGTTGGAACAGGTTCTCAATGAACCACTCATGCATGTCCTCCATCGTTTTGTTATATGCTGCCTCATAATCATACGGGATATATTGCATCCCTCTTTTTCTTGCCATCTGACACAATCCTCCTGTTATGTTTTCGTAGACTTGTTATTATCTATTACAAGGACGATAAAAGTTCCGAAAACCCTTGATTTTATAGACCTTTTCGGTCTCTTTTCAAGTTGCTTTTTTGTGTCAGATTTGCTATAATATTTCTATCAGTTAGCGACTGACACAATCAGTTGATACAAGGACGACCACTGCAATGGTTGTCCTTTTTCTTTGTTCTCATGCTCCTGCTTTTACTTGTACCTAATGAAATCATCACCAAATTGTTCATTTAACCAATCAAACACAAAACCCATTCCTAGACCTCGCTTGCTTGGTTGCCACATCCCCCTTTCGTTAAACTCACCGCCACCTATGCAATAGTTGTATAGCTTTTCATGGGTTTCTTTCAGTCTTTGAAACCTTGAAATTCCTTTATCTAAATGACACCCATATCCGCAGAAAATACATCCTGTCCTATCACATCCGGTCGTTTTCAACGGTATAGCATCCATTGCAAAACCAAAATCCGCAAGGCTCATTTGCCCGTTTGTTTGTCCTATTTTTTGATAGTCTTTCACTACTTTCCCGTACACGGATGCAATTTCAATGTGTTCCTGCAAAATCATTGTAAGTACATCCTGTTCCGTCCAAAACGAAATGGGTTTTGACATCGGGCGGTCTGAATCAAACGCATTGCATCCGGTTTTACACCACCCGTCGAGACGTTGTTTTGATTCGTCTGCCATCGTTGCGACAATAGGTTTCTTTCCTGTTTCCATTTCATATCGCATTGCAGGTTGTTCTTTCATTTTCACGCAGCACCTGTTTGATATTTCAAAAGGTGCTTGCAGCAAAATTTCATATTTTTTATACTGCTGTTTGTACTCTGAATATGAACCGTCCGGATTCAAGCCTTTTAATTTATTTATGTATGATTGTTTTTTGTCTTTGCTGTGTCTCGCACCATATACGATTTTTGATACTTCTTTGCTTATTACTGGATAACCATATTCAATCAGCACGTCACGAAAATTCATGTCCGGTCTCAATCTTACAAACACCATGTTTATTCCGTATTTTTCAGCAATTCTCTTTGCATTTGCCTCCGCAAATATTCTGATTTCGGGATATTCAAGACCCGTATCGCAAAACGCAACATACAGTGTATATCCGTACTCTTTGCAAAAAACCGCTACCATTTCAAGTAGAACTGTGCTGTCTTTCCCTCCGGAATAGCTGAAATATACATTTTCATCAAATGTCTCATACCATCCCTTTATTCGGTCAAATGTCATCCGTTTTTTGCACCTAATGACAGCGATTGCATTTGTCGCAGTTCCCACGGCTGATGTCGCCAGTTTTCACGCCCCGTCACCTTTGACGAGGCGTTTTCGTTTATGCGGTTACTAGTTCTTTTTTCTGTTCCCATCTGCGACGCTCCTCTGCTTTTCCCGCTGCCTTACCCTCGGCATACGCAGACATCACCATAATGGTCATTGACTTCCCCTCAAGGTCGTCGATATTCATGAATTTTTCTGCCATACTCTCAATTACTGCCTTTTTCTCACTTCTCGTCATTTTTCAACACCTCCTCGGATTCGCTCAATCTCTTTTTCTATGTTCTTTCCGGAATAATCTGCAAGCAGTTTTTCCGAAATGTGATACGTCCAAATTGAGGACATCTGCACCGCCGTTCCAATCGGGAGTTTTCCCTGTTGCATTGCTACCCTCACGAATTGCGGTGACACATTGAGGATTGCTGCTGCCTCTGTCGGCAATATTCGTCCTATATTCATCTTGTTTCCTCCTGTTGGTGGTTCTCTCGGTCTTTTCATCCCGTCCACCTCTTTTCCGGCAATGTACACCGTGTTTTGATTTTTCACCTTAAAAAATCAAGAAAAACCTGTTGACCATCCACGCACTTTGTAGCAGGTGCGACCGCTGCCATGTTTCCCACGGTATCGCTGCCCGATGCCTTTCGGCTTGCCATCGTCAGAGTGTCGGTTGCCGTCCGGACACTGACGGGGCGACTGCTGCCCCGTTTCGGCTTTTATTCGTTCACTATGTTCTGTATTCCTGCCATTGCCAACGCAAGAGTTGTCTTTCCTCCGTTTGCCTCTTTTCCTCTCCTCATTAACGCACTATGTATTTCAGATGGGAGATTCTTTGTTCCTGTCAAAACTGCGATGCATTCGTCATATTCGAGAATTTCTATCAACTCAAGAGCCTCTTTTACTGTGTTTAATTTGTCTATTGATTTGTTTACTAAGTCCTGTCGTGTCATTGTTTTGTACCTCCTGTTTTCTTTGCTCTGCAATCATAATACTTTACTGTGCAAAGATTGTCAACTCTTTTTTATTATTTTTCTTTACTCTGCAAAGTTTTTGTGTTATATTCGTCTCACAGGAGGTGAATAACTCATGAATGAAAGATTGAAATTATTGAGAAAAACTTTGAAATTGTCTCAAGATGCTTTCGCAGAACGAATCGGAATGAAAGGGAGTTCTATTTCTCTATTAGAGAGTGGCGGTCGTAATATCACCGAACAGGTTATCAAATCAATCTGCCGTGAATTTAATGTTGATTATATATGGTTGACTACTGGTGACGGTGAGATGTTCGTTGATACTGACGACGATTTCATCGAAAGAATTGACCGCATCATGGTAGGTGAGGACGATGCCCGCAAGAATCTTTTCAAGGCATTACTTGAGGCAAGTGACGAGGACATCGCAGCATTTCAAAGAATCATAGATTTATTTGCATCAAAAAAAGACTGACAGTCTTTCAACTGCCAGTCTCATGGGTGTAGAGATACAACACGAATTTGTATATCCTCTTGAGGATGCGTTCGTTTCGTATCTTTCCGACTATTTCGACAATAGCCTCTTTGTAATTCAAGGGAGACACCACCCCCTTTCCGAATTGCATTGTATCATATATTTCCATGATTGTGGAAATATCGAGGTTGATTTCCATAATTGTGGAAATCGTTCCTCCTGCTGCCGGAATCCCGCTGCATTATGGTACAATTATTTGTATTCGGATTCAAACAGGTCGGTGATGTTCACGCCTAATGCAATCGCTATCATTTCAATTTGAAATAATGTCGGTGACACCTTACCGTTTTCGATGTTGTTTATCGTAGATTTTCCGATTCCGGATTTCTTCGATAACTCCATCAATGTGAACCCTTTTGAGGTTCTCACTTCCCACACAAGGATTTTCATTCTGCTCACCTCCTCTCTTGAGGAAAGTTTACAGAATGTTGATTTTATAGAAATGGAGGTGTGTTCATGAAATACGGTGTCAGAAAGCCAAACATTAAGAAAAGCATCAAGGCAAGAACAACAGGAAAAGTCAAACGGCAGGTCAAAAAGGCGGTCAATCCCCTTTATGGTAAAAAGGGAATGGGAATCGCCAACGACCCGAAAAAGGCAGCATACAACGCAGTGTATAGCAGAACTACCGTCGGCGTGTCCGACATCGCAAAAGGATTGACGGCTGCAAACAGAAATCCTGCTGCATCCAGTTCCACAAATGCACCGCAGAAAAAGGAATACTCTGCAAATACATACAGTGTTTGCGGAATCCTCATGATTGTTCTCGGTGCTGTCCTTGCACTTTTAGGATTGATTCTATTGCTTGCTGTTCCGGTTGCCGGAATAATTGCTATTGTGTTCGGTGTCGCATGTGTTGTCATCGGTCGCAAGTATAGAAAAGTCGCAAAAGAACGCCGTGCAAATGAATAATGCACAATAAAAAAGACGACCCACACTGCAATGTGAATCGCCTTTGTGAAACCTCCGTCTCATGCTCCTGCAAAAAGCACCGACAGAATGTTCCTGCAAACACCATTCTATCATAAAACCGTGCTTTTTGCATTGGTTTTATTTTTTATACTCTTTTTTAGGATGGTGATTTTATGAAACTACCGAACGGATTCGGAACGGTTTACAAATTATCGGGAAATCGCCGGAATCCTTATGTTGCCAAAAAGACAAAAGGATGGGAAATTGACCCGAAAACAGGTAAATCAAAACAATTATATACGGTCGTTGGATATTACTCGACCCGTAAAGAGGCATTGACCGCACTTGCGGAGTTCAATGCAAATCCTTATGATGTGGATGCTGCAAAAGTCACATTCGAGGATGTATATGAGCGATGGTCTGATGAACATTTTCCGACCGTCAGTGATTCCAACGTCAAGGGTTATCGTGCAGCATGGGCGTTGTGTGATAAACTTGCACGGATGCGGTTTGTCGATGTCAAACTCGACCACCTGCAAATGATTGTCGATGAATCCGGCAAAAATTATCCAACACTCCGGAAATTGAAAGTCCTGCTCGGTCTGATGTATAAATACGCCGTGATTCATGAGATTATTCCAAAAGAACGGAATCTCGTTGAATACCTCGACATCAAAAAGGCAGGAAACCCGAACGCATACAACCGGAAACCTTTTTTAAAGACAGAGGTCAAAAAGATATGGGATGTCAAGGATTCAAATATATATTATACTGTCATCCTCATGCTGATATATACCGGATGCAGAATCGGCGAACTCCTCGACCTCAAGAAAGAAAATGTGAACCTTGAGGAAAGATATTTCAAGATTGTCGCCTCGAAAACTGCTGCCGGAATCCGTACCGCTCCAATCTCTGAAAAGGTTTATCCGTTCTTTGAATACTGGTACAACCTCAATGATTGTGAATATCTCCTCTCTACTCCGGAGGGTGAACATTTCAAATACCGGAATTATTATGATTCGTACTGGTCGCCACTTATTGAGACCCTCGGAATGAAACACCGTCCTCACGATACCCGTCACACATGTATTTCCATGTTGACGGTTGCCGGAGTGTCAGACAAGGTCATCAAGAAAATTGTCGGTCATAAAGGGCAGGACGTGACAGAGGTCGTATATACACATTTTGAAATTGAGGAACTGATTGACGCTATCAACAAAATATAGAGGTGTGCCATGAATAGAACTGAATACAAAAACAATTTCGGGCGTGAGCATTACGAACGAATCAATCTCGTTGTACCTAAAGGCATGAAAGACATCATCAAGGCTCTTGCATCCAGTAAAGGAATGTCGGTCAATGCGTACATGCAAGACCTTGTCAGAAAAGACCAATGCGGTTTATTTGATACAATGCAGATTGCAGAAAAGAACAGAGACATGATTTCCGGAATCACCGGAAACATGCACGACGGATATGACATCATTTTCAAGGACGGTCATTCCTGCCATTGCAGGACGAAAAAGGATGTCCGGTCATGTATCATTGAATACTGCAACGAAAAGGGCGATTGATTCGTCCTTTTTTATTGCGAAAATGTGTCTTACACAAGACTTGCAATGTCTTACACAAGACAGTGTTTTCCGTGTTAGTTACCTGTTAGTTATGTGTTAGTTACCGTTGAAATTTCGTGTGTTTTTGTGGTGTCTGATAGATTTATCGGAATATAAAGAAATCCCCGAAAACTCGATGTTTTCGGGGAAATTTGCTCTTTTCTGATATTCGTTTGAATTATCTCTTTGAAAACTGCGGAGCGCGACGAGCTGCTTTGAGACCGTATTTCTTACGCTCTTTCATACGAGGATCACGAGTAAGGAATCCAGCTGCTTTAAGAACTGGTCTGTACTCTTT
>OGOQ01001004.1_pt1 | contig 24115 bp, 20 predicted proteins | sample 1552691 | NCBI WGS metagenome assembly OGOQ01 (sample SAMEA2580209, study PRJEB22360) | human gut metagenome | biome: human gut; feature: human-associated habitat; material: faeces | place: Denmark | collected 2008/2010
AGAAGGTCGTCGAGTTCCTGGCCAACCATCCCCAGGTCGAGAAGGTCAACCATCCCTCTCTGCCGGATCACCCCGACCACGCCCTGTATGAGAAGTACTTCCCCAACGGCGGCGCTTCCATCTTCACCTTCAACATCAAGGGAGGCCGTGAGGAAGCATTCAAGTTCATCGACAACCTGAAGGTCTTCTCTCTGCTGGCAAATGTGGCCGACGTCAAGAGTCTGGTCATCCACCCGGCTTCCACCACTCACAGCCAGCTGACCGATGAGGAGCTGGCCGAGCAGCAGATCTACCAGAACACCATCCGCCTGTCCATCGGCACCGAGCACATCGACGACATCATCGCCGACCTCGAGGCAGGCTTCGCAGCCGTCCGCGGCGAGTGATTCTCCGGCAAACCTTCCGTCCCCCGGAAGTATAAAAACGCTATTCTCTCCTCTATTCTCCTGAATTGCATAATAGAAGCAACCAGCCGCCCTGTTACCTTGCAGGGCGGCTGGTTTGCTGTTTGCGGAATGACCGTCTGGCTCAGTGTGCAGGCAGTCATTCCGTTTTATATAAAACCACCCCCGCACAGCTTGCGCCGCGCGGGGGTGTGAGGGGAGAGGATGTTTCAGGAATTATTCGTTGCCGGGGAAGTGGGGGATGCCGTCAAAGCCCTTCTGCAGGTCGGCATCGGTGGGGATGTAGTCGGTCATCTTGCCGTCGTGGAACTTCTCGTAGGCCACCATGTCGAAGTAGCCGGTGCCGGTGAGGCCGAAGACGATAGTTTTCGCCTCGCCCGTCTCCTTGCACTTGAGAGCTTCGTCGATGGCGACGCGGATGGCGTGGCTGCTCTCCGGGGCGGGCAGGATGCCCTCGATGCGGGCAAACTGCTCTGCTGCCTCAAAGACGCTGGTCTGCTCCACGCTGGTGGCCTCCATCAGACCGTCGTGGTAGAGCTGGCTGAGGATGCTGCTCATGCCGTGGTAGCGCAGGCCACCCGCGTGGTTGGGGCTAGGGATGAAGCCGGAGCCGAGGGTGTACATCTTGGCCAGCGGGCAGACCATGCCGGTATCGCAGAAGTCGTAGACAAACTTGCCGCGGGTGAAGCTGGGACAGCTGGCCGGCTCGACGGCGATGAAGCGGTAGTCGGCCTCGCCCCGCAGCTTCTCGCCCATGAAGGGGCTGATGAGGCCGCCGAGGTTGCTGCCGCCGCCGGCGCAGCCGATGATGACGTCGGGCTTGATGCCCAGCTTGTCGAGGGCGGTCTTGGTCTCGAGGCCGATGACGCTCTGGTGGAGCAGTACCTGATTCAGCACACTGCCCAGCACATAGCGGTAGCCGGGAGTAGAGGTGGCGACTTCCACGGCCTCGCTGATGGCACAGCCGAGACTGCCGGTGGTGTCGGGGTGCTCGGCCAGGATCTTGCGGCCCACGTTGGTGGTCATGCTGGGGCTGGGAGTGACCGATGCGCCGTAGGTGCGCATGACCTCGCGGCGGAAGGGTTTCTGCTCATAGCTCACCTTGACCATGTAGACCTTGCAGTCCAGCCCGAAGTAGCTGCAGGCCATGGAGAGGGCGGTACCCCACTGGCCCGCGCCCGTTTCGGTGGTCACGCCCTTGAGGCCCTGTTTCTTGGCGTAGTAAGCCTGCGCGATGGCGCTGTTCAGCTTGTGGCTGCCGCTGGTGTTGTTGCCTTCGAATTTATAGTAGATCTTCGCCGGGGTGCCGAGGGCCTCTTCCAGCCGGTAGGCGCGGCACAGAGGACTCGGACGGTACATCCGGTAGTATTCCCGGATCTCGTCCGGGATGGGGATGTAGGCCGTGGTGTCGTCCAGCTCCTGCTGTACCAGCTCATCGCAGAAAACGCCGTCCAGCTCCCTGGCCGTCATGGGCTTGAGGGTGCCGGGGTTCAGCAGGGGAGCGGGCTTGTTTTTCATATCGGCCCGCACATTGTACCATGCGGTGGGCAGCTCCGATTCTTCCAGATAAAACTTGTACGGGATGTTCGCTTCGGTCTTCATAAGGCTTGTCCTTTCCGGGCCGGATGCACATGCCGGCCCTTGCTTGCGGGACAAGAGGGAAAAATAAAAAACGCTCCTGTCCCAAAACACATTGCGTGAATTGGGACAAGAGTGGATAAAATACTCCTGCGGTGCCACCCAATCTTGACAGGAATGACCCTGCCCACTCGTGATATGCCAACACATACCGGCTTTGTTCACGGAGACGCTCTCCGTCGCCCCTACTGCGCATAAAAATGCGGTTCGGTTTGCCCTCAAAAGCCCATTCTCATCCGCGCCCACACTGCCCGGTCTCAGCTGCCCCGGTGCTCTCTGTACTGGTGAGTTTTGCGGTGGTACTTATGCTTTCTCACTGGTTTGGTGGGATTTTATCACCTCACGAAAGTGAAGTCAATACCTTTTCTGAAAAAATTTTGAGAGGCGGAAAGCGAAGTCGTACTACTACCTGAAACCTGTGCGAGAGGGATGAACACCAGCCGCCCTCGGGGGCTGTACACCGCCCCTGCCATGCAGCCGTAGAGAAAAAAGAGCATCACCGCCACTGCCGCCACCAGAAGCAGCAGCCCCCGGTGGTGGAACGACAAAATGCGATGCCCGGGCCGCTGACGCTGCATACAAGACCCCTCCTTTTGTGGTTTGGGCCATCTTATGCCTGTCAGGGTGCGGCTGTGCGATTGTGCCGGGCCGAAGAGTGTGGTACACTATAGCCATCGAGATTTTTTGTGATACGGAGAAACTTTATGCTGACCATTACACTGCTGGGTACAGCGGCCACCATGCCCCTGCCCGACCGCGCCCTCACGGCGGCGGTGGCCGAATGCGGAGGACACAGCCTCCTGTTCGACTGCGGCGAGGGGACCCAGACTGCCGCCCGCCGGGCCGGAGTCAACCTGATGAAGATGGACGCCGTCTGCCTGACCCATTACCACGGCGACCACATCTTCGGCCTGCCGGGGCTGCTGCAGACGCTGGGCTGTCAGGGCCGCACCCGCCCGCTGGCGCTGTACGGGCCGAAGGGACTCGGCGAAGTCTGGGCGGCACTGCGGGTGCTGACGGGGCCTCTGCCGTACCCGGTTTATGCTGAGGTGCTGGAGGCCCCGGCGGCGCTCTGCGAAAAATTCGGCGGCTGGCCCCAGGGCGCGAAACTCACGCCGGTGCCGACCCGCCACCGTGTCGTCAGTCAGGGTTACCGACTCGATCTGCCCCGGGCCGGACGGTTCTCACCCGAACAGGCGCGGGCATTGGGCGTACCGGTAAAGCAGTGGAAGACGCTCCAGCACGGCGAGAGTATCACACTGGACGGTGGACCTGTCATCCAGCCGGAAGCCGTCCTTGGCCCGGCCCGGCAGGGGCTGAGTTTTGTCTTCTCGGGCGACACCGCCCCCTGTCCGGCGCTGGAAAAGGCCGCAGCGGGTGCTGACCTTCTGCTCTGCGACTCCACCTATGCTCTGCCGGAGCAGGCCGCGCAGGCCAAACAGTACGGCCACAGCACCTTCGGGCAGAGCGCAACCCTCGCCGCCAAAGCGGGCGCGAAGCGGCTCTGGCTCGTCCACTATTCGCCTATGATCACCGACCCGGAAGAAGAGCTGGCCCAGGCGCAGAGCCTCTTCCCGGCGGCAGAGTGCGGCTATGACGGCAAGAGCATCACCCTGCAATATGAGGAGGCCGAAGAATGAACATCGTCCTGGAACCCGGCGCCTCCGCCCTGCTGGACGCGCTGCACCGGGCAGGTTTTGCGGCCTACGCCGTGGGCGGCTGTGTCCGGGACAGTCTGCTTGGCCTTGCGCCCCACGACTGGGACCTCTGCACCGCCGCCCGCCCGGAGCAGGTGATGGAGCTGTTCGGAGAAAAGCAGTGCATCCCCACCGGATTGCAGCATGGTACCGTGACTGTGAAGCGGGACGGCAAGCTCTACGAGATCACCACCTTCCGCACCGAGGGCAGTTATTCCGATGGCCGCCACCCCGACAGCGTGGCCTTTGTACCCGACGTCCGGGAGGACCTGGCCCGGCGGGACTTCACCATCAACGCCATGGCCTACAGCGCCGAAGAGGGCTTGTGCGACCCCTTTGGCGGGCAGGAAGATCTGGCCCGGGGCGTGGTGCGGGCCGTCGGTGAGCCGCTGCGCCGCTTTGAAGAAGACGCTCTGCGCATCCTGCGTCTCTACCGCTTTGCGGCCCGGTTCGGTTTTGTTATCGACGAGGCCACCGAAGCGGCGGCGAAGCAGCTGGCCGCCCACCTCGACTGCGTGTCGGTGGAGCGCATCGAAGAAGAGCTGAACAAGCTTCTGTCTGCCCCGAAGCCGGGGGCGTATCTGGAGCCGGGAGTGCTGGCCTTCGTCCTGCCGGAACTGCCGCCCGACGATCTGTCGGAAGCCCGTGAGATTATAGATGCCCTTCCGGCAGGAGCAGAGGAAGTGACCACCCGTTGGGCGGCGCTGCTTCTGCCGCTGGGGGAGGATGGAACACGAAAGGCGCTGAAACGCTTGAAATGCTCCAATGCTGTGATAGATGGAGTATCAACACTTGTGAAGGAGAAAGCTCCCCGCACTCCTGCGCTGTCGCTTCAAGCCAAACGACTTCTTGGCAAATACGACCTCCACACCGTGCAGCAGTTGACTACCCTTTGGAGCGCTCTTCAACCGGAAAGAAAAGATGAATTTACCGCCCTGCAAAAAGAGGCCGAGACGCTGACCGCCCAAAGCGCCTGCTGCCGCGTCTCCCAGCTGGCCGTGAATGGCCGCGATCTGATGGCGGCGGGCGTCGCGCCCGGGCCGGGCCTGCGCCGCGCACTGGAAGCGCTGCTGGAAGAGGTCATTACCGGGCGGCTGCCCAACGAAAAAGCAGAACTTCTGGCCTTTGCGGCCAAATTTTCTGCGTCTTGACAAGAGAAAGAAGCTGCGGTAGTATTATACTACTGTTTTAGTATGTTATAACAGAAGAGGAACAGAATGACAGAAACACAGAACACTTCCCGCCGCCCCGGGGCGCTCATCGCCATGAGCGGCGGTGTAGACAGCTCGGTGGCGGCATGGCTCATGCAGAGGGACGGTTTCGACTGCACCGGCGTCACCATGCGCCTCACCCGCAACGAGGCCGTGAACACCGAGGGTCTGCACACCTGCTGCTCGGAGCGGGACATTGAGGACGCCGCCGAGGTGGCCTATGCGATGGATATTCCCTACGAGGTGCTGGATTTTACGGCAGACTTTCAGGAAAAGATCATCGACAAATTCATCCGGGTCTACGAGGCCGGCGGTACGCCCAATCCCTGCATCGACTGCAACAGATATATGAAGTTCGATCACCTGCTTCGCTGGGCGGAAGCACACGGACTGGATTATGTGGTCACGGGCCATTATGCCCGGGTGGAGCAGGACGAGGCCACGGGCCGCTGGCTGCTCAAAAAGGGTCTGGACGAGAACAAAGACCAGAGCTATGTGCTCTACAACCTCACGCAGGAGCAGCTGGCTCATGTCCGCCTGCCGCTGGGTGGTCTGCACAAGAGCGAAGTGCGCGCCATCGCCGAGCAGCAGCACTTCGTGAACGCCCGCAAGCATGACAGTCAGGACATCTGCTTCGTGCCGGACGGCGACTACGCCCGCTTTATGGAGGATTTCACCGGCAAGCACTACCCGGCGGGCGATTTCCTCGACGTCGGCGGCAAAAAGGTAGGCACCCACAGCGGCGCTGTGCGGTACACCATCGGCCAGCGGAAGGGCCTGGGCCTCGCCATGGGCGCACCGGTCTACGTCTGCGCCAAGGATATGCAGGCCAACACCGTCACGGTCGGCCCGGAGTCGGAGCTGTTCGATACCATCGTCTATGCGAACGAAGTGAACTGGATCGCCATCCCGGAGCTGAAAGGCCCCCTGCGGGTGACGGCCCGCACCCGTTATCATCAGACCGAACAGCCTGCCACCGTCTACCCGGCAGGGCCGGACAGCTTCCGTCTGGAATTTGACCAGCCTCAGCGCGCCCCCACCCCGGGGCAGGCCGTCGTGCTGTATCAGGGCGATGTCGTCCTCGGAGGCGGCACCATTACACAGGTGGCGAAGGGATAAGGGCAAGCCCGTGAATGTAAAAAGCAGAACCTAAAGGAGAAATGATATGCAAGACCAGTATTCCCGCACCCAGCTGCTGCTGGGCGCGGAAGCAATGACCAAACTGCACGATTCCCGCGTAGCCGTGTTCGGCGTGGGCGGCGTGGGCGGCTACACCGTCGAGGCGCTGGCCCGCAGCGGCGTGGGGGCTCTCGACCTGATCGACGACGACAAAGTCTGCCTCACCAACCTGAACCGCCAGATCATCGCCACCCACAAGACGGTGGGCAGGTTCAAGGTGGATGTGGCCGAAGAGCGCGTCCACGACATCGACCCTAACATCAAGGTCACCACCTACAAGACCTTCTTTGGCCCTGAGACGCAGGACAGCTTCGATTTCAGCCAGTTCGACTACGTGGTGGACGCCATCGACACTGTCACCGGTAAAATTGCGCTGGTCATGAAGTGCAAGGAGGCTGGCGTCCCCATCATCTGCTCCATGGGTGCAGGCAACAAGATGGACCCTACCCGCTTCGAGGTCACGGATATTTATAAGACTTCCGTCTGCCCGCTGGCCAAGGTCATGCGCACCGAGTGCCGCAAGCGCCGCATCAAGCACCTGAAAGTCGTTTACTCCAGGGAGCCTGTCATGACTCCCATCGAGGATGACTCCATCAGCTGCAAACACCACTGCATCTGCCCTCCGGGTACCCAGCGCAAGTGTACCATCCGCCGCTCTGTTCCCGGCTCGAACGCCTTTGTCCCGTCGGTCGTGGGCCTCATCATCGGCGGCGAGGTGGTGAAGGACCTCGTGGGCTTTGTCCCCATGAAGGTGCGCATGAGATAAAATAAGAAACCGGCAGTTTAAATGACCCTGCCGTTTTCTTCGTTATGAGCTGATTTTTACTGCTCAGGAGCAGCGAATGCGATGGGGGTAGCGCCAGCAGCTGCGTCCACGCTCTTCAGAAAGATGGGAGTGGTCTCGTAGTGCAGGGTCTCGAAGCTCTGGGTGCTGCCGTCCTCGGTGGTGAACTCGAGAACATAGGTCATGTCGCCCTGCTTGTCGGCCTCGACATCGCGGGTGATGACGACATTCACAAAGTCATCCGCGGTTCAGCCGCCGCTGCGCCAGCGCAAAGCCGACGGCGCTTGCCGCAAAGACGGCGTAATAGCTGGCCAGCCGGTAGAACATCAGCAGGCTCATGGACGAAGCATTGGGGAGGAAGCTGCTGTACACCAGCAGGAAGGCCGTCTCCACCGAACCCATGCCCGCCACGTTGGGCAGGGCGTTGGAGACAAAGAGGGTCAGCGACGTCAGGAGCTGCACCTGCCAGAAGGTGAGTCCGGTGTCCAGCCCCATGAACCGCAGCCCCATCCACGGCAGGCAGAAGAGCAGGAACAGCTTTACGAGATGCACGCCCAGAATGGCGGCACAGCGGGGCTTGTCTGCCAGCAGATGGCGGCTCTCGGTGCTCAGGGTGTCCAGCTGCTCCAGCCAGCTTTCCCGGCGCTCGGCCCAGCGGCCCGTGTCGGGCAGAAAATGCAGCAGCCAGCGGGCCAGACGCTGCACCACCGGCAGGGCGCAGAGGGCGATGAGCCCCACGATGACGCCCGCCACGACAGCGTAGGCCCCGGGCAGATACCGCAGCACACCGTCGGAGTGGGCCGCTATCCAGGGGCGGCCTGCCAGAAGCAACACGGTGGCGTAAAGCAGGACGGCTGTCTTGTGGAAGACGTATTGCAGGGTCATCAGCCCCACGCCGGGGCCAACGTCCAGCCCGCGCCGGTGGAGATACCACGTCTGAAATGGCACCGACCCTGCGCCGAGGCCCACCACATTGCCGAAGGTCCCCATCCATGCATTGTCGATACCCTGCCGCAGCGGGAAATGGGACAGGCGGCTGCGGACGATGAGCCAGCTGGATACGCCCTCGAGAAGCGGGTAGCTCAGGCCCACGGCCAGTGCCAGAAGTCCCTGCCCGAGGGTGAGCCGGCTCAGCGCCTCGGAGATCTCAGCCCAGTGCTCCCGGAAGATGAACACCACGATGCCGGTCAGCAGGGCCAGAACGCCCAGCGAGAGCAGGGTCTTTCGGCGCGAAGGGGCGGGGGAGGCGGACGAACTCATGCGGGGACTCCTTTCAAATTTCAATAAAAAACGGACTGGGATAAACTCTTAGGAGAGTATATCACAGTCCGGAGGGGTGTTTGTGAACAACTGCCAAATTTTTTGCCTCAGTTTCGGCAGAGTGATAAAGAACGGGGAGCTTACTCGCCGGTGAGCTCCTTTACAGCCTGTCGTAAACTGTCGGAAAACGCCTGCTTGGAGTAATGACTCTCGTAAAGCTCACGGCAGGCGGGACGCATGGCAGCCAGCTTTTCCGGGTGTTCGATGGCCCAGGCCAGCCGCTCGGCCAGCTTTTCGGGGTCGTCGTCCTCGTAGACGAAACCGTCCACGCCCTCGGTGATGAGCCCGGCGGTGCCGGTGTGCTCCGACACGATGGCGGGCTTGCCGAAGATGAGACCCTCGGTGACGAAAGTAGGCATGGGGTCGTCGCGGGAGGCGCAGACGAGGCAGGTACACTGGGCCATCAGGCTCTTGATCTCGTCGCGGGTGAGCCGCTTGACATAAAAGACGTTGTCGGGGCAGTCAGCGGTCAGGCTCCGCACGGCGTCCATCATCTCAGCCTCTGCGGCCTTGCCCACGAAGAGGAAGGATGCCTTCTTCATGGTCTCAGGCGGCAGCAGCCGGATGGCTTTGCAGAAGATGTCCTGGCCTTTCCGGTTCTCAAAGGAACCCACGGTGGCGAACAGAGGCCGCCCGCCCGCATAGCTCAAATCGTAGTGGGAGAACTTCTCGGCGGCGTAGTCCGGCAGGCCGTAGATGAGGGGCCGGATGTTGAACTCCGGCCGCACCGAGTGCATGGCGTTGGCGGCGTGGCTGCCGACGGAGTAGAGCCGGATATTTTCGCCCAGCTCTCTGGGGATCTGGTGGGCGATGTGGGGGTAGCCTGCAAAGGCATCGTGGAGCCACCAGAGCACCGGCACCCGCGCACCGCTCAGGGCGCGGACGGCCCGGGCCTCCACGACGGTGTTGGCCAGAACGAGGTCGGCGCAAAGGGCCAGCCCCCAGAGCAGGGGAGACTGAACACAGCCCTTGCGGGTGATGACGGTAGCTCCCGCTTCGAGGAAAAGCGGCATGGAGCCGCCGTCCTCAGGGCCGAGGACGACCACTTCGTAGCCCATGCTGCGCAGCACCGGCACGGCGCTCACCAGCACGATGGGCGCACCGGTCATGTCCAGCAGGTGGCTCATGATAAAGACGCGCTTCCCCTTTACAGACCAGACGTCTTCGGCGCAGATGTCCCGCTCATAGTGGGCCAGCGCCAGCGGGAGGCAGACGTGGCTGCGGCTGAGCTTCGCCGCCAGCGTCAGCAGTTCGACGGGATTTTCCGGGTCGCGGGCTTCCGCCTGACAGCGGCGCAGCAGCTCCCGGGAGACGAGTGCGCAGCCCGGGCAGGCTGCAAAGCCCTGGCTGTGATAGAGGGTGGTGACGCCTGAGTAGCCGAAGACGGCGTCGCTGGTGACGTAGTCTGCGCCGCTGCGCAGTGCGTCCGCAAAGCAGGAAAGGGCCGTGGACATCAGGAAAAGGTCTTCCCTGACCAGAAGCACACCGGCGGCGCTGCCGAGGGCTTCGGGGCGGAGGCTGTCCGTCAATAAAAATTTGCGGTGGAGCTGGTCCTGCAGGGAAGCTTTCAGGGCGGCGTTCCGCCCCGGCGCATAGATGCCGAGAAAAACTTCCTGGGTATCGAGATATTCCTGTTTGGCGAGCTGAGCCCGCTGCAGAGTGGTATAACTGCTGTACATCGTATCCTCCTCTCCGCAGGCAGGCTCAATGGCTGCGATGGAACAGCCCCAGCAGGCGGCGCAGGGGCAGCGTGAGTTTCCAGCTGCTGGAAGAGAGGATGTTTTCCAGCGAGCTCTCGTAGGCTTTGCTCCGGGCGCTCAGCTCGGCGTTGGCCTGATGCAGCTCGGAGAGATTCTTCTGCAGGGCCTCGATGGTCTGCTTCTGGTCAGCCGTAGTCTTTTCCAGCTGGTCGAGGTGCTTCTGCTCGCAGACACGGGTCTTCTGGAAATACTGTACGCCCTCGAGAACGGCGGCGAACAATGGGTCGTCAGCCAGCGGCTCCAGCGGGAAGTAGCAGTAGCTCACGCCCAGCTTCATCCCGGCGGGGAAACGGTTCAGACCTTCCAGCATGAAATTCGGGTCGTTGTTGAGGAACAGGATGCCGTCGCCGTGGAGCGGCACACCGTTCACCGGGCGGCAGAGGATGCGGTCATCCGAGAAGACGAAATCGGTGATGCAGCAAGGCAGTTCACCGGGGTCGAGACGGAGATTGAACGCGGTCTCCGGCAGTTCGAAGGTCGCTGTCACCATGCCGTTCAGCTCGTCGTATTCGTAGTCCGGGGCCTTGACGGTGTCTTTCTGGGAAAAGCCGAACCCGGCATCATAGTAAAGCAGCGGCTGCACCAGAGCAGGCGAGTCGGTCTGCCTCTCTCTCTGGGGGTGGGCAGCATAGAAGGTCTGCAGCTGTTTTTCCAGCTCAAGGCAGCGCTGGGCCAGCCGCGAAGTGCCTTCGTCTGCAAGTTTGAGCTGTTGTTCAAGGTCCGCAATGCGGCTGCGCAGAGCCGCTTCAGGAGTTTCGTTCATCATTACCGGGGCCTCCTCCAATTTATCGCAAGGCGTACAACCCGCGCTGCAAGCCTATGCATCAAAAGTAATTATAGTCTGCCCTCAAAATGGCTGGATACCAAAGCGCAGGAATTTCAGTGTTTTGCCGCATAGCGGCGAGTTTTGCTCCGCTGCCGGGGCTTGTCCGCAGGCTTGCCGCCCCGAAGCTTCCGGCCAAGCTCTTTGCGGCGCATCAGAAGTTCGGTGACGGCGAAGATGGACACAAGCGAGAACACGAACTGCAGCAGCATCCCCTGCACCGGATGGTCAGCATACTTTGCAGCCATCAGATACCACGGGATGGCCGTCAGCTCCACAGTGTGGATGCAGAAGATGAAGAGCGAGCGCCGGCCCACCCACTCGATGGCATGGGAGATGGGGCCGTCCACTCGGCGCTGCCATTTCAAAAAGAGCCGGATGATGCCGTAGCCCACTGCGCCATCCAGCAGGATGCTCAGCGGCCCCATCGTCCACTCACCCAGCGAAACGCAGTCGGTGCTCTGGGTCAGCAAAACGCCCGCGACGACGCCCAGCGCGGACGCGATGAGGCCGGCCTTGGCTCTGCCGGAAAGGGGAGTTTCGAAAAGGCGGCGCTTCTTGGCCAGATAGCCGATGTAAAGGTAGGGCAGCGACACCATGCCCTGTGCGATGCAGAAAGGAGCCTCCCACACCAGCGTGACGCCCCAGCCAAGCAGGGTGACGCCGACGACTGCGGGGGTTATGTACCGCTCGGGGAAGACCTCGAGCAGCACGTCCAGCAGCACCCACGCCAGCATCAGAGCCACTAAGTACCACATGGGTCCGCAGGAGAAAAACTGCTGCCCGAAGTAAGTGGCCGTGTGGGGCAGACCTAACAGGAAACCGCCTAAGACCTTGGCCGATTCTGAGATGGCAGCATCCCACGAGCCGAAAGCTGCGTGGTGAATGAAAGCGTGGAGCACCGTGGTGGTCAGTGCAGTATAAACGTAAGGCTTGAACAGGGTCTTGAGCTGCTGCTCGATGCATTTGTGGATGGAGCGCTTGCGGAAGCCGTAGCCGCTGGCAATAAAAAAGGCGGCCATCAGCGCTTCGCGGTAAGCGAACAGCGCGAACGCGAAAGGGGTGACGTCGTTGGTGCCGAGGGGGTAAAGCTCTGCCGTGTGGGCAAAGACGATGGCCAGCATTCCGATGCCTTTCAGCAGGTCGAACATGCCAAGGCTGCTTACAGTGCGGGGCTTGGTGCCTTCCATGAAAAGGGTCCTCCTTGTGCGCCATTTGTCCCGGAGGCCCCGGAAGGCCGTGTTTTAGGCGCGATAAATAAAAATATGAAGCTCGGCGGGGAGCTTTTTGCTAAATAATATAAACAGTATAATGCTTTTTGGGCTTGCTGTCAATTTGATAAGGACTCGACCTCCGGGCGAAGTTTCGTCCTGACGAAAAAAGTGTATCACAGCTTTTCGCATATCGCAACAAAAGGAAAGAATTACATCTGCCTGCACAAATTGAATGCAAGCTCAAGTTGCATATTTGTGCAATTAAATCTTGCGTTTACGCTCTGCTTGCGGTATACTGTTGCCATAAGGAGCCGTGCCAAAGTTTTCCTCGAACTGCCAGAGATTCGGAATGACTCTGGAAAGTGAATGAAAAAAGTGCTGAGCTGAAAATTTGACAAAAAAGGAGAAAGACCGATGGCTGAATACATCAAAGTACCCGCAGGCGTATACGACATGGTGACCCGCTGCATGGAGCAGGAGTTTCCTGATCATGTGGCCATTCGCTATGTGGCCGAGGACGGCAAGACCGTCGTGGAGAAGAAGTATCGCGAGTATGCGCAGGACATCCGCCGGATGGTGGCCTATCTCAAGGCCGAAGTGCCGGACATCAAGGGCCGGCGCATCGTTCTGCTGAGCCGGAACTGCTATGAATTCTGCGTGGCGTCCTACGGCATCATCCTCGCCGGCGGCGTTCTCGTGACCCTGAACCAGAAAAAGACCTGGGAGGAGCTGGAATATGAGCTGGGCCTCGTGGAGCCTGCCCTCATCCTGAACGACGGCATCGACTACGGCTGCCGCGCCGAGCTGGAAGCCGCCTACGGCCCGAAGCTCCGCCCCATGGACTGCTATAAAGAGACCGCCCCCGGCGAGCTGACCAACTGCGTGGGCCACGATGATTTGATGATGCTGATGTTCACCTCCGGCACCACCGGCCGCAGCAAGGGCGTCATGCTCTCGGAGCGGAATATGTGCGCCAGCCTGCACACCTATTCGGAGGTGGCAGAGAACTGGATCACCAACCGCCTCCCGGCAGGCCAGAAGCTGCCGCTGAGCCATATGACCCTGCTGCCCCTCTTCCACATGGCCTGCTTCGTCTGCGTTATGTCCTACCCGCCTGCCGGATGGGCTCTGAACCTCTGCGGCGACATCCGCGACTTCTACCGCGACCTGGGCCTGATGCACAGCGACGTTATGGCCTCGGCCCCCATGCTGGTGGAGACCATCTACAACGACATGAAGCGTGGCCGCGTCAGCCGTCTGAACGGCCTGTGGGATCTGTGCTGCTCTTCCGCTGCCCTCGACCCCAAAATGCTGCTGGAGCTGGCCCAGAACGGCTTCGTCGTCAACCAGTGCTACGGAATGACCGAGACCTTCGGCGACGGCATCCTGAACTTTACGCAGGTCGAAAAGCACATGAGTGCCGTGGGCAAGCCCGACGATCACGTTCAGTATAAGCTGGACGAGACCGGCGAGATCTGCATCAAGGGCGACTGCGTGATGCTGGGCTACTACAAGGACCCCGAGGCCACGGCAGAGGTCATCGACGCCGACGGCTGGTTCCACACCGGCGACCTGGCCCGGATGGATGAGGAAGGCTTCTATTACATCACCGGCCGCAAGAAGAACCTTATCATCCTCGCCAGCGGCGAGAACGTCAGCCCCGAAGAGCTGGAAAAGAAGCTGGCCCTCTGCCCGGCCATCACCGAGTGCATCGTGAAGGAGAAGGGCCAGAAAATTTGTGCCGTCATCTACTGCCCTGAGGATAAGCAGGAAGAGGTCAGAGCCTTCGTCATCGAGGTGAACCGCAGCCTGCCGCTGTATAAGCGCATCAGTACCGTGGAGTTTACCGTTGAGCCCCTGCCCCGCAACGCTCTGGGTAAGCTGCTGCGCAAGTAACAAGTAAGAAGAAACAGTGAAAAGGATACGCCGCGTAGTTGCATTTCTCTGCCGAAACAGGTATTATTACTCTGAGGCAGAATATGTCAAATGCCGGCGTTTCGCTGCAATAAAGAAAAACAGCAAGGAGCGACAAAAATGATAAATACTGTATATGAGCTCATCACGGACGTCATGGCGAAGCAGTACCCCGACCGGGTGGCTTTCCGCTATGTGGCCGCCGATGGCAAGACTGTGGTGGAAAAGACCTACGCCCAGTATGTGCAGGACATCCGCAGGGCCGTTACTTATTTTAAGGAGAATATCCCCGACATCAAGGGCAAGCGTGTCGGCATCATGAGCCGCAACTGCTATGAGTACGGTGTCAACAGCTTCGGCGCTATCCTCGCCGGGGCCGTCGTCGTGACCATCAACCAGAAAAAGACCTGGCCCGAGCTGGAATATGAGCTGGGCCTTGCCGAGCCTTCCCTCATCGTCAACGACGGCATCGACTATGGCTGCCGCCCCGACATCGAGGCCGCCTACGGCGATAAACTCCGCCCGATGGACGCCTTCAAGGACAGCGCGCCTGCAGAGCTTGTTGACTGCGTGGGCCATGATGATTTGATGGTGCTGATGTTCACTTCCGGCACCACCGGCCGCAGCAAGGCCGTCATGCTCTCGGAGCACAACTTTTTTACCACTGTGGAGTGCCAGGTCAAATTCGGCGACGCCATGCTGGACTATAAGCACGAGCATATGCCCGAGGACAAAGACGACGTCCTGAGCAACTTCGCCATCCTGCCCCTGTTCCATCTGGGTACGTTCATCTGCCTCTTCGTTTGGGCCTGCAAGGGCTGGGCGCTGAACCTCTCCGCCGACATCCGCGACTTCTACCGCGACCTCGGCCTGATGCACAGCGATGCCATCGCTGTGGCTCCCATGTTGATGGAGGCCATCTATAAAGACGTCAAGCGGGGCCGCCGCGCCCGCCTGAACGGCATCTGGAACCCCTGCGGCTCCTCTGCCATGTTTGACGGTGCCATGCTGGCCGAGCTGGCACGGCAGGGCATGATGATCACTCAGGTGTACGGCATGACCGAGACCTGCGGCGACGGCATCATCAACTACGAACAGGACGAAAAGCACATCCGCGCCGTGGGCAAGCCCGACGACCACGCCGAGTACAAGCTGGACGAGACGGGCGAAATTTGCATCCGCGGCGGCTGCGTCATGCTGGGCTATTACAAGGACCCCGAGGCCACCGCAGAAGTCCTCGACGCCGACGGCTGGTTCCACACCGGAGACCTGGCCCGTGTGGACGAGGACGGCTTCTATTACATCACCGGACGCAAGAAGAATATCATCATCCTCGACAACGGTGAGAACGTCAGCCCCGAAGAACTGGAAAATCTGCTGTCCAAGTGCGAGGCCGTCAAGGAATGCATCGTCAGGGAGAAGGGCAAGAAGATCTGTGCCGTCATCTACTGCAGCGAGGCCGACCAGCAGACCGTCCGCGACTTCATCACCGAGACCAACCGCACCCTGCCGCTCTACAAGCGGATGAGCGCCGTGGAGTTCAGCACCGAGCCTCTGCCCCGCACCGGCACCGGCAAGCTGCTACGCAAGTAAGAATAAACCGGGAAGGCTGCGGAATACTGGAAAAGAGCCGCGGCCGCCTTTAATGGAATTACGAAAGGAAGATTCAAACTATGGAAAGAACCGAGATCGTGTCCCAGATCCTTGCAATTCTGGAAGATGTTGCAGAAATTTCCCCCGATGATGTCAACGAGAACAGCGTCTTGATGGACGATCTGGACCTGTCGTCCATGGAGATCCTGACCGTCGTCGCCGACCTGGAGGAGACTTTCGGCCTGCGCATCCCCGAAAAGGAGCTGCGCAACTTCGTCACCGTCAGCGATTTGGCCGACTATCTGGCCGCACACGCGGGGGAATAAGGAATGGATGCCGAACAGCGCTCTGTTTTTCAGGGTATCGTTTACTATTACCGCGAAAACATGGTCAACTGCCGCTATCAGGTCACGCTGAAAGATGCCGTGGACGGCGCGCTTTTGCAGCAGGCTCTGGACGCGGCCCGGGCAAAGGCACCCTACTATTTCCAGAAGCCGGTGTGGGAGAAAAAGCTGCTCCACCTCGAGCCGTCGGACGCCCCCTGCCCGGTGCGGCAGGGCAGCGCAAAGCCCGAATTTCCGGACGAGAACGGCTTTACGGTTGCCCTGAGCTATGAGGGAAAAGTCGTCTACTTTGACTGGTTCCACTTTCTGACCGATGGCCGGGGCATAGCACCCTTCATGACCATGGTGCTGCAGTTCTACTGCAACCTGCGGTACGGCACGGCTTTCGAGGGCCAGACCCTTGAGACGGACCCTGCCTACGACATCGAGGACATCCTTGCAAAGTACCCCGAGAGTCAGGTGGCCAACGATATGCAGCGCCCCGTGGTGCAGACCTTTGAAGAGACGCCCACCTGCTGCCGCGTCCGGCTGGAAAAGGCGGGGCTTGTGGACGCCGCCCTCCGCTGCGGCGTCAAGCCTTTCAGTACCCTCACGGCCCTGCTCTGTAAGGCGGTGCGGGCGTATCTGGACAAGGACGAGGTGCTCTACAGCTACTCGACAGACGCCCGCGACGCGCTGGGTGCGCCGAACGCCCTCTACAACTGCGTGGCATCCTTCCAGCGCAAGCTGCCGCTGACGGCAGATGCCCCGCTGGCCGAAGTGGCCGTGGGCGTGGACGCTGACCTGAAAAAGAACCTTTCCGCTGAGCGAAAACTGTTCCGTATTGCGGAGCAGATGGGCTGGGTCTACCGGGTCTACCAGCAGAAAGCCAGCCTCAGCATCAAAAAGCGCATCTTCCAGATGGGCGAGTACATCAGCGGCTTCCCGGCGGACTTCTGGGTGAGCTATCTGGGCGACCCCTTCGCCCCGTCCAGCCCGGAGCTGACCCGGTACATCGAGGACTTCCAGATCTGGGTGCCGGCGGACGGCGCTTCCATCGGTCTGGAATGCACCAGCCTGCATGGCATCATCACCCTCTGCGTCAAGAACAAGGTGCCGCGCCCCGGCTTTGCCGAGGCTCTGCGCGCCGCGTTCGAGGCCGAAGGCATCAAGCCGCGCCCCGTGCGCCTTGACGGCAACCCCGGCGAAGTGATCGCCGACTACGCCGAAAACACGCCGCTCGACCTGCTCCTCATGGGCTCGCACGGCTACGGCAACCTGCGCTCCGCGCTCATGGGCTCCACCGCCCAGAAGATCGCGGCCAACAGCTCCGTGCCGCTGCTCATCATCCGATAAGCACAATCCGCATGACTGAAAGCGGGCGCCTTCCGATCAGGAAGACGCCCGCGTCTCATTCATGCGTCAATGCATCGACGAAAACCAGAGGAATGACCTCATTCGATGGCGATCATCTTCTTGGCCTTGGCTTCGATCGCCTCCTTCTTCGGGATCGAGATGCTCAGGACGCCGTTTTCGTACTTCGCCTTGACGTCTTCTTCAGTCACGCCCTCGCCCACGTAGAACGCGCGGCTCAGAGCGCCGGACCAGCGTTCGCGGCGAACGCACTGGCCCTTCTTTTCGGCCTCCTGCGTCTCCTCAACGGCCTTTTCAGCGCTGATCGTCAGATAGCCGTCCTTGAGCGTGGCGCTGATGTTCTCCTTGCGGAAGCCCGGAAGCTCAACATCAAGCTCCCAGCTCTTTTCGCCTTCGCGCACGTCGGTCTTCATCAGACGGCCGGCGCGGTTGCCGAAGAGCTTGTCATGACCGTGACGATCGGTCATGCCGGCGAACGGGAACGTTTCATCGAAAAGGTCTTCACCAAAAACAGACGGAAGCAGCATTTTGTTTTCCTTCATTGTCTTCTGCCGTCGACCATGGCGGTGTGCATTCGGAGAAGTGCCTGTGCGGCACCCTTTCGGGCGCCCCGCACCTCTCTCTGAGGACTATATGGAGGCTTCAAGTCTGATTTCAAGCTCGGAAAAAGCGAAACCTTTGCCTAAAGGCAAAAGAAAAGCGGAGTTCGTGCATCAGGAAGGCTCCCCTCCTCTTCAGACGGCTCAAGGATTGTCGAGAGCCTTCGGATATACTCGAAAAATCCTGAAGCTCCCGGAGATGCGTCATGGAAGACGTGAAGGCTCAACTTGCCCTTTTGACACGGGTCGTCACTGACCTTCAGAAAGTCGTGCTCGAACTCAAGGCGGAAATCTCGGCGCTGCGCAGCCAAAGCAGTTTGCCCAAAGCCGTCGAACCGCTCAAAGCAGTCGAAACCCCGCCCGCAACCGCCACGTCAGGCCTCGAGATTCCTGATGAGCCGTGGACGGACGCTGAAGCCAAAACACAAGCCCCATGCGGCAGCACCGGAAAACAATTGGTCAAGACGCCGAAGATTGTTGCGGAAACGGATCTCACTTCACGAGAGAAGGTCGAGCTGTTCGCAGGTCTATTTGCAGGCAGATCCGATGTCTACGCAACCCGCTGGGCCTCCAGGACCGACGCGCAAAAGTCCGGCTACTCGCCGAAATGCACCATGCGTTACACCGAAGGCTGCAGCCTGAAGTGCCACCTGTGCCCGCACCGAGCCTACGAAAAGGTGACTGCCGGGACCTACTACTTCCATCTCAAAGGCGACATCGTGATGGGCGTCTATCCGCTCCTGACGGACAACACCTGCCGATTTGCCGTTCTTGACTTTGATAACAGTGACTGGGAGCGTGACGGCAAAGCCGTCATCAAGACCGCCAGAAAGCACGGCATTCCACTCGTTCCTGAAATCTCCCGATCCGCCTGCGGCGTGCACCTGTGGCTCTTCCTGTCCGTACCCATGCAGGCCGCAGTGGTCAGACGGGTTCTTGAAAGACTGATTGCGCTCACAATCGCCGATGAGGGGCTACTCAAGCTCGACTCCTTCGACCGCATCATTCCCTGTCAGGACGAACTGCCGCGCGGCAACAGCAGCATCGGCAATCTGGTGGCGCTTCCCATGCAGCCTGAAGCCAAGGCGCGCGGTGGTTCATCCTTCATTCGAAGGGACGCCCGCCTTTCATTCATGCGTCAAGCCCGCATGCATCTCAGGACTTCGCGAAGACACCGCGCATGACGGGACCGACGCGCAGGAGACAGAAGAGCGCGCCTGCGGCCGCAATGGCACCGCCCGCCCAACCGATGTCGGCGATCGAGGCGTGGGTGCAGACGAGGCCGCCCACGAGGGCGCCCGAACCGATGCCCACGTTATAGATGCCCGAATAGACGCTCATGGCAACGGCCGTGCCCGACGGAACGGCACGGATGATGGCCGACTGGAAGACCAGGTTGTAGAGCGTCACCGCAAGCCCCCAGAAGATGCAGAGCAGCACGATCGTGAGTTCGCCGCCGCCCAGAGGCGCCATGAGAAAGAGGCTCGCGACGATGCCGAACACTGAGAACTGCAGGAAGCCGATCGGACGGCGGTCAAAGAAGTGCGAGAAGATCCAGCTGCCGAGAATGCCCACGGCGCCGTAGGCGACGAGCACCCAGGTAATGCGGTCGGGATGCATGCCGGTCACCTGCGCGAGGAAGGGCTCGATGTACGAGTAGACCGTGAAGTTCCCCGTCATGATGAGCGGCGTCAGGATATAGATGCCCATGAGAGCGGGCCGGCTCAGAAGTGCTGGCACCTTGTCGAGCGCCACGGCATTGCGGCTGTGCACGCTCGGGAAAAAGCGCCAGAGGCAGACGAGCGCAATCGCCGCGACAAGCCCGATGGCGAGGAAGGTCATGCGCCAGCCCAGATAGAGGCCGAGCACGCGTCCGAGCGGCAGGCCCGCGATCATGGCGATGGACGAACCCGCGACCACAAGGCCGAGCGCGGCGGAGGTCTTGTGCTTCGGTGCAACCTCGACGGCAAGCGGGCTCACGACGGACCAGAAAATCGCGTGCGAGCAGGCGACGCCAAGGCGCGACGCGAGGAGAATCCAGTAGTTGGATGCGACGACCGAGAGCACGTGGCTCGCGACGAAGAGCGCAAGCACCGACATCATGAGGCGACGACACTCCATCTTCGAGGCGAGCAGCATCAGCGGCAGCGACATGAGCGCGACGACCCAGGCGTAGGTCGTCACGAGCCAACCCATCTCGGCCTCGGTGCGGCCGAAGTCACGGCCGATGTCGGTGAGAAGCCCGATCGGAATGAATTCGGAGGTGTTGAAGACGAAGGTGCAGAGCGTGAGCGTCAATACGGGAAGCCAACGCATGAAGATGGTCTTTTCGCCGGTGTCGGTCATGATGATGTGCGCTTTGATTTTGTCCGGGACTGTCGTTTTCATCCGCAGGCGGGACCTGCGTTTTTTTGGCGGATGAGAATCTTAGCGCAGCCGTCCGGCGAAGGCAGCGGCCTGAAGCGGCGTCAATGACGCACATCAAGCCGCTGCGGGAGACTTGCTCTGTGTGAGGAACGAACGGGGCGGGCGGCCTTGCGCCCCGCCCCGAATGAAGCTTGAGGGCCGCTCGTCAGGCGTCTTCGTCGGGCAGGCGAACGTCGGGGACGTGCTCCTCGCGTGCGTTCTTCGAGAGGATGAAGTCGAAGTAGTCGCTGATGTACTCGCGGGGCGAGCCGATGAGCTCGTTGCCCACGAGCACGTGGATTAAGATCGACTGGATGAGCGGCGCGACGAGGACGACGGGACGGTTGCGCACGAAGTCGGGGACGTCCTCCTTCTCGAGCATGCGGGCAAGAAGGCCGTCATTTCTGAAGACAGGCACGAAGAGCCTCGCGTAAAGGTCGTGCATGATCTCGGGCGAGCGCAGGCCCTCGGCCCAGACGAGTCGGAAAACGCGCAGGTTGCGCTTTGAGCGCGGCGTGCCGTCGGTGAGCGGCGCGACGACCTTCATGAGCCTATCCTTGAGGGGAAGGCCCTCGTTTTCGGAGCTCGTCACGTTTTCGAGGTTGCGGTGCATGACGCCCGCGATGCCTTCGGCAAGCGCGTGCAGGAGTTCCTCCTTGCCCTTGAAGTAGTTGTAGATCGTCCCCTTGGCGACGCCCGCGCTGCGGGCGATGTCTTCCATTCGGGTGGCGGCAAAGCCCCTTTCCTCGAAGCAGTCGAGGGCCGCCGAAAGGATGCGGCGGCGCTTGTCTTCAGTCTTGACGGCCATGTCCGGTTGACTCCCTTTTCAAAAGTTTCTTGTCTTCGGCGCAGATCACGAGATCTTGTGCCTGAAGAGATAGGTTGCGAGGCTCATCGAGCCGAGCCCCACGAGAGCGACGGGCCAGACGAGCGGCAGGATGTCCATGAGGCCCGCGCCCTCGAAGTAGACGGCGCGGATGGCCTGGATGCTGTAGCGAAGCGGATTGAGGATCGTAGCGGTCTGCATCCAGTGGGGCATGGCGCGCACGCTCGTCATGAGGCCCGAGAGGATCACCATCGGGAGCATCATCACGATGATCATGACGATCGACTGCTGGATGTTGTCCGCAACGGCCGAGACGCCCAGACCCAGGCCCACCATGCAGAGGCTGAATCCAAAGATCACGAGGCCGAGCAGCAGGAACGAGCCCTTGAAAGGAAGCTCGAACCAGAGGAAGCCGATCTCGAAGATCAGGAAGGCCTGTCCGCAGGCGATGAGGGTCGGCATGACGGCCTTGCCGATCAGGATCTCGATGCTGTCGGCGGGCGTCATGAGCATCATGTCGAACGAGCCGTCCCCGCGCTCGCGCGAGACCGAGAGACCGGCAAGCAGCAGCACCTGAATGAGCGCGAGCACGGGAATGAGGCCAGGCACGATCGTGTAGCGGGTGATCCCGTTCTCATTCCAACGCGCGCGGTCGCGCACCTCGACGGCGAGCCCGCCGCCGTGCTTCGCGTTGACCTGCGTCGCGATCGAGCTGATGTAGCCGTAAGCGATGCCCGCGGTCGTGGAGTTGCGAGCGTCGGAGACGACCATCATCTCGCCCTTGCGGTCGAAGTCGTTCGGGAAGTAGACCCCGACGAGCGCCTCACTCGAGTCGATGCTCTTCTCGAAGTCGGCGAGCGAGACGGCGTTTCGCTTGAGGTCGAAGATGCCGTTGCCCGTGATGCCGCGCACGATTTCGGCCGAGGCCGACGAGTGCGACTCGTCAAGAAGCACCCAGGGCACGCGCTCAAGGTTGAAGGTCGCGCCGTAGCCAAAGAGAATGGCCTGCAGGAACACAGGCGCGATGAGCACCATGCGCGAGCCCTTGTCGCCGAACGTGACGGCGAACTCCTTCACGACGATGGCGAAGATGCGGTTGAGAGACGCGCGCACGTCCCGCCAGAGGGACTTCAGCATGATGCGCCTCCCTTCGGTTCGGACTTGTCGGGGACCGTCACAGGCGGGCGCTTGCGCAGGACCCGCACGGCCATGCAGAAGAAGAGCGCGGCCCAGCAGCAGAGGATCCCGACGTTGCGCCACAGGATCGGACCGTCGCCCGCCAGGAAGCACTGCTTGAAGGCCTCGACGGCGTAGGTGGGCGGCAGGAGCCTGCCGACGAACTCGATCCAGACAGGGACGCTCCTCAGATCGAAGAGGAAGCCCGAAAGCATCAGGCTCGGCATGTAGGCGAGCACGACGGCGAGCTCGATCGCGAGGAACTGGTTCTTCACCTTGGCGGAGATGAAGAGGCCGAGCGCCGTGCCCATGGCGGTCAGGGTGAGCAGGATGGCGAGCACGCCCGCGATGCTTCCCCTGAGCGGCTGTCCGAAGACGAGGAAGCTCGTGCAGAGCGAGAGGAGCGAGCCGCCGAAGGCGATCGTCCAGTAGCTGAGCCACTTCGCGAGGAAGATCTCAAGGGGCGAGGCCGGCGTCGCGAAGATCGCGGCCATGGTGCCGCGCTCCCATTCGCGCGCGATCACGATGGCGCTCATCATGGTGGACGCTGCGCCCACGACGATGACGAGGATGCCCGGTACGAGGTACCAGGTCGAGATGCTCGCCTCGTTGAACCAACTGCGGGACGCGAGCGACTTGACGGGCCCAGCCGAGACGCGCGAGGCGACGGCGGACTCGATCATGCCGTTCGATACCATCTTCGTGACGGAGCTGTTGAGCTGTCCGAGCACGTAGCTCTTGAAGAGCGTCGCGGAATTGCTGTCGACGCCGTAGACCGTGAGGCCGAGCTCGGCCGCCTCGCCCTGCTGGGCGTTGGCCGCAAAGCCCGCCGGAATCGTGAGGATGCACTCGACCTCGCGGGCCTCAAGCGCCTTTTCGGCGGGCGCCTTCGCGTAGAAGACCTTCGCGTCGAAGTACGGATTCGCGGTGAAGTCGACGGCAATGCGCTGCGCGACGGGCGTGCGCTCCTCGAGGACGATCGCGACGGGCACGTCCTTCATGTCCATCGAGATGCCGAAGCCGCAGACGAGCAGCATGAAGAGCGGCAGGAAGACGCCGATGACGAGCGCAGACGGATCGCACCCGATCTGGTGCCACTCCTTGACGATGAGCGCCAGACATCTGGAAGCCGAAAAGCGCAGCAGTCCTGTTTTTCTCGCGGCGGTCATGATGCGGCCTCCTTTTTCCTCACAGCTCGGGCGGCTTCGACGATGGCGATGAAGGCGTCCTCGATCGAGCGGATCGTGCGGCCCGGCGCATCCTTGGCGGCGAAGGCGCGCACCTCACCGGGCGAACCCAGCGCCAGAATGCGACCCGCGTCCTGGATGAGGAAACGGTCGCAGTACTCTGCCTCCTCCATGAAGTGAGTCGTCACGACGATCGTCGTACCTGCGGCCGCAAGCTTCGTGAGACTGCGCCAGAAGGCGCGGCGGGACGCGAGGTCGGCGCCCGAGGTCGCCTCGTCAAGAAAGAGGATCTTCGGATGGTGAAGAAGCGCGCAGGCGATCGACAAATCGCGCTTCGCACCCACGGGCAGCGACTTGGCAGGCATGCGCCTGTAGGCCGAAAGCCCGTAGCCGCGCATCGCCTCGGCGACGCGGCGGGTGAGCCTCGGACCCCAGAAGCCGTAGCTTCGCCCGAAGTAGCGCAGGTTCTGCTCGACCGTGAGCTTGTCGTAGAGGGAGAACTTCTGGGCGACGTAGCCGATCTCGGCGCGCACCTCGGCCTTGGCCTCGCGAAGATCCCAGCCCACGACCTCGATCTCTCCGCCCGAAGGCGCAAGAAGGCCGCAGAGCATGCGGAAGGTCGTGGTCTTGCCCGCGCCGTTGGGGCCGAGCAGGCCGAAGATCTCTCCGCGCTTCACGTCAAAGGTC
>OGOQ01001023.1_pt1 | contig 23794 bp, 19 predicted proteins | sample 1552691 | NCBI WGS metagenome assembly OGOQ01 (sample SAMEA2580209, study PRJEB22360) | human gut metagenome | biome: human gut; feature: human-associated habitat; material: faeces | place: Denmark | collected 2008/2010
AAGACAGGGCAAGTATTCAAACAACCTTTTCAAATTAAATGTTGATAATGATATGTTGACCTATCGAAGTACGCAGAAGGATATTGTATTCAAGGTGAAGTTTCATAAGTACAAAGATGAATTGTATGCAAGAGTCAATGAAAAACACAACTCACCTGATAAGGCAGTAGCTTATGAACTAATGGATTATGGTGAATATTTTATTGTGAAAGCTATATTTGAAAAACATATGAATCTTCCAAAGACAGATACATTGTATGGAGCCGTAGGAATCGATATCAACGTGGATCATATAGCACTATGTGAAACCAATAAGGATGGAAATATTGTACTAATTAAGAAGTATCCAATCCATAAAGAGAATGCCAAGAACAAACGAAATGAAGAACTGTATCAGCTGGCCATTGAAATCATGGAATTTTGTAAATCCAAGAAGAAGAGTCTGGTAGTTGAAGACTTGAATTTCAAACAGTTGAAAACTAGAATGCTTTATCGACCAAAGAAGGAAAACAAAACATTATCGAGTTTTGCGTATAAAAAGATATTAGAAAAACTAGAAAGAAAATGTTTGATGAATGAAGTGGATGTAATCAAAGTAGATCCAAGAAATACGAGTAAGATTGGAAAAGAAAAGTATACAAAGATCAAAGGACTGAGTGTACATTATTGTGCAGCCTATGTCATCAATCGAAGAGGCATGGGATTTGTTGATTAAATAAGATAAATAATCAGAACCAGAAGTTTATGATATCTTACTGGATGATAGGTACATAGATCATGGATGAAATTCTGAAGTATTTATAAAAAAGCATACAATAAAAACTCCATCGCAAAAGACTGAATGAATCGGGATACCGAATGATTCAGAAAGATAGAGTGGCTATTGAAATGTTACCGGACGACTGGAAACGAACCGGGCATGTTATTTAGACATGTGACTTTTTCGCAGAAAAAGTCTTTTCTTGCTTTTAAACTATAGAAGTCTAAAGGTTTCTAGTTATGAGAGCTCAAGAAAAGTTTATAGTTGCTTGGAGTGTGGCTAAATATAGGTTATAATATAGTCACAAGAAAGGAGCTGATTCTATGCAGATTATTCCAATGCGGGATTTGAAAAATACAGTTGAAGTAGAACGCCTCTGTGCAGAAGAAAATGGTCCAGTATTCGTAACCAAGAATGGATATGGCAGATTGGTTGTTATGGACATCGATTATTATGAAAAAACTATGAGAAAGATGTATGAAGCAAAAACTATTTTGGAAGGTTTGGAAGATGCAAAATTCGGAAATACTGTAGACGGAGACACTGCAATTTCTAATGTAAGGAGCAAGTATGGCATCTAAATTTGGATATCGGCTGACCAAAAGAGCAGAATCTGATTTAGATGGGATTGTCTCGTATATCTCAGTTGTACTCGCAAATCCACAGGCTACATCTGATTTTGTAGATAAGCTGCAGGATAATATTGAAGAAACAAGAGCTTTTCCTGAAAGTGGTTCTCTTGTACATAATGAATTTTTACAGGTAGAAAATGTGCGAAGGAAACTTGTTGGAAATTATATCATGTACTATCTTCTAGATATGGGAGAAAAAATAATTTACATTCTACGTATTGTATATGGCAAACGGAATATGGATGCAATTCTTAAAAAGTTGGATATTTGATCATATATGCACCTATCACGGGTTAAGCAGAAGCTCCTAAAGGATGTCATCGACAAAAATGAGGATGATCTATACTTTTATACCCAATTATTAAAAACACTTCCATAGCGTTATCACAATTTTTTAATTGGTAATGAATATCAAATGGTATTCTGTATTGCGAAGAATATGTTAGAAAAACGTCTTTTATATACGGCAATCTCGCGTGCTAAAAAATAGCTTATTTGAAACGCAGGTACACTTAAAATTAAAGCGTATCCGCCAAACAACGTTGCAGGAAAGAATTTATGAAAGTATTAGAAAATAGAATATATCGACATTTCAAAGGAAACAACTACAAAGTGTTGTGTGTTGCGATGCATACGGAAACGCAAGAGAGAATGGTGGTTTATCAAGCATTATATGGGGATTATAAGTATTTTGTTCGTCCATATGAAATGTTTGTGTCAAAAGTAGATCATGACAAGTATCCGGATGTGAAGCAGGAATATCGATTTGAACTTGTTGAAGAATAGGCTTAGGTCTATTCTTTTTTCTTATCTGTGTGATTTGTTAACGTATCAAAAGATGGAGTGTGTTATAATAAATCATATTGACAAAGGGTGATTTAAATTATGGGGCGTGAATTATTTTTAGACTTTTTTACAGAGCACGAAGTGCCTGTTATTCGTAAAAGAAGACATACATTTTTAAAGATGGATGATGAGAATGTATATATTTTAAAAGAAGGTGTTGTGAAGGTCAGCGTTTTAATGCGTGATGGACGTGAATTTAATATTGCGTATTTAAAAGGCTTTGATATTTTATCTATGTTTAAAGATGCAGTTGTTGATTGTAAATTTTCTTCATTGATGATTCGTGTTGAGAGTGATGAAGCTAGTTTTTATTGTGTTTCTAAAGAATTATTCAATCAATTATTAAATGAACATTCTGAATTGGTGGAATACGTGAATACGTATTATCGTAAGAAATTATCGGAAACAATTTCAAGACAAGAATTAATGACGATGAATGGCAAGAATGGTGCTGTATGTGCATTTATATACTATTTGGTTACAATGTTTGGAAAAGAAGCGCGTGATGGAATTTTGATCGATTTAAAGATCACAAATGATGATATTGCGGGTTTCTGTGGAATTTCTACAAGACATAGCGTGAATCGTATTTTGCGTGGCTTAAGAGAAGGACATGTTATTCGCACATTGTATAATAAAATCATGGTCTTGGATGTCGAGTATTTAAAACAATTTGTAGATGTTAAGGTGGATGCATAATCCGCCTTTTTTCATGCAACATAAAAAGAGCCGACTTAAAATGTGGGATGTCGACTCTTAAAACTGGTCATTATAAGAAAGACTATCATGAGTTGGTTACAACCAGTTTTATTTACTATATCATGGATTTTGAAGTGAAAAAAGAGCTGAACTAGATGATGTGGCAAATAATTCAGCTCTATTCATAGGAAACTGGATATGCAAATTACTTTATGGACACGCTATCCAGCAAAAATAAGTATATCATCTTGTTGTGTATTATACAAAAACAATTGTCCAAAATTGTATATATAAGGAACACGTAATATAATAAATATCAATTGCTAACAAGATTCTACTGAAGTATGATACAATGGAAATAATGATAGAGGTGACGAAGATGAATTGTGACTATGTGCTTCAATATCTGGAAAAGACGGAAGTCCCAATTGTTTCAAAAAAGAACCATGATATTATAATGTGCGGTTTAGAAAAGATGATTTTCTTAAAGGAAGGTGTCGTAAAGGTGAGTTCCATTTTAGAGGATGGACGTGAATATAATATAACTTATGCCAAAGGACCCGATCTTCTTTCGTTAATGTGTGACACACTTCGTGAAGATGTTGCGTATCGTATAAGAATTCGTGTTGAAAGTGAAGAGGCATCTTTTTGTTTGGTAAGTCGAGAAGATTTTTCAAGGGCTGTAAAGCGAGATGAAAAATTAAAAGAATATGTTGAGGCATACTATCGTGAGAATCTACAAAGAGCTCTATATCGCCAAAAATGTATGACAATGAATGGAAAGAGTGGCGCTATCTATGCCTTTCTTTATAATTTGATTTCTTTGTTTGGAAAAGAAAATGAGGAAGGTATATTGATTGATATGCAGGTCACAAATGATGATATTGCAGGATTCTGTGGTATTTCTACAAGAAACAGTGTCAACCGTATTTTGCGTGGATTAAGAGAAGAGAATGTAATTCGTATAGTCGATAATAAGATTTTAATTTTGAATGCAGATTATTTAAAGCCATATGCAGACTAAAAGGGTGATCTCACCCTTTTCATTTCGCTAATTTTTCTTTTAATAGTTCCATAGTGATTGGTTTTGCGATATGTCCATCCATATCTGCTTTTAGGCATTCTTGAATATCACTTTCAAATGCATTGGCACTCATCGCAAGAATATGTACGCTTTTCACATCTCTTCGTGGCAAAACACGAATTTCTCGAGTGGCTTCAAGACCGTTTTTAATTGGCATCATAATATCCATAAAAATATAATCAAAAGTGTAAAGCTTAGATTTTTTGAATTGATCAAGGGCTTCTTGTCCATTTCGAGCAGTCGATACATCAAGCCCTAGATCTTGTAACAAATGGGTTTGGATCTATTTGTAAAGGAAGAATTATCCTAAAGGTTGTACCAACATTTTCTTTACTTTCCATTTGTATCGTACCATGCACCTTTCTAAGGGCATTATACTCGATTGTAAAACGAAAAAAAGAGCTGATCGGGTAAATCAGCTCAAGAAATAGGAAACGCTGGATAAGCGGTAAAAGGGTAATTTGATTATCCAGCATAGCCTAGTATATCACTATGAATTGAAAATGCAAGGAGATTGAACATATTTTCTGTATCACTAGTTTTTAATATTGATTTGTATTATACTTGAGATAGATTCCGTATCGGAATTTATTTTTTTTGGAGGAAATATGAAAATTATTGTAGTTGGCGATGGGAAAGTTGGCTTTGCGATTGCGAAACAATTGAATCAAGAGGGTCATGATATTACAGTGGTTGAAAATAAAGCGAATGTATTATCAAGTACAATGAATCAACTAGATATTGTTGGTGTGCAAGGGAATGGGGCTAGTTTAGACACATTGTTGGAAGCACGTGTACCTTCGAGTGATTTGTTGATTGCGGCTACATCAACGGATGAAGTGAATATTATTTGTTGTTTATTGGCAAAAAAATTGGGAGCTAGACATACCATTGCTCGTATTCGTAATCCAGAATACAATAATACAGTTCGTTTGATTAAAGATGAATTGGGGTTGAGTATGAGTATCAATCCAGAGCAGGCGGCGGCTCGTGAAATATTGCGCGCGATTCGTTTCTCAAATTCCATTAAAGTATCGTCTTTTGCGAAGGGAAGAATTGAGCTTGCTGAAGTTAAGGTAACAGAAAATTCCCCACTTATAAATATGCGTGTGGTTGATATCAATCGTCGTTTTAAGACAGAAGTCTTGTTTGTGACGATTTTGCGTGATGGTGAAGTCATCATTCCAAATGGAAATACGGTGATTTATGCAAATGACCGTCTTACATTAACGGGTTCAACAACGCAATTAGAGCGTTTCTTTATTAAGATTGGTATTTTAAGTGATCGTACAGTCAATGAGGTTATGATTGTTGGTGGTGGTCGTATCACATATTATTTGACGAGCATGTTACTTGAATTGGGTATGGCCGTTAAAATTATTGAGTTGAATAAAGAGAAGTGTATCAATTTGGTTGAAAAATTCCCACAGGCAACAGTGATTCATGGAGATGGAACGGATCACGAATTATTATTGAGTGAATCATTAGAGGAAATGGATGCCTTTATCGCTCTTACAGATAATGATGAGGAGAATGTCATTATTTCCATGTTTGCCCAAAGTCATGGTGTTACGCATGTGCTTCCTAAGGTAAATCGTGTTTCTTTAGGTTTCTTGTTGGAAAAGTTGGGTCTTGAAAATTCAATTACGCCTAAGTTTATTACCGCAAACCAAATCGTGCAGTATGTTCGTGCTATGCAGAATACGGTTGGATCAAACGTTGAATCTTTGATCAAACTCGTGGATGACAAGGTAGAGGCTTTAGAATTTAGAGTGCGTGACAATTGTCGTTTTATTGATGTGCCAATTAAGGATTTAAATATTCGTAAGGGTATTATCATTGCGTATGTAACACATAAAGGTGTTTCTAAGGTGGCAACGGGTGATATGCGTATTCAACTATCGGATACGGTTATTATTATTAGTAAGGTTGCAGGGTTGAGGGATATCAATGATTTACTATCTTAAGCATAATATACATAAACTCAACTGGACTATGATTGGTAACGTATTGGGTATGGTGCTTATTGCACAAGCCTGTTTAATGGTGTTGCCGGTCATTGTGGATTTGATTTATCAAGAAGGATTATATGATTCTTACTTGATTGTGATTGGGATTTGTTTGGTTTTAGGCTATGGTTTAATGCGTAAAAAGGCGAGAACGAATTCTTATTTTGCCAAAGATGGAATGCTTGCGGTAGGTCTTGCCTGGATCGTTGTTTCTTTCTTTGGTGGATTACCATTCTATTTGTCGGGTGAAATTCCTTCTTTTGTGGATTGTTTCTTTGAGGCTGTGTCTGGATTTACAACGACAGGTTCAAGTATTTTAACGGAAGTTGAGAATTTGAAGCATGCCACACTCTTCTGGCGTAGCTTTACACACTGGATTGGTGGTATGGGTATCTTGGTTTTCATTTTGGCCTTACTTCCAAAGTCAAATGATCGTGATATGCATATCATGCGTGCGGAAGCGCCTGGTCCTACCATTGGTAAATTAGTACCTCGTATGCGTCAGTCCGCTATGATTTTATATACCATGTATATGGGATTGACTATCATTCAGGTCATTTTACTATTGATTGGCAAGATGCCATTGTTTGATGCGTTATGTAATACGTTTGGTACGGCGGGTACCGGTGGTTTTGCGATTAAAAACACGAGTATTGGTGCCTACAACAATGCGTATTATGAAGTGATCATTACGATTTTCATGATTTTATTTGGTGTGAACTTTAATATGTATTACTTTTTATTAATCAAAGATTTCAAACAGGTCTTTAAAAATGAAGAGTTGCGTACATATTTAGGTATTATTCTATTCTCAATTACTTGTATCACATTGAATATTTTATCCATGTATAATTTTGATGTATTCAAATCCATTCGTTTGGCAAGTTTTCAAGTGGGTTCAATTATAACGACAACTGGATATTCGAGTTGTGATTATAGTGTCTGGCCACAATTTAGTAAGATGATCCTCTTCTTATTAACAGTCTGTGGTGCGAGTGCTGGTTCGACTGGTGGTGGTGTGAAGGTCAGTCGTCTTTTGATTATTGTGAAGAAGATCAAATTGGATATTCAAAAGTTACTACATCCACAAAAAGTAGAAGCTATCACAATGGATGGTAAAGTAGTGGATACAGAAGTAGTCAATCAGATCATGGCGTATTTCTGTAGTTTCATTATTATTGTCGGTGTCTTGTTGTTTTTGGTTTCATTCAATAATTTTGATTTTGAGACAACGGTTACATCGGTAATGACTTGTATTGGCAATGTAGGTCCTGGATATGGTCTTTGTGGTCCAATGGGAAACTTTTCCATGTTCTCGGATTTTTCGAAGATTGTCTTATCTTTTGCGATGTTGATTGGTCGTTTGGAAATCTATCCAATTATCATTTTCTTGGCTCCACTATTAAATATTCGTAGTGTATCTAAGAATATTCATAGTCGTAAAAAGCGTAGAAGCAATTAAGGTACTTTATGTACCTTTTTTATTTGCACTTTTTAGTACGATTTGTACTTTTTAATTGAGTGTAAACGCATACATCTAACTTAAACGTAATTTGTGTTACTATATAGTCAAATTAGTTTACTTTTATTTAATGGGAATATAACCATAGTTTTTAGTGGATTGAAATAGGATTGAGAGTTTGATAGAGTTAGTACTATTAGGGGAATGGCTATGAAGATAATAGATAATGATTTGACAATTCAAGAAGTGTGTGGGCGTATTGGTGGATATCATCGGTGTTCATTGGAGGATGGATATCCCTTTTTATATGTGAGTTTAAAATTTCAAGAGATTTTTGGTTGGTCCAAAGAAGAGATTGAAACTCGATTTGATAATAAATTAATGAATATGGTGCATCCAGAGGATAGAGAGATGGATTTATTCAATTCTGTTTTTCGTTTGTTAGGAAAAGATGGATATCACTATGTAAGTGAGAGTGTAGAGAAAGAGGGAAATTCTATACTGCATGGACATATTTCGGATGTGACAGAGTTTATTCGGGAAAAAGAACAGAATAATATCTTATCGGCTTTGACTATGGATTATACTTCTTTAGTGCTTTGTGACTTGAAACAAGATACTGTGGAAGTGATTAAGCAGGATGCGAGTTGTGCTGAAATGAATTGGCATAGTTATAGTGAGAGTTTAAATTATTTCTATGATAATGTACTGATGAAGGATTCTTGTCCAAATTATATGGATATTTTATCAAATGGGTCTTTAATGCGTACATTAAAGGAACAGGGTTCTTTAGAATGGCATTTTCAAATTGTTCCGGATGAGAATGGAATTTCGAATTTGGGGGCAAGGGCAGTATTTCTATATGAGGATTTGAATCATTTTAAGATTATAATGGGTTTTCGTCCAATTGATGAAATTGTAAAGAGGGAAAAAGTATTAGAACTTCAAAGAGAGATTATTGAGGGTCTTGGTAAAGAATATTTTTCCGTATTATTGTTGGAGTTGGATAGTGGTCAAATCTTTTCATATCGTGAAGTGGGTGAGAATGGTAAGCGTATTGCGGATTTTTGTCGTAAATATGAAAATCAGTGGTGTGCATTATTGCCAGCTTATGCCAATGAGATTGTGACGGATGAAAGTCGTGAGAATTTCTTGGATCAGCTTTCGTTAGATGCATTACGTTCAAATCAAGATGATTTTTCAATGACCTATGAATTTAAAATGGGTGATCGTATTCTTTATCATCAGACACGTATTGCGTATGTTTATAAAAAGGATCGTAGTCGTGTGGCGGTGATTGGTACAAGAAACATTGATGATTTGATCAAGAAGGAACGTATGCAGGAGGCAAAATTAAAAGAGGCATATATTGTGGCGGAAGAGGCGAATAAGGCGAAAACGGATTTCTTAAACAATATGTCGCATGATATTCGTACGCCTATGAATGTGATTCTTGGCTACAATGAGTTGATGAAGCAGTACTTGACAGATCCAATCCTGGTGGATTATCAAAATAAGATTGAGCAGAGTGGTAAGTTATTACTTTCAATCATTAATAATGTGCTGGATATGGCGCGTATTGAGAGTGGTAAGATGGTTGTCGAAGAAAGAGCCGAGCAAATCGGGCTTGTAGTAGAAGAAATCGAGAACGTATTCGAGTCGAGTGCACAAGAAAATAAAATCGTATTTACAACGAGTGTGGATGTTGATCATACAAACGTGTTGTGTGATGGCTTTAAGATTCGTGAAATCTTAATGAATCTAGTGGGCAATGCGTTTAAGTATACGCCTGATGGTGGTCATATTGCGATTGATGTAAAGGAATTGAATTGTACAAGATCTGGTTATGTCAGGATTCAAACGCAAATCAAAGATACGGGTATTGGTATGAGTGAAGACTATCTTCCAACTTTGTTTGATTCTTTTTCTAGAGAATACAATACAACGATTGGAAAAGTGTCGGGTACAGGTCTAGGCATGGCGATTGTCAAAAAACTTGTGGATATGATGGATGGAGATATTTGTGTAAAGAGTAAGCTGGGTGAGGGGACTTGTTTTACTCTTACTTTTGAGCATAGAATAGCGGATGAGGAATCTATAGAATTGAATCAAGAATTGGATGTTTTGGATGAAAAATCCATCTTAGAAGGCAAGCGTGTTTTACTTGTGGAAGATAATGATTTAAATGCTGAGATTGCGATGGCCATACTTGAACAGAGTGGTTTAGTGTTGGATCGTGTTGAGGATGGTTTAGCTTGTGTAAATCGGTTGTCTGAAGTGGATGCAGATTTGTATGATTTAATTTTGATGGATATTCAAATGCCAAACATGAATGGGTATGAGGCGACTAGAAGAATTCGTCAATTTGAGAATGTAAAAAAGGCAAGTATTCCAATTCTAGCTATGACGGCCAATGCGTTTGAGGAAGATAAGAAAATGGCAATGGAAGCAGGTATGAATGGGCATATTTCTAAGCCAATTGATGTGAATGTATTGGAAAAGCAGATCATAAACATATTCAAAAAAGTGTCTTAATGGACACTTTTTTCTATACAAGGTATATATTTGCGGTTTATAATGTGGGTAGTTCGATGCAAAGGAGTGGTAATATATATGAGATTTTTTGATTACATTGATACTATCGAAAAGCCTACAATTGAGAATATTCGAGTTATATATAAGGCTGTAAATGAGAAGTATGATGATCTCATAGACATGGCACTGGAGCCGAATAGTAAGAATTATAAAAAGTGGGTTCAGAATATGGAGTGTTTAAAAAAGTCTGAAAACATGATGATTGATTGTATTGGCAAAAAGCAGATTACAGATACAGAGTGGTTAGAACTTATGTATAATATTTATCGTTATCAAGTTAAATATGGTGGTTTAAAATACCTTACAATTGAATTATAGGAAAGAACAGAATTCGTAATGAATTCTGTTTTTCTTTTGTACATTTTAACAATTCTGTTGCACTTTTTAATCGAGTTTATTTCGGGGGGGGGACACATATATAACCAAAAAGTAAAATAAGTAAGTAAATACTTAGGATAAACAATATTTAACACAAAATAAATATAACCATTGTAATTTAGGTGTTTGAAAAATGATTGTAAGGCGCGTAATATGTAGATTACCAAAAGTTAGTGAATCTTAAAATGTTTGATAGGTAAGGGATATTTGATGTATTTATGAATACATTATTGATAATTTGTGCAATATTTTTTTACTAAAGTGGTTTACAAGTTTACAAGGTAGACTTTTTTTACTAACTTGAAGTAAGCGCTACCAATAAATATAGGGGTTAGATATGGAGAAGAAAGATTTAAAGCATTTGAGTCGTAGTGAGTTGGTGGATGTCATTTGCGAGATGAAAAAGGATACTACAAATTCAAATGATTTAACAATGGAAGAAATAGAATCGGAGCAGAAGCGATTAAAGGATAGGGCTGTATATCGTAAAACTTTAAAGGGGACAATTGGTATATTGGTTGTAGTAGCTGCCATTTCTGTTTTAGTAGCTACTTTATGGATGCCCGTACTATCTATTTATGGCTATAGTATGTCTCCTACTTTAGAACAGGGGCAGTATGTTGTTTCTGTAAAGAATACGGATTTAAAGTCGGGAGATATTGTAGCTTTTTGGCAGGGAAATAAGTTGTTGGTAAAACGTGTTATTGCAGGTCCTGGTCAATGGGTAGATATTGATGTGAATGGCAATGTGAGTGTGGATAGTAAAGTGTTGGATGAGACGTATCTAAATGAAAAAGCTTTAGGAAATTGTGATATTGATCTTCCACACCAGGTGTCTGAATCGCATTGGTTTTTAATGGGTGATAATAGGGATACTTCTATAGATTCTAGAAGTAGAGTAATTGGAGATATTTCGAAAGAACAAATAGAGGGGCAGATTATTTTTAGAATTTGGCCTTTTAATCAAATGGGAAGTGTAAAGTAGGTGAGAGAGTATGGTTTCGGAATATATAAAAAAACTACTTAAGGATAAAGCACGGTTAAAGAAATGGAAAAGGATTACTTTAGCCCTTTCTTGCGTGGTTGTTTTTTGCGTGGTTTATGCACTAACTCTTCCGGCCATTACTTTAGAGGGTAAAACCATTTGTGGAATGGAAGAGCATACTCATACTGAAGAGTGTTATCAAGATGACAAGCTAATTTGTGATAAAGAAGAACATCAACATACTGAGGATTGTTACGAAAAGGAAGAAGAACAGCCTGTAGAAGACGAGAATGAAGTATTGAATGAGCCTGAAGAAACTGTGCAGCAGGATACACAAATAACATCTCAGGAAGAAGAGAAAGTGTCTGAAGATGAGCCAAAGATGGTTGAAGATCAAACGACTACAGAACAAACGGATTATCAATTAAAAGATAGTGATATCACTTCAATTGAAGTGAATTATAAAGATGCGAATGGGCATTGGCAAAAAGTAGAAGTAAACAATGGTGAAGTAAACCCAAGCAATACAGAGATCTATTTAAAAGTAAATTTTGCTGAAATTAAAACAGAAGATTTATTAAATCAACATAATTGCACGCTTACATATCAAATTCCTGACTTTTTGCGTGATGCTAAAGGAATGGGAAATCTTTATGAAGGTACAAAACCAATAGGAACCATTGTAGTTGAAAACAATGTAGCGAAGGTCACTCTTGAAGAAAGTTATCTACAAAGTTTAATTACCGCAGGAAATAACCAGTTAAAAGGATATTTTTACGTACAGGGACAGGTTAATTTGTCGCTAATAAAAGATAATGGTGGAAAAGCTGTTGTAACTTTAGGTGATAAAACAGTTACTTTGAACTATGGTCCGGATTGTATTGAAAAATTTGGTGGTGTAACGATAAAAAAAGAATTTAAAGAAGTAGATAAAATAAAAAATTATGTAGCTTATACAATTACTGTTACGGCTGGTAAAGATGGTTGTAAAGAACTATATGTAATTGATCAATTTACTTCAAATGGTAATTTAGTTAGCTATGCTGGTAATATAACTTCAAACGAAACAACATTAAGTGGTACGCCTAATAATCAAGAACCATATGAGATAGTAACAGGATCCACAAATCATGGAAATATTTACCTGGCTGATAGTGCGGATTCTACTATAAAAAAACCTGAAGCAGGACAAAACAATATCACAAATCCTTGTATTGTCTGGAATATCCAAAATATGGGTGCTAATGAGAGTCGTGAGCTTACTTATTATGTGAAACTTAAGGATGATGTGAATTTAAGAAATCAACAAATCACAAATACTGCAACGTTGTATTCAAATGGCTCTCAAGGTGTTTATGATAGAGGTTCGGGTGAAGCAAATTTTACTCCTACGATAAATTATGATGGTAAGTTTACTAAGGATGTAAATGGAAATATTATGAGAAACAATGATGGTTCATATACAATTCCATTTAAGTTATCAATTGCTCTTAATGAAGATACGAGTAATTATACAATCAAGAATCTTCAATTCCGTGACTTCTTGAGAAATATAGACAACGATTTATTACAATATGTTACTTTTGATCATACATCTTTTAAATTATATAAGAATGATAAGATGGTTGATCCTACAAAATATAATGTGAAATGGTCTTCTGAGACTAATAATACAGATTTTAAAGAATGGAATGAAGTTACAAATCCAAAGAGCTTTAAGCTTTCTGGGAATGAAGGTAGTCCAATTGATTTAAGTCCAGGTCAAAGTTGTTATGTGACATATAACGTTATTGTAAAGCCAGAAGCCTTTGCGAAGATGCATTCAGATTCAATAAAGGTAGAGAACCGTTTTGTAGCACATGCAGATAACATGGATCAAAATCGTGATGGTGGATTTGAAGCGTATAATTCCATTCCAATTATTAAAACATATGAATGGAATGGTAAACAAGTAGATCAAAATGCTACAACAGAAGAAACATCAGAAACAATAAATGGTGATAAATTTACGTATAACGGGGATAAAATTGTTCAGGATTCAACTTCAAAAAATAGCTTTACAGTTCCTAAGGGAAGCTATAAATATACAGTTGAAACAAATAAAACATTGAATGATTTTGATGCAGCAGATGTAATAATGACAGATACCTTGACTTCAAAATATATGAAATATGTTGGATATATGAAAGTAGAAGCTTTACAAGCAAACACAATTTCTAGTGATTTAAATAAAGTAACATCAGATACTTATACGTCACAGCCTACTTATGAAACAGTAGGAACTAAATGGGTCAAGATAGATGGTAAGAAAACATTTAGTTTAAAGCCTTCTGATTTAGGTTGGACAAAGCAGAATTATGCGTATCGTTTTACGTATTATGCTAAACCAGAAGAGTTAGGCGCATTTACTGAAACAAAGGTTAAAAATAAATTTACTTTGAATGGAATTGTAAAGAAAGGAAATGGAGAGTTTACTTTTAATGAGAATGATGTTTCCAAAGAAACGACATTAACTATTAAGGGAACTTTGAACATGACTGCTAAGAAGGTATCTTGGTATTATAGTGAGCCTACAAAAGAATCAGGTACATGGTCTAAGGGTGAACTATATTGGGTAGTTGATGTAGGTGGCACACAGATTGCGCAAGGTACAACATTCCGTGATTTGATTAAAACAGATGATAAAACAACAAGCTCATATTTACATGATGATTCATTGGTGGGTATTTATAAAGGAACGCTTCCAGATGGAAAATCGATTTCAGATTATAAGGATTTGAATGATTTAACTAGTAATGGTGGTTTAACTCCTATAAAGGATATATTTAAGACTGATTTCAAAGGTACAGCTCCAAATTATAATGAGTTATTATTAACTGCAAATGAAGATATTAAGTTAGAAAATGGTGAAAAGGTTTATATGATTATTAAATCTGAACCAGCAGAACTTCCATCACCTACGAATAATCGTGACACAAAAACATATAAGAATAGTATTAGTATCAAGGATGATGATAATTATGTTTCTGAACAACCGGCTGAAAAGACTTTATATACAGCTCCAAATATTTTAAAGGAGTTAGGACAGGTCTTTAAATATGATGGAAAAACAGTTACAAATCTTCAAATAGGTGCTGATAAAACTGAATCAGGAGTTGCAGATACAAGTAAGATTTTTGCAGATTTATTAAAAAAGAGTCGTGGAGTCTTCGTTTCATGGGCATTTAAAGTTAACTATGATGGCAAATTGAATGGCGAATATAGTGTTTTAGAAGATATTCCAGAAGGCATGGAGCTTAGTTATATTCGTGTTAAATGGCATGGTGAAGATGCTTCAAATGTTAAATCAAAAGAAATTTCAGGAATTGATAGTACTACCTGGACTAAAGTAGAAAATGATTCAAAAAATGATAATAAAAATTCTGATGAACACACAATTTATTATGTTAGCAAAGATAACAAGCAAGCCATGATTCAGCTTGGTGATTTTGTAGCAAAGGAAGAAAGAGACAATAACTCCGTGGATGTACAGGTTGTTTGTAGAGTGACAGATTCAAATGTGTTATTGGGCGCTAAACCTAAGACATTTACAAATAAAGTTACACTTAAAAAAGATGGTAAAGACCTTGATACAGCAACAAGTCCAGAAACCATTCAGCTAACGGATGGAAATAAGAATATTAACAAAAAACAAGTTGAAGGTGAAGGTAAAGGTCAAAAGATTGATTTTGAAATCAATGCGAACCAGCTCGGTCAAACACTTCCAACAAATGATGGTGACAAATTAAAGTTGGTAGATGAATTAGGTGAAAATCTACAGTTAGATACAAATTCAATTAAAGTGTTTAGGAACAATACTGAACTATTAACAAATTGTGATACTTCATATACTAACAACACCTTGGTAATTACAATTCCTAATAATGTTCCAATTAAGATTACGTATACAGTTACTGTAAATGCTAAACCAAATGATCCTGTAAAAGTATCTAATACAGCGTATTGGAAGGGTTATTCTAAAGAAGGTGGTGAAACAGTTGTATCTACTTATTCATATCAAGCAGGTGGAGGTATTGAAGCTTTGTCAAAAGTGAACTTTAAACTTACGAAACAAGATGAAAACCACTTGAGTACTGTTTTACCAGGTGCAGAGTTTAAAATTGAAACATTGGAATTGGATGGAAATAATGAATTTGTATCAACAAATGAAGTAAATCTAATTACTGATGCTAGTGGAACAATTACTCAAACTTTAGATTTTGATAAACTTTACAAAATAACAGAAACAAAAGCACCAGCTGACTATGTTCGTGACAGTAAGCCAATCTATATCTTAGATTTAAAAGATAGAGAAAATGATACGAGTTATTTAGAAAAGGTTGAAACGTTTGTAAAAGACAATAAACTTTATAAGCGTTACAAACAACAAGATTTTGACATACAAGTTCAGAATCACAAGGGTGAAATTACTGTAGTTAAGAAATTTATCAATGATGCAGCAGGAAAATCGACAACGCCCGTAAGTGGAACATATAGATTTAGATTATATGATAATCAAAATGGAGAGGGCACGTATTTACAGGAAAAATCGATTACTTATGTTGCAGGTGAAACACAAGAAGAATCAGTGAAGTTTATCAATCTAGAATTAAATAAACCATATTATGTTTTTGAATTAGATGATGATGGTAAGCCGATTGTTGATACTTCAAAAGAAGTAACAATTAATAAATTGCAGTATACAGTAGAGTATAAAAATGAAAAAGGTGAATCTACAAATGCTGCGACAAACGGGCAAACGGTGACTGTTACAAATAGAAGCCGTACTAAAATTCTACCTTCCACAGGTGGGTATGGATCCCTGCTTTACAGAATATCAGGTGCGATGTTGGTTTTAGCAAGCTTGATAGTTCTGATAAATATAAATAAAAAGAATCATTTAAATGACAAATCAAGGAATAGGAGAAAGCAATGAAACTAATTAAAAAAATTGCTGCCATTATGTTTGCGTTCATGATGGTAGTATCTATGAGTTGTAACGTAAAAGCTGATGATACAACTGCAACAACAGGAGAAACAGGAACAATTACAATCAATAACGCAATACCTGGACAAACTTATAAGATTTATAAGATTTTGGAACTTGAATCTTATAATCCAACTACGAAAAATTATGCATATAAAGTTACACCAGAATGGAAAAGCTTTGTAGATGGTGATGGAAATGATTATTTAAAAAGAGTTGATGGAACTGATTATGTTAATTGGGTAGGGGATTCAACTAATGACGGAACACGTGTTAAAGAATTTGTGGAAAAGGCAATAGCATATGTAAAACAAAATAGTAATACTATTAACCCATTAAAATCACAAGATGCACCTGCTGCTAGCGACGGACAGACTACATCAACTTTAACTTTTGAAGTACCATCTCTTGGATATTATCTAGTTGATTCAAGTGTTGGTACTTTATGTAGTCTAGATACTACAAAACCTGCTGCAACTATTCAAGAAAAGAATGGTGTTCCTTCAGTTGATAAAATTATTACAGCTGGTGGAGTAATTGCTACTGATAAGACCAACTCTGTAAATATTGGAGATAAAATTTCGTTTCAAACAACAATTTATGTGCAAAAGGGAGCTACGAATTATAAATTACATGATGAGATGAGTAATGGATTAAAGCTAATTGAGCAAGTAGGTTCAAGTTATGTTAGTGCAATAGCGTATAATAATGACGGTACAGGTAAGAGTAATTTAAAGAAAGATGATGATTACATTATAACTGTGGATTCAAATTTGAATAAATTCGATATTGATTTTACTAAATATACTGATCAGCATACCAATGAAGAATATAAAATAGTTGTAGTTTATAATGCTGTTTTACAAAGTGATGCTGTTATTGGAAATTCTGGAAATTTAAATAAAACATGGTTAACATACGGTGATAAAAATACAGAAACTAACAAATCTGAAACAATAACTAAAACATTTGAAATGAAAGTATTTAAATTCTATAAAGATAAAAATGATTCAAATACTGAAAAAGGCCTTGCTGGTGCAGTATTTACATTAAGTAAAAATCAAGATGGAACAAATCCAATTAAATTATCAAAAACAAATGAAAATTCAAATATATATAAAGTGAACAACAATGGAACAATTACAGATATAACTACTCCTGATAATGGTAGATTCACAATACAAGGTTTAGGTGCTGGAACTTATTATTTGACAGAGATTCAACAACCTGCAGGATACAATAAATTAAGTGGTCCAGTAACTGTAGTAATTGATGAGAATGGAAAAGTTAGAGTTGGTGAATCCGAAGCTAATCCTGTGAAAGTAGAGAACAAAACAGGAACAGTACTACCATCTACAGGTGGTGCTGGTACTACAATGATCTATCTAGTAGGTGCTGTACTAGTATTGGGTTCTGGTGTTGTATTGGCTACAAAGAGAAGAGTTAAGAATAAATAGTAATTGATTAGATGATAGGGAGAGGGTTGTAAGATGAAGAAACATATTTCAACTATAATTGCGATACTTGTTTTTATTACGGGCCTTTCCTTATTGTTATATCCAACAGTGAGTAATTATTGGAATTCTAAACATCAAACGGCTGTTGTGGCAAATTATACGGATACTTTAGCTAAGATGGATGATCAGGATAGGCAGGCTGCGATAGATTCGGCTATTTCCTATAATTCAGGGTTGGTTTCTAACAGTGGTCGTTTTACTCCTAGTGATTCAGATTTGTCTGTGTATAAGAGCCTATTAAATGCGGATGGTACGGGTATGATGGGATATATCACGATACCTGAGATTCGTTGTAAGCTAGCTATTTATCATAGTGTGGATGATTCTGTTTTACAGGTGGGTGTTGGTCATTTAGAGGGTTCTTCGCTTCCTGTTGGTGGTAGTAGTACGCATTGTGTTATTTCTGGTCATAGAGGGCTTCCGAGTGCTCGTTTGTTTACGGATATTGATCGTCTTGAAAAGGGTGATTTATTTTATCTGCATGTGTATGGCAAGGTTTTGGTGTATGAGGTGGATAAGATTTCGGTTGTAGAGCCTGAGGATTATGGTCCTTTAGAGATTGAAGAAGGTAAGGATCTTTGTACGTTACTTACGTGTACGCCGTATGGTATTAATACGCAGCGTTTGATGGTTCGTGGTCATCGTGTGGTGGATAGTTTGTATGATGAATCGAACATTACTTCAGATGCAGCTCGAGTGGATACTTTAGTGGTGGCTTCTTGTGTTGGTGTTGTATTCTTGTTGGTTGGTATTATTGTTTCGAAGATATGGAGGTTAAGAGGGCGTGAAAAAAATAATTCGTAGTGTATTGTGTATATTTCTTTTTGTTCTTGTATGTACTCCTGTTTTCGCAAGTGATTATTCGAGTTTAACAGTGACTTGTCCTGCTTCCAATATCAATGTTCGATTGTATCGAGTGGCGGATGCGGATTATAATTTGATGGGTGCTTTTAAATCCTATTCGGTTTCAAAGGATTGGAATATTCTTGGCGATTATATTGATCGTGACAATATTGAATGTGATGATCAAGTTCAATCGGATGTGGATGGTAAGGCTTTGTTTAGAAATTTAACTAAAGGTGTTTATTTAGTAAAGGCTTTAGATAATGCGGATTATACAATGTCGGTTTCTGTTGTTTATGTGGATAAAGATTGTGATGTTGAATTAAAGTATGAGCCTAGAGTTGAAACGACTTTTTTGCGTGTTCAAAAAGTATGGAAAGATGATGACAAGAAGAATCGTCCAAGTTTTATTGGTGTAGATTTACTTGGGGATGGTAAAGTCGTAGATCATCAGGTATTAAGTGAAGAAAATCATTGGACATATGCTTGGAATGATTTGTCGGGTGATATGAGGTGGAGTTGTGTTGAGACAAGTGTTCCTTCTGGATATAGTGTAAGTTCTTATCGAGAAGGGGATCATATTGTGTTAAAGAATAGTTTGAATAAGATTGTGGATTCTAAAAAATCGGAATCAAATCTTCCTTTGACGGGTCAATTGTGGTGGCCTGTTCCTGTATTATTGTTTGTGGGACTTGGATGTATATGCATAAGCAAGTTTTAAAGCATATTGGCTGTATCTGTGTTGTACTGGCCCTGGGACTCACTTTGTTTAATGTGTATGATACGTTTCGGGCTAGAAAGAGTGAAGAAGATATATTGGCTGCCTATAATTTAAAGAATGATTTGGATCCAGATATATGGATTGATCCAGATATGGATATGCCTGAAGTAGAACTGGATGGATTATCTTGTATTGGAACGATTGAGATTCCTTCTTTGGACATTAAGCTTCCGGTTACGAGTGAGTTTACGTATGATTTGATGAAATTGGCGCCTTGTCGATATTCGGGTAGTGTATATAAGGGGAATATGGTGATTGCGGCGCATAATTCTTGGTTTCATTTTGGAAGAATTCATAGTTTAGATCCGGGTAGTAAGGTTGTATTTACGGATGCACTTGGAAATCAGTTTGAATATCGTGTTGCAGTGGTTGAGTCTTTAGAGCCAGATAGTGTTGAGGATATGACTTCTTCTGAGTATCCTTTGACTTTATTTACGTGTACTTTGGATGCGAAAAATAGAGTGACAGTTCGTTGTAAATAAAAAAGAGAAATCGATTTTGATTTCTCTTTTAATTTAATTTATCTTGTACGATTTTCTTTACCATTGGATATGCGATTAATGCGATCACAATACCTGCAACTCCTTGAACTACGTTAGCTGGAATTTCACTTGCGGCTACAATCCAGCTTCCTTTTAATATGTATTTAGCAATGAAGTATCCGAATACCATAATGACAGATCCTAATACGTAGCTTGAGATTTGTTTCGGTTTAGAGTAGTTTTTCATAAGTAGGGATACTACGATAGCTTCTAGTCCTTTGATGATTAGGGTGAAGAAGAAGTAGTGGCCGTATCCTCCGGCTACATCGGCTAGTGCGCTTCCTAAGCCTCCAATCAAGAAGCTTTCAAATGGATTTAAAAAGCTTGCGAATAATAGGATGAATCCGTCTCCTAGATTGAAGTATCCGTCTAATGCGTTTGGTACTTTGATGAACATGGTTGCGACAAATACAAGTGCCATACCTAGTCCTGTTAGTACGATTTCGTATGTTTGTTTATTTTTCATAATCTTTCCTTCTTTCTGTAACTTAGTGACTATTATACTTGTTTCTGTATATAAAAAAATATACAATTATAAAAAATAATTAGGGGACAGTTTTATGAAGAAATATCAAGTAATTTATGATTTGTATAAGGAGTCGATTCTTTCGGGGATCTTAAAGTATGGGGATCGTGTGGATTCGATTCGTGAATGTGTAAAGAAGATGAATGTGTCTAAGACCACGGTGGAAAATGCATATAATAAGTTGGTGTTGGATGGTTTTATTTCGAGTCAAGAAAAAGTAGGGTATGTGGTGAGTATGAATCCGGAGCGTATCTTACTGCATCAGGAAATCTTGGATTACAGTTCGAGCCACAAAGAAAAATCGTATGATTATGATTTTCGGATTCAGTCGGTTTCTTTTGATTCGTTTGAAACAACGATTTGGAAACGATATATGAAGGGTGTTTTGAATGATAAGCGTTTGATGTCAAGTTATGGTCTAGCACAGGGTGAGTATGGATTAAGACAGGCTCTATGTAAGTATGTGTATCAGAATCGGAATATTTTGTGTTTTCCTGAGCAGATGGTGATTGGTTCAAACTATCAGTCTTTGTTGTATATATTTTGTGGGATGTTGGATAAGTCAAAGGTGATTGGTTTAAGTACATTAGTGGATGATCAGGCTAAGCAGGTATTTTTATCGTATGGTTTTCATGTGGAATATTTAAATCCAAATTCTTTTGTGAGGGATATTCAAAGATTGAATGTGGATGTTGTTTATGTGAATACAACTTGTTTTACGTCGGATAGGCAGTCTATGAGTGAGAGGGTTCGTGAGGAATTGGTTTCTTTAGAGAATGTTTTGATTCTAGAGGATGATTATAATGGGGAGCTTGTGTATGCTTCTAAGATCAAGACTTCGTTGTGTTCGAAAAGTAAGAATGTGATTTATTTTTCTTCGTTTTCAAGACTATTATTACCGAGTCTTCGTATTGGGTATATGATTTTAAATGAGGAGTATATGCGTAAGTATAGTGCTTCTTATTTTGGGCCAACGACGAGTAAAATTGAGCAGGTGGCTTTTACGCAGTATATTGTGGATGGGTATTTGCAGAAGCATTTAAGAAAGCTTGTTCGTGAGTATAAGGAGAAGCATTTGTATTTAAAGAAATTGATTGATACGCATATGGGTTGTTCGTATATTTTGGATGAAACGTATATGGCGTATTGGTTAAATTTAGATGTGGATGTCTCTCATTTTAAAGATTTGTGTGAATCGAATGGTGTTGCCATTAGTATTTTAAATGGGCGTATAGGATTGTCTTTTGCGAGTATGAGTAAAGAATTGATGTTAGATGGTGTGATTCGTCTTGCAGAAATATGGAAAGAGTGTTAAAATTTTATCGATTCGACAGTGAAGAAGATAAGTAGGATTAAAAGTTCTTGTATATAGAGAGAGGGCGTTTGGTGAAAGCTCTTCGAGTCTTTTAGTTTGAAGCTACTTTGGAGTTGAAACGTAGTCGGCGTTAACGAGTGAATTGAGGGCATTTTTCGATTTTGGAAAATGAACTAGGATGGTACCGCGTAATTATACGTTCCTAGAAATAGGGGCGTTTTTTTATGTATTAAGATTTTGGTTTTTGGACAGGAAAACATCACTATTTAATAGTGATAAGGCTTTAACCTGAATGTTTGAATGATAAGTAGTACCCATAATTGAAGTATAGAACGATACAGTTCTAATGTGAATTTAATGTGAATATGTGAGGATATCGATAAATATCACATATGCATATTGGCGATATAATGATACAAATAAAATAAATTAGAAAGTCTCAAATCTATCTATTAAGCCTGTATTAAATATAGTATAATAGAGTCAGATAGAACAGGAGAACTTGTTTTATGAAGGTATTTTCAATGTCGCAAAGAATCTACTATAAAGATTTGGAACCAGAAGCAGAATCCATCATTAAAAAGGATCTTGAACTGTATAACTGCATGCTTCATAAGGCATTCAAAATCTGTTTTGATTGTGCCTATAAGGATGTTACCTATTCAGATACGGATCAAAGAATGATCAAGTCCTTCTATGGTACAAGTGATTATTTTCCTTTGTCTGCCATTAATGAGGCCAAGGCTTTGGTGAAAAGTCTTAAATGTCTTGAAAAAGAAAATCAAGATATGATCAAGACTCGTCTTAAAAAGATAAACAAGAAAATCAAAAAGAAGGAGAATCAATTGAAGAAGGCTTTAAAGGAAAAGCAGAAGCTGATCAATAGATCCAAGAAAAAGAAATATACAGAAGAGGATTATTTGTATGAGGTGCAGGTCTTGGATCCAAATATTAAAAGATTGAAGAGCATCATTCGTAATCTAAAATTCAGAAGGAATCGAAATGAGTTCAAACTTAAAAGAAAGATGCCTTCTGTATGTTTTGGTGGTAAAAAGAATCTTAAAAATGGTTACTTAGATACTTATCGTTTTAAAAGAGCCAGAAGAATGTTGATTCCTGGAAGAAGACAAGGCAAGTATTCAAACAATTTGTTCAAATTAAATGTGGATAATGATATGTTGACCTATCGAAGTACGCAAAAGGATATTGTATTTAAGGTGCAGTTTCATAAGTACAAGGATGAACTGTATGCAAGAGTCAATGAAAAACACAATTCACCTGATAAGGCAGTAGCCTATGAATTGATGGATTATGGTGAATACTTTATTGTGAAAGCTATATTTGAAAAACATATGAATCTTCCAAAGACAGATACATTGTATGGAGCTGTAGGAATCGATATCAATGTGGACCATATAGCACTATGTGAAACCAATATGGATGGAAATATCGTATTGATCAAGAAGTATCCAATTCATAAAGAAAACACTAAAAACAAACGCAATGAAGAACTGTATCAGCTTGCCATTGAAATCATGGAATATTGTAAATCCAAGAAGAAGAGTCTAGTAGTTGAAGACTTGAATTTCAAGCAGTTGAAAACTAGAATGCTCTATCGACCTAAAAAACAAAATAAAACATTATCGAGTTTTGCGTATAAAAAGATACTAGAAAAAGTGGAAAGAAAATGTTTGATGAATGAAGTGGATGTAATTAAAGTAGATCCAAAGAATACAAGCAAGATTGGAAAAGAAAAGTATACAAAGATCAAAGGACTGAGTGTACATTATTGTG
>OGOQ01001038.1_pt1 | contig 23462 bp, 25 predicted proteins | sample 1552691 | NCBI WGS metagenome assembly OGOQ01 (sample SAMEA2580209, study PRJEB22360) | human gut metagenome | biome: human gut; feature: human-associated habitat; material: faeces | place: Denmark | collected 2008/2010
TGGCGGCGGTAGGCCTTGCCGCCGAGCTTCTCAGTTGGTTGCGAGGCATGCTAACGGAAGTAGAAACTAGATTTGTCGTATTTTTTGGTAGGAGTGTTCCTACGGTTTCGTCAACCCACAGTACGATGCCAGCTTGTCGTGGCTCGGGAAATCGTCGATGTTCATGGAAATTGCCTGCTCGGATGCCGTTCTCGGTCCCACTCCTAGAACAGTGAGCAGGCATCAGCAGGTCTCGTCGCGCTCGAACAAGGCAGATATCCCAATCGTGGCGGCTTGGAACTCAGCCGTGTTTTCGACGATCCCTTGATTGGCTGCCCTAGTCGGGACAGATTTTTCAGAGAGTTAGGCCTGCCAACCTGAACTCGACCGGGCTCATGTAGCCTAGAGTCGAATGCGGTCTGAGATTGCTGCGCCAGGTGGACGCTCGCTCAGCTTTACCTGCAGCTTGCGCAGCGTCGAGGACCTCTCTCAGTAGATGAATTCTGCCTTTAGGATCTTGTTGGTTGTCTCGTCTATCGCGTTGTCGTGGGGCCCTTCTTGGAGAGCATGTGTTTTGTAATCGAAAACATTCAGCAGCTCGTCTATCGCCATGTTGCCGAACTCCGAGTCCCTGTCGGTATGGTAGCTCAGCGGGAAATCCAAGGTTGCGAACGCTGATTTGACCAAGCGGGCATCCTTGTGCATGCCCGCCGCATTCCTCATGATCTCGCGGTTGTGCGGATCGACGAGCGGGCAGAAGCAGTTCCGTTGGGCCCCTGTCCACGATGTTTGGGGGCTCTGTCTCGTTGACCTTGTCGAAATGTGGCTTGAACCTCGTCTTCGCGTACTCGCTCGTCGGGCCTTTCTTCTTTATGATGCAGGTGATGCGGCGCCAGCTCAGAGTGATGCCCCTGCGCGCATGCGACGCCTTTATCTTCCTGGCGTTGCAGAGCTCCACTGTCTGACGCTTGAGCTCCTCGCTGAAGTGCCAGAGGGGTGCTGCAAGTTCGCCATTTCAGATCCTTTCTCTCAAGAGACCTTTCCCGTTTATTCTATCTGGGATAGGGCGGATTCTAGGAAACGTCGCAATACCATGGATCGAGGAAAGGATCTTTGTGGGATACGAATACGCGGGAATCGTCTACGAGAGGCAAGGCGAGATGCTGGTAGCCAGGAGGCGCCACTACGTCGAGCTCGTGCTCGCGGGTATGGGGTTACGCGGTTGCCGCTCGTGCCAAAAGCTATCGCTGACGCTTTCTTCTTCCATGAGATCCAGATTCAATATCGATCTTGCCGAAGCGGCCGGGAAAAAGATGCTCGCGAGCTTGGAACTTGCGGAAAGGCGGATGCGGCGTAGCATAGCCGCTTAAGTCCTGGGCTCGGGGGTCTCATCGTCCCGATTTGCCGTTTACTCGGGCTGCCTTCGCAGCGCCTTGCGAGAAAGGTTTACATCACCATTTCTGACACTACCGCTCTGCCATCTATTCAAGATAGCATCCTTACTTTAGCTCACCGCCAGCGCTTCTAAGCTTGTCAAACTCTTCTTCTGGAGAATTTCCAACCAAATGCTTTTTTGCATATATAGAGAAATAAACAACGCCAAGGACCAAAACAACAACTGCAAATGTGGCACTCGTATCCACGAAGAATGTCGAGGCAATCGCAACACAAGAGAGAGTGAGACCAACACCTGTTGTGGCTTTACCGCCAGGGGTCCTATACGGAGGTTCCATGTTTGGACGCTGAAGGCGCAAAACAGTATGAGACAGATTGACCATCGCTTAGCTTATGCATGCACCAAGAACAGCCATATTCAGCAGAAGATCACCGTCCTGGATGAGGACTACCAGCAAGAAGCCAATGACGCCCTGAAGCAAAAGTGCCATTCCCGGTGTTTTCCTTTCGCCAGTCAGAGAGAGAAATGTGGGCAGATATCCAGCACGAGATAGAGCAAATACTTCTCTTGACCCCGCATAAATCAGGGAAAAGAACGAAGCAGCAAGACCAAACAAGCCAGCTACGTTTACAAACAAAGCAAACGACCCGTTTCCAACCGAACTCAAAGCATCGACGAGAGGAGCCGAGGAGCCGACCATAACACTTGCGCCCGTTACACCAGCAGCAAATATAAGTACGAGCAAACCAGTGAATATCAGAACAAGCATCGCTCCAATGTTTGCGCGCGGAATATCTATTCTCGGGTCTTTAGCTTCTTCCGCGGCTAGAGGAACGCCTTCTATGCCCAGAAAGAACCAAATGCCAAATGGAAGCGCAGCCATCAAGCCCGCAAAGCCGTGAGGGAGGAGGGCTGTGCCTCCGGCGTCCGGAGCGATGTCGAAAAGATTCGAAGGATCAAACGAGGGCACAACGCCAATAGCAAAAGTAAGGAGGGCAACCACTCCAACCAAAGTGACAACAAGCATGAGCTTGAGAGCCTCGCCGACGCCAAGAATATGAATCGCAATAAAGGCAATGAATACAACAGCAACGACAGCTATTGTTGGAAAGTCCTCGGGAAGCAGACCAAGCGCAAGAAAGTAATTTGCAATAAACGTCGAAATTGCAGCAGGCGCGCAAATATGCTCAACCGAGATTGCGAGCCCTGTCACGAAACCGCCGAAGCGCCCAAGGGCGCAACGGGAAAAAGCAAAACCAGCACCAGCCGTTGGGAGAACAGAAGAAAGCTCTGCTTCTCCAAGAACCGTACAAACGTACATAAGCCCCATAAGAACAAAAGCAATAGCAAGCCCGAGCCAACCTCCATACTCGATGCCATAGTTCCATCCCGAGAAGTCTCCCGAAATCACATACGCGACACCCAGTCCAAGCAGCAAAGGCCAACCGACCGCGCCTTTCTTGAGGGACGTTTTTCGAAGTATTCTTCCGACTGCTTCTTAGCTTCCTTTTCAACCTTTCTTCCACTCTCTGCGTTATTGGCCCTTTTTCTTTACGACATACGAAGGATCAATTCGCTGAAGGTCCTCGAAATCGTCGATTTCGATGATGTCCTCTTCGCGGCATGGACGCACATGTACGCAATAATCCTTTCGTTTTCGAATCAAGGCAACATCGTCCCAAAAAATCTGCTTGCCGTTTTGCTGCCCAAAAATAGCAGGGATATCATTTGCGAGCTTTTCTCCGTCTTCTTTGGTCCAGTAAGAAACGCCGACCATTTGCCAACAAGAGGAAGGTTTCCCCTTTGCTAGATTGGTAATTACCTTGTCCTCGTCAGCGTCAAAAAAACCAGTCATCCGTTTTGTTAACGGCTATGCCAAGGTAATTGGAACGATACTGGTACTTCGTTATTAGCCGCGGATTCGTCAACAACAAATCGCTCTCAAACACATGGGCATTCTCAAACAAGTGGCAAGATGCCACAGCGGAACTAATATTGTTCGTTGAACCATACAAAGGATTCTCTATGAAGCGAATATTTGGATACTTCGTAAGCAGCTGGTCGAATTCTTCTGCAAGGTAGCCTCGAACAACATATATTTCATCGATACCAGCAGAAATAACGGCATCTATGGGCCTATCAATTATTCGAACGCCGTTCACGCGAGCAAGCGGCATTGGGGTGTTTACGGTAACCGGGAGCAACCGACTTTCAAAACCGGCGGTAAGCAGCACGGCGCGCTGAACTCGATATGGCTCCAGAGCCGCAATTCCACGCGGTGTAATTCCCTTATCCGAAACCATTTTTTGTCAGCCAAGGATAGCAAGGTTTCTTTGTTGATGTCTTCAACTTCGGAATCGCAGTTTGCATCGCCAAGGTTTCGCTCAAGCTGAACGAGTGCGTTGAATTCGTCTTCGCGAAGTTCAGGCAGGGGCTCCACTGCATCGTCCAAAAGGCTTAGGGAATACGAGGAGAATTCCTTTGCAGAACGATACCAAACATAAAGTCACTCACCCGCCGGAGCGCCGCTGAGCTCCTTGAACATTGCCCAAACATACCAATACCAGCCAATCATCGCGGTGCAGGCAAGCAAATGAAAATGCTGCGACTCGCTTGGCTCAAATCCAAAATAAAGCGGCATCAAATCAAGGGCTTCGCGAACAGAATAGTGATTACTCTGAGCAACAAAATTGCCGAAGTCATTACCGTAATCGCCCATAGCAGCGTATTCCCAGTCGATAAGGGATATCTGGACACTGTTTACAAGGAAGTCCGGTGCATAAAAATCGTTATGGCAAAGTACGGGATTTCCCGCTCCTGCCCTCATAGGGCTAACAAGGCGATCCATTGCTGATGAAAGGTCTTCGAAATCGGGAGGGAAGTTCCAACCTTTCTCTTCAAGCAAATGCACAATTCTCTTCGATTCTAGGTATGCATCGAAAGAATACGGCGATACGGCTTCACTTTGATGAAGCCGGCGAGCCATTTGCAGGGCGCTTTTCACTTGCCCGAGGTTCCCGTAGTCAAGCTCATGGCAGTTGGGTACATATCTGGAAATCTTTCAGCCCTCTTCAGGATCAATAAGCACGAAAGTATTATCGAGGCCAAGCTCAAAGGCATTTTTGAGAGCAAAGGCCTCAGCCTTTCTGTTAATTAGCTTGTTCGTTCCAGGGCCTGGGTGACGGTAAACATACCCTTCTCCATTAACGGAGAAGAAAAAAGAAAGGTTTGTTAAGCCCTGCTTGATTGGGTCAACCGATTCAATTTGGCTTCTTTCGCAAGAAAGCGTAGTGCAAATGTTGTCTAATGCATCCGAGCTAACATTGCAGATAAACTCAGGGTCGAAATTGCGGATTTCGTCCAATGAATCGAATTCGAAGACAGAGCTTTCCGGAAGGAAGCGCGCACACATGCAGAGCTCCTGAGCATGAGCAAAGAATACTTCGTCCCACAACTTTTCCTTTGTCTCTTGACGAAAGTACTCACTCTGAAGAATCGTCAAAAAGCGAGAAGAAAAATTCGAGTCCCAATATGCGTGGCCAACCATGGTCCAGCCGCTTGATCCGCCCAAAGAAGCAGATAGAATTCTGTTATTCTTTCCCTTTACCTCCAGAACGTATTTATCCGACGGCCATCCGACCATACAGCATCGTTGTAAGAGTCGTACTCATACTGCCTAAACGGATTATCTGTAAAGTAGTAATCGGAAACGTAAACATACGAATTCCCCAAGTATTCCCTTGCTGCCCAAATCTATCCTCAAGATAGAAGTATTCTTCCTTCTTGTACCCGACGACCATTAGGATATTGTCGGCCCCTGCCTCTTTCGGCTGCCTGATTTGACGCTCGATTAGCACTTCCCCGCGAACGCGCAATGTCCCTTTCGGGCGATCGTAGGAAATAGGCACAAATCTGGTTGAAAGGCCAGCCGCAAGGATGATTGCGTTATTTACTTTATATGGAAGAAGCGCTTCCTCGCCCAGATCGGTGACTATGTAGTCTTTTACAAACCCCAGCTCGAGCAAGCTTTTGTACGTTTCGTTGACAAGTCCAAGAGAAAGCCCTGCAGCTTCGGCAATCTGCCTCTGGCTTGAGCATTTTTTATCGATAAGGGAGGAGATAACGGAAAAAGCGTTTCGCGTAAGAGGCATTATGATTCTTTTCGTTCCGCAATGAAAACATAATGCCTACGTTCATTTTAGTAAAGCTATTTCAATTATTGAACACTAATTGATTGTTACGTTTTCTCTCTTTCTTCTCTCCAGAGGAATAAGCGCTTATCGAATGGCAACCCCAGCCCCTTTATTAGCATTGTTATAAATTCATTGGGCATTTCCAGCAGGAAGGCGAATGCGGTCATGCGAGAGATTCTTCCCAAGCTCACTTTCTGAAGCAAGAATTGCATGGAAGAAGCGCTCGCCCGAAATCCGAGCGTACCAACAAGTTTTGCTATTGGTGCTTAAAGAAGGCTTCGTAAAAGCTTGTTTTTGAATAAGGGCCTTTGATTGTAGGTGTTGCCGGCGTCCTGAGAACGCATCGAGCTTCAATTAGTGGTGACCATGCACCCTGGTAGTCTGAATATATCGCAATTCGCTTCCCGATCGTATCAGCCAAACCAGAATAGACGCCGAGTTCGAACAGCCTTGCGCGTAGTCCAGTGGCGTTGTGGGCTCTTGTCATAGACGGAGCAGTATTCCTATGGTTTTGTCAACGCGGTTATGATCAGCCGAAATCGGTTTTTGAGTGTTGATGCGAGCCTGTTGGACTCCGCAGCGAACGGATCTGGCGCTGCTGGGCGTCTACGCTGCGTATGGGGCCTTGTCCCTTATGAATCTGATTTCAGATTCATGCAGTTCCGACAACGCGGCGGGTGAGGGGTTCATCAGCCATCGGGACTGGTCGGGGGCGGATCAAGGAGTCCTTGGGCTGGATGGGATCGAACGAGTACCGCAGGAGCCTGGGCTGTGCTTTGTGATCGGGCTAGGAAATTGTCCGTATCCTCCTTTCGGCGGCGTTTGTGCAGTCTTTTGCTAATTTGCTAGTCGTGGAAAGGCCGAGGAATTAGAGCTTGCCGATGTCGATGCTGCGCCTCTGAGGTAGATACCTAAATGTAAATCAGTAAAATTGGATTAATGAATATTGGCGAAACATGCATAAACTGGGTATCAGCCAAGGAGATGAGAGCATGGCGTTGTCGCAGCAGGCTGCATTAAAAAAACTTCAGGATACTGAACTGGAGATCCTGTCGGTTTTTAAAAAATGGTGCAACGAGAACAATATAAACTGGTTCATCGATTCTGGGACATGCTTAGGGGCAATGAGACATCAAGGCTTTATTCCTTGGGATGATGATATCGATGTTGGACTTCCGCGAAAGGATTACGAGCGTCTTCTTGCTTTGTCTAAAGATAGCTTTCCGGAGGGTTATTCTATCCATACATCTGAAGATGACGGATACACGTCTTTATTCGCGAAAATGTACAAGGACGAGACGGTTTTTGCCACTCAGACAACCGAAGAGGCAGGAGGCTCGCAGGGCATATATATTGATATATTTCCTTATGATTATCTACACAATGATCCAAAACGCCGCACCAAGCAGGAACGCAGATGTGCGAACCTCCAAAAACTAATGTATATGTACTATTTAGGCGATGTTGAAGTTCCCCATATAGGCCTAATAGGTAAGTTAGAGAAATTACTATGTCGCATTGGGCTTTTTTTGGTAAAGCCATTCGTTACCCCTCAAAAAATTCAGAAGCGTTTCGATTTCGAGGCGCAGAGGGGGACTGAGGACTCGGGCGTGTTGGAGTGTCTTCCTTTTGCTGGATATGCCCCTCCAATAGGGGAAGAGGTATTGTTTCCTGTTTGTGAGTTGGAATTTGAGGGTTTGAAGTTTCCTGGTCCCTGCAATGCGGAGAGATACCTTGAGTTAATGTATGGTGATTGGACTGCCCTACCCCCCATTGAGGAAAGGCATACGCATTTACCGAAAAAGATTGTCTTTCCCGATAAGTCTGAATGGACTTTTGGCTCATAGTGTTTGGATGGCAAGAAGTGAACATTCTGTATACCGTAAACAACAGTTTCATACCTCAACTAGCTGCAGGAATCTGTTCAATATGCGAGAACAATAAAGATGCTAACCACGTTGATTTTTATGTATTCGGCGACGGCATCGCAAGTGATAACAAGGAGATCCTTTCGCGGTTCGTTGCCGGATATGGGAGGCATATCCACTTTATCGACATTGACGGCTCCGTGGTTGCTGCCGGTTTTGGCGTTGATACGGGAGCATGGAATGGGATTGTTATGGCAAGGCTGCTTATTGCAAGGCTTTTGCCTCAGGATATCGACAAGGTACTGTATCTCGATGGCGACACAATCGTTAGAGGATCTCTGCTTAATCTATGGGATAGCAATCCCGCCGAAGGTGTTCTTTCTATGGCTATGGAGCCGACTGCTTCAAGGCCGAGGAGGAAAGAACTTGGCATTGAGCAATTACCTTATTTTAACGCCGGAGTGCTTCTGGTGGATTTGAAGAAGTGGCGCGAAAACGATGTGGAGACAAGAATACTTGATTATTGCGCAAAAAATGGTAGTTACTTATTCGCAAACGACCAGGATGCTATTAATGTTGTTCTGTCTGAGGAGATAGATGCGATCCCGCCCAAATATAATGCATCGAATGTTTTCTCTTATTATCCTTATTCGTTTTTGCATCGCTTGATGCCGCAATTTTCAAGTGAAAAAGAATATATGGACGCAAGGGAAGATCCCGTAATCGTGCATTATCTGGGAGAGGAACGGCCGTGGCGCAAGGGGAACACGCATGCGTACAGGCTGGAGTATTCGAAGTATCTATCGATGACCCCTTTTGCGGACACTGCCCTTGAAGCGGGCTGGGAGATGTATTTATCTTATGGAGACTCTTTAATGCAGCTACAAAGCATTTTCCTTCTTTAAGATATAAGGTCATCGATTGCCTTATACCATCGTTTTTAAAACTGAAGTCTAGGGCGAAATAAAATGATTTGTTCTTGCGGACTGCTATTGCTTTTTTGCTATTTTGTTTTGCAGTCGTGATGCTGGTTAGGATGAAGTGCTTTCCGAATGAAGGATCAAGGGCTCTCTCTTGCTCATGGTGTTGCGTGGAATGCCGTGGGGTCGCTTGTATACTCAGTTGCAAACTGGCTAACAACGGTATTGGTTGTTGTTCTAGGGGATAGTTTAGAGCTGTCTGGAAATCTAGCAATAGCGATGGCGATTGGTAATTTGACGGCAACAATAGCACTGTTTAATCTTCGGCCCATTCAGGTTTCAGACGTCGAGGGCTCCTTTTCTACTTCTCAATTTGTGTCCTTTAGGGTCGTGACCTCCTTTGCTGCTTGCTTGATTTCTATTGGGTATGCTTTATTGACGGTTGCGCCATATTGCCTTGAGGTTGTTGTCGCCTATATTGCTTTCAAGATTGCCGATTCTTTCGTTGATGTATTTCATGGTATAGACCAGCGTAACAACAGGCTTGACATTGTCGGAAAGTCTCAGATGATACGCGGCGTGCTAGTGGTTTTGATTTTTTCTATAACCATCGAACTGACCAACAACCTTGCTTTGGCGATTTGGCTAATCAGCATTGCGACGGTTGCCGTGGTGGTGGTTTTTGATTATCGGAAATCGTCACGCCTTGAAAACTTCGGACTCGATTTCGGAAAAAAGCCAATCAAAGCTCTATTTGCTGTCTGTGTTCCCGGTCTTCTCAGTATGCTGCTCTGTACATATGTTGTTACTTATGCGCGGCAGTATTACGGAACAATTAACGGTAGTTATTACTTGGGAATCTATGCAGCAATAGCTACCCCATCTGTGGTTGTTCAGCTTCTTGCAGGCTATCTTTATTACCCGCTCTTAGGTCCGATTGCCGAGTTCTGGAAGGAAAAAAAATACAAAAAAATTTCTCTGATCTCTATTCGCTTCTTCGCTTGTCTCTCGGTTCTTGTCGTTCTGTGCATTACTTTTTTTGCATTGTTCGGTGAATTCTTCTTTGGCCTGATCTACGGAGCCGATATCGCTCAATATTATGAAGTGTCATTTCTTGTTGTCGTTTGCGTTGGAATGACAGCTGCTGCTATTTTTATGATTGATATGCTGGTTGTATTTAGGATGCAAAAGGGTGCAGTTGTTTCCTCATTTGTTTCGGTTGCTCTTTGCACTGCCATCTCTCCTATGTTGATGGAATTGTTCGGAATGAATGGCGTCAGCCTCTCGATATCTCTTTCCTACGTTATTTGCTGTCTGTGCTCTCTATGCATTTTTTTCTATGGAGTAAGGAAAAGAAAAGGACGGTTATGAGCCATTCATTTGTCGTGTGCGCATATGGGGAGAGTCCCTATTTGGAGGAATGCGTCAAGTCCCTCGTGAATCAAAGTGCTTCCTCTGAGATTGCGATTGCAACTTCTACTCCAAATCTTCTAATTGAGTCGGTTGCATGCAAATACCAAATTCCTCTGTATTCGCGGTGTGGAGAACCGGGGATTGCCGCCGATTGGAATTTTGCTATCGGTTGTACTTCAACGAGATATGTAACCATTGCCCATCAGGATGATGTGTATCTGCCTGACTATTCCTCCAACGCAGTTTCGATGCTCAATAGAATGAAAAAACCCCTCCTTTATTTCTCTGATTACGGCGAGATTAGAGACGGTAGAAGCGTGGAGCGATCTCCTCTTTTAAATGCGAAAAAATTGATGATGCTTCCGTACCGTTTAAAGAGGCTGACGTTTACTGGGCTAGTTAAGCGTCTGCCTATTTCTTTCGGTAATCCGATTTGCTGCCCATCGGTCACGTACGATGTAAGCAATCTTCAGATGCCGTTGTTTGAAAGTGGGTTCCGAAGTAATCTGGATTGGGACGCATGGGAGCGGTTTTCTCGGTTGGACGGTTCTTTTGTATACGATTCCCATGTTAGGATGTATCATCGTGTGCATGATGGGTCTGAAACTTCAGCATGCATCGCGGATAACGCGAGAACGCTTGAGGACCTTGAGATGCTTGAACGTTTTTGGCCAAGACCGATTGCGAAGATGATCAATAGAGTGTATTCGGGAGCGCAAAGGTTTAATTAGTTTGCGGGAAAGATAGATGTCGATTCAGATGAAAACACTGCTGATTGTCCCTGCTTTCAACGAAGAAGAATCGCTAAAAGCGACGATTGATTCGATTGAGGCAAAGGCTCCAGGGGTCGATTACCTAATCATTAATGACGGATCGAAAGACGGAACGGTTCACATTTGCCGTGAAAACAAATATCCATTTTTGGATTTGCCGACAAATTTAGGTCTAGCGGGTGCGTTTCAGGCGGGTATGAAATATGCGTATCGACATGGCTATGATTGCGCAATTCAATTTGACGCAGATGGCCAGCATCTACCTGAATATATACCTGTGCTTGAAAATGCTATTCGCGATTTCGACATTGCGATAGGCTCTCGCTTCGTAAATGAATCTAAGCCCCGGTCGATGAGAATGCTTGGTAGCAATTTAATACAAGGGGCAATTAGGCTTACGACGGGCAAAACGATTAAAGACCCTACTTCCGGCATGAGAGCGTTCAATGCGCGAATGATCGAACTGATGGCTTGTGGGTTAAATTGTGGGCCCGAACCCGATACGGTTTCATATTTGATAAAAAGAGCAGATGCTAAGGTAGTGGAGGTTCCGGTAAGAATGGCTGAACGGTTTGCCGGCGAAAGCTACTTGAACGCATGGACATCGGCTAAATATATGCTCAGGATGGCTATCTCGATTCTGTTTATGCAGCTTATTCGTAAGCGCATAGGTGGTGTTGCAAAATGACAGCGGCGTTACGTATCACGCTTATCCTTGCTTCGCTATTGCTTCTTGGGTTTATTGCGAAGAAGGTTCGAACTTCCAAGGTAAAGCTTGAGGATTCTATTTTTTGGTTCTGTTTTGCGGTTCTTCTTCTGGTCGTCAGCATTTTTCCTCAAATTTTTTATTTGCTGTCTGATCTTGTTGGGACAATGGCACCAGTTAATTTCGTATTCCTATTCTTTATTTTCGTGCTTTTGGTGCAAAGCTTCAGCCTCACTATGCGTATTTCCCAGGCGGATACAAAGATACGTGAGCTAACTCAGCAGTTAGCAATCGAAAAATTTGAGCGCTACAGCAATGATAAACAAAAGGAAGAATAGTCATTTCAGGTAATAAGGCGGGAGTTGTATGAAAGGCATTATTCTGGCTGGCGGTTCGGGCACGCGTCTGTATCCCCTCACTTCGGTTACCAGTAAGCAGCTGCTGCCGGTGTACGACAAGCCAATGATCTACTATCCGCTGTCTGTGCTGATGATGGCGGGCATCAAAGACATTCTGATTATTTCCACGCCTACCGACCTGTCCAATTTCCAGCGTTTGCTGGGCGATGGCTCCCAGTTTGGCGTGTCGCTTTCCTACGCGGAGCAGCCTTCTCCTGATGGCTTGGCTCAGGCGTTCATTATTGGCGAGGAATTTATTGCCGGCGAACCCTGCGCGCTGGTTTTAGGCGACAACATCTTCTACGGCAACGGCCTTAGCTGCCACTTGCGTAAGGCAGTTCGGGATGCCGAGACAAATGGTGGTGCTACTGTGTTCGGCTACCACGTAGACGACCCCGAACGCTTCGGCGTAGTGGAATTCGACGCCGACTACAACGCTGTTTCCATCGAGGAAAAGCCCGAACATCCTAAGTCCAACTACGCCGTTACGGGCCTGTACTTCTACGACTCTCGTGTGTGCGAGCTTGCTAAGCAGGTTAAGCCCTCTGCCCGCGGCGAGCTTGAGATCACCACTCTCAACCAGATGTACTTGGAAGATGGCACCCTTTCTGTTGTCACTCTGGGTCGCGGCTATGCATGGCTCGATACCGGCACCATGGAAAGCCTCTACGAAGCGGGCGAATTTGTGCGCGCCGTTGAGCGCAGCCAGGATTTGCCCGTGTGCGTTCCCGAGGAAATTGCCTTCGAGAATGGCTGGATTGGCCGCGAAGAGCTTGTGGTTGCTGCGGATCGCTACGGCAAGAGTGTTTACGGGCAGCACCTGAAGCGCGTGGCCGAGGGCAAGATTGCCACGAAGGAGGACTAGGGGATGGCGGACTTCCAACCCAAGAACATCATTGTTACGGGTGGCTGCGGGTTTATTGGCAGCAACTTCGTGCACTACGTGGTAAACAACCACCCGGATGTGCATGTTACCGTGCTGGACAAGCTCACCTATGCCGGCAACCGTGAAAACATTGCCGGCCTGCCCGCTGATAGGGTAGAGCTGGTGGTGGGCGATATCTGCGATGCTGATCTGCTGGAGCGCATTGTGCCTGGCTGTGATGCCATCGTCCATTATGCCGCTGAAAGCCATAACGACAATTCAATCGCCGACCCCGAACCGTTCCTGCGCACTAACGTCGAGGGCACCTACTGCCTTCTTGAGGCATGCCGCAAGTACGACGTGCGTTACCACCACGTAAGCACCGACGAAGTGTACGGCGACCTTGCATTGGACGATCCTGCTCGCTTTACTGAGGAAACGTCCTACAAGCCCAGCTCTCCGTATAGCTCCACTAAAGCTGCTAGTGATATGTTGGTGCGTGCGTGGACGCGAACCTATGGACTGCGCACCACCATATCCAACTGCTCTAACAACTACGGTCCCTTCCAGCATGTGGAAAAGTTCATTCCCCGCCAGATCACCAACATTCTGTGCGGCATCAAGCCAAAGCTGTATGGCGATGGCCTGAATGTGCGCGACTGGATCCACACCGAGGATCACTCTTCTGCCGTATGGACTATTTTGACGAAGGGAAGCTACGGCGAGACGTACCTTATTGGCGCCGATGGCGAAAAGAACAATATCGACGTTCTGCATGCCATCCTCGAGGGGATGGGCAAGGCTGCCGATGATTTTGATTGGGTGCGCGACCGCCCCGGTCACGACCGCCGCTACGCCATCGATTCTTCGAAACTGCGTCGTGAACTGGGATGGAAGCCTAAACATACCGACTTTGCTCAGGGACTTGCTTCAACCATTGAGTGGTATCGCGAAAACGAGCAGTGGTGGCGTCCCGCCAAGGAGTCTACCGAGGCAAAGTACAAGGCGCAGGACCAGTAGGGGAGTTGGAAATGTCTTTTGAGTTCGAGAAGCCATTGAAGGCGGAGCGTACGAATATTCCAGGTATGCTGGTGTTCGATTTAGCCGTGCATGGCGATTCCCGCGGATGGTTCAAGGAAAACTGGCAGCGCGCAAAGCAGGTTGATCTCGGCCTGCCCGATTTGGGGCCTGTGCAGAACAACATTTCTTTCAATGCCGAACGTGGCGTAACGCGTGGCATTCATGCTGAGCCTTGGGACAAGTATATTTCCGTGGCTACCGGCAGCGTGTTCGGCGCTTGGGTGGATTTGCGCCCTGGGAAGAGCTTTGGCCAGGTGTTTACCTGTGTTATCGATCCCTCGAAAGCCATCTATGTGCCTCGTGGTGTGGGTAATTCTTTCCAGGCGTTGGAGGATGGTACGGCATATACCTATCTGGTGAATGCCCATTGGTCAGCCGACCTAAAGAAGACCTACACGTTTGTGAACTTGGCAGATCCCGATCTGAACATTGAGTGGCCTATCCCGCTTGAGCAGTGCGAGCTTTCCGAAGCCGATAAGGCTCATCCTATGCTGAAGGATGCGTTGCCCATGATGCCCAAGCGCACCCTGGTTACCGGATGCAATGGCCAATTGGGCCGTGCGGTGCGCGCGTTGGCCGAAGAGCGAGGTTTGGCCGAATGGTTCGACTATTGCGACATCGATACATTTGACCTTTCCGACCCTGTGGCTTACCAGGGTATTGACTGGAGTCTGTATGGAACGGTCGTCAACTGCGGGGCGTATACGGCTGTCGACAAAGCGGAAACGCCCGAAGGTCGCGTGACTTGCTGGAAGGCAAACGCAACTGGACCTGCGCTTATGGCGCGCGTTTGCGCAGAGCATGGCATTACGCTGGTCCATGTGTCATCCGATTACGTATTCGACGGCACTTGTGAGCTCCACCCAGAAGATGAGCCTTTTGCCCCGATGGGCGTATACGGCCAGTCGAAGGCAGCGGGCGATCTTGCCGTCGGCGGGTGCCCCAGGCACTATATCGCGCGTTCCAGCTGGGTGATCGGCGATGGCCGTAACTTCGTGAAGACGATGATGGGCCTTTCAGATCGCGTTGCTGCTGGTGAGATTTCTCAGGTGACGGTAGTGGACGACCAGGTTGGCCGCCTTTCCTTCGCACGCGACATGGCGGAGGGCATCTTCTGGCTGCTCGGCTACCGCGAAGGCGACGTCGAGCCCAGCAGCCCCGCGCCGTACGGCACCTACAACCTTACTGGTTCGGGCGAGCCCAAGAGCTGGGCGCAGGTTGCGAAGCGCGTGTTCGAGCTTGCCAACGGGAACGCTGACAAGGTAGTGCCCGTTACTACTGCCGATTACTACGCCAGCGTCGCGGGTCCTATATCTTCTCGTCCTGAGCATTCGGCGATGGGCCTCTCCAAGATCGTCGCTGTTGGCTTTAATCCTCCCGATTGGGAGCAGGAGCTCGATGAATATGTGAAGAACGAACTCGCGAAATAACGCAGTAGAGCGGCAGCTTAAGTTGCCGCTCTACCGTATGCGGGAGCAGTCGCCAAACGCTTTAGGGCTGCAGTTTGTTACCATGTTAGAGTTTATTTAATCGCATTTGATTTTGGTTTTATGTTTGCCCGCGATAGGCATTAGCATTGATTTACTGTTAGGGTGCTTTGTTGATGGAAGAAAAGACAGCTTCGGCTGATAGCTTACCCACGCTGTGGCTCGTGGTTCCCTGCTATAACGAAGAAGATGTGCTTCCCATAACAGCTCTTATGTTCAAGGAGACTGTTGCGGGCTTGATGGGCGAAGGTCTTGTTGGCCGAGAGAGCAGGATCCTGTTCGTCAACGACGGATCGAGCGATAAAACCTGGGAGATAATCCAAGAATTTGCAGGAGAGCCAGTTTTTGAGGGAGTTTCCCCCAGCAGAAATCGCGGGCATCAGAATGCGCTACTTGCCGAATTGATGGAATGTCGCGGCAAATGCGATATTTCGGTGTCCATAGACTGTGATGGGCAAGACGATATTTCAAAGATCCGCGATATGGTCCTGAAATTCAACGATGGTTTTGACGTGGTTTATGGCGTGCGTAGCTCGCGTGACACGGATACCGCGTTTAAGCGATTTACTGCCGAGAGTTTTTATAAAGTGCTGAATCGCATGGGCGTAGAGGCTGTGTTCAACCATGCCGATTATCGTTTGATGAGCGCACGGGCTCTCGACGGCTTGTCCCAATTTAATGAGGTTAACCTGTTCCTTCGTGGCATGGTTCCCTTGGTTGGCTACCCTAGCAGCACCGTGGAATACAGCAGGGAAGAGCGCATCGCCGGAGAGAGAGCCATTACCCTCTAACCGAGATGATCCATCTGGCTTTCGACGGGATAACCAGCCTATCCGTTAAGCCCATTCATCTTATAGCGGCGATCGGCATTGTGTTTAGCCTTGTTGGGCTTGTTGGCGTTGTTTGGGCGGTTGTTTCCGCCTGCATGGGCGCAACGGTTGCCGGTTGGTCGAGCTTGGTTTGTATAATTTGCTTGCTTGGCGGATTGCAGCTACTTGCCCTTGGTGTGATTGGCGAGTACGTCGGTAAGCTGTACCTTGAGTCAAAGCATAGGCCGCGTTTTATCGTGGCGGAGCGCACTTGGGAGGAATAGCGTGACGACGCGAACTTTCGGTCAAATACCAAAAGAGACGGAGCCACTCAGAATTATAAGAAATATAGCCGCGGTTTTTTTGGAATCATCCTTCTCGCAGTACTACTTTTTTCGGGGTCAGTTGATTATGCCTGCAAGCATTCGTATACGGCAGATAGGCAGTGGCTATTATTTACTATTGGGATAGTTGGTGTTGCTGCCGTTCTTCTTATGGCATTTTTGCTGCGTGGGAAGTTTGCTGGCGCCAGAAAGCTGCTTGCGAAAAAATCAACTTTTGTCTTACTGGCGTCGATATGCTCGATTGTTTTGCTGCTAGCCCAGTGTTATATTGTGCGCTCAACGTGGTTTGAAACTGGATGGGACGTGGGCGCAATGGTAAGGGTCGATTCCCCTGATGCCATGACGACGTATCTTTCTCAGTACCCTAACCAAGTATTTCTTTATGGCCTGTTTTGCATTGTTGCTGATGTAGGGTCGTTATTTGGGCTTCAGTCTGGATATCTCAGCCTCGTGCTTGGTGGGTGCCTTTGCGTGACTCTGGCATTATGGTTTTCTTCTCAGGCTGCAAGATCCATATTTGGATATGCGGTTGGATATGTGACACTTGCTATTTCATTCTGTTTTGTAGGTTTTTCTCCGTGGTTTTTAGTGCCTTATTCGGATTCATATGGCATCTTGTGCCCTTCCGTTGTCCTGTTTTGCTATTGCTGCTTGGGCAATAGAAGAGTGAAATGGGCGTTGATAGCCTTCTTCTCTTTTGTGGGCTATTCAATAAAGCCAACGGCGATCTTTGTCTTGTTCGCGCTACTGTTTGTTGAGTTGTGCCTGGGCGTCACTCGCAGGGATGCTGAAAGAAAAAGACTGAGTGCGGTTTTGAATCCTGCACTCGCTGCGTTGTTGCCATTTATTCTCGGACTTGTTATGGCCTTCGGCGCAACTACTGCTGTTAAGAATCTAGGACCTGAGTTGGATCCCGAGAGAGCTTACTCGATGACTCATTTTTTGATGATGGGTGCAAACGCTCAAACAAAAGGTGTATTTTCCGAGGATGATGTTGTTGTGTCTCGGCTATACTCCGATAAAGCCAGTCGGCAGACCATGAACATTCAAGAGTGGGAGAATCGAATAGCGGAAATGGGTCCTTTGGGTTTGGCTAAGTTGTCGCTGAAAAAGACGTTATGCAATTTTGCGGATGGAACATTTGCGTGGGCTGACGAAGGGCGTTTTTGGGCTGTCTTGCATGGCGATGGCGGATGCGCTGCTTCCTATTACGGAGTTGGATCTTTCTCTTCCGCGGATGATGGAACAGCGAATTCGAAATTGTTTCAAGGTGTGAGTCAAGCAGCATGGTTGATGGTTCTTTGCGGTATGGCGCTGGGATTCTTGCGAAAGAAAACCGAAAGAGGAGAACTGACGGCTTATCTTGCATTGGCTGCCTTGGCGATATTTTTGATGATATTCGAATGTCGCGCGAGGTATCTATACCTGTATGCTCCTTTCTTCGTAATGCTTGGCGTAGCTGGATGGGTTGGATTGTATCGTCGAGTTGAAATGGTGGCTCGTGGCGGCGGTAGGCCTTGCCGCCGAGGTTCTCAGTTGGTTGCGAGGCATGCTAACGGAAGTAGAAACTAGATTTGTCGCGATATAAGGATACGGACAATTTCCTGGACCGCCCATAAGACGTAGCCCAAGCCCCTGCGGTACTCGTTCGGGCTCATCGGGTCTAAGGACTCCTTGATCAAACCAATAACATCTCATGTTGAATCTGCGCCATTTTCGTTGGCAAGTCGATTTCCGTTTCGCATGATGAGAACACCGGAGGATTGGAAGCAGTCACGAGAACTCCCATCGCCCAAGTACACGATCCGAGTTCAAGCAGAAGGCTGTGAAGCTTCATGAGAAATTAGGGGCCACCCCATGCCGAGGTGGTGCACGCCCAGACCGAGAGGCTACTCGACGTCGAGTCCTATGACGGTTTCCGACCTTCTAGGTGGTGTCATAGTGGTATCTTCCGATCGTTAGGTCGATCGGAAGCCCTCCCTGCGACACCCGCATTATCTGGCCGTGGTGCCCGCACCCGGCAGTTTCCTGTCAGTCGTTCGGGGCGGCGGTGCAACGCTCCCGAGCCCTCTTTGGGGCAGGGGCAGGCGGCCGTTCGGAGGCATCCTGCCAGCGACCCCTCGGGGCCTGCCCGTATCGTAGGCAATGCGCCGAATGTTTGCCACTGGAGTTCAACGGCGGCTTATCTCAGGTTGTAATGGGGTAGATTTTGGACGTATTTTTTAAAAATAATCTCTTTGTTTTGTTTGTGGTTCTCCTTCTTGTTGCTGTTGCGAGCCCTGAGCTGTCGAAAGAGAAAAGCAAAATATCTTTGGTTTACTTCTTGTCCTATTCGGTTGGCGCATGCGGAACAATGGGGATAGGATATTCGTGCGCTTCTGCGCTGATTGTGAGCTTTTTGGTTTTAGAAATATTTAATGCCGACGAAGAACTATTGCGCACTTTCTCAATCTTGGAGAAAGTCTGTGATTTTGCTTTTAAATTGCTCTTTCAATACCATATCTTGCTTCATTTAACCGCAATGATTGTTTTGGCGATGGCTGAGTTGAATGCCAGTATCGTTTTGCGCTTTGGATCTCTGGTCTTTGAGCTTCTTACGTTGATTTCGGTGACAAGATGCAGGTTTGAGATTAGGTCAATATCGGAATGTAGGAGTCATTTTGCCCGCCTATGCTCGATAGACGACGCGCTACGCACTGTGTCATCAGGGCTAAAGCGAAAATACGATTTGGTATGCTTCATGGAAGATAAGGATTTCTTCGGTAGGAGCGAGTACAGCCATCTATTTATTTCGGGCGAAACAATTAAGAGGGTATTTAAGCGCAGAAGCGAGAAGAGAAAGGGGTGGAGGTCAAGCGATGCTTCTAAATCTAATATTCATTTACGGGGGCATAGCACATTAGAAATGCAGCTTATCAGGCAATTCGGGATTGTCTTTGGAGCATATAAATGTACGATAAGACGTAAAGCATTTGAGATGCTTTACTCAAACATGATAATTAATAGTTATTTAAGGAAGTATCCGCAATCTCACTTTATCCACCAAAATAACTGTTCGAAAATATGGCTTATCAAGTGCTATATCAATGCTGTTTCCGTTGGTTTTGGTAATAAGAAAATTACTCCAGGAAAAGCTCAATCGTCTTTTGCTGGGTGCTTTGAGAAATCATTCGATGAGGCATCGCTTGAAGAGGTTTTTGTATGGTGTTTGGGGCTGCCTCATTATAAGGATGGCGTTGGCGAAAATGCTATTGCCATTCACAGAGAGGTGATTCGTGAGTTCGGTCTTTCTATGGAAGAAATAAAGGAGTGCCTCTCGCATCTTGGGCAGAGTTAAAAGTTCCGTGCTATTGCGAGTGCGTTTTTCGTGTTGTTTTTACTATGAGCAGGACATTGTCAATAGGCAATGAAGGGTCAAGGGCGGTTGAATTCGCCCTTGACCCTGTCTATCTTGGCTGGAGCTCCCCGTCCCCCTTCTTGAAATTCGGTATCTCGTAGTCCTTGTTTATGGTGGGATTGCAACTTCCGGGGGGACGTATCCTCGCTGTCGTTCTCATATTCCGCCGCCCACCTCCTGAAGGTATACCACGGTACGTCGAGCTGGTCAGTCAGCCTCTTAACTGGGATTAACTCCTCGAGGACCAATCTCGCGGCGGAGAGTTTGAATTGCCCGTCGTAGCGTTTTCCTGGCATAGCTTGAACACTTTGCCAATCAAAGCGATCGATTCTCTGCGTCCATTATATTCTCCCAGTCCAATTTGGGTTATTTGCTAGCACAAGATAACTCCTTCCGACGGGTCGCTAGGGTCGAAGGCTTTCTTTTCGGCGACTGGCTCCATGTCTTACCTGTGTAAAACAATCAATTCTTACGCAGATGAATTCACCGAAGTATGAAAAATAAAATTGCTCTGTCTACGAAATGGGAACCACCGAAATAACCTTTTGTCTATTGGTGATGCTATATTTGGCGAATAGATAATCCGAGCTGCTTTCGAACGAAATAAAGGAAATTCCAGGAATGAAATGTGCATATTGTGGGAAAGAGGCAAAAGGAACCAAAGAGCACATCATTTCGTGCTCAGTATTGGACCTGTTTCCAGAATGCTATCTAACACTTGATGAGACGAGAGGCGTGGTACACCAAGCCGATCCGGTGGTTAAGGATGTATGCGCGAAATGCAACAACGAGAAACTTTCTTATATTGATGATTATGCTAAAAATCTTATTAGCCAGTACTTCACTCGAAAGTATGCTGAAAACGACGAGCTTGAAATCGAATTCAACTATGTCATGGTTCAGAAAATGCTACTCAAGTACGCATTTAACGATTTAAGAGCGCACTCGGAAAGCTGCGCGTTTTTTGATGATGAAATGCTTCATTATCTCTTGAACGAAACGGATGATTTACCAAAAGGAAACGTGACCGTACTTTGCGGACTTGCTGTAAATGTCACCCCTCTTCCAGATGCAGCGTTTGGGAATCTTAAATTGCGTTGGTGCAAAGACCCCCTCTTTCTTTCAAACAGTACTGTGCTACATATTGATTACGACACAGGCAAAATAGTTCTTAATGAAGATGTAGAGACGGAACACTTTCAAGACCTGCAGCTCTCATATGCTTTTAGGTTTAATAGCGTCCAATTTATATTGTTGTGCTGGGATAAATCGTCTCAAAAAATTGAGTCGAATAATGCGATATTGCGTTGTCAGTACCCTTATCACCTCATGAAAGTTACTGAAGGAGCAGTCGCTTTGCCTGTATGTACCGATGAGGTTAACTATTGCCATTTCGAGCATATTCACGTGAAGTGGGATGGCCTATTCGAGGTTGGAAGGATGAGAAAGCTTGCGAGTAGGGAAAGCTACCAATATAAAGAGCAGCTTGAGAAGGAATGGGAAAAAGAGGAAGAAATACTCAAACGATCTCACCTGCGATGACGGCGTTTTTGCAAGAAGATCGGATGATATCCCAATGTCGAGGCGACCGTTTCTGGTGCGCTCCTGATTAGTGCGAGGCGGGCTCGCTATCTGCGTTTGACAATATTTGGCCGATAAACGGAGGCGATACTTGGCGATCTTCAAGGATTGGCGAAAGGCTCCCATTTTACTGTTGTTCATAAATGACTTTAATTCTACGTAGGGGGGGAGGTCGTGCGCGATCTTGAGTTGACGATAAAGCCAATGCCGCCATCTGCTGTCGTCAGTAATTTCGTAGAAGGAATCCCGGATAGTAACTATGAAATCTATTTACGTGAGTTAGTCAACAGCTCCGCCTATTTTCTGGATAAGGGCAAATCAATATACAGTGGACCTCCATCGGGGAAGCGGGCCAATGTGACGCTATTTCTGAGGAATACGAATTAGATTTCAAATTGCTTGATTCGCAAACCAAGTTGATGGCAGTCAGCATTCTCAAAGAACAGCCTATTGTTTTCGCTTCTGGACTCGTAGCGTATACCGAATGTAAAAAACCTGGAGGAAAGGTCAGAGCAACGAGACTCCATGCTGCAATGCGTGGGCTATCTGTCGATGACCTTGTAAAGGCTCGACGCGCTAAAGTGAACCGTACCAATGTCCAAAACGACATACCGCAGGTTCTTGAAGTCGTTGAAGTGGAGAAACATATTCTGATGTTGTTCCCCTACATTTTTTCGTTTGATCAAGAGGTTCACTCCGAAGACCCCATAGAGACTATAAGAGTCGCGATGAATAACGATTTCAGAAATCTGTTTCTATATCGGGAGAAGATATGTCCTGGGTTCGATACGTATCTCACGACAGTATTTTCTGATTCGTTTCTGATATTCAAAATTGTTCACGGCGAGTTTTCGTTGGTAGAGTCCGTTTCAACCGAAAATACGCCAACATACAAACAACTATTTGATTACGGCGACATATGGGGCTATTAAATTCATGAATTGATCTATCGGGGGCTCTGCTGGAGTTTCTGCGACTCGGTAGGATGAATCGAATTTTCGAGAAAGCACTAGCCTGTATTTTAAAAAGTGCGAATTTCCGCGATTCCGAATACGACGAACATTCCGCAAAGGGCTGACCTACGGGGTATCGTCAATGGTTTTACGTAGGTGTTCGATTTAGATTTTTTGGTTTAATCGCTTGTATTTTTTTGGAGTAGGCGTTTTGCCGCCAAAGCTGTGCCAGCACTGGCGAAACGGTTTGCTTCATGGATGAGCTGGCGCCATAGGCGTTCGGTGTCTTAAAGAGGGTTGATGTTGAATAATTGCTGCGGTCTGAGGGCGTTAGCGGTTCAGTTCCGCAAGGGATGAATAACCCATTAAAGAGATGATATCCCCAACGTCAATCGTGTGGATTGCGGCTTCTGTTTCGGCGATGATTTTTTTGACGCTTTCGACCAGGCAGCTAAACTGCTCAGCTGTGAGAACAAGCTCTAAATCATCCATTACGTTGTTGAATTTAGTGCTCCCCGATTTGTCTGCCCGTGCGCAGTAGAGCCTCTCGTCATGTGCGCATCTATTTCTGAAGTCTTTGATATGGTCGAAAGCATCTTTTAAGTCCTTGTGGGTGATGCGTTTGCTTTGGGTGTGCGTTTCGCCATACAGGGCTTGAAACCTTCTTGCAATTGCGAATCTGATGGATTCTGGAAGATAGTCGTAGAAGCGAAATACTTGGCCCAAATCAAGGTTGTTCATGATTACCCATAAAGGAACATTGTCATGTTTATTTATATAGTGGTCGAGATAGAGCTTATTTCTCCTCGGTTTGCCTGTTCTGCCAAGGATGCGGTTCATTTCGCCAATCAATGTTGGGATAAAGTCAGGATATCTTCCATCTGATCGATAATTGTTCTTATCAAGATAAGCCTCATTATCGTTTCTATGTGCTTTGCAGAGCTCGTATGTTGCGATGGATTTAAGCGTTGCTTCGGCTAATGTTATGTAGCGAAAAAGTACGTTTCGTAAATGTCGATCCATGACAAATAGAGCGTATAACTCAAAGAACTCAGCACCATTTTTATAGCGATCTTCGCCTTTGGCGGATTGTTTAGCATCTGAATCGATAAAAAGATCTTTATAGCCATTTACAACAGCATAGTAGCCTTCTCGTTCCAAGATGAATTTTGTGCGGTTGTCGGTTTTGAGCCCTCGAGCGTTCATGATGCAGATAAGTTCATCGTGGGTTCGGAAGGGCTTGTCCATTCGCAAATAATTCTTTCGTAAAGCACGAAAACCGCCTTACGGCGGTTTTCGT
>OGOQ01001059.1_pt1 | contig 23121 bp, 20 predicted proteins | sample 1552691 | NCBI WGS metagenome assembly OGOQ01 (sample SAMEA2580209, study PRJEB22360) | human gut metagenome | biome: human gut; feature: human-associated habitat; material: faeces | place: Denmark | collected 2008/2010
CATTACCCTATGTAATCTTATAGCGTATCTAGACCCCAACTATTTTTATATAGTCGAATTATTGGATTAGTGGTGAGAAAATCATCACTTTTTTGTTGACAACGGAAAGTCAAACTCCTATAATGCCTATAAAGTTACTAGGAATAATAAGCGGAGGTACTGATTATGAAGCGATGTTGTAGCTGTTTAAATGAATAATATTGAATTTGTTTAATAGGAGGAAAAGAAAATGACAGTATATAAAGCAATTTCAGATTTAATTGGAAATACACCATTAGTAGAATTAACACATATTGAAGAAAAAGAAGGTTTAGATGCTAGTGTTGTTGCGAAAGTAGAATTTTTTAATCCAGCAGGTAGTGTAAAGGATCGTATCGCAAAGAAAATGATTGAGGATGCTGAGAAAAAAGGATTGATCAAACCAGGTGCTACATTGATTGAACCAACAAGTGGAAATACAGGTATTGGTATCGCTTCTGTTGCAGCCGCTAAGGGATATAAGGCTATCATGACAATGCCTGAAACAATGAGTGTTGAGCGTCGTAACTTATTGAAGGCGTATGGTGCCAAAGTTGTTTTAACAGATGGCAAGGCCGGTATGAAAGGTGCTATCGCAAAAGCTCAGGAATTGGCAGCTGCTACACCAAACAGTTTTATTCCAAGTCAATTTGAAAATCCATCAAACCCTCAAGCTCATTATGAATCTACAGGTCCAGAAATTTGGAAGGATACAGAAGGAAAAGTTGATATTTTTGTTGCCGGTGTTGGAACGGGTGGTACTGTAAGTGGTACAGGTAAATATTTGAAGGATCAAAATCCAAATGTGAAAGTGGTTGCGGTTGAGCCTGCAACAAGTCCAGTATTGTCTGAAGGTCATGCAGGTCCTCATGGTATTCAAGGTATTGGTGCTGGCTTTGTTCCGAATACTTTGGATACAAGTGTATATGATGAAGTCTTTACAGTCACAAATGAACAAGCTTATGAAACAGGTCGTTTGATTGCACATAATGAAGGTATGTTAGTAGGTATTTCAAGTGGTGCTGCTACATATGCCGCTATTCAAATCGCAAAACGTCCCGAAAACAAAGGGAAAACAATCGTCGTATTATTACCAGATACAGGTGAGCGTTATTTATCTACTCCAATGTTTTCGGAATAATAAAAAATACGAAGTAAAAAATTACTTCGTAAAAGTCTTGGCATAGCCATGCTCTTCTCTAGAACCCGTACCAATGGGTTCTTTTATTTTTCCAATTTCTTCGATTTCAAATGGCGTCAATTGATATACATAGTTTAGCCAGTTTCGATATAGAAGATTGGCATGGCTTCTCCATTTTAAGATTGGTTCTTTTTCTGGATCATCATCGGGAAAATAATTGAATGGAATATGGATGGGTTTATTGGCTTTTAAATCTCTAAAATACTCATCTTTTAATGTTTCTTTTCCATATTCTAAATGGCCAAGAATAAATATTTGACGATAGTCCTTTGTGACAATGATGTTTGAACCAATTTCATCATTTTTAGATAGAATAGATAAGCATTTCACTTTTTTGACGGCTTCTTCATCAATTGCCGTATGTCTTGAATGCGGCGTATAGTGGATTTCATCAAAGCCATTGGTTAAAAAGTCATATTCATCGACTAATTGTTCTGGGAAGATGCCGAATACTTTTTCTGGCAAGATATGCTTTTGAACTCCATAATGATAATACAGTCCGGCTTGGGCTCCCCAACAAATATGTAGTGTAGAATAGACATGTGTTTTAGACCATTCCATGATTTCTTCAAGTTCATTCCAATAATCGACATCTTCATATTCTAGATGTTCTACAGGAGCTCCTGTAATGATCATTCCATCGTAATAATTATCTTTTAACTTTTCAAAGTATGTATAGAATTTGACTAAATGATCTTGGCTTGTATTTTTAGAAACATGATTTTTGACCATCATAAAATCTATGTCGACCTGTAATGCACTCTTTGAAATTAATCGTAAAATCTGAGTTTCTGTTTCTATTTTTTTGGGCATTAGATTGAGAATCACGATTTTTAATGGTCGAATTCTTTGTCTATGTGCACTTTTATCTTCAATCGCAAAGATTTTTTCACTTTCTAATATGTCTTTTGCGGGCAATGCATCGGGTATGTTGATTGGCATAAATAAACAACTCCTTTTTTGTATACACTTTATTATACGCGAAAAAAAACAGAATGGAAATTTTCCATTCTGTAAAAGACTATGCTTTCATGGCGTCTAGAGCTTGTTGTAAATCGTCGATGATATCTTGTGCATCTTCAAGACCTACAGAGAAACGAATTAAATCTGGAGCTACACCGGCTTCTTTTAATTGTTCTTCACTCATTTGACGGTGCGTATGACTTGCTGGGTGTAATAGACAAGTTTTGGCGTCTGCAACATGGGTTACAATAGAAGCAAGTTTTAAGCTGTCCATGAACTTTTCAGTTTGATCACGATCGGCTTTTAATCCAAATGACAATACACCACAAGTTCCATTTGGACAATATTTTTTAGCTAATTCATGATGAGGATCACTTTCAAGATCTGCGTATTTAACCCATGCAACATCTTCATTGGTTTCTAAGTATTTGGCTACAGCTAGTGCATTTGCGCAATGCGCCTTCATACGTACAGCTAATGATTCTAATCCTAGATTTAAGTAATATGCATTTTGAGGTGCTTGGATGGATCCTAAATCACGCATCAATTGGCTTGTAGCTTTTGTGATATAAGCTAATTTACCAAATTTTTCGGCATAGACAATACCATGATACGATTCATCTGGTGTAGTTAGTCCTGGATATTTTTCTGCATGTTCTAGCCAGTTGAAGTTACCACTATCTACAATGGCTCCACCTACACAAGATGCATGTCCATCCATATATTTTGTGGTAGAGTGAGTCACAATATCAGCTCCCCATTGGATTGGTTGACACATAATTGGTGTAGCGAATGTGTTGTCAATGATTAATGGAACTCCATTCGCATGAGCAACTTTCGCAAATTTTTCAATATCGAAAATACGTACAGTTGGATTTGTGATGGTTTCTCCAAAGACACATTTTGTGTTTGGCTTGAATTCTTTTTGAAGATCTTCTTCACTGATTTCTGGGTCAACAAATGTACAGTCGATACCCATTTTCTTCATTGTTACACCAAATAGGTTGTAAGTTCCACCATAGATGGCACTAGAAGCAATTAAGTGATCTCCAGCTTCACAAATGTTGAATACCGCAAAGAAGTTGGCAGCTTGTCCACTTGATGTTAGCATAGCAGCAATACCACCTTCTAAAGCAGCAATCTTACTTGCGACAATATCGTTTGTTGGGTTTTGAAGGCGTGAATAGAAATATCCACTGTCTTCTAAATCGAATAATCTTCCCATTTGAAGACTTGAATCATATTTAAAAGTAGTACTTTGATAAATTGGTACTTCTCTAGGTTCGCCGTTTTTTGGTTCATAACCGGCATGTAAACATTTAGTTTCTGTTTTCATAATTTTTTACCCTCCGCTTTTATAATCATTATTTTAAGCTTTTCTTTATAAAAAGTAAAAGAAAAGCTTAGATTACATAATCAAAGCTTTGTTCACGATTTAAAATGTCTTGTAGTGAGATTCCTTTTAAATAGGTTTCAATCACTTGATTTAATCCTTCATAAATATAAAGTGTAGTACAATCTTCTTTTCTTGGACATATATTTACTTCTGAGTCTAAGCAGGCAACACAAGACAAATTGCCTTCGGTTGCGACTAATACGTCATATACAAGGATTTGGTCTGGATTTTTTGCGAGCTTATATCCCCCTTGAAAACCACGGTTGGATTGAACCATTCCACTTTTTGTAAGAATTGGAACGATTTGTTCTAAATATTTTTTTGAGATGTTTTGTCTGGCGGCAATATCCTTTAGTGTTATAAAGCCTGAATCATTATGTTGAGCTAAATCTATAAGTAGGCGAAGGGCATAACGTCCTTTTGTAGATATTTTCATTTTTATTCCCCTTTTCTTTTTATTATAATAATATATATTTAGTAGGTTTTCTAGCAAAGAGGTAAAAAATGGTTAAAATTGTCGTTTTTGATTTAGACGGAACACTATATGATTCACATAAACATATTGATAAAGATACAGTTCATAAAATAATTGAACTTGAACAAAAAGGTATTGTAGTTGGGATTGTGACTGGAAGGTTTTATGAAGAGTTGGATGAAGTTATCGAAAAACTAAAACTAAGAGAATACAATGGTTTTGTGGCAAGTTCGAACGGTTTAGAAATACATGATTTTTTAGATGGGAAAATAAAGTGTTTTACGCGACTCTCAAAAGATGAAGTAAAAGAATTGATAGAAGAAGCAAAGAAATATCATATGATTAGTTATGTTTGGCAAAATGGTCGTTATTCGATGTTTGATATATCATTTATGAATGGATTAAAAAAGCTTGCTTCAGTAATTCCTTTTAATGTGCATTATATAAGAGCATTAAGAGAGACTGAATTTGAGAAGAGTATATCTTTAGAGGTACCTTTATATGACAAGGTGTGTTTTGCAGGACTTCCAATCTTGAAATTAAAAAAATCAATCTTAAAACAGCATCCAGAATATCGGTTTTATGATGTTGGAAGACTTGGGACTGAATTATGCAAGAAGGATGTTGGGAAGCTTGAAGCTATTCAATTCATTTGTCGGAAGAAAAACACCTCTATAGATTGTGTAATGGCTTTTGGAGACAATGGAAATGATGTGAATTTACTAGCCTCTTGTGGATATGGAGTTGCGATGAGAAATGGGAGTGCACAGGCAAAAAAAGCCGCTAAATATATTAGCGACTATACAAATAATGAGCAGGGTGTGCTTCGATTTATAAATTCGTTTTTTGGATGAAATATTGATCCAAAAAGATAAGAATTCCATTTAGTACAAGGAAGGATCCAGTTAAAGAGAAAATAAAGTCTAAGGATTGAATGGGTTTCATAAGTAATACAATTCCGACAACTAAGATAAAGATAGCTCCCATAAGATTGACTTTCCATTGTTCAAAACCATTATCTTTTAAGAGTAATACTTTTTGAAAATGGGATAGGGAATTAATAATCAATAGAATTCCTACAAGCATAGGTACAATACTAATGAATTTTCTTGGTTCAAAACTCATATATAGGCCTACAGACAATAGGAATATGCCTAATACAAGAGTTGTTAGTGTTGTACTATTTCTTTTCTTGAAATATGTATATAGAAATAGAATCGCAATGACTAAAAAGATACATCCAATAACTCGCGTAATTGTTGTTAATATGGAGACGTTAAATATGCATAAGACTAAGCCAGATAAAATGCATAGAATTGCCGATGAGATGGCTTCTGTTTTTGTTTCTTTCATATAATCACAACCTTTCACAATTATTATAGTCTGTTGTATACTAAATCTAAAGAGGTGATGAACATGAAAGTAGCAGTGTTATTAGAAAATGGATTTGAAGAATTAGAAGCTATGGGCCCCATTGCCTTACTTAGACGTGGTGGACTTGATGTGGATATGATTGGTGTCAACAATGAGGAACAGGTTACAGGTCGTTTTGGCGTAACCTATTCGAGTGTGTTTCCAATGAACACATATGACTTTAGCAATGTGGATTGTTTAGTTTTACCTGGTGGTCCACATTATCAAAAGTTAGAAAAAAATGAAGAAGTATTAAAATTAGCTCATGAGTTTGCCGAAAATAAGGTATTGGCAGCTATTTGTGCTTCTCCAACAATCTTAGGTCATGAGGGTATCTTAAAAGGTAAGAAATATACTTGTTTTAAAGATATGGATGAAGATTTTGGTGGTGAATACCAATATGAATATGCCGTTACAGATGGAAACATCATTACGGGTGTAAGTGCAGCAGCAAGTATTGAGTTTGCGTTTGCGATTCTAGAAAAGCTTTGCGGTAAAGAACATACAGAAAAAGTAAAAGCATCGATTTATTATGATGCAAAGCACTAAAAAAATTGTCATCGTGAATGATGACAATTTTTAGTTTATGCTTCTTCATTTAATAAATGGAATTTTTCAAAGATATAGAATAGTAAAGACATGATCATTCCTGTGATACAAGCAAGTACCATTCCTGATAAGGAAATATTTCCTAAGTGAATTGTTACTCCGCTAAGTCCAACAACGAACACAACAGATGTTAAGATCATGTTTACGCTTTTTCCATAATCGACTTTTTGGTCGACTAGAATTCTTAATCCACTTGTACCAATCATACCGTATAGTAAGAAACTGATTCCACCGATAACTGGATTTGGAATTGTTTGAATCAATGCAGATAATGGACCAATGAATGAACAGATGATGGATAGGATGGCAGCTCCGGCAATAACTTGTACGCTATATACGCCAGTAATCGCCATAACTCCAATGTTTTCTCCGTAAGTTGTAGTTGGAACAGATCCAATTAAACCTGAAATCATTGTTGAAAAGTTATCTGCAAATAAAGAGCGGTGTAGTCCTGGATCTTCGATTAGGTTTCTTCCTACAACTTCACCTGTAACGATTTGGTGACCAATGTGTTCTGATGCGATAACTAATAATACGGGAAGCATCATTAGAATGGCATCCATACTGAATTTTGGTGCTTGAAAGTTTGGAATTGAAATAAAGCTTGCTTCTAATACAGGAGTAAAGTCTACAATGCCTACGGCAACAGCAGTTAAATATCCTGTAACTACGGCAATTAAGATTGGGATAACACTTAAGAATTTTTTGAAGCATACACTTCCAATTACGGCCATACCAAGTGTAACCGCAAAAACAATCACGTTTTTAGGGTCAATGTTATCTCCTAGAATTCCAGCTGTATTTGCAGCCGATGAAGATAGTTCAAGACCAATTAATGCAACAACGGGTCCCATCGCGGCAGATGGTAGTACGATATCAATCCATTTTGTTCCAAATTTCTTGATGATCATTGCCAATAAACATCCGCAAAAACCAACCGCAACAAATCCACCACATGCGTATGGATATCCAAATTTTGCGATAATGATATTTGCGGGAGCAATGAAGGCGAAGCTACTTCCTAAATAGGCTGGTGCTTTTCCTTTTGTGATAAAAATAAACAACAATGTTCCAATACCATTCATGAATAGTACGATAGCTGGGTTAATACCGAATAAGAATGGTACTAATACACTGGCTCCAAACATTGCGAACATGTGTTGAATACTTAATGGTATCAGCAGATTTGCGGGTACTTTTTCTTCAACTTGAATAATTCGTTTTGCCATGAAAAATATTCTCCTCCTAAAATATACCTTAACTTTTATACCACATTTTAATGGATTATGAAACTAATTTAGGCTATAATTATCAAGTAGTGCGCCTGTAGCTCAACTGGATAGAGTATCAGATTCCGATTCTGGCGGTTGCAGGTTCGAGACCTGTCAGGCGCGCCATTTAGGTGAAACATGAAAACAATACTTTTTGATTTAGATGATACATTAATTGAATCGATGCACGTATGGGAAGATGCCATCATTCGTTTATTTAAAAAGATGGATTTGTATATGAGTATGGAAGAGGCTCGTCAAATCTTTTTTACAATGAAATTTTCGGAAGTTTTAACATACATTAAAGAAAGATTTCATACTAAACAAGATGAGGCTTGGATGTTCAATGAAGTAAATGAAGATATCTTGAATCAATATGCGTATCATATTGAGGCAAAGAAGGGTGCTTTGGATTATATAAAGAAGTGTGCTTCAGAAAATAAAAAGATGGCTGTATTAACATCAAACACAAGGGCATTATCTGAAAAAGTATTAGATCGACTTGGTATGTTGGAATATATGGAGAATGTATATTCAGCAGATGAATTGAAGATGTCAAAAAGAGAAGTGGATATCTATGAGTATGTATTGAAAGATTTAAATACAACTGCAGAAAGTGCGATTGTATTTGAGGATTCGATGTATGCGATCAATACAGCCCGATCATTAAATATTGAGTGTATTGGTTTAGTAAATCCAAACAATCAAAAGGTGTTTGAAAAGAACCATGTAAAAACAATCGTTGATTTTACAGAATTGTGTTAAAATCATGATATGTCCCAGTAGCTCAGTTGGATAGAGCATTCGCCTCCTAAGGGTCAGGTGGAGCAATCCCCTTTTGGAAGCGATTTATGAAATAAATTTGAAAATTGCTCCATGAAAATTAAATACGTCTCAGTACCTCAGTAGGATAGAGGGTTCGCCTCCTAAGGTTGCGTTACAACGGCCACCTCAAAAAAAACTAAATAAGGGATTGCAGTTCGACTTTGATCGGGCTATAATCATATATCAGACACGTCCATATAGCTCAGCTGGATAGAGCACACGCCTCCTAAGGGTCAGGTGGAGCAATCCCCTTTTGGAAGCGATTTATGAAATAAATTTGAAAATTGCTCCATGAAAATTAAATACGTCTCAGTACCTCAGTAGGATAGAGGGTTCGCCTCCTAAGGTTGCGTTACAACGGCCACCTCAAAAAAAACTAAATAAGGGATTGCAGTTCGACTTTGATCGGGCTATAATCATATATCAGACACGTCCATATAGCTCAGCTGGATAGAGCACACGCCTCCTAAGCAGGAGGTCATTTTCCTAAGCAAGAGGCGGCCTTTTGTAGTAAAATATTAATAAATGCGGATATAGCTCAGCTGGATAGAGCGACGCTCTCCTAAAGCGTAGGCCTGGCGTTCGAATCGCCATATTCGCACCATTTTGACTTTATTTAAGCGGATTTTCCGCTTTTTTGTTTATTATTTTTAGATTAGAAATGTTTATCTTTTACATGAAAACTCAACTCCTTTTTCTTTCGCAAAATCAAATAAATAGATTGGTTCGGATGCTCTTATGGAATCCGAACTTTTTAGTGCCATTTTTGGGGTCATCTAATGAGTTTCTAATAGCCATCTAATCGGACCCTGTGGCGCAGGACGTATCAAACGATATGTCACGTGCTAATAAACATCATTTAATCACAGCTCAAAGTGGCTATTAGAAGCTGTAATAAATCAGGATCTTGCTTGATTTTTTCAAGTACTTTATCTATGTCGACTTTCTTATTTGCCTGTGGAACATCCACATAGTTTTCTATATGTTGTTTATAAAAACTGTCCTCAAATTTTTGTGCGTTTACTCTTCGGTCTTCATCTAAGATGTGACTATATAGATCCATGACCATATCTGCTTGAGAATGCCCAGTATCTCCTTGGGTTGCTTTTATATCGCCATTGTTTAATTTCAATTTATAGGTTGTACTAGTATGACGCAAAGAATGAAAGACAACATGGGGAAGTCCAGCTTCTTTTTCTAATTTGGATAGGCCTTTACGAATAATACTTCCATCACACGGAATACCGTTTGGCTGACATATCACAAGATTATAATTATGATACTTATCCCCGTAAGCTTCTTTGTATTTATTTTGCTCTTCTTTCCACTGTTTCAAAAAACAAGCCAATGTGTTTGGTAACCAGATTTTTCGAACACTACTATCTGTTTTAGGAGTTTTTAAAACCAGTCTTGTTGCGTTTTTTCTTTCTTCGAATTGTGGAAAGATGAATAGTACATCTTTGTTATTCAGTTTTTCCAGTGCATCTGTACGTGCTCTTTCTAACTGCTGCTTTATATAAATATGTGTATCGTTATTTGAAAAATCATCATCACTGATATGCACATTATCCCAAGTAAGACCGAGTACTTCTCCAATTCTTAAAGAACAGGCAAATGCAAGTTGAATGGCAATCGAAAGTTTTGGATCTTCACAAACTTCAAGAGCTTTGGCAATCTGATTAGCTGTCCATATTTCACGCTTTTCATATTCATGTTTGGGTGTGTCAACTTTTAAGAATGGATTATTTTGAATATATTCCCATTTAACAGCTACATTAAATGTGCAACGCAAAACTCTATGAATCTCTGAGATAACCCTGCTAGATACTTTTCCGGTTTTCATTGTGTTTTCACTTTCTTTTAGATTTGCATAATATTGCTCAATGGTTATCGGACGAATTTCATCCAGTTTGTAATGTCCTAAATAGGGCGAAATATATGTTGTAAATAAGGCTGTATTCTTTTCCATAGTAGATATTGACCATTTATTGCATCCATATAGATCCACGTATGTTGGCCAGAATTCATTTAAAGTCGTAGTACTCGGAGCAATAAAGGTTCGATTGGCTTGTTGTAATTCAACTTCTGCCTTACGTTTTTTGGCTTCTCGTAACGTTCTAAAGGATTCCCATTTTTGTTTTTGCTTGCCATATTTATCCGTATAATAATAAACTACATTGTACTTATCCTTTCGTTTTTGTATGGATGCCATTTTATTCACCACTCTCAATTTCTAATAGTTTCATCAATAATTTCTTACGAATATTTTTATCTTCACTAAGTTGTTTTACTAAATCCACAGCATCTTTTTTATCCTTATCAGGCAATTCTTTTTTCATGGATTTCGTAAATTCTTTGTTTATCTTTACAGCTTTTTCTTTTGCGGTTAATCCACTGTAATCAAAAGAAATATTACTATGTTCATAATAATAAATATCACGATAACTTCTTCCATCTTTGGCCACTTTATTAGAAAATGCTTTTAAACCCATTAAAGTATGTCTTGGTAATTTTAATTTATCCGTTGTTAGGCGCATATGTTTCAACATAAGTCGATCATCATAGGGGACAATGCCATGTGTAGTAAACATAAGTGATTCAGAATTTGTATCAAAATGATAAATTGAATTGCAGCGCTTTTTCCATTGAGATAATAATTCATATAAAGCATCCGGAATGTGAATAAGTTCTTGTTTCTCTTTATAATAATGTACATTCACTGTTCGAGTTGATGGTTCATTTGAATATTCTTGAATGATTTGTTGTTTTGGAATCAAATCAACAGAAGATCTTGCCAATCTTCGTAGACTTTTGTTTGAACGAATATAGGCACCACCTTTACCTTTATAAAAATCTGACCAGGAAAGTCCTACTACATCAAAAACATTTAAGCCTGTCGCAAATATAATTTGCATAATGACATATAGTTTTTCTTCTTTACATCCTTTAAAAATTTGAAGCATGGTTTCATATGTCCAATCCGCTGATTTCTTTTTCTTTTTGTGTGTAGATGGATTTGTGATATGAATACCAATAAAAGGATTGGAATCCATAATACCTAATTGAATCGCATGATCACATGTTTCCGATAATAGTAATTTACATGACCGAATTGTTTTGGTAGATAATTCTTTTTTAGATCTCACACTTTGAGTTGCGCCTATTTTTTCAATTAAACTTTGTGCGTAATCTACATTGATTTCTGAAACATGGGTTGTTCCAAGATGAGTTAGTAAATACGTTTCAAAATTTTTAGTTGCTTCTCTATGCTTATGAATATGTTCAACAAAGTATGGATCATTTAGCCAATCTTTCATAACGTCTGCAAACAAACTTTCTGGTGAAAACATACAAACTTCACCATCCAATAATTCTTTTCGTTTAGCTGCATCTTCGTAATTATCGAATATTTCTTTGATTGACTTTATTTCCTTTGTAGGTGTGACTACTTCGTAAGTAATTTGATATTTCTTTCCCAATTTTAAAATTACAGCCATCCCTCATTCCTCCTTTATTGTTGACTGTCAAACCATTGATCAAAGGATTCCTTGTTAATACGAAGAATTTTTCCAACACGAATGACTTTAAATAATCCTTTTCTTGTTAAGTCATAGGCTGCTGTCCTTCCAATACCAAGTATTTGCATAATTTCAGCAACCGTATATGTTTTCTTTTCGCACATAACAGGTTTCATCGCTTTGTTCCTCCTTACTATAAAATCTTTGAAATTTAAATTCTCACCTACAAAATAAAAGGAAGCAGCTGAGAAAGGACTGCTTCCAAAAGGAAAGGGAACATAACCAAAGCTATTTTCTTTGGTTATGTAAACGTAAGTCTAGACTGATTTTAATTTTTCGATCAATTGATAACATATCAACTCTACTAACTGTACCAATTTTCTTTAACAATCGAATTTTATCAATAACACGAATCTGTTCACACATGACCATTGATTTGTATTTCAATCCAATACCATCTGGTAAAAGATGATGTGTTGGTAAATGATGTTTTGTATAAATCTTGGAAGATAAACAAGCCACAATAGTTGTTGGACTATATTTATTACCACGATTATTTTGAATAATCACAACAGGTCGAACTTTACCTTGTTCTGATCCAGATGCATCACTTAAATCTGCTAAATAGACTTCTCCTCTTTTAACTTTCATGCATATTCACTCCTCTTATGTAAAACCGGGAGTATATCCCGGTTGATGCTTAAAAATAAAATATTTATCGTGTTTTCTATTTATCACCTGATTACCCGAAAACAAAGGAATCCTATTAGACAAGATAGTTGCTAATTATCTCTCATTGGCATCGCACCAACCCATATTACGCTTGAGCCTGTCGCTAGAAGTATCATTATCTTATATATTGTCATGGCACAATCAGCAAAATTGTTTATCAATCTAAAGTATCATCGCTCGTTAAAAACATCATCGCGCAGTAGTGAAATAGCTCGAATATATAAGTGTTGTATCTAATAGTTGTTGTGCTGTTTTCAAAGAGCTACTAGGAAGATATGTATATCCCCCTTCACTAGATAGTCCTTGAAATCGTCAATTATTAGCCTCTCTTTTTACATTTTTTTGAGAATTTTTCGATTCTTTTATAAACTGCGTTGGTCGTCATATGTAAATCTTCAGCAATTTCCCGTACACAATACTTGTTTTTCAACATTACAATGATTTTCTGCATGACAGGATCACACTTTTTCAAATGCTTATAAACAACTGCATCGTTTACTCCATTTAGTACATCTTCCCATGTATATTCACTTATACAATCTTCAGAAGGTTCATTTAGAAAAAATTTTACTTCAGTTGGCGATTCATTACGGTGAAAACTGCGATTTTTGTTGAAATCAAAATCATCTAGTTCTCGAAGGTACTGAATCTTCCATTCAGGAAATCCTAATAATCGTAGTAAGTTTTCTTCTTTTTCTTTTTCTTCTAAATACTTTTTCTTTTCGTAACCATAGTTATACATTTAATTATTCCTCCTATTGTTAAGGAGAAACAATTTCCCCTTCACTTGAAAGTCCACAAAAAAGGCTTTTTTTAGCCTTGAAAGGGATAAAAAAAACAGATCAACTGTCTGAAACAGAGATCTGTACCAATAAGTTGTATTTTTGATTCAATTTTCTTTTCATATTTGAAAAGAGTTTGGAGGAAATCGAATTCTTACCATTAACATTATTAGAACATGTGAAAGTTAGTTCATCAATAACTAAAATAAAATAAATATAAAATAAAAAAATATCACTAAATGATGATATTTATGTTTCTATTTATACATAATTCCTTTATAATTGAAAATAAAGAAAGAGAGTCTAATCATATGGAAATTAGTTATAATCGATTGTTTAAATTATTAATTGATAAAGGTATGAAGAAAACTGAATTTGCTAAAATAGCAGGACTTACTCCTGGAACATTAGCAAAACTTTCAAAGAATCAAACAGTTTCAATGGATTCTTTAATTAAAATGTGTAAAACATTAAATTGTACATTTGATGATATTGTAGAGATAGTTGGGGAGAAATAAAATGGCGAAGTATAGTGTTAATAATCATTCTGTTGAAAATATTATTTCTTGGATCAATAGTGGCGAAATTGCAATTCCAGAAATGCAAAGACCATTTGTTTGGGAAGCCAGTAAAGTAAGAGATTTGATGGATTCTTTGTATAAAGGTTATCCAGTAGGTTACATAATAATATGGAAAAATCCAGACGTTAAATTAAAAGACGGTACTTTTAGTAATGGTAAAAAAATTGTTATTGATGGGCAGCAACGAATTACAGCTCTAACTGCAGCAATCACTGGGCAAGAAGTAGTTAATCAGGAATATAAAAAAATTCCGATTAGAATTTCATTTAATCCACTTGATGAAAAATTTGAAGTTTGTAATCCGGCGCTTGAAAAGGACAGTAAATATATCAATGATATATCTGAAGTTTTTAAACCTGATTTCAATTGTTTCAATTTTGCTATAGAATATGCAAAACAAAATAATTCGAATGCATCAGAAATCAACAATACCATAGTTAAACTAAAAGGTATTTTAAATAATAGTATAGGCGTTATTGATTTAGATCAGGAATTAGATATTGAAACTGTCACTGACATTTTCATTCGAATTAATTCAAAAGGAACTGTCTTATCTCAAGCGGATTTTGCAATGAGTAAAATATCTTCGAATGAAAAATATGGTGGAGATATCATTAGAAAAACAATTGATTATTTTTGTCATTTAAACCAAAGACCTATGGATCTAGAAGCAATAAAAGCTAATGATCAGGAGTTTTCAAAACTCGATGAATTCAATAAAATTACTTGGATTGTTAATAATACGGATGATATCTATTCTCCCGCTTATACTGATATCCTACGTGTTGCATTTACTTCACAATTCCATAGAGGTAAACTTTCTGATTTAGTAAACCTATTATCTGGAAGAAATTTTGAAACGCGTGACTATGAAGAAGAAATTGCAGAAGAATCTTATAATACATTGCATGAAGGCGTATTGAAATTCATTAATAAAACAAATTATGATCGTTATATGATGATTTTGAAATCAGCTGGAATCATTGATGCTTCTTTAATCAGGTCAGACAATGCTTTAAATTTCGGATACGCATTATTCCTACTACTTAGAGATAAAGGTATTCACCCCAATTCTATAGAAACTGTAGTAAGAAAATGGCTTGTATTATCAATTCTTACAGGAAGATATTCTGGATCTCCTGAATCTATGTTTGATTATGATATCAAACGTTTTGACGTAAATGACCCTGAAGAATATTTAAAAAATGTTGAACTTGGACAGTTATCCGATGCTTATTGGGATCATATACTGCCAGAAAGATTAAACACATCTGTTGCAAGCAGTCCATACTTTAAACTATATTTAATGGCTCAAGTGCATTCAGGGGATAAAGGCTTTTTATCAAATCAAATCACTGTAGATGCTTTAATATCAAATCGAGGTGATATTCACCATCTTTTCCCTAAAAAATACTTACAAAGAAATGGTCACAACTCTAGATCTGAATACAACCAAATTGCTAATTACGCAATTACCCAATCTGAAATTAATTATCAAATAAAAGATGATGCACCAAATATTTATATGACAAAAATTCTTGAGCAAATAGAATCTAAAAAATCGGTTATCGGTGGAATACTAACTAAAGAACAATTGAATGAATCATTCAAACAAAACTGCATTCCCGACGAATTTGTAAATTACGATGTTAACAATTTTTATGAATTTTTAGCCAGAAGAAGATATCTAATGTCACAAAAGATAAGAGATTATTATTTTAGTTTGTAGAATCCTTAATGTTAAAGCTTTGAGATTGGAGAGGATATTAAATGAGTTATAATTTAGGATACGAAAGTGAAAAAACTTTAGAAGATAATTTAATAAAGCAGTTATGTGCAGATGGCTATGAATTTGTTGAAATTAACGATATTGATGATTTGCACAAGAATTTTAGAAAACAAATTAATAAACATAATGCTTCAAGATTAAATGGTCATGAATTATCTGATAAGGAATTTGAACGATTACTAGTAAAAATCCAAGGAAAAGGTGTTTATGGTAGTTCTAAAACTTTACGAAGTCTACAAGATATAACAATGGATGATGGAAGCATACAATATGTTGAGTTGTTTAACACAAAAAATAATGAATGGTGCAAAAACGAATTTCAGATCACACATCAAGTGACTATGATTGGTAAATATGAAAACAGATATGATGTTACTTTACTTATCAATGGTTTACCACTTGTTCAAATTGAACTTAAGCGAAGAGGTATTGATTTCAAAGAAGCTTTTAATCAAGTAATTCGTTATAAGAAGCATTCACTTAATGACCTGTTTAGATATGTTCAGATATTTATTATCAGCAATGGAATTGATACTAAATATTTTGCAAACAGTGATAAAGAAATGGACTTCCAATACACTTTCTATTGGACAGACAAAAATAATAATCGTATAGATAATTTATATGATTTTGCATTAGATTTCCTACCTAAATGTCATATATCTAAGATGATTTCTAGATATATGGTTGTAGATGATACACAAAAAAATCTAATGGTTATGCGACCTTATCAATATTATGCAGTAGAAGAATTAATGAAACGAGCATATGAAACAAATAACAATGCTTATGTATGGCATACAACTGGTTCTGGAAAAACATTAACATCTTTTAAATTAAGTCAGTTATTAAGTACAAACCGAGAAGTTGCTCAAGTGTTCTTTTTAGTAGATAGAAAAGATTTGGATAGTCAAACCATTGAAGAATTCAATCGTTTCCAGAAAGACACAGTTGATATGACCGATAGCACTGACACATTGATTGCTCAAATGAAAGATTCTTCAAAGAAGATTATTCTTACAACAATCCAAAAGATGTCTAATGCATGTAAAAATGATAAGTATCAGGATGTTATTGATCGCTTTGAAGGAAAAAAGGTTGTCTTTATCATAGATGAATGCCATAGATCCCAATTTGGTGAAATGCATAAAATGATAAAGAAAAAGTTTCCAAGAGCACAGTATTTTGGCTTTACTGGGACACCTCGTTTTGCAGAAAATGCCAGTCAGGATGGTAGAACTACAGCAGATATTTTTGAAAAATTAGTCCATCATTATTTGATTAAAAATGCAATTGCCGATGGAAACGTTTTGGGCTTTAATGTTGATTATGTTAGAACAATTAGTTCAACTGTAGATATTGAGGATGATGAAGAAGTTGAAGCTATTGATACTGAAGAAGTTTTAATGGATGATCAGCGTATTTCTAACATAGTTGATTATGTTTTAAAAATACATAATTCTAAAACTAACAATAGAAGATACAACGCTATTTTTACTGTCCGTAGTATTCCAATGCTTATTAAGTATTATGATGAATTTAAAAAGCGTAATACTGATTTAAAAATAGCCGGAATCTTTACTTTTGGTGCAAATGAAGACGGAGAACTCGAAACAGAACATTCTCGTGATTCACTTGAAAGAATGATCAAAGATTATAATCAAATGTTTGATAAAAATTATAGTACAAATACTTTCTCTGCATATTTTACAGATGTATCAAAAAAAGTAAAAAATACAGAGTTAGATATTTTATTAGTTGTAAATATGTTCTTAACTGGATTTGATGCAAAAAGATTGAATACTTTATATGTTGATAAAAGATTAAAACATCATGATCTAATCCAGGCATTTTCAAGAACAAATCGTATTGAAACAGCTAATAAGCCATATGGGAACATTGTGTGTTTTCAAACAAATAAAAAGGCAGTTGACGATGCGGTTAAGTTGTTCTCATTGACAGATAATGCTGATGAAGTATTAATGAAACCATATGAATATTATAGAGATGAATTTAGAAAAGCCGTTGAAGAACTATTAAAACATACTCCTTCTCCAGAAGAAGCAGAACATGGTGGAGACGAACAGGAAGAATATAAATTTGTGTTATTATTCCGTGAATTAGTTCGCTTAATGGTTAAATTAAAAACATTTGACGAGTTTGAATTTACTGAAGATGAACTTGGGATGTCAAATCAATTATATGAAGATTTTGTAAGTAAATATAAAAAAATCTATCGAGATATTCGACCAGATCAGCAAAAAACATCGATTCTTTCTGACGTAAGTTTCGATATTGAACTTCTTAGAAATGATAAAATCAACGTTCATTATATCTTAGAGCTAATTAAAAATGCTGTAAGTGAACCATCTAGAGAGAAACGTCGTAAAACTTTAGATGAAATTGAAAAGATGATTGAATCTGCAACTGATCCAGAGCTATATATGAAATCAGATTTGATCCATGGATTTATCGATAGTATTGCAAGTGAGATGGATCCAGATGCTGATTTTGAATATGAATATAATCAATATATGGAAGAGCAACGTACCAATGAAATACGAGAAGTTGCTGCAAAATACCAAATACCAGAACCTAAAATTAATAGATTAATTGGTGATTATGAGTTTGGTGGATTTGTAGATAAAAATGACATCAAAACTGATCTTACAAAAGATGTAATTAAACGAGAAAAAGAAGAAAATAACTTTTCTTCTAGTATGAGAGCTAAAAATTCTATAACAAATACGATCACTCAATTTATAAAAGATGTTGTCATTAAATATATGTAAAGTGCAATATAAATAAATTGCACTTTTTTTGTTGACTTTTTATCTCTCTTGAATTATGCTATTTATGTAAGTTGCAAAGGAGGTTAAACGATGAGTACAAAACTTTCCAATTTGTCAGAAATTAGTTTAGGTACCATTCTTACAAGAGTAAAGCCAAAATCTGAACTTCAATCATTTAAACAAATATCAACAATTAGTATGCAGGAATTAAGTTATATTTGTGGAAAGGATGATTCTTCATTTGATGAAATCATTTCCAAAATTGACATAGAAAAAGTTGATAAATGTTTACTAACAAAAGAAAATGATATCGTTATTGGTTTATCTTCGCAGATGGCTATGGTAATAACAAAAGAGCGCGCAAATAGTTTATTACTTTCTAATTTTTGTCTAGTTCGAGTCAATGATACAAATCTCTTAGATCCTTATTACTTTGCTTGGCTATTTAATGAAAATTCAATAATGAAGCATCAACTTACAAGTAGTACGCAAGGACAATCATACGTGAAAATGATAACCCTTGATGTTATAAGAGATTTAGAATTGGATTTACCGCCAATAAACAAACAAATCCTTATTGGTAAAATCTATTATCAATCAATTCGAAAAAATCGTTATGAACGAAGATTAATTGAATTGAAACAACTATTATTAAATAAAAAACTTGAAAATATACTTTAGGAGGACATTATGGAAACACAAGAAATTCAAGCTAAACAACAAGCAGAATTACACACTCAATTATGGGCAATGGCAAATGATTTGCGTGGAAGCATGGATGCTTCAGAATTTAAAAATTACATTTTAGGATTAATCTTCTATCGTTATCTATCAGATAAGCTTTCAAATTTTGTAGATGAAGAATTAGAAGACGACGATATTTCTTATGCTGATGCATGGAAAGATGAAGATTTCAAACAGGATATTATTGATGCATTAGTTGATGATGAAGGTGGATTAGGATATGTAATTGAACCAGCTAATCTTTGGTCAACATTAATTGATAAAATCAACGTCAAGCAATTTGATATTTCAATGTTAGCAAAAGCAGTCAATGATTTAACTGAATCAACAATAGGATTAGGCTCTCAAAGGGATTTTGAAAACTTGTTCGATGATATGGATTTAAACGCATCAAAATTAGGGAAAAGTGAAGCAGACAGAAGTGCGCTTATTGCAAAAGTAATGTTAAAAATTGATGACATTAATTTTCATTATGAAGATGCCGAAATTGATGTTTTAGGTGATGCTTATGAATACTTAATTGGACAATTTGCTGCATCTGCCGGAAAAAAAGCTGGAGAATTCTATACACCACAACAGGTTTCAAAATTATTAGCAAAATTAGTAACTGTTGGTAAGTCAAAATTAAAAAATGTATATGACCCTACTTGTGGATCAGGATCATTATTGTTACGTGTTGCCAAAGAAACAGATGTTGTATCTTTCTATGGACAGGAAAAAGTATCAACAACATACAACTTGGCGCGTATGAATATGTTACTACACGGAGTGCCATTTAATCATTTTGATATTGAAAATAACGATACACTTGAACATCCAAATGAGGAACATATGAAAATGAGATTTGATGCAGTAGTAGCAAATCCACCATATAGTGCTAAATGGTCTGCAGATCCTAAATTTTTGGGTGATGAAAGATTCAGTGCGTATGGAAAATTAGCACCAAAGTCAAAGGCAGATTATGCATTCGTACAACATATGTTGTATTTATTAGATGATGCAGGAACAATGGCTGTTGTGTTACCACACGGAGTTTTGTTTAGAGGTGCTGCAGAAGGAATTATCAGACAATATTTGATCAAAGAAAAGAACTGGTTAGATGCAGTTATTGGGCTACCAGCAAACTTATTCTTTGGTACATCCATTCCTACATGTGTACTTGTATTTAAAAAATGTAAAACACATGATGATATCTTCTTTATTGATGCTTCAAAAGAATTTGAATCAGGTAAAAATCAAAATAGATTAACTGATGCAAATATTCAAAAAATCATGGATACATATTTAGCACGTAAAGATGTTGATAAATATGCTCATTGTGCATCTTTAGAAGAAATTGCTGAAAATGATTACAACTTAAATATTCCTCGTTATGTAGATACATTTGAAGAGGAAGAAGAAATCGATATTCATGCAGTAATGAAAGAAATCAAAGAGCTTGAAGCTAAACGCGATGAGCTTGATAAAGAGATCGATGTATATTTAAAAGAGCTTGGACTTTTGGAGGATTAATGCTATGGATAAGAAAAATAAAAACCCAAATGTTCCTAATTTGAGATTTCCTTCTTTTTCACATGATTGGAAAATATATACATTTGATGATATTGCATCATATAAAAAAGGACCATTTGGAAGTGCACTAAAAAAAGATTTATTCGTTCCTAAATCCAAAGAAAGTGTAAAGGTTTATGAACAACAGAACGCTATTAACAAAGATTGCCATTTGGAACGTTATTTTATAAGTGCAAATTATTATGAAAAGATGAAGTCATTTACAGTTTATCCAGGAGACACTATTGTTTCTTGTGCCGGAACCATAGGAGAATTATATACTTTACCTGAAAATGCAGATATTGGAATAATTAACCAAGCATTAATGATTATTAGAAATAATCAAGCTATTATTTTGAAAGATTTTTTAAATATACAATTTTCCAGAATGATAGATGAATTTTCAAAAACATATTCTAATGGATCTGCAATAAAGAATATTCCTCCTTTTTCGGATTTAAAAAGGAAGAAAACTTACGTTCCTGATAAACTCGAACAAGAGAAAATCATAAAATTTATAAGTTTGTTAGACCAAAAAATTACTACTCAAATTAAAATCATAGATTCATATTTTTCTTTAAGCAAAGCAATTAGTAACACATTAATTGGGCAAAGCAAAGGGAACACAAGATTAAGGGAGTGCTTGAATTGCTACTCATCTAATACAATGGAGTCCGTAATAAAGCAAGAAGATTTAGGTGATTACCCTGTATATGGTGCTAATGGTATTATTAAGAAGATAAATAATTATGAAATCGAATATCCAAGTATTGCAATCGTCAAAGATGGTTCTGGTGTAGGGAAAATGTTTAAACTTAGTGGAAAATATTCAATTCTTAGTACTTTAAATTATTTAACTTCAAAACCAGGTTATGATATAGATTATATTTACTATGCACTTAAGCAAAAGTCTTTAAAAAAATATGTTGTTGGATCAGGTATTCCACATATATACTTTAAAGATTATGAACAAGAAAAAATATACATACCACAAAATGAATTAAAACAGCAAAATATTACTTCAGTATTACAGTCTATTGATGAAGAAATTGGCAACGAAATTAAACAGTTGAAAAATTATGAATTGCTAAAGAAATACTTATTAAAAAATATGTTCGTTTAAATGAACATATTTTTTAATAGAAATGCTTTCTGCTTCACTAAATTAAGCTTGATATCTTCCTCTATTTCAACTCTATATTCAATTGATTGTAGTATCTTTGATGAATGTTTTTGTTGTTCAATAGATGGTAAATTAATTTTTATATTGGCCATTACATTATTCATCAGTTTAGGATTTGCTAAGTTAGTTGAGACATATTTTTTAGTGTAGCAATTTAAGATATTTGAAATATAATAGGCGTCATAACCATTTTTAATTTTTAAAATGCCACATACATTAGTACAATTAAATTTCCCATTTCGATAATAAACTGTACCAGCATTAGCACCATCTGTAGTCCAAGTTATATATTCACCTTCATAATCATAATTATCTAAATAACCCATTATGCCATTATTGGATGTTTGTGAAGAATATACTGGATAGATTGGATTTTTTTGCTTTGATATTTCTGCAGAATTGATTACTCTCCCTCTTCCTAATTCAGCTATTTCCGATAATAAATATGAAGTTCCATTTTGTTTGATAAAACTCTTTATAATGTGTTTTTTTAGTATCTTATAATCATTAATGATTTTACTTTGAGTTTCAATTCTATCTTCAATTAAGTCTATTAAGTTTGAAGTTTTTAATTGCTCATTTAATGAAGGCAAATAAATTTTGCTGTTAAGAAAAAAATCTTGATTTAATGTTTTATTTCTTCCAGCTCCACCTGGTGATGCCATTTGAAGAAGTTGTTTCCCTTTTTCTGTTTTAAAGAAATCTACAATATAATCTAATGAATTATTTAAAACTTTATACATTGGGAATCTGTGTGAAGCTACCATTCCAACCTCTTTTTCGGAAGTTTTTGCAACTGCTTGTTCCCAGGCAAATACGATATTAAGAATCATACAATTTGGTTCAATCCAAAAGATTCTTTTATTTCCAATTTGTTTTCCGGTCTCAGCTTCTTTGTGGAAAATTCCTTTGGAATGAGATCTGATACCAATTTGATAATACAATTTATTTTCTTCAACATTTACCGGAATTGAAACTCGTTGTAACACGTCTTTAAGAGTATATAGGCGAAATAAATCTGTAAATGAAGAGAATCTCAAATTAGGAACACTATAGAAATAAACACTTAAAAAAACAAAATTGACCATTTGATTCAAAAAAGTTCAGAACTCTCTTTAGAGTACGTTTTTTGACGCAGTAAAATCGTATTACTGGATATACACTTTTTCTGCGAGGTAAAAGTATATGTCTAAATATAAAGATAAAAAACCCATCTATGATTGAATTGAGTATTCCATGGTGGCGGAGCCACCCAATCCATAAAAATAGAGCCACCGA
>OGOQ01001095.1_pt1 | contig 22521 bp, 16 predicted proteins | sample 1552691 | NCBI WGS metagenome assembly OGOQ01 (sample SAMEA2580209, study PRJEB22360) | human gut metagenome | biome: human gut; feature: human-associated habitat; material: faeces | place: Denmark | collected 2008/2010
CGTGGCTTTTCTTCCTTCTGGGGCGATGGCAGTATGGCCAGGTCGCGGAAGTATTCGGCGTAGGGGAGCAATGACTCATCGACATTTTCGTTTTGTGAGAAATAGTCGTAGAGCTGCTTTTCCTCAGCGAGGGTCGTCTCTCCGTCGAGGAATCGTTCCACCAGATTGTTTATTTGTTCGTCTTGCATGATGTAGAATGATATAGTTTGAGAATCGTTCGTCGCGCTCTGCTCACAGTTTGTCGCACCGATTCGGGCGTGGTGCCCGTTATCTCGGCGATATCGGCATATTCCATGCCTTCTATGTGGCGCAGCCTGAATATGGTCTGTTGCAGCGTCGGCAGTTTGTTGAGCAGTCTGACGATCCGCTCGTAGCGTGCGTCCACCTCTTTTACCGGTTCAGCCATGGCCAGTGTCTCTACAGACGTGGTGCGTTTGTGGCGTCGGAGGGTGTCGATGGCCAGATTTCGGACGAGGACGAAGGCCAGTGGCGCTATCGGCATGTGCAGGTTGGCATGGAGTTGCCATAGCCGAAGGAGTGCGTCTTGCACGATGTCCTCCGCACAGTCGCTGTCTCCCGTGTGGCGCCGCGCCGCGACCATCAGTTGGGGCCGCAGCCGTCGTACCTCATTTTTGAATTGTGTCTCGTCCATTGTTGCTGGGATCTTGAGGCATGGCATTCTTCTCCGTGGTGTGGGTCGTCAATAGTTGTTGAGTCCTTTGGTGTTGATCCGTCCCATACCACTGTTGTCGATGTCGGTATCGTCAGCAGTGCCTTTGAGTATCATCTGTGCCACGCCGCTATTGACTGCGCGCAGTGTTTTGCAGTCCACCTCTGCGGCGAGGACTCCGACGCCACTGTTTGCGATCTCCGCCTTCGCTCCTTTGAAGTGAATGGTCGTATTTCCTGACCCTGTATTGACCAAGTGGATTTGGTCGCCCGTGATGGTAGCGTCCATGCTGCTCACACCACTGATCATCATGTTGGTCTCGTTGCAAGTCACATCGGACAACTTCACCTTGTTGACTCCCGCCATGACGATATCCAGCTTCGGTACGTTGAGGTGTTCGGCACTGAATGTGCATACCCCCGACATCTCTAGTTTGCGCAGCGATGGAGCGGTGATGTAGAGGTCCACCTCCTGCTGCTCGCTATGCTTCCCGTCCAAGTCGCCGACATAGGCTCTGTTGCGCTTGCCTATGCTAAAGCGCTTGGTGGGAAGTCCTAAGTCGGCGGTCCGCAGCTTGAGGCAACCGTTGTGGGTTGAGACTTCCAGCAAGTCGAGGTTCCCGTGGTGTAACTTGGCTACGACGCGCGTCTCGTTGCCCTGTGTGAAGTAGATGTTGGCTATTGTTCCGCAGTCGATGTGGTCGAAATCCTTCACCTGATATTCTCGTGTGTCGATGACTTCGTCCTTCCCAGCCTGCTTCTTTCGGTCCTTTGTGTCGGGAGAAGGGGCAGCGGAAGTGTTGAAAGCGTTGCCCGCATAGTCCTGTGCAGGTATAGTGGCGACGTTGTGCTGACAAGCTGTTGCGACACCGCTGAAGAGCAGTGAGGCAAGCATAGCAATGATTGTTGTCTGTTTCATAACTTCTTCGTTTTTGTTTAACTTCTACCCATAATACGCAGAGCACGTCGTTTTGTGACACAAAGATGCGATTTTTTTTAAAACCAAGAAACTCGCTCCTTTGGAGAGGAAGAAATCACTTGTGTGGGCACCACCTACAAGTCTCCTTCTGGCAGAAACAGTGATTTTAGTCGTGTAAGCCCTTCCTCCACATATTCTCCAAGTACCCTCCACGTATCCTCCTCCCTTCCAGGTTATATCGCTTCCGTATTGTTTCCGTATTGTTTCCGCTTCCGGAAGCGAGAACGATAGGAGAACGATAGGAGAACGATAGGAGAACGATGCGGGAACGATACGGGATCGATACGTGATCAATACGGGATTGATACGAGACCGATACGAGAACGGTCTTTTCCGACTCCTAACCGATGAGATTGATATGAATTCTAACTTTTTCATCATCGTTTCTCTTGATTATATTTTACATTTCAGCCACTTGCCTCTTCCTGTCGTTTATGCCAAGAAGACTGGCTCTCCATTTGCCCTGGCGCAGCCACTATACAAAGATAACCTTCCGTCCAGCCGAATGCAAGCCGATTAGCATGAATTAACGCCACATTAACTATTTCTTCGTATCCATTTAACAAAGCCCATCCCAGGCCAAAAGCCTTCATTGCAGCCTTTCCTCATGCTCTTCCTCCAGTTTTATCCGCCCAAAAGTTGTTACCCCCAATCTCTACCAGCAGCCAAGAGACACAGGCTCTGATTTATCAAAATAGCGTACAAACTTGACCCCACATTGTCATCTGTAATCGACACGTCAGAAAGAAAGAATTGGTGCCTGACCATACCGTTCGTATGACAGACACCAATTCTTAGTTTATGCACTCAATGCCAAAGGACTACTCGTCCTCGACATCATTACTTTCTTGATTCCAAAGGACGCATTCCCAGCTCCAGGGATCGATTTCCCTTATTACATCATTTCTTCTTTTACCTATAAGAGCAGGACCACCTTCAGTTCCCGGCCTCATGCTTGGTGTTCCACTAACAACTCCTAAAAGTGGCTGCAAGCTATTCACTGTGACAACCTCGCAAGTAGGCTTCATATATTTACGCTTATCCATAGTAGTTTACTTTTTGACGATTTTCTTATTGTTGATGATATAGAGGCCAGTAGGCAGGTCGTTGAGGGCCTTGCCCTTCTCCACCTGATGCTTCACCTTGACACCCGTCGCCGTATAGACATCGACGAGCGTCGAGTCGGCTGCGTTGGCAGTTCTCACACCATTTGTTTCATCATCCGGGAACTGGATGCTCTTGAGCCCTCCATCCTGCGGTTTGATATAGCAACGGTTGGGACCAACCCATGCACCATTACCTTGATCAAGATGGCAATAGAAGGCCAATCCTGCTTCTTGGTTCTGCAAGATATAAGAATTCAATGGAGGCTCCTGTTTGACATAGACACCTACCATCACACCCTTCTCATATTGCTCACCGTGCGGGGCAGCATAACCCTCAAGAAGATAATTCGTCTGCTCGCCCTTTGTGCCCTTCAGAAGATACGGCGTATTGGCCTTGAGGCAGTTGACCTCTTCAACAACCAACTTAGCATCATTTACGCTGGTGCACTCGTAGATAGTCAGACCCTCGGGCTTCTCGCAGTCGAACGGAATAATGATCGTACCCCATCCAGCTGCCGTCATCACGTACTCATAAGTATCCTTCGCACCAATAATCTTCGCGAGAGGAGACTGGTCAGACTGGTCATCCGTATATACATCGTTGTACCACAGCATGACATCAATCTCAACAGCTGCTTCGCCGAAAGAATAATCCGAATGGTTGGATAAGTACACATCATATTCAGTTTTAATATCGCTTACATAACGATAAATCAACCCGCCATAAACGTACCATTTTCCGTCTTTCACGACAAGCAAATCGCCAGGGTGATTTTGCACATCCACAACGCTCACCTCTAACGGAATAGGCTTAACAGAGGTACCTGAAGTAATCGTCAAATTATCTTTGAAAGTTTCAGCAATATCCTCCGTGCTCAGCACGCCATTGTTCGCAGCCGGATTGGCCTTAAAGGCGACCTTCAGCTTCACCGTACCAGACACCGTAGCACCAACCTTGAACGGCAGTTGCGTATTCAGCACATCAAGGGCATAGTACTCGCCGTCGATGTTCTCGCGGAGAATATAATTATTCTCTTCACCATAAACAACCTGTGCATTGGCGAAACTAACCGTCACGCTTGCCAAGTCAGCCTTAATACTGGCAAGATTAGCAATCGTCCTCGGAGCATTAGCATCGAATTTCTCAAACGTCATAGTAGCAACGTCAGACGTTATAGACTTATAAACTGCAATCGCCTTCACCGTTGTCGTCTTGGTCAGAGGGATAGGCGCGTTGTAAGGCTGGGATGCCGTCGTGGGGTCTGTGCCGTCCAACGTGTAGTAGATAGCAACGCCTTCCACATGCACAGGAGAGGTAATCGTCACATCCGTGCTCTCGATAAACAGTGCATCACCAGAAATAGTTGGTGCATCAAGATAAGTAATGGCGGGCGTTGCTTCCACAATCGTTGCCCTTGGATCACCATTGTATTCGTCATACCATACCGTCAGATCATATTGCTTGTAGTCCCTCAAGTTTTTCTCTTTTCCATTGGAGAAATACACATAGGCACAACCATTTTCAACTACTTGATATACATAATAATCTGGCCACGAACACTCCACGGCCTGATTCTCCAGCTTTATCAAGTCGCCAGGATGCTGAGCAGCTTTTGCTAGCGTACATACGATAGGACTGGGCTTTGTCGTTGGCTGAGAAACAAGCTTAATATCCGTGGCATCAGTCTTTCCTACAATATCGTAGGCCTTCAAAATGCCATTTTCACAAGTCACCTTCAACCTTACCGTACCTTGATAGAATGCGCCCTGCTGCAAGTTGAGTGAGCTATTCATCACGTCAAGCGCCTTGCCATCCTCGCGAAGGATGAAATTCTTGCCATCAGCATAGACCACTTGCGCATTAGTGAAGCTAACCTTCACCATGGGGTAGCTATTCTGAGTCGCAGCAAGTTCAGCTATCGTCTTGGTCACGTTAGCATCAATCTTTTCGAAAACACAGGTTGCAACAGGAGAAACAACTGTTTTATAAGCCGCAATAGCTTTCACCGTTGCAGTCTCGGTCAAAGTGAACGGATCAGTATAAAGAGTAGAACTGGTCGTAGGCTCATCACCATTGGTCGTATAGTAGATAGCGGCGACGCTTTTGTCGGAGTTGATAGTTACGGTCGTACTTTCCTCGAACGAAGTTTCACCCGTAATAGTGGGTGCGTCAAGAGACGTAATAACTGGCTCCAACTTGACGATTTTCACTTTTGGATTAGACCATCTATCAGCATCAAACCACACGGTCGTGTCGTCGGAGAATTTTTCTACGCGCAGGAAACGCTACGGGCCATACTGTTCTATATCATTTTTATATTTACTCTGATTGGAAGTGTAGAATGATCTACCGTTAATTTGGAACTCACCCCAAGTAAGGTCTATACATGTAGCCTCCACAGCAAGCAAATCGCCTGGGAATTTTTTCATTTCATCCACCGTTGAGCAACGAATTGGGTCAATTTCAGATGAACTTCCTGGAGTTACCGCCAGCTTTTCTTGATTGGTTTTATCAGGAATATCAGTAGTAGTTAAAATAGCAAAGGTTGAATATTGTGAAGCTTTATTATAAGTAACATTGAGCTTCACCGTTCCGTTCAGTTTATCACCTTGCGACAAAGCCAAACTGCTATTCATAATATCAATGGCCTGATTGTTCTCACGAACAATATAATTGTTTCCCTCTGCATAAACAACCTGTGCATTGGTAAACTTTATGTTGGCAGAAGTGACATTTACCCCCCCCCTGCATCAACTGGGCAATCGTTGTCGTCTGCTCTTCGTCACCACCAGGACCGGGACCTGGGTCTGGATCTTCTCCACCGTCATATTCTACAGTAAGCTTTGTCAGAAAGATATTTCCATAATAAGGTTGCAAAGGGATTGATCTGAGACCTCCATTTGCAAATTCATATCTCTGGCCATTTGGCACTTTTGTTCCATATTTTGTCATCTCGTAAATTCCACCCGAGCCGGTATTGAAGTATTCACAGGTAATCGCAATAATATTACCTAATGAAGCATCGGGCGTTATTTCAATTCTAGAGCCCGGATACAAAGTATAACATATCTTGCCGTCTTGTTCCTTTGCGTCAAATGAAATTGGCCATGACGGATTTTGCTTCGTTATGGTAAGGGTAATACCATTTTTGGTGATGGTCGTCCCTCCTCCAGTTGTTACATCGGACGCTTGGGTTGGGTCAAATACTACTGTGCCCGCGGAAGCTACTCCGCAGATTAGCGTCAACAAAGACAACCACACAAATCGTAATGCTTTGTTCATAATTGTTTGTTTTTATGGAATTCTTCCTACGTTCTTACACTCTTGGGAAAGTATTGAGACGACGGAGGCATCCCTGGTTAATAATAAAATAATTTCGCCTTTACTTCTCTTTTCATCTACGACGACACGAGGTCAAGAATCTCGCGCGTTCATTTCATCTTCGCTACTGGAGCTAGTTGCCACAAGGCCAAACCCACAGTAGGCTGTTTCACCCCCCCCTTAGGACAGGCTTATTCTCCACAGAAGGCTACACAAGCATCGCAAAGTTAAGTAAAAATTGGAAAATAAAAAAATATTTCTAATAGAAATTCATATTTTAGATGCATTTTTACAATAACCGCACTCTTTTCCAAATAAAAAGAGAATATTCATAACACACAACTCGGCTCATTTGCATTTTGCGCCGAAGTGGATCACTATCCATGGGACGATCAGCCACGGCATTCTCCCCTACTCAATGGAAGCTAAAAAGAGAGAATCCAAGCGCCCCCTACGGAGGAGTTCTGAGTCCTTCCTTCGTTCGGGATGCCTTCGGGATGCGTTCGGGACACAAGCAAAGGTTTGTCTTCACGTGTGAACCAAGTCGTTCCATTTCTATCCTTTTTTAGTTGCTCTTTGACGATTCTTCAGTCCCATGTCCTGCAATGCCCTTCCGAGATGGTCATCCTTTGCCAACAGCAATATGTCGTCATCCAACTGAAGCGCATAGAGCACACGCAGGTAGATTCCGATGGAGACCGTAGGTAATCCCTTCTCCACTTTGCATAGGGTAACTTCTGAACAGGTTGCTCTTTCTGCAACTTGTGCCATGCTCAGGTTGCGACGCAATCTGGCAAGCCTGATCTGCTCCCCAACGATTTGCATTTTCTGAGTCAACTTCCTTGGAAGTTTATTTGCCATTGTATTCTTTGTCATCGTCTTAACCCAAATTATAATGTGCAAATATACACATTTTACTTCATCATAAGATGGGTTACGCCTAAAAATTTACACATAATTAAATTTCATCTTGGATGATCCTGGTTGCCTATCGATGTAAACCTTGTCTGTGCAGTCGTTTACTATCGTCTTAACCTTTTCATGACACAACTTCATGCACCACATCAAATCTCGGATGGGCCTACAAGACGATGCGTCAAGGGGAATGGCGAGTTGCTTTCTCCACGCTTAAACGACCTTAAAAATACCAAAAAGATACCTTTACATAACAGACTATCGCAATAATTTATTATTTTTGTATCTCAAAAATGCAAACAACACATAAGGAGAAGTCTGATGAGTAAAAAAGACAAAGACATAGCCCTCTTCGTTTCATTCTGCATAGAAGAATACGGAGCAGTCAAGGGACTGACAGGAGACCGAGTGCTTGACTTATTCTCCGAATATGGAGTGGCGGACTATCTTAGCGAATGCTTTGAGCCGCTTCACACACAAGGACGGCAATGGTTAATAGCCGAGATTGACGAATTTATTGAAATCAGAAAAAAGAAAAAGATATGAAGATATATCACGGAAGTTTAGAGGTCATAGAACGCCCTTTGATACTCCAGCCTAATCGTTTGCTCGATTATGGCAAAGGCTTCTATACAACCACCTCGGAAAGACAAGCTAAAGAATGGGTGGAAAGACGTATGATTGAAAACAACACAACCTGTGGTTATGTCAACGTGTATGAGTTTAACGAAGAAAGACTGACAGATCTTAAAAGACTTACATTTTCAGAACCCACAAAGGAATGGGCGGATTTTGTCATGGCGAATAGAACCCAAAAAGGATTCATCCACGATTACGACATCGTGTATGGCCCCGTAGCCAATGACAGAGTATATCTACAATTTGGATTATACGAAACTGGAGCTATCAGTGTCGAAACACTTATCCGTGAGCTCAAAACCTACAAACTGGTTGACCAGTACTTATTTCACACAGAAAAAGCACTGACTGCGCTACATTTCATAGAATCAATTAAAATAGAGAAATAATATGTTTCAGATAAACCAAAACAACCTCCATCTGCTTTTGCCAGGAAAAATAAGCTGGCTGGTGGAATATCTCCACGAGGACTATGGTTTTACGCTGCAGGAGAGCCTTCATCGCATCTATCATTCTGAACTCTACAAGAAGTTGTCAACAGAGAAGACCAAATACTGGCACTTAGGCCCTGTGGACCTATACAATGAGTTGAAGGAAGAGCTATAACCCAATAGATACTATAACCGTCAAGGGGAAGGCGCCTCGCACCAAGGGAAGCGAGGACAGGCATGAAAAAGGGTGGGGATCAGTTCCCCACCCTTTTGTTATAGAGAGATGTTTACTTACTTCTTGGTAAACTTCTTGCCGTCGCGGATGACGACACCACGGTAGTTCTTGCCCACCTTCACACCCTGGAGGTTGTAGGTGTTGCCATCCTTACCGAAGTTGCCTTCCACACCATAGATACCCACGTCAGTGACCTTGACTGCGTTGACAAACTCCATCTCGGGAGCCTCGTTGATGTAGCCGTTGTACCACAGGACGACGTCGTAGAGGTTGTCGTTGCTGACGAGTGCATCGACATCGACATCCTCGTTCTCGTTCTTGAAGGCGATCTTCTGACCATCCTTCTCGATAGCATAGGCAGCCTGAGAGCCATAGACGATCTTCACCTGGCGGAGAACGATGACGTCGGCTCTGTGCTCGTCGTAGTTGGCCATGGTAGCCTCGACAGGATCAACCTCCTGAGAAGCACCAGCCGTGATATTCAGACTGTCGGCAGTCGTGACACCACCATCGATCTCACGCAGCTGCGGGATGCCAGCGAGGGCATAGAAGTCGAGCTTCACAGTACCAGAGACGGTGCTGTTGAGTTCGAGCGGCAGCGTAGAGTTGTAGAGCACGACAGCCTTGCCATCCTGACGGAGAGCGATATCCTTCGTTCCGTAGTAAGGATTGGCGCGTACATAGACCACCTTCGCATTGTCAAGCACGAGACGGATGTTGTCCTCGCGGTCTCTGCGGACGTTGAGCTCAGCAATCGTCTGGTTGTGATACTTCGTTGCATCATCAGCGGTGAGCTTGACAGCCTTCAGAGAAGCGTTGCCATCGGCGAAGCCAGTACCCGGAGCGTTGAACCATCCGAGGACGGTGTACTTCTGACCGGAGACGGTGTTGGCCAACTCATCATTGTCGGTGAGGTTGACGAAGCTGTAGTCCTCCGTGAATCCGTAGTACTGACCATCCTGGCCCAGCACCTGGAGACCCTTGATGCTAACGAGGTCGCCGGGATAGAGGTGGACATCGGCCACGGTCGTCTCGATCGGATCGTTGTAGCCCTCGTCGCTCGGCATGGTGTATTCGAGCTCATAGCTGTTGGTCTCGCCCTGTACGTCGCGGGTAGTGAAGATACCACCGTTGAAATCGACACTGGCGAAGAACGTACCACTGACGGTAGAACCCAACGGGAGGTCGAGCACGCCAGAGATGACGTCGAGTGCCTGACCATTCTCGCGGAGGATAGCCACCTTCGTGCCATCTTCATGCTTCTCGGTGTAAACCACCTTGGCATTGTTGAGACTGATCGTCACATTCTCGACAGCCTGCTGGCCCTCGAAGAGCTGTGCAATAGTCTTAGTCTCGAAGTCGCCGACCTTCGTGAAGGTCTTGGTGACGATGTCAGAGTAGTCGTCGAGATAAGCGGTGACAGCCTTGACCGTCGTGGTCTCGGTGATCGCGAACGGTTCGGTATAGACCGTAGACTGACGGGTAGGATCGGTACCGTCGAGGGTGTAATAGACATTCAGGCCCTCGGTAGCAGCGATAGAGACAGTGGTCTTGCCCACAAACTCCTCCTCGCCGAGGATCACCGGAGCATCCGGACGCTTATCAACACGCTCGGCCTTGATGACCTTCACCTTGCCTGCATAGTAGTCGGAAGAAGCATCGTTGTACCAGATCGTGAGGTTATAGAAACCACTCTCGAGGTCGAAGTCCTCAGCATTGGTCACCTTCAGCTCGATGTAGCTCGGCGTATTGGTGTAGATGCTCGTCGTGCCTCTGTAGCTCCAGACCTCAACATCCTTGAGGTTGAGGAGGTCGCCCTTGTGGAGCTTCACGTCGATGAGATCGACCTCGAGCGGATCCATATCGTAGGACTCCGGCCATACGAAGGAGATGTTGCCAGAGTTGGTGCTCTCAAGCTCCTCAGCGATCAGCAAGCCCTTCTGGTAAGTGACCTTCAGCGCCATGGTGCCCTTCAGGTTGTAAGCACCCACCGGGAGAGTGAACTTGGTGATGTTCATCAGGTCGATGGCCAATCCATCGTCGCGGATGATGTAGTGGTAGCCCAGGTCACCCTGCTCGCTATAGACCACCTTGGCATTCTCGAAGTGGACGACAACGCTATCCTTGCTCTCGCCATAGACGATGAGGTCGGAAATCGTGTTGGTGCCCGAGTAGTCGTTCTTCGTAAACTCTACGGAGCCAACCGGAGAAACGATTTCGTTGTAGGTAGCGATGGCCTTCACCGTGCAGCTGTTGGTGATGGTGAAGGGCGCGTTGTAGAGCGTAGATTCCTTCGTGGGATCCGTACCGTCGAGCGTGTAGTAGATGCTGGCACCCTCCTCGGTCGTGATCGTCACCTCGGTGCTCTCGTCGAAGTCGGTGCGGTTGTCCGTACCGCTGATCTGCGGAGCATTGAGAGAAGTGATGACCTTACTGCACTTGATAATCTTGCCCTGAAGGCGGTTGTTGGAGACGTCGTTGTACCAAACCGTGGCGTTGTAGCTGCCATAGTTGACGACACCATAGTCAGCACCGTTGGTGAGGAAGAACTCCACAAACGGATTGTAGCTATAGAACGCCGGGATATCATAGTTCCATCCAGTGGCATTCGTCACCTTGAGCAAGTCGCCCGGATAGTTGGGAATCTGCGCCAGGTCGATGGCCAGCGGACTGGGATCGGTGGTGGCACCCGGCGTGACGGTCAGATTGTCGGCGTTGGTCACGTCGGCAAGGTCGGCCGTGGTCAGAAGGCCCGGGTAGGCGGCGTAGCTGCCAGGAGCAGCTGCATAGTTGACCTTGAGCTTCACCGTACCAGAGACGGTAGCACCGATGGTCAGCGGCAGCGTCGTGTTGAGGATGTCAATAGCGCGGTCGTTCTCGCGGAGGATGTAGCTACCATCCTCGCCATAGACGACGAGTGCGTTGTTGAGAGAGAGCGTGACCTGATCGAAGCTGCTCTTGAAAGAAGCAAGCTGCTCGATCGTCATCGGCGCATTGGCATCCACCTTGTTGAACACCTTGGAGGCAACAGGAGAGACAATCGACTTGTAGGCTGCGATAGCCTTCACCGTAGCCGACTCGCTGAGCGTGAACGGCTCAGTATAGACCGTAGAGGCGGTCGTAGGATCAGTACCGTCGAGCGTGTAGTAGATCGTAGCGACATTGTCGGCAGTGATCGTCACCGTCGTATTGTCGGAGAAGGTCTCCGTACCATCAATAAACGGCGCATTGAGAGAGGTGACATTGCGCTCGCAAGAGACGATGGTCGCATTGACGTCACCATAATAAGAGACTTCTTTGTACCAAAGAGTAGCATTGTAGTACTTGTTGGCTACCATGTTGAAGTCAGACGCATTGGTGAGATAGACGGAAGTCCAACTTGCGCCTTCATAGAAGTACCAGGTCGTGCCGTAGCTCCAAACCTCCTGGTTCTCGACATAGACGAGGTCGCCAGGATAATTCTTCACCTGACCAAGCGTGCAAGCGATGGGATCCATGTCGCCAGCCTCGCCCGTTGCGGTCAGGTTGGCATCCGTGGTCACACCCTCGATATCAGAAGTAGAGAGGATGCCTGAGGTGTAGGTGACATTGACCTGGACATGGCCGCTCACCGTCGTTCCCTGCGTCAGCGAGAGAGAGGTGTTGAGCAGGTCGATGGCCTTGCCATCCTCGCGAAGGATGTAGTTGTTGCCCTGAGCATAGACGACCTTAGCGTTGTTGAGCACAAGCGTCACGTTGTCCTGGCTCTTAGCAGCTGTGGCCAGATCGGCGATGGTAGAGCCCGTCACGCCACTTTCCTCCTTGGTGAACGTCATCTCGGCGACATCGCTATAGATGTCATTCACGCGGGCCACTGCCTTCACCGTCGTTGTCTCGGTGATGGTGAACGGAGCAGTATAGGCGGGATCCCAGTTCGTCGGCACGGTGCCGTCGGTGGTATAGAAGATGGCAGCGCCTTCCTCGGCTGTGATCGTCACCTCGGTGCTACCCGTGAAGTTCTGGTTGCCACTGATGACTGGCGCGGCGGGCTTAGCCACCTCGCCACCAAGGAACTCCACTATCTGCAACTTAGCCTTGATGGCACCAGCGCCCGGCTCGTTATACCAAGCAACGATGTCGTAGGTGGCATCCTGGTCGGAGCTCACCTTGTCCAAGAAGTCAGCTATGTTGGTAAGCGTAGCGAAATTCGTGAAACCTGTGCGTGCATAGTAGGCAGCACCTTGTCCCAAATCGCCGTAGGAGTCATTATAGATATTGACCTGGCTCAGCAGAACCAAGTCGCCCTTGTAGTTGGAGCCCAACTGCTCGATGGTAGCCGTCACGGGGACATTCTCGCCCGTGGCGTTGGTCTGCGTCAGATTGTTGCCGTTGGTGACACCAGCGACATCCTCTGCCTTCAAGAAACCATTCTTGTAAGTGACGTTCATCGTCACCGTACCATTGAGCGTAGCGCCCTTTTCGAGAGAGAGGGAGGTGCCCATCAGGTCGATGGCCTTGCCACCCTCGCGAACGATATAGTTGGTGCCGTCACCATAGACCACCTGTGCATCGGTGAACTTCAGCGTAGCGGAAGCCACATCGGTAGCACCGGTCATCAAGTCGTCGATGGAGTAGGTCGTACCTACCTCGCCACCACCCGGCTCGTCACCACCCGTACATTCGACGGTGATCTTGGAAAAATACATGGGGCCCGTATAGACGGAGAATCTCAACTTGGAAGCTCCCTCGCCACTGACCGTATAGGTCTTTCCGCCTTCAAACTCAGTACTGCTCGTGGTGTAATTGCGGTCGTAAATATAACCGCCAGCAGACTGATACTCAAAGGTAACGGAATTGATCTTGACAGACTCATCAGCCTTAAATTCAAAGCCCGTTTTCTGCTTAAAGAGCCAAGACAGTGTGCCGTTGTAGTCAGTCGCTGCAAATTCTGTGGTCTCCGAAGTCAGGGTCAGCGTGATTCCACTCTTCGACAGAGACGCACCACTACTCACATCGGTCGCCGGGTCGAAGACCACTGTCCTCGCGGAGGCTACTCCGCAGAACAATGTCAACAAAGACAACCAAACAAATCGTAATGCTTTGTTCATAAATGATTTTCTTTGTGGGATTCGTCCGTGTAAGCTACTTTTTCCTTAGGCGGGGAAAAGAAGCCGCTGGCCTCATCCCGGTTAATAATAATAATGTAAAAAAGATAATAACTTCGTCTATTCAACCCGTGAATGGGAAGGTGCCCCCAGGGAGCTGCGTCAAGGTCGGCCTGGGAAGTGTTGCACCCAGCTACCTATGCCGCGTCGGTTTCTATGGCTGCGCACCCACGAGGACTTGCCGCCGTCGGCCTCGCTCACCATAAAGAATGTATAATTCTCCATAAGAGCCAAAGCCGTGATGCAAAAATAAGCAAAATAAATGAAAAACAAAAATAATAGGCTACTTATTTTCTCATTTTTCACAAAATAACACTTTTAGGTCGTTCCTATAAGATAAAAATAGATGTTATATACGTTTTCATCTATATACGTATATATAATAAGGAAAAAGGAAGCGGCACCCGGCCAAGGCTTGCGCCTTTGCCCGATGCCGCTATAGGTTTCTCTTACGAGGGAGTGATTACTCTCCTACGAGGGAGACACGAGTCTTTCTGCTCTTCGGCATGACATTGGGGGCCTTGCCCGGCTCGAAATAGCTGTGCATATTGACCACCTTGTCCAGACGCACACACGGTCTGCCAGGCTTGGCAGGTGCTGCGCCAGGAGCAGAGGCCGGCGTGCGGAACTCCAGTGTGGCAAGCGGACCCCACTCGCCCTTGGCATTCTGTGCGATGGCAAAGGCATAGTAGTCGGTATTGGCATAGACGCCCCACTGAGAGTAGTCCTCACCATAACGGTTCCAGTAGTCGGGCATGTCATCGCTCTTGAGGTACTCCTTGATAAACTCGAGGTCGCCCTTACCCCAATAGTCCTGGGTCATGACATCGTTCTTGGCAAGCACCAAGTCGCGCATCAGGGTAGCCTCATCGTTGGGCGTGAACCATACATACTGGAAGTAGTTGCCACCGACCTCGCCAAAGTCGCCGAGCTTGATGGTGACCGTGGCCTCGCCTTCACCACCGCTCTCCGTGGTGGTGATGGGGATGATCTGGAAGGGAGCGTCGGCCTCGTTGACATCAACGGGAAGGACATAGACCTCATAGTCGGTGCCCGGTTCCATACCAGACCACTTGTACATCTGCGTGTCGGTGTACTTATCGCTACCCCAAGACTTGATCATATCCTGGAGGTTGACAAAGCCCTCCTCCTTGCTCCACTTCTCGAAGAGCTCCTCGGCGGTACCGGCCTTGAAGGCGCAGAGGTAGTAGCCATAGCAGTCGCCGTTGGGCTGGAACCAAATGGTGAAGTTGTCGGGCTTCACCTCCACGACGGTGTAGAGGACCTTCGGGTCGCCCACCAAGTCGGAATTAGGAGTGGTGAAGTCGGCACGCGACGAGGCGCAGGCGATGCCGTACTTGTCGTAGCCCAAGGTGACGAGGCTATAGGTGCCATTGGACTGGAACTCCATGTCCAGACCCGTGAGCGTGGCGTTGGTGAAGTCGTCGGTGAAGGTCGGGCAGTCTTCGAGCTGGTCGAAGTATTGTTCCAGGGCAGCATCGCTGGCAAAGGAATTGGCCTGGCCGGCGGGCATGCAGGCAATCTTGTATGACTTACACTCGGGAGTCTTCGTGACAGCGAGGCGGATGGTATCGGTGAGGTTGCCCTTGGAGAAGCTCAGAAACTTGACGTCGGCAGCGACGCGGCCCTCCAACTTGGTGAAATAGATGCTGTCGATGCGCTCGGCGAGGTAGCCGACGGGGGCCTTGTACTTCTGCTTCACGATGACGCGGTTGGGATTCTCCTGTGCGGAAGCTGCCAGCGTGAGCAGCGCGAGAGCAAGGGTAGTAAAGAATTTCTTCATTGTTTCTTTGGTTTGGTATTATGTTTTGGTTCCACCTGGTCCCAATGCAGGGAAGAGGCGGAAGGGATGGTTATCTCAAGAATTTAAATGCTTTGTCGCCCACGCGGAGGATATAGGCACCCTTGGGCAGTGCGCCCACGTCGATGGGCTGACCATCATAGTGGGGCAGACTGAGGCGGCTGCATCCATTGAGGTCGTAAATCGTGGCGTTAGCCTGAGCATTGCTCAAGCCGCTCACGAAGATCTGCCCTTCTCTGTAGGCGATACTGACCGCAGATTCCTGCTTGGTGGCTGTGGCAATGTCGTTGACGAGGCCATCAAACTTGAGGCAGCGCACCTTGTCAAACTCGTAGGACCAACGGTCGGTGGCGCATGCGATGGAGAACGTGTTGGCTTCGCCAAGGAAGTCGATACGGCGAATGTCATCGAGGTTGAAGCTCTTGGGCGCCGTGCCATCCTTCGGGACCACGAGCATCCGCACCTGTGCGGAGGCCATGCCAAAGGGAAGCAGCGTCAAGGCCAATGCCATGAAAGTCTTCTTCATCATAGTTACACTAAAGTTAATATTCTTATTTCTGTCTTAATAATCCAGGTGCTGAGGCGCGTCACCGCCTCTGTCTCTCTCGGCTTCCCCACCCTTTTCAGAACTTGTTGCTTCCTTAGTAGGAGGAGACTCTGCGGCTGCAAATATAAGGAAAATAGTCCAAAGGACAAATGGAGCAAACAGAGGATGGGTTAATTTTATATATATTTAACCGTTTCAAAGACTCCTAAAAGCCATTTTCTGTTGTTTGCCGCCATCGGCAGCGCAGGTTATAGAACGAAAAAGCGACACCCGAAGAAGACAGATGGTCGTCGTCGGGTGCCGCTATGGATAAACCCTATCGGCTGGTGGAAACCCAGCCAGATGGGCCAGAGTAGGCAAAGAGGCTGGTAGGGATTACTCTCCTACGAGGGTGAGGCCACGCTTGGTGGTCTTCTGCAACTTGGGAGCCTTGCCAGGAACGAAGACGTTGTCCTTCTTGCTGACACCATTCAGGCGCTTGGCAACAGTGAACGTCTTGGCAGGAGCCACCTTGGCAGAACCGGTGGTAAACTCGAGCTTGGACAGCGGACCCCACTCGCCATTGATGTTCTGAGCGATGGCATAAGCGATATACTCCTTGTTGGGATCAACACCCCACTGGGCCACATCCACGCCATAGCGGTTCCAATTGGGGTCAGCACCATCATGGTCGTCCTTGAGATACTCAAGGATCTTTTCCTCGCTACCCATACCCCAGTCGGCGGAAGACTGGAAGACGGTCTTGTCGATGATCATGTCGCGCATGAAGGAAGCCTGATCGTTGGGCGTGTAGGTGACATACTGGTAGCACTTGCCTTCCTGACTACCAAACTCACCCAGCGTGATCGTGACCGTAGCCTGGCCCGCACCACCATACTTCTTGGTTGTGACGGGCACGATGACCATCGTGCCATAGTTTTGGTTCTCATCGATCGGGAGGACATAGACCTCGTAGTCGGTGCCTGGTGTCATCTGCTTCCAAGTGTGGGTCTCACGATCGGGAAACATCGTGCCACCCCACTGCTTGATCATGTCGCCCATGTTGGCGAAGCCCATCATGGCACCCCACTGCTCATACTGAGCCTTGGCCGTACCCTTCTCGAAGGCACAGGCATAGAAGCCGAGGCAGTCCTCGTTGGGCTGGAAATCGATCGTGAAGTCCTCGTAGTTGGCCTCCAACACCTTGTAGGTGACGGTGGGATTGCCAATGATGTTGGCAGCGGGCGTAGAGAAATCGACACGAGAGGAAGCACAGGCGATGCCGTACTTGTCGTAGCCCATGGTGAGGACGCTATAGTCAGAGCTGGGCTTGAATTCGATACCCATGTTGGTCATCACGGCATTGTTGAAGTCCTCGGTAAACTTATCGCCACCGACATAGAGGTCAAAGTACTGGGCGACGACGGCATCTGAGGTCAGCGCGTTGGCCACGGAGGCAGGCAGACAGGCTATCTTGTAAGCCTGGCACTCGGGCGTCTTGGTGACGGCAAGGCGCAGCGTGTCGCCCGTGGTACCCGTGGTGTAGCCCTGGAGGTTGATGTCGGCAGCCACACGACCGTTGATCTTCGTGAAATAGACACTGTCGAGGCGCTCGACGAGATAGCCGGAGGGATTGCCCTGCTTCGGCTGGATGATGAGACGGTTGGGATTGTCCTGCGCAGAAGCGCCCATGGTGGTCAGGGCGAGCAGGAGGGATGCAAATATTTTCTTCATTTCTGTTTTTGTTTTCTTTTGCTTTCTGATTAGTCCTTTCCAGCGGAGGTGCCTCGTGGAGGCTTTTCTCCTCTGGGGGAGGTAGTGATGATGGTTGGGATGGAACAGGCCGGGTTATCGCAAGAACTTAAACGCCTTGCCGCCGATACGGAGGATATACGCGCCCTTGGGCAGTCCACTCACATCGATAGGCTGACCATCAAAATGGGGCAGATTGACGCGGCTGCATCCATTCAGGTCAAAAATCACAGCGTGCGTCACCACATCGCCCATGCCGCTCACGAAAATCCGCCCCTCCTTATAACTAATATTGATGTCGCTCTCCTTTTTGGTGGCAGTCGCAATGTCGTTGACGAGACCATCAAACTTGAGGCAGCGCACCTTGTCGAAGTCGAAAGACCAGCGGTCGGTGGCGCACTCGACGGAGAACGTATTGCCTTCGCCAAGGAAGTCGATATGGCGAATGTCGTCGAGATTGAAGCTCTTGGCCTCACCACCATCCTTCGGAACCACAAGCATCCGCACCTGGGCGGAAGCCATGCCAAAGGGAAGAAGCGTCAGGGCCAAAGCCATAAAGGTTTTCTTCATTGTTCGTATTGTAATTTAAAGATTAGTTGAATATCAAGTGAAAGCGCAGGACTCCCTCTTCAGGAGACCTGCACAAATGGAGGAAGAAAAGAGGGCGCCAGCACGAGGCGGGCAGCCCTCTCCCTTCTATCGTCTAATTAGAAAACCACTTTCACACTTTCGTTGTTTGTCTTGACAATGTAGGCGCCAGAGGGAACCGTGATACGAGCCTGACCGTTGACCTCTGCCTTGGCGACGAGTGCGCCGTCGAGGGTATAGACCTGGACAAGGCCATTGCCGTTGACTACAATCGTCTGGCCCTCTACGCGGACATTGGCCTTGCTGAGGAGGTTGACAGACTTCACGTCCGTGCTCTCATAGCGACCGACAAACTCGGTATCGGAAGGCAAGCTCTCCACGATGGCACCCGTCTCGGGATTGCCCTTGATGGCGGTCACGCGGTGGGTGATGTTGCCCAAGTTGCCACGGATAGGAATCTGAACATCCACGGAAGTTCCCTCCCACCAGCGATGATAGACGATCGGATCGACAAACGTCTCACCAGCCTTATAGTCCTGGTCGATCTTCAAGTTGTCGAAGAAGAGGTTGGCGGGAGAACCGACGCAATAGAGACCGATGATAGAACGATCCGTACCCTTCGTCAACTCGATGGTGCGGTTCTGCCAAGAGGAGTTGAGGTCCTTGACGTAAATGAGCTCAGCCTGGGTGAAGTCGTTCTTGGCGGGATCCCAGTTGAAGAGGGCGACAGCACACTGTGCGGTGTAATCGACCTTAGAGCCATCCTCGTACTGGAGGGTCTCGGTATCACCCCAGAGATCGACGTTGATGGTGATCTTGCCACCATTCTTGGAAAGGTCAAGCTCCGGAGAGACCAGACCAGCGTCGCTGTTATTATAGACATACTGATAACCATCGACCTTGATGCAACCGTCGGCCAAGGGGAAACCGTTCTTGGCAACCCAACCACCCTGGTTGATCGGCTGGATGACGTAGTTGTCCATAGAGAAGTAGGACGGGTTGGTGACAGAGGTCTCCTTCCACTCTGCCTCGGTCATGGAGTAGCCCCAGCCCTCGCCGAGGGTGCCGTCAGGACACTTCACACCCGTGAAGTCCTCGTCCGTGAGGCGCATCGGGCCGTCCTGCGTGGCCTTGCGGTCGCAGTAAGCCCAGTAGTTGTAGCGCTCAGCGGAAGGAGCCGCCTCCCAGGAAGCGGTGAACGTGCCGTTGTCCTGGTTGATATCGGTAGCGGTGAGATCCTTCGGGGCCTCGAGATCACAGATGAGCTTCGGGGTCGGCTCGAAAGACTTGTGGCCGGCTGCATCGACGGACTGGACGACATAGTAGTAGTTCTTGCCCGAGATGATGCCATTGACCGTGAAGGTCGTGTCGTTGACCGACTGATTCTCGGCGGCATACATCTTGGCGTTGCCGTTGGTCTCATCGACCCAATAGACATTGAGGAGGTAGTGGTCGGCATTCTCTACCTTGCTCCAGCTGACGTTGAAGCTCTCACCCGTATAATAGGAGTGGCCGTAGAGCGTCGGCATCTTGACATACGGATTGACCTGATAGACGCGGAAGTTGTCCACATAGATGTTGCCAAGCACCTCACCTTGCATCATCTGCGGGTGGAAGATATTGAACATACTATAGGCGCCAGCATTCTGGAACATCAAGGTGTAGGTCTTCCACTCGCTACTGATGCCATCGATCTGCGAACCGCCGAGTACACGCCATGACGGAGCCATATTGAAGGTCTCGGCTCCCTCAACGATGACGGTCTGGTCGGGTTGACCATCGTCAGTACGCATATCAAACTGGACGAAGGCAATCTGGTCGTTGCCGCTGAGGTCCATCATGCAGGTATTGAGATGGCCCGGCTCGTCCGGATTGGCAATGGCGACGGTGCCGCCAGCAGGATAGATGTAACCACCACCCCAGCCGGACTGGTGGGTGTAGCCATCGCGCATCGTCATCCAGGCATTGCCATCCTCACGGACATACCAAAGTTCGGTATCCTTGTCGGGGTTGCCTACGCTACCGGTAGTCATCAGCGAGAAGTCCTCGCCGAGAATCTCCACAACCTGTCCGTAATCGGCAGGATTCAAGGCCTCGGCACGGAGGGCGCCCTGAGCCTTGGCGGTAGGAGTAGTTATGCGCTGGGAAGTGGGTGCCTTGGTGGCATTGCTGACACGCGAAGCGAGCTGCTGAGCATTGGAAATCGTCGGAACTGCGAGGAATCCCATGCCAAGAGCGGCTGATAAAAGTAATTCTTTCCTCATAATAGATGTATATAATAAGTTATAAATATGGATAATGTTCCGACGGCAAAGTTACGCAAAAGCCTCTAACCATCCAACGCTGAAAGTAGAAGAACCGTTACTGATTCGGAAAATAGTAACTAAAAACGAGCTTTAACCTCGCTATTTGACGAACAAAGGCTGAGGGAAGCAGTAGAAAGAAAAAGGCAGAAGAAGAAAAAAGGCCGAAACCATCGTCTGTAGGGAGCATATCCACACAGCATATCGGCGAATTGAGAAAAAGGTCTGGAGCAATAGTGCGTCCAGACCTTTTCTAATAAGACCCTCATCAAGGATTACGCTTGATGATGTTTGGCCTTATATTCCTCGCTTTCATCGTCTGAGATGCGCTTCGGAGCATTTCTTCGCTCCGCCGACATCTTCTGGTAAGTAGAAGGCTTGATACCTGTCATCTTCGTGAAGACATTGATGAAGTTGGCCTGCGACTTGTAGCCGACACTCTCAGCGATGGCGCGTATCGTGTAGTGGCCGTAGCCCTTCTCGTCGTTCATGCGTGTCATGGCCTTCTTCACACGGTAGGAGTTGAGGAAGGTACGGAAGTTCTCCTTATACACGTCGTTGATGACCTGCGAGACATAGCGCGAGTTGGAACCGACCATCGTTGCCAACTTCTCGATGCCGAAGTCGCTGTCGCAATAAGCCTCAGTGGTCTCCATCACCTGAAGGATGGTATTGAGGAGCTCGTTGCGCAACTTCTCGGGCAAACGGGAGGTCGTTTTTTCGATTTCATCGTCTTTCGGCAGTGCGTCATGTGTCTGCACCACTTCCCCTTCAGGGGCTTTCTCCTCCTGCTCGACCACTGGGGCGTCTTCCTTCTCTCCCTCAGCCTGCTGCTGAAGTTCTTGGATCTTCGCCTTCATGGACTGGATGGACTGCACATAGGCGTTCTTGGTGATGATGTCTTCCTGGCTCTTGTCGAAGAGCACCTGGTTGGACTTCGAGAGGAGGTGCTTCTGGCGGGCAATGACGACAAACATCACCAAGAAGACGACCAGGAAGATGATGAGCAACACAAGGGCGTTGCGCTGCGAGGTGATGGTGTGCGACTGCGTCAGATTCTCTATCGAGAGTTTGTCGATGGCCTTCGACTTTGTGTTCATCTCGTGGAAGTAGAGCGCATTGCGGATGGAGTTGAACTCATTGAGATTATACACACTATCGGAGAGCATCAGATACTGCTGCTTATAGGTCAGCGCGAGATTCTTGTCCACCGGCTCATAGATGTCGGAGAGCGAGCGAAGGGTGGTGATGAGGAGGGCGGTATTGCCCGTCTCCTTGGCTATCTGCTGGTTGCGCAACTCATAGACCAGGGCCGAGTCGCGCTGGCCGAGCTGAAGAAAGATGGCCGACATCGTGCCATAGGAAGAAGCAAGGCTGATGGGCTGAAGATGGTGCTTCAGGCAGTAATCGACGGCCTTGCGAAGCACGGCAATGGCCTTGCGGGGCTGACGCTCGTAGATGAGGACCTGGGCCTCGGTCATGAAGACGTCGTAGTCGTAGCGGACGCGCTTCTCGGGATGGACGAGCATCTCCTGCTGCCATCTGCGGTACTGCGAGAGGGGCGTCTTGTCGGTATAGGCAAAGATAAGGTTGTTGAGGGCCATGTTCTCCAGCGCATAGTCCTTGAACTTGCGGGCCAGGGCCAGCGACTTTTTGTAGAGCGCGGAACTCTGGTCGAAGTCGTGGAACATGCTATAGACATTGCCTATATTCTTGTAAAGTGTGGAGAGTTCCCGCTCCAAGTTGTCCTCCTCGCAGATCTGCAGACTGCTCATGTAGCGCTCCATCGCCTTGCCATAGATACCCTGGCGGTAATAGATAAGGCCGGCGTGGTGGAGGGTGTGGGCATAGAGGACACGGTCGCCGTCGGCCTCGCGCGCATTGACCACCTCGAAGCACAGCAGTGCACTATCAAGAAGATTCTTGTCGAGCAACTGGTCGCCCAAGGTAGCCAGTTCGGCATCCGTCCGCTTGGCCAAATGGGCGGGCACATGAACCGTCTTAGGCTGGGCCGACCGGGCCGCCTTGACAGTAGATCCCTTGGCAGGCGACGAAGCCGCCTGGGTGCTACGCGCACAGGCGCAAAATCA
>OGOQ01001126.1_pt1 | contig 22039 bp, 22 predicted proteins | sample 1552691 | NCBI WGS metagenome assembly OGOQ01 (sample SAMEA2580209, study PRJEB22360) | human gut metagenome | biome: human gut; feature: human-associated habitat; material: faeces | place: Denmark | collected 2008/2010
TGGTTCTCACTTCTTCCTGCGATATTCTTTCTTTTGGTAAGGGATATCTTGCTTGACTTCATTTCCTGCGGGGTTACGATATCCTGGGTTGCAGCCAGGAAGAGGGAGTCGGCACGTTCCATCTTTTCGTATGCGTTCAGGTTCCCGTCTTCATCCTCGGAAGATGGCTGCGAGCGAACCACCTGCTCTGTAGGAACCAGGTTGGCAAGGCCAGGTTGTTGTTCGGAAGAGGATGAGAAATAATCCTTGATAGGGAAGAGCAGGAAGATGAGTCCTGCCAGCATCGCCGTAGCGAGAAGAATGGCTGAGAGGCGTACCCATCTTGTTTCGTGGTTCTTTGAAGCTGCAAGGGACATCTCTTTCATTTGCGGCTGTCCATCAGCTTCTTCTTTTCTGTCCATCAGCTTCTTCTTTTCTGTCCAGTTCTTTCATCTCTTCTTTTCCGTCCAATTCTTCCATCATTTCCATTTCTGTTTGATGGAAATTCGGAGTATAGTTCTCCATTCCCAGCATCAGGTTTCTGATGTCGAGATCCTCATCCGTTAAATCCTTATCTTTGCAATGGCGATAGAAATCAGCCAATGCCTGTTCTTCCTCCACGCTGGTATCAGCATCGAGGTAGCGCTCTATCAGCTCGTGGCGATAGGTTATATCTTCTAGTTTCTTCATTTCTTTCCTTTTTAGAGTTCCTTTTTTAGAATTCAATTTGAAGTTTAATATAGAGCTCAATTTGAGCACCAGCCTTTTATGACTTCATCATTTTCAGCAATGATCTTCTTGCTGCAGAAATCATCGTCTTGGTGCTCGTCTTGTTGGCTCCGCAGATTTCGGCAATCTCATCGAGGCTCTTTCCCTCGCTTCTCAATAGCAGCATTCTTCTCTGCGTATCCGGAAGCCTGTCCATCGCCCTGTTGAGTCGCCTTTGCGTATCCTCGCCGATGATGGTCTGGTCGGTACGCTCGGTTGCCATACAGATTTCTGCGGGATGCTTCATCTGTTCCAGCGATGCCGTCTGGGCTTTGTTGCGTCTCAGATGGTCGATGCAGAGATTCCTGGCTATCGTCATACCTAAGGCCTCGATGCTCTGGTATTCCGAGAGCCTTTCGCGCATCTTCCAGAGCTTCACCAGGGTTTCCTGCACGATGTCATCGGCTTCTTCGGCAAGGGTTCCTGCCGAGAGATAGCGTTGACAATGTGCCGTCAACCTGGGGCGCATTTCCTGAGCGATATGTTCAAATTCTGTTTCTTCCATTTGTTCCTTTTTATGTGTATGACGCAAGAAAAGGCGGAAGGTAAACAAAAAAAATGCTACCTTCGCACATTTCTGTGCAAAGATAGCATAAAAACTTGAGATATAGACATATCTTTTATTTTATTTGTGGATGAAGTGGTTTATTCCTCTGTTTTTGCCATCATTACAATGATATTACAGGTGCAGAAAATCAGTGATGTAACAGCTTTGTAATACTTATGTTTTACGGTAGAAATATCTTCTCCTTACCTTTGCAGTCGAAATGAAGAAGATGTCTTTCCGCATCATCGGAAAAGATTTCATTCGGAATAAAGAAAATCAGATTTACGTGTATATATAATAAGGTAAGAAATGAAGAAGAAAACGTATTTGTTGATGGCACTCACGATGGTGTCGATGGGAATGAATGCCCAGAATTCTGGAAATAGTTCTTTGGAGAAGGGCATCGGGGAATTCACCAAGACCATGACCATTGGTGGAACCATCCGATCTAAGTATGAGTATCAGACCGAAGAGGGGGAGGGACGATTCGAGGTGCGTACTGCCCGCATCAACGTGGCTGGCAATATTACGCCTCAGGTAAGCTATAAGGCGGAAATCGACCTCTGCGACGAGGGTAAGATCAAGATGCTCGATGCCTATACACGCATCAAGCCTTGGAAGACCCTGCAGTTCACCATCGGTCAGGAACGTGTGCCATTCACCATCGATGCTCACCGTTCTCCTCATCAGCAGTACTTTGCCAACCGTTCGTTCATCGCCAAGCAGGTGGGTAACGTGCGCGATGTGGGTGCCGAAATAGGATACACCTGGAATGTAGGTTTCCCTATCGTGGTGAATGCCGGTATCTTCAACGGTTCGGGCTTGACCAACCAGAAGGATTATTGGACCAAGGGCGTTAACTATTCTGCCAAGGCTCAGTTCCTCTTTCCGAATGTGAACCTGGTGTTGAGCACCCAGAAGATCAAGCCATCTGATATTACGGTAACGATGTATGATGGCGGTATCACCTTCCACAAGGGCGGTTTCATTGCTGAGGCAGAGTATCTTTACAAGCATTACAGCAAGGATGCCTTCCACGATGTGCATGCTTTCGATGGATTCGTATGCTATGACATTCCGGTTCGCAATCAGAAGAGCATCATCCGGAAGGTTTCGCCATTGGCAAGATATGATTTCATGAGCGACCACAGCGATGGTACCCGATATGGTGGTTCTGATACCGAACTCGGTGCCTTGAAGATCAATGATTACAAGCGCCATCGTGTAACGGGTGGTGTAACCCTGAGCCTTGCCAAGCCATTTATCTCCGATATCCGTATCAACTACGAGAAGTATTTCTATCGCAAGGGTGGCATTGCCAAGACTTCAGAAAAGGATAAGATTGTTGTGGAGTTCATGACTAAATTTTAGTCAGGGATAATTCTTGAATCTCTAACTCTTGAAAAACCAAAAAGCCCGGCAGGATTCTGCGAATCTTGTCGGGCTTTTATTATTCAATTATCAATTGATTACAGCATTCCCTTAGAGCTAGGAAGCTCGAAGTGATAGATGTCTCTCTTCACCGCCATTTTCAGCGAGCGGGCAAGCGCCTTGAAGATGCCTTCTATCTTGTGATGCTCGTTCTCGCCCTCAGCCTTGATGTTGAGGTTCATCTTTGCTGCATCACTCAGACTCTTGAAGAAATGCTTGAACATCTCGGTTGGCATTTCGCCCACCTTCTCTCTATGGAACTCGGCATCCCAAATCAGCCATGGACGGCCACCGAAATCCAATGCCACCTGACAGAGACAATCATCCATTGGCAGACTGTAGCCGTATCTTTCTATTCCGCGCTTATCACCTAAAGCCTGCAGCAAGCATTCGCCCAGTGCAATACCCGTATCCTCAATGGTATGATGCTCATCCACATAGAGGTCGCCCTTGGTATGGATGGTGAGGTCTATCATGCCATGCTTGCCTATCTGCTCCAGCATGTGGTCGAAGAAACCGAGACCGGTAGAAATGTCGCATTTGCCGCTGCCATCGAGATTTACCTTGATGTAGATATCCGTCTCCTTGGTGGTGCGCTTCACCTCTGCGATGCGGTCGCCGGCAAAGAGAATCTCAGCAATCTTATCCCAGTCCATACCGTCTTTTCCGAGAATCAGACTCTTGCAACCCAGGTTTTCGGCAAGCTGGGCATCGGTCTCACGGTCGCCGATTACATAACTGTTTGCCAGGTCGTAGGCTGGGTTGTCGATATATTCGGTCAGCATGCCCGTGCCCGGCTTTCTCATTGGCGAGTTATCCTCCGGGAAGTGGCGGTCGATGTGCTGCTTGCTGAAGTGGATGCCCTCGCTCTCCAGGGTCTGGATGATGAAGTTGTGGACAGGCCAGAAGGTATCCTCTGGGAAGGAGTCGGTGCCCAGTCCGTCCTGGTTGCTCACCATCACCAGCTCGTAGTCGGTGTGCTGGGCAATGAAGGCGAGGTTGCGGAATACGCCCTTGATGAATACCAGCTTCTCGAAGCTGTCAATCTGTTCGTCCGCAGGTTCCTGAATCAGGGTTCCGTCGCGGTCGATGAAGAGTAATCTTGTCTGTTTCATGTCTCTTTCTATCTCTTTTATGTTAATATGATTAATACTTCTTGTTTTCCTCTTCTTCTGTAGCCATCTGCTCTATGCCGGCTGCAGCCATCTGCAGCTGACTCTCCTTCAGTTTTTTCTTTTCCTCATCCTGCACCTTGTAGGATGCATACTGGTAAGCCAGTGCGATGCCGAGCCAGGTGAGGGCATAGATGATGAGCAGGCTGGTGAGGGTGAAGACGAGGAAGAGGAGTGGGGTGAAATAGCCCGGTACGCCAAGCGGATCGCCCTGGAGGGCACCCAACTGTGAGTAGAGCTGGGCGATGATGAGGATGATGGTAGGCACAGCTGCGATAAAGGTGGCGATGCCTACAATCATCATGCCCAGGAAGCAGGTCATGAAGAAGCCTCCGAAGTGGCGGAGGATGCGGACCAGCGATCTGCCCGGCTTGCGCTTTTCGCCCTGAGGGCAGAGCTGCTTGTGGGGCAGGAGATGCCAGAATGATACTGCCGCCATCACGAGGGTGGCTGCGTAGATGATGGTTTGCAGGATGAATGAAGCCATCGGATTCGCTTCTCCCCAATCGTGAAGCGACTTGTTGGGGAGGAGAAAGTAAAGTACGATTGCCAGCAATACTGCGAAGGGCACGTGGGTAACCCATGTCTGCTTGACGAGCGAACGGATATCGCTCGTTATGGTATTGTAGGATGCTTTCATGCAGGCAGTTATGCTGCGTTGCTTAAATAATTCATTTACTTCCATAGTTATATGATTTGATGCTGTTTAACTATTCCGAAAAATCACTTTTGACCTTTTTGGTCTTTAAAAGTTTCTTCTGAATTCAGAGCAGGTGATGGCGGTAGCGATCGCTACGTTCAGACTATCGGCTGTGGCTCTTCCTTCCGGGAAGTTCGGGATGAGCAGTCTTCGGTTCACCTTCTTGGCAAGGGCAGGCGAAATGCCTTTTCCTTCGTTTCCCATCACGATGAGCCCCCGGTTTTCCAGCTGCTGCTGATAGATGTTGTCGCCATCGAGCAGGGTGCCATATACGGGTACATCTGCCGGCAGCGATTCTACCAGAGCCAGCAGGTTGCCATATTCCACCTTCACTCTCGCAATGCTGCCCATCGTGGCCTGTACCACCTTCGGGTTATACACGTCGGCAGTATCCTGACTGCAGTAGATGTGGGTGATGCCAAACCAGTCGGCAATGCGGATGATGGTGCCCAGGTTGCCCGGGTCTTGCACGCCATCGAGCGCCAGACTCAGTTCGTTGGTGTTAATAGAGTAATCTCCTGATGTTGCCTGTCTGAACACAGCCAGCACCTGCTGTGGATGCTGCAGGAAGCTCACCTTCTTCAGCTCCTCCTCGGTCACCTCTATCACTTCTGTCTGATCCGCAAGGTGCTTGCCGTGGAGCCACTCCTGGGTCGCCACAATGAGGTCGGCAGGTTGCAGGGCGAGCAGGTCATCTACTACCTTGAAACCTTCCGCCACGAACTTTCCTTCCTTGTTGCGGTTCTTCTTCAGTTCGAGCGAACGAATGTATTTTATCTTATTCTTGCTAATCATTTGTTGTTGTTTCTAATCTTTAATGGATGCAAAGGTAGCATAAAAAGCAGACAATACAAAATAAAAAGTGCTAAATATTTTGTATTTTCTTCGATTTACACTATCTTTGCAATCTAAAAGGATTAGATTCGTGAAAATACAGAAGATTTCAATACTCGCCCTGCCACTGCTTCTGGCTGGATGTTCTGCCAGCAAGTATGTGCAGGAGGGGGAGTATATATTAAATAAGGTGGAAGTGAAGAGCGACTCTGCGGAATATGATGCAGGGGCGCTCAAGCAGTATGTGCGACAGAAAGAGAAGCCAAAGCTCTTTGCTCTCTTTAAAAACCCGTTCAGCAAGAAGCCCGTCATCTATGATTCCATCCAGGCCCGACTCACTTGCCAGGACCTGCTCACGGCGATGCAGAACCAGGGATTCCTGCACGCTGGCGTATCCCTCTATACTACCGTTCACGGAGAGGATTGGGCGAATGCCGGAACCAGGAAGCGGAAGAAAGCCCCGAAGCTGGATGCCACCTATCTGTTGCATCCCGGTGAACCGTTCTTCATCGGCAAGGTGGAGTATGACATAGAGGATAAGAACATACAGGATAGATTGCAGCTGGATAATCCTGATAACCAGATGCTGAAGCCGGGAATGCGTTTCACGGTAGAGGCGCTGGATAATGAACGCAAGCGTATTTCCAATCTCCTCATTGATGATGGATACTTCCGCTTCAACAAGGATTTCATCCACTTTTCTGCAGATACCATCACGGGCAGCAAAGACATCGGCGTTACCCTGCATCTGATGAACTACAAGGCTAACAGTAATGCGCCGGAAACCCCACATTCACGATACGAGATTAGGAAAATCAACTATCTCAGCAACGACAGCGACCGCATCCACCTGCGCCATCAGGTGCTCCTGAATGCCACTGCCCTGAAGGAGGGAAGTCCCTACAGCGCCTCTGCCCTGCAACGTACGTATAATAATTTCGCACGCCTGCAGGCGGTGAAATATACCAATATCCGATTCGTGGAAGCTCCCGATAGCGGAATGCTCGACTGCAATATCCAGATCAGCACCAACAAGCCTTCTACCATCTCCTTCCAGCCGGAAGGAACCAATACGGCTGGCGACCTGGGTGCTGCGGCTTCGCTCACCTATACCAACAGAAACCTCTTCCGGGGTAGCGAACAGCTGAGTATCGAGCTGCGTGGTGCCTATGAGGCTATCACCGGACTGGAGGGCTATCAGGACCAGAACTATCAGGAGTATTCGATAGAGAGCAAGCTGGTGTTCCCACGCTTCGTGGCACCGCTGCTGTCTAAGAATTTCAGAAGAAGACAGACTGCCAATACGGAGTATTCGGTGGCGTGGGATCTCCAGAACCGTCCGGAGTTCCATCGTCGCGTCTTCTCCATGGCATGGCGCTACCGCTGGGCAGAACCCCGCCATCATCTCAACTGGCGATTCGACCTGCTCGACCTCAACTATGTGTATATGCCTTGGATTTCAGAGACTTTCAAGCGCGACTATCTGGATGATGTAGATAACAGAAATGCCATCCTGCGCTATAACTACGAGGATATCTTCATCATGAAGATGGGATTCGGATTGACCTATAGCGATGGGGTAGATGCCTTCCGACTGAATGTAGAGTCTTCGGGCAATCTGCTCAGCGCTTTCTCCAAGGCGCTGAATTTCAAGATAAATTCTCAGGGACAGCGTACCTTCATCAATATCGCCTATGCCCAGTATGCCAAGGCTGATTTCGATTACACCCATCTGGTGCGCTTCGACGACCGCAATGTGCTGGCGCTGCATGCAGGCATCGGCGTGGCGTATCCTTACGGCAACAGCAAGGTGTTGCCTTTCGAGAAACGGTATTTTTCGGGTGGTGCCAACTCGGTGAGAGGCTGGGGCGTAAGAGAGCTGGGACCTGGCGGATACAAGGGCAATGACGGACGCATCGACTTCATCAACCAGACGGGTGACATGAAGCTCGACCTGAATGCCGAGTACCGCACCCCTTTGTTCTGGAAATTCGAAGGTGCCCTGTTTGTGGATGCAGGTAATATCTGGACGCTCAGAAAATATGATGAGCAGCCTAACGGACAGTTTAAGTTAGATAAGTTCTACAAGCAGATTGCTGCGGCGTATGGTATGGGTCTGAGGTTGAACTTCGATTATTTCATCCTCCGGTTCGATATGGGTATGAAGGCAATCAATCCTGCCTACGAGAGTGGGGATGAGCATTGGGCGATTATTCACCCAAAGCTCAGTCGTGATTTCGCCTTTCACTTCGCGGTAGGTTTACCATTCTAATCTTCCATACCCCGTTCTCGATACGCATCGGCAGGTGGAAGTCGGCCTCTTCTACGAGGTGGGCTTCCTGCCCGATGGTGTCCATCTGCAGAAAATTATATACGGTGATGCTGACGGTGGCGTTCGCTCCGTCGTCGCTGAAGTCGATGTCGTTGATCTCTATCGTGGCAGCCTCAGCCTTGGTGCGCAGCAGATCTACATCCGCCTGATGCACGTTGCTGGCAGCATAGCGGAGCCAGGGTTCCGAACTCTGGGTGCAGTACTTCAGAGTCTTGGGGAACTGCCAGTTGAAGTAGTAGGTGGCGAATGAATCGATGTCATTCTCCAGCTGGTCTTCGTCACCCTGATGAGATTGGCATCCCGTAAGGGTGTAAGCGCTTGCTAGTATGGCTGCTACGGCGATAGCCATACAGGATATTGTTTTCCTAACCATGTTTTCTAAATCTTAAAATTTCTATTTATTTGCTTATTTTGGGCACAAAGATAGTAAAAAACTTTGTAATAAGAATCTTTTTTGCTAACTTTGCAGGGAAAATAACAATTAAAATGCTAAAATTTATATCCTTTGGCAGTGGAAGCAGTGGCAACAGCTACTATCTTTACACTGAGACGGATTCGCTATTGATAGACGTAGGAGTAGGTATCAGAACCCTGAAGAAGCACTTCCATAACTATGGATTGCGCTTCGAGGATGTGCATCATATCCTCATTACCCATGACCACGCCGACCATGTAAAGTCGGTGGGGAGCTTGAGTACTGACTATCATCTACCAGTATATGCAACCCGTAAAGTTCATGCAGGTATCGAGCGCAACTATTGCGTCCGAAAGAAAATCGTGCCCAATCATGCGCACATCATAGAGAAAGGTGTGCCGTTCGTGGTGGGCGAGTTCAGGGTTACTCCGTTTGGGGTGCCTCACGACAGTACGGATAATGTGGGCTATTTCGTGGAGCACGAGGGTGTCACATTCTGTCTGGTTACGGATGTGGGACACATCACGGAGGAGATTCAGGAGTTCATCAGCAAGGCAAACTATCTGGTGCTGGAATCGAACTATAGTGTGGAGATGCTTCAGATAGGAAAATATCCTCAGTATCTGAAGGACAGAATCCTGGGGCCGAATGGTCATCTCAGCAATGATGAGTGTGCCCATGCGCTTGCCGACTTCGCCACTCCGAGCCTCCGCCACGTATGGCTCTGCCATCTCAGCGAGGAGAATAATCATCCAGAACTGGCGAGAAAGACCGTGGAGCAGATTCTCAGGAGCAAGGGCATCATTGCCGGAAAGGACTTCGAACTGGAAGTGCTGAAGCGGAAGACGCCTAGCGAGATTTATAAATTGGTGTAAACACGCCCTGAACCAATATTCGACGTATTCCCGGCACGCCCTGAAAGGGCAGAAGCTCCTAGCCCAGGGTAACACCCTGGGGTTTATGGTCATTTACAAAGACGCCCTGTAAGGGCAAAAGCTTTAATATTGAATGCTTTTGCGCTTACAGGGCGATTCTTTTTTTATTCTTTCTAGATTTTTCTAGATCTTATCCAATGCCTGCTTGATATCATCCAGGATATCCTCCACATCCTCGATACCTACTGACAATCGGATCAGGTCTGGGGCAACGCCTGCCTCCTTCAACTGCTCGTCTGAAAGCTGGCGATGGGTATGGCTGGCAGGGTGGAGCACGCAGGTGCGGGCATCTGCCACATGAGTCACGATGTTGATCATATCCAGTGAATCCATGAACTTGATGGCAGTCTCACGGTCGCCCTTCAATCCGAAGGCGATGACGCCGCAGGTGCCGTTTGGCATGTACTTCTGGGCAAGGTCGTAATACTCGTCGCCCTTCAGTCCGCTATAGTGAACCCAAGCCACACGCTCATCATTCTGCAGGAACTCAGCCACCTTCTGCGCATTCTCGCAATGCTGGCGCATACGCAGGTGCAGGCTCTGGAGACCCAGGTTCAGGATAAATGAGTTCATCGGCGCAGGGATGGAACCCAGGTCGCGCATCAACTGTGCCACGAGCTTGGTGGTGTATCCCATCTTGCCGAAAGCCTTCACGTAGGTGAGTCCGTGGTAGCTCTCATCCGGTGTGCAGAGGCCAGGGAATTTCTCGGCATTCGCCATCCAGTCGAAGTTGCCGCTATCCACTACTACGCCGCCTACCTGCGATGCGGTACCGTCCATATACTTGGTGGTAGAGTGGGTAACGATGTCGGCACCCCACTCGAATGGGCGACAGTTGATAGGTGTGGCGAAGGTATTATCTACGATGAGAGGCACGCCGTTCTTGTGAGCAATGCGGGCGAACTTCTCGATGTCGAGCACGGCACAGCCAGGGTTGCTGATGGTTTCGCCGAATACCACCTTGGTGTTAGGGCGGAAAGCCTTCTGGATTTCCTCCTCGCTGGCGTTAGGGTTTACGAAGGTGCACTCGATGCCGAGCTTCTTCAGGGTAACGCCGAAGAGATTGAAGGTGCCGCCGTAGATTTCGTTAGAGGTAACGATGTGGTCGCCAGCCTCGCAGATGTTGAATACGGCATAGAAGTTGGCTGCCTGACCGCTTGAGGTCAATACGGCACCCACGCCACCTTCGAGCTGAGCGATTTTCTTTGCCACAGCATCATTGGTAGGGTTCTGGAGTCGGGTATAGAAGTAGCCCTCCTTCTTCAGGTCGAAGAGCATCGCCATCTCCTCAGAGTTGTCGTATTTGAATGTAGTACTCTGATAGATAGGCACTTCTATCGGTTCGCCGTTCTTCGGCTCATAGCCTCCCTGCACGCAGAGGGAAGCAACACGTAATTTCTTTTCCATTGTCGGTTATTCTTTTATTTTGTTATAATTGTTCTTCTTAAAGTGGACTCAGTTATTTCATGAAGACGAAATACACGGCAGCGATGAGGCAGACGAATGCGGCAAAGTGATTCCAATGCAGGCCCTGCCCCTGGAAGAGGAGGTTGGCGATGATGGCGAAGACGATGAGCGACACGCACTCTTGTATCACTTTGAGCTGTACCAGATTGAATGGACCGCCGTTGTCGATGAATCCGATGCGGTTGGCTGGTACCTGGCAGCAGTATTCGAAGAAGGCGATTGCCCAACTGAAGGCGATGACTCCGATGAGTGGCCAGTTGCTGCTGGTGCCCGTCTGCTGGAGTTTGAGATGTCCATACCATGCGAGCGTCATGAAGATGTTGCTCAGCACGAGGAGCAGGATAGTGTATATTCCGTTCATATTCTCTTATGTTTTTGACTTCTTAATTGATAAGATTTCTCTTATATTCTCTTCTGTTCTTTGATGCTCTACATATATAATAATGTATAAGTGGCTGCAAAGATACACTTTTTCTCTTGAAAATGTATGGAAAATCAGAAAAATGCGCATGAAAAAGAAAAAAGTTGCCGAAAAATTTGGTGGTGTCAGAAAAAAGCAGTACCTTTGCAACCGCTTTTGAGAAATAACTCAAATGCTAAGCTTGCTGCACCCTTAGCTCAGTTGGTAGAGCAACTGACTCTTAATCAGTGGGTCTAGGGTTCGAATCCCTAAGGGTGTACAAAAAAGCTCCGAAGAAGTTCATCTTTCTTCGGAGCTTTTTTTGTTGTTGTAAAAACAATAGGCATTGCTTTCAGCGATGCCTCTTCCTGCATTCAGGGCATTCTCCCTTGATGACGAAGGAGACGGAGTGGGGATAGAATCCTTCCGGCAATTCGAAGCTCGGAATATGGATATCCTCCATGCAGAACGAACGGTGGCATGATTCGCAGTAGAAATGAATATGACCATCATGATGATCACACTCTCCTTCCTCCTCACACACTTCGTAGTTCAATATCCCCCTTCCATCCTCGAAGGCATGAACGGCATCATGCTCCAGAAAGAGCGTCAGCGTGCGGAAGATGCTCGACTTATCCATCGACACCATCTTCTGCTCCAAATCCTTCAGACTCAGCGGATTCTGCTCATTCACCAGAGCCTTCATCACCAGTATGCGGTTGGAGGTGGGCTTGATGCCCTTCGCCTCCAGCTTATGGACAATCTCTTCTGTTTCCATCTTTTTTCTTTTAAAATAACTTAGAGTATCTGCATTTTTGCGCCAAACGACAGTCCGAAGACATCCCAGAAACCGGCATTGCCGTTGCGGTAGAATCGCATGAAATAGATATCATTCGTACTCAACTCATAGAAGAGCGTGAGTCTCTTCACGCGCTTGCGCCTGTTGTTTGGAATCTGATACGTAAACCGTTCGCCAAATCCCAGATTCGGGCGGATTCGGGTAGAGAAGGGATAATATCCGCTCTCGTACTTGGTAGGCTGCTTTGTCCAGAAATCGTGACCCAGCACCGTGTTCAGGTACAGCGTGCACTCCAGGGGTTCAAACTGCCATCCCTTTCCCCAGTCCTTTCGCCAGGGAATGAAGTTCTCCTTCAGCGTGATTGTCATTTTTACTTCATCCGAATCATATTTCGGAACGATGCCGAAGAGCAGATGCGTCTCCCACTGGCTTCGCTTGCCGTAGTCCCATCCGATACCCAGCGAGATGATACCCATGTTGCCGCAGGTCTGTATCACGCTCTGCGTAGGCATCAGCACATCCCAGTGCTTGCGATAGCGGAGGATGCGCCTGTCGTATCGGGTGAGTGAATCTTCTTCTGAACACTCCTTTCCAAAATTCTCCTTTCCTAATCCTTCCTCGCCGGCGCTTGCCGTTGTGCTTGCCGATAGCAGGAGGAGCGCCCATATACTGAACTTAAAAATCGATGACTTCAACATGATAATCCTTTGGTGTGATGGTGAAAATGTAATATTGACGGAAGTGTACGCTGCTTGCCATATAGAACAGGGTGCCGTTGTTGTAAAGGTCTTCTGTCTTGGTATGATGACCGTGACCGTCCAGGCAGAACAGCAGGCGAGGAAACTCGTGGATGTAATAATTGAATACCTTCGCTACGTTGTTGTTAAACTGCTCGGAGTAGGGAGGTGCATGCATGCATACCACGGTGCGGTCGAAGTCGAGCGAATCGGCAGAGCGTTCCGCCTCCATGAAGTCGAAGTTAGGCACCGGACGGGAGTAGTCATACTCGATGGCATTGGTGTTGAGGCAAACGAACTTTACCTTTCCGGCGATGAAGCTGAAGTCGGGATTGCCGTAGATGGCCTCGTAGGTCTGGTTGCCAGTGCCCAGACAGTCGTGGTTGCCCAGCAGCACTACCGAAGGCATCTTGAGTTTCAGCATTCTTTCTCGTGTCCACTTCATTTCTCGTGTAGCGCCGAAGTCGGAGATGTCGCCGCAGTGGATCACGAAGTCGATGCTGTCTTGGCGGCTGTTGATGTCATTAACCGCCTTCTGCAGGTCGTCGAGCCACTGGTGACTGTCGCTGATCACGGCAAACCTGATGGTATCCTTGCTCTTCACCGTCTGCTCTATCTTCTGTATGTTCTTGGCATTCAGATTGGTTTCGCCCTTTACGCGAACATCGTAGGGGTGAACATCGAATACGGTATCGCAGCCCGTAAGGAGCAGGGCGGCGATACAGACAAGTAGATACATTTTAATGTGAGATTTCATATCTTATACCTTATTTTAAATACATATTAATATTATAGTCTATTTGATATTTCAGCCTGTTTGATATTCCAGGCTATTGATTTCGCGTGCAAAGTTACGAAAAAAACTTGAATAAATAATGAGGTTTTTCCAAAAAGACCATTTTTAAGGAGAAAAAGATAAAAAAAGAAGGTGCGCCAGATTCACTTCCTTGTGATCTGGCACACCTTGATGATTTTAGAGCTCTACATTGTTTTTAGAGCTCTACATTGTTTTTAGAGACTTACGTTGTCGTCGCCTCCTCCGCCTTCGGTAGTGCCGCCACCCTGGCTGGAATCACCTCCCTGGTTGGTTCCGCCACCTTCCTGCGAAGTTCCACCGCCCTGCGAAGTACCTCCTCCCTGGTTGGTGTTATCTTTGTTGTCATCCTCCCCGGTGTCGTTCTTGTCGGCAGAGGTAACCTGCTTCACGATCTTGCCGTTGCGGTCGTAGCAGGTGATGTTGACGCTGGTCTTGGCGAGCTCCTCCTTGATGTCGGCGTTAGGCACGAAGATGATGTAGCGGCGGTTGATGAGCGAGCTGCTCACCTTGTTGACATCCTCCACGGCGGTAGAATTCAGACCGAATCGGAGGGAGCCGAGTCCCGGTACAGCCACGGAGTGACCCTCGGTGGCCCATGCGGTGATGACTGCTCCGATGGCACCCCAGGCGGCGTTGATCACCTGCTTGGCGAGTCCGCTGCGCACGGCAGCTTCCTCGATAACCTTACTCTGGGTAAGCTGACCGTAGAGGTCTGCCTGCATAACGTATGCCCACTTCTGCTTACCCTTCTCAAAAGCGACGTTGCGCTCGATAGCTTTTACTTTGATACCCATAATTCAAATAGTTTTTTTAGTGAATAATTTAATTTCTACATGTACTACATGCAGCTCGTAACTCCGAGTGATGTGCAGAGTGCAGTGAGTACCGTGACGATGATCTGCAGAATTGATTTCCAAGTTTCCTTTTTCATTTCTTTTCATTCCTTTCTTTTTAGTGAATAATCCAGTTTCTGTATCGGACATCCCCCTCCATGCAGTTCCGCGGTATCCTGCCCGGCAGAGAGCCCCATCAATGAGTTTCATTGACGATGCAAAGATACAACATTTTTGGGCGAAATGCAATAGTTGTCCCGGCATTTGAATCGGCTTGTCCCGGCAGTTGTGATGTGAGGCATGAAATCCCCTTCGATAGAGCTGCCGTTTCCTGCGTCCCGACGTAGGAAATATTACGTCCCGACGCAGGAATTGCTACGTGGCGACGCAGGAAAAGGGGCGAGGAGGGGAGAGTGATCAAAGGAAAAGGTGAAAAAGTGAAAGTGAAAAGGTGAAATTCACAGAGGTGTCAAGGAACAGATGAGAAAAATGCCAGTTCCTGAGATTCCGTGTACGATGTAAAAGAGAAAAGAAATACGATATATTAATGTACACGTATATAATAATGTACGCGCGTAAGTACTACTCCTTTTTTCTTCACTATATTTCTTCTTTTATCCCTTAATAATACATAATCCTTTAAAGGTGTGTTTTTTGTTCTCATTGAAAATTCACTTTTTCACTTTCACTTTTTCACTTTTACTTTCACTTTTTCACTTTTTTCAATAATATTTTGTGGTTTGTGATTTTTTTTGTATCTTTGTAGGGTGAAAGGGCATAATGCCATTTTATATAAACAATTATAAACAATCAAAAACAATCAACAATGATCGAAACAAAATTTACTCTTTATAGATTGAGAATAGAATCGTTCATGGCAGGGGTTCCTGCTTCTGAATCAGAAACTAAGATGATAGCAGAGTTTATCCTGAAACATCTGATGGATATTGCTTTCCTGGATGGTAATGGAGAAAGAACAACCGCTTATGGAGCAGCTATTCTTGAAGACTTCGCCTATGTAACCATCGAAAAAAAGAAAAATATGACCAGAGACAAGAAGGATTGCAGAGACAAAGAAATTGTCCCAACCTATCCTGACTTTTCTCTGGTATTGGATGCAAGAGACCCTCAAAAAGAGGGTATTCTTATAGGAATCCAGCACCAAAGAAAATGTTTTGCCAATTTAGAGACCGTAAGAAAAGGACTCGAAAACTATTGGAATGAGCTAGTCGGGAAAAATGGTGGTTATAGAGTTGACTTGCGACAGATTACATCTTCCAACAAGTTTTGGTACACTTTAAAGGAAAAAATCAAGCAGGGCTGCATGCTGACAGGGCTTCATCTTGATTTGGATAAAGTGTTGGCAGATACTGGTATTGATGAGCAAACTAGAGAGAAAGCCGTCTTGTTCACTTCGTTCCTGGAAATGTTGAATGACATTGGTGCAGGTAACGGTGGCTTTTTCTTTCATGCTCTTCCTGGAACTGGTCTTAATTTAGAGCGGACTGAATATAATCTTGGCATAGTGGTAGCTTTAGCTTGTCAGCGTGGATTTGTTGTCAAGGCTCAGTTGGATAATAATCCTGATTGGATTACATCAGAGGCATCTGCTCCTTTTACCATGCGTTTGGACAGCAGTGCATTCATCAAGCCTGAAGGTACTGAAGAGCAAGTAAGAGATGAGAATAAGAAACAGTTACATGTCTTGAAGAGCTGGTTTGACAATATAATCACTAATCTTAATCAAATTAATAAAGATAAGCAGAATGAACAGACTAGACATACAGTCAAGAGATAAAGTCAGAAAGCGCTATGCTGCTAATCCCTTGTATCTGATGATACAAAGCATTGGCGGAAAGTATATTCGGCCTGATTATAGATTGAAGTTGCGCCCCGAGGAAATTTTTCAAATTCTGATGGGTTGGATAGACGAAATCAAGTGCGAATCTGATAATGAGGCGGTATGCAGAATGATGAAAGAAGCTTGGGATAAGCAGTGGGAAGCCTTTTGCGATATGGCTGAATTGGCTAACTGCGAGTGTCCTGATAGTGAAGTGGAAGAGTATGTATGTCTTATTCTGGGATTATTGCATAATTGTCTGGGCAAGCTGAGTGATGAAGCTTGTCCAGGGAATCTCCACTATCTGCGTTTTGGAAATCAACTGTTTGCCTCTGCCTGTGAGCAATCCAAGATGATGATGAAGTTTATGAGAGACATCTATCATCATGAATCTTATAGACTATATAGTCAGGATGTAAAGGACTGGCTTCTTGATTATATGAATAATGATGACTCCTTGCTTACTGATTCTGAAGGATGTCTTGTCTTGCAAGACGATGAACTCGTAATTGCGCCTCCTCTTACGGAGCATGATGATAAATTATATACAGAACAAGCTCAAGTCATTTGGAGAAAACTCATTGAAAAAGGATGGTGTGAGAAGGATGGTTCGATGCTCGTTTGGAAAAAATCTAAACGGTCACTAGGCTATATGGTAAAACTAGTGGCACATGAGTTGAAGGTTTTAGATCCTTCTACCAAAAATATTGTATGGGATTCGTTTAAGCATTTATTTAAGGATTTAAATAATTCCTCTGTTCTTAGTCAGGCTAAGAGTGGGGCTGGAAAATTTAAGTTAGAAAGCCGTCCTAATTCGTGGCCTAGTGAAGCAGATGAACTGCGCATTTTGCTAAGATCTCTATAACTAAACTTCTATTGGTGTGTTGTGTTGTTGTTGTGCCAATAGTTTTGTTTCTTTTCTTTTTAAGCCATATAAAAGATTGTATAGCAGTTAGTTACTTATAAAATTTGAGGTGTTGCGTCGTGTTGCGTAACACCTCGCTTATGCCCTTTTTTACTAATTTTGCAGCATCAAAATCAAATTGTTGATGATGATGCAAGATTTTAATGACACCTTGCAGCAGAACAAGTCGGGGACTTGCCCTGCTCACCAGCCAAACGATTCGACCCAGGCTGGAAACCAATCAGTGGTCGAGTATAATCAATCAGAGGGCGAGTGTAATAAAGAGGATACTGCTAAGTCCCATTCAGACTCCATAGAACTTCAACCACTCATTCTTGACAAGGATTATCCTGCCGGAGTAAGAGAGTGGATGATGACGGCACCCAGTGAGCTCAAGTTTCCCACCCTTGCTGTGGCGAGTTCTATGCTTGCCGTATATGCCACTCGTATCCGCCTCAATTATGTTTACGATAATTCGCTTTCTGCCATCCTTCTTCATGTGCTGGTATGTGGTGATCAGAGTTCTGGAAAATCGTTTGCCCGTTATCTGATGCGTTATCTGATGGATCCATTTATCAAGCGTGATACCGAGCAAAGGGCAGAGGAGCAGAAGTATGCCGAATTGAAGCGACGTCAAGGTAAAAAAGATGGCAAATTGCCTCCGGAGCCAAAGACAGACATCACCTTGCTCCACGAGAATCTTTCGCTCTCTATGCTCATCAAGAGAGCCGATGCTCCAATGAAGCTGTTTGGTACGCCGAAAACGCTTTTCCAGTTTGCCGATGAGATCGGTGCTATCGTGCAGGCCAGCAAGCGACAGTTTTCTGACATCAAGCAAATCAACAAGACTGGATATGACCTGGGATCAGAATTCGGTCAAGATTATTTGAGTGAAGCCAGCTATTCGGCTGTGGTAGATTTGATGTTGTGTTATGTCTATACAGGCACACCTGCAGCCGTAAACCGATATATGGATAAAGCAGCCATAGAAGGTGGTAGCGTTACCCGTACTATCCTTTGCAACGTGAATTCTCAGCTGGGAGAAAATCCATTGATATTCAAGCCTTTGACAGAGGAACAGAAGCAATGTATAGATACTACTTTGCAAAAACTCATGTCGCTTTGTTATAGCGAAGACGGAAAATCTTTGCGTAAGGAAAGCTTGCTTGATACGAGTTGGTTGGATCCTACGGTGAAGAAATGGTGTGAAGCTCGTAGAAGTGACGTAATGAAGTCAATGTCAAAAGCTCTTGATGTCTTTTATAAACGCAGCAGTGTAAGTGCCTTTCGCATAGCTTCGCTTATGCAATACCTTTATCAGGTAGAGGGTGTAAAGACCCAGAAGGAAATCCGCCGCCTGGTGAAGCAGATATATTTGGCTTGTGCCGATCGTATCTTGCACAATATGCTAGGTAAATGGGGAGCCATCTATGATGAGATTAATGCAGATTTTGAATCTCACCCCTATAAGACCTGTAATTACTTTGACGAGTTGCCGCAAGAGTTTTCCCGTAAATTTCTGGAAGAGTTTTTAACTCGTAAAGGAGTGCGCACACCATTGAAGAATGTAATATGCAATTGGAAACGTAAAGGATGGATTGAGAAACTTGCTACCGGTAACTTACGCAAGAAAGCTTCACGAGCCATCAGTAGTTCTAAGAAAAAAAAGTAATATCAGTTAGTTTAAGATATGATTAATAAGTTTGACATTCAGAAACTTCGCGAGCTCGACATCTTGCAGGTGGCTGATCTTCTGGGCATGGGGCTCCGCAACAAGCGAGCCCTCTGCATCCACCATGATGATCATCATCCGAGTCTCGCCTTCAATGTAAAGAAGAACACCTGCCACTGCTATAGCTGCGGATTCTCTGCCGATACCATCGCACTGGTGAGAGAGCGACTGAACCTGGGCTTCAGCGAGGCATGTCATTGGCTGGCAGATCATTTTGATGTGTATATCGGCGATGAGAAGTATGGGAATTCTGCCCGATATACAGAAAAAAGTGCTGATAAAAAGCTGCTTACGGCATCAGACAGAAGAATAGCTTCCCTGAGAGCGCATTTTGCGGAAACCCATGTCTCACATGGACATCTGGCTTATGTTGCCTCATCATCCGTAGATGTGGAGTTTTACCAGCAGATGTTCCGGCAGATGCATCTATCAGAATCGGGGCAGAGATTCCTCTTCGAGGAGCGGTTGCTCAGCCCGGAGGCATTGAAGGTCTGCCAGATAGTGAGCACGGAGCAAAGCGTATGCATGGCGAGAGTGGGGCGTGGAGTGTTTGACGGTCCATCGCTCATCTTTCCCTATTTCGACCAGGAGGGAAGACTGGTTTCCGTGCAGAGCCGCTATCTGGGAAAGCCGAAGTCTGAGTCATCTTTCGATATGGAAAAGGTATCTATTGATGAAGCAAAGCCGAAGGAGATTCCCCGATTCAAGTTTGCACCAGGCAGTCATCGCATGATATATGGGCTCGACCGATTGAAGGATTATCCTCCTGATGAACCGCTGCTCATCACCGAGGGTCCCTCTGATTGCTGGACGGCATTGACCCTTGGCTTTCATGCCATAGCCATCCCCAGTGCCACGCTTTTCGACCGCCGTTTTCAAGGGCTTCTTGCCGGAAGAAATCTTCACATCTTCCCAGATCAGGACGAAGCAGGATTGAGCCTTTACTTTGAACTGAAGAAAGCATTGCCCAGTTTGGTTTACCATCAGCTGCCCGAAGGTTGCAAGGATTTGAGTGAGTATTATCTCAAGCTCCGTCGTAGTGAAGGGATGACGCTGGAGGAGGCGAAAGCCAAGGTTCAGAGCAGCGTAAGTGTCTGATAATTATGATTTTTGTTATTATGTTATTTATGTTTATTAATTTGCTTTTTAATTTAATTTTAGGTAGATATGGAAATTTATGTGAATCGTCTATTGCGTGAGCGTGGCACCATCATGGGCACACTCAAAGTTGTGAAAGAGGTTGCTGGCGAAGAGATTGAACTTGTGAAGGTATGCGGCACCGTGGAGCGTGAGGCTGATTGTCTTCCGGCAGGAAAGTATCGTGTGCGCATTGGCAAGTGCAAGCGTCTCAACCGCAAGATGCCGTATCTGGTTCCGGTGGATGATGCTTCCGCCAAGTCGGTTGCGATGATTCAGCCGGGCAACGGTCCGTTTACGATGAGCCGTGGCAGCATCCTGGTGGGTGAGGTCCATGCCCCCGGCTATGTATTGAAGAGCCTGTCGCTTTTCACCACCCTCTACGAGCGCATCAAGAAGGCGGTGTGGCGAGGTAACGAAGTAACGTTGGAGATTAAGGAGGTGTAGGCAGGAGAAGGATGCTTTTGTTATAATACAGTAAGTATTGTAGTTGAATAGCTGATGATATTGTAAAAGAAAAAGCAGTTGTTGCGGTAAGAGGCAACAACTGCTTTTCTATGGTCCACCTTCTTGTTTTCTGGACCACCTTTCTGGACCACCGTCAAGCGTCCTGCCGGATTTGCAATCTTGCTTGCTGCGGATTGCAAATCCGCAGGTCTTAAAGAGGTTGGGGCATTTTTAGACGATGGATTGCAAATCCGTCAGAACGAAAGATGGCTGGCTTTGTATTTTACAAAGACTCATCCACTTCTTTCCAATCTATCAAACCCTTGCCTGTTTCATCGAGTTCCACTGCCAGGGCGATGACCTTGCGCTTGTCGGCCTTGAAGGGCTCGGTGTAACTCTTTTCCTTCATCTGGTTCTCGGCTGCAGAAATGCCGCCATTGTTAGATAGCTTCAGCTCCAGCACATAGATGAAGTTGGTGGTTTCTACCACCATATCAATTCTGCCCGTAGCAATCATCTTTTCTATTTCCACACGGCAGCCGATGGCATTGAAAATTGTACTCAGAATCAGACGGTAACGCTCCTCCATGTCCATGCTGGCAAGCTTCTTGTTGCTGTAGGGCACATCCGCAATGAGCGCCTTCAGGTATTTCATAGCTTCGGGAAGATTGCCAAGCTGAAGGGCAAGAAACAGACCAGATTGGGTAGATTGTATATCACCATTACTTCGTAAGGTAAGTGCCGGTAACACTGTTTCATAAAGTGCTTGCCTTACCTCAGAATTAGGAAATCCTAAAATATAAACTCCCATCTGGTAATCCTTAATGGTAAGATAACCAGACTGATAGAGGAACAGTTCTGCTCCTCCGCCTGTGACATCCGATGTCTCTATGGTTTGGCGAAGAATGGTGCACGGATCAAAATTACCCAATTTGAGTTCCATGTCATCCACAAACTTAGGCAACAGAGAGGTTGCACCCGATGAAGCCCAGTAGTTCTTCAGATCTGAATCTGCCAAGGCATTGATGAGACTGAACGGATTGAATACATCCACCATATTGCGGCGACTGAAATGATAGCCGTCATAATATGCCGTCAGTTGTGCTACAGCTTCATCGAATGTCCAGTCTTCGTATTCTGCCAATTTGTTGATTTCAGGCTTGAAATCGCGCAGCACCTCTTCTTTCGTAATACCACAGATGGCTGCATATTCCGGCTCAAAGCTGATGTTGCTCAGATTATTGAGCACAGAGAAGAGAGAGATTTGCGTAAACTTGGTAATGCCGGTGATGAAGACAAACTTCTCGTATTTATCCTGAGATTTTAATACGGCAAATACTTCTCTATAAATAGCGGTACATGCTTCGTGCTGGGGAGTCTTCCAGGAATGCTGCAATGGAGAGTCGTATTCGTCGATGAGAATGGCAACCTGCTGTCCCGTTTTGTTATAAGCAGTCTTTATAATTTCTATCAGACGAGTTGCTAAGGGAGAGTTATCCCTCGATTCTATCTCATATAAAGATTCATATTCTTGAAAGGTATAGTCCAGATAACCTTTCAGGCTTTCCTGTTCTGCGCCAGCCTGGCTCATATCGAGCCTGATAACAGGGTGCTTCACCCATTCCGTCTCCATCTGCATAATCTTCAAACCCTCGAAGAGTTCCTTCTTTCCCTCGAAGTATGCCTGGAGTGTATCTACGAGAATCGACTTGCCGAAGCGGCGTGGGCGGCTCAGGTAATTATACGTTTTATTTCTGTTGGCAAGTTGCCAGATGATATCTGTCTTGTCAACATACAGGTATCCTTCTTTTCT
>OGOQ01001133.1_pt1 | contig 21913 bp, 19 predicted proteins | sample 1552691 | NCBI WGS metagenome assembly OGOQ01 (sample SAMEA2580209, study PRJEB22360) | human gut metagenome | biome: human gut; feature: human-associated habitat; material: faeces | place: Denmark | collected 2008/2010
CAGGATGTCCCAGTACCGTAGTATAAGGATTCGCACTCGTTTCCAGACAGGTCAGTCCGCATCCTATCACAAACAGCGACAGAACGAAGAAGTAGAAACTGTTGATCCTGCTTCCTGGTATGAACATCAGAGCACCGATACCGAAGTAAATTTGGGTTGGCAGCATTAATGGCATCAATGATAGCCTTGTTGTCCTCATTCGAGAATTCATTTAAACCTTTAAGTCTAAACATCATCATGTTATATCAAATTCTCCATTTTCAAAATACTCACGGTGTTATCCAGAAAACTCGACATATAAGAGTTTTCTTTGTGATCAATAACCCATGCATATATTTCTTTCATTATTTCCAACCCCAAGTGCTTTTGTTCGGAGTTACCAATATAATAATAGGAAGTGGCAATCAGTTGTTTTGCCTTATTGATGTCCACTTCAGAAAGTGGATAGTCTTTGTTATACAAGCTCTCATAAATGCTCAAAGCTTCCTTTGCCGTGTCTATTGGATTATGCCCTTCTATAGTGTGGTTCTCTCTGCACCATTCCAATTGAGCAGCACCAATATTAACAAGAGTCTCACCGATAACTCGTTTGTTTTCTTTATGAGGCACATGCTCATAGATAAATCGACGAGCATCCAAAGCTTTCTGATAGTCTGAGATAGCATCATTCCATCTCATCAATTTATAAAACAAAAAGCCTCTATTGTGATAACCTTGCGCAGCACTTGTCTTTCCTTCAATAGGATTGTAGCCATCTATAGTTTCGGCGTAATGCAAAAGTTTCTCCAGTAGTTCGAAAGCAAGCGGCAAAAGAGTTTCTTTCATTGATTCATTCATGTATTCCATTCTGTCAATGATAAAAGCCGATATGCAATTCGGTAAATAGCAGAAACAGTAAACATAATGATAATCCTTGGGTGTTATCGTCAAATGATCTCTGCATTGATTAAATATAAACACTGCATGAGAAATGACATCCTGCATCCCGTCATCCCATCGTTCAGGAATGGCTCGTAACTTTGCTGCATAAAAATCGGAGCTTTGCAACAGACGTACCTTCATTGGGTCATTCCATTCTTTTATGTCATGTCCCATCTGCTGAATCACATCCCATGCATCTTTATTTCTCTCCAAATCTATGAACCCATGTGCAATGCTCGTATATACCTTGATGATAAACCTATGACTTGAAATCGAATGGTCGTCAATCTGTTTCAGATTGGCGAGAACAGTCTTGTATAATTGCAGTGCAGCAGGGTCTTCATTGCGCATAAGGGCATTGGCAAAGTTGAATCGACATGTTTCTATAAATTTCGATGAGATATTACGTTTGTCAGCCCAGTTAAAAGCTATATGGAAGAATACATCTTCATCATAGTCTCCGCCATATTGGTCGTATGTAGCTTGCAATAGCTGCATAATGTCCTGCATACGCTCATCAGAAATTATCACTCCTTTGGCAATAATCTTCTGCAATAGTTTGTAAATCGATTTTGCGACAGATTTTATTTCACCCACATGAATATTTCCGACCGACACGAGATAGTTCAAACGAGCGACGAGTGCTCCTACAGTGGATAGCCAATCGTCGAATATCTGCTCTTTCTTCTTATGCAATATAGATAGGGTCTTTTCTTGTATATCAATAGAATTGTTTATTGATTCCAAGTTCAAAGGTTGGCTTACGTCTATATTCGTTTCAATATTGCGTGTTTGTAACGAAGCAAATCTTAGAGTAAGAATTTCATTGACATATTTCAACAAGTTGCCCATTTCGTTATTCAAGACAACCTTCTCGTTTCTACTCTTTGCATCTTTCTTATGAATCAAACTTTCAAGCTGTTTTCTCACGCAGTCCAATCTCTGACATTGTTTGAGCACCTCAACATTTTGAAATAAGCTCTTGACTGCCGCTATCATATAGCCTGCAAAAGTGACACAACCTTCAGAATAAGCAAAGCCCGAACAATCATCAAAGACTATCATATTCCCCTTTCTCTTACGATAGAGGTTGAGAAACAGATTTGTTTTGACATCATTCATGGTACCATACTCAATGGTGAACACGCCATAATTGGCTAAAGCATTGTTTATTTTTTTACAAGTATTCAAGAGAAGATTTCCTTTCTCCAGATAAATAGCTACAGGCAACTTACCCTTATCACCAACGGATGCCTTTATTGCAGTTACAATTTCCTCTTCTTCATCCAAGTTACAATGCTCATGAGTCAATGCCACATAATAGTCAGATTGCGGTATCATTTCCCTTTGATGTTTTTCCATCAATATACATCGGGAGATATTATCGTCTTCAAGAGCATCATTCACCGAGCGTACGATGTTACCAAATTCAACACATCGTTTGGGAGCATCTGCACCTATAGTTGCATATATTTTATCTGTGGAAAGAAATGAATTAGCCGACATAAGATTGTCACATTCATTCTTAGCGATATAATCCTCTATAACATTCATCACTTCTGAGCATACATGGTCAATATCGCTACATTTCATAGACGCAATCGACTCCCTTGTAAGGAAGTCACTTACAAGGTTTACTCCATCATCAGCAGGAAGAGTAAACACATGTAGATTTTCAGAATTATTACGTTTGGCGAGCACGATTTCCTCTTGTGTATATTTCCCGCATCTGTTTTTGAACAGCCCAATTACGATTTGGCTTTCATTAACAAGATACTCGTCATACTCCGTTTGAGTTCTCACTCCCAAAAACTCTGGTCGATAGTCCTCCCATACCATCAACTGTAGCCTTACACCTTTTGCTCGCCACTTGTCATCGACTTGTCGAATTTTATCACCGATAATCATTCGCTCATAAGCCAACTCACAAGAAGAGGCTAAAAATATCTTTATTGTAGTCATACACATAGGGTTTTATTTATTGCCGCATAATACCTTTTGTTTATCATCCCAGACCGCATAGATCAAAATCAGCGTAATCCGTGATTCCACATATACCAACAACCTTTCTCCCCTTGATAAAGATAAGCCAGCCGAGAGATGAGCAACAGCATTGATGCGCCAGCCTACCCCAGGCGGTCCCATCCCGCACTACTTGGCGAAAACCTTTGATGGTCCGCCAACCTAATAGCGTAGCGGTTCCGAGCACCGAGTAGGGCGGTTTCCCTCTTCTTCCCTGAGGGGAGAAGACCGAGATGAGAGATGGAGCCTTCCTTAACGGTAAGGAAGGTTTCTGTCCCCTAGAAGGGGAACCGAAAGGGTCTTAAAGACTATTGAAGGTAGGTTTTCGAAAAAAATCACCTAAATATTTTTTGGAAAAATCCTTTTAGTATTCGAAAGGACTATCAAAGTCCTTCAGCACCTCATGCTTCGTATCCTTTTCCGAAAGATTAGCATGTTCCGTAGGAATGCGCCAATCAATCCCAAGAGATTCATCCAAGATTGAGATACCCCCATCAGCCTCTGGGTGATAGAAGTTATCACACTTATACTGAAATACAGCAGTTTCAGACAACACAGCAAAGCCATGAGCAAAACCCTTAGGAATAAAGAACTGACGATGATTATCTTCTGTCAGTTCCACAGCCACATGCTTACCGTATGTTGGCGAACCCTTACGGATATCCACGGCAACATCCAGCACTCTACCCTTCACGCATCTCACCAGCTTGCTCTGGGTAAACGGAGGTCTTTGGAAATGCAAGCCACGCATCACACCATAACTACTCATGCTCTCGTTGTCCTGGCAGAACTCCACCTTGTAGCCAACCAATGGCTCTACCTTCTCTTTAAACTCACGCTCGCTGAAACTCTCGAAGAAATAGCCACGAGCATCTCTAAAAAGGTGAGGCTCAATAATGAGCACGCCTTCAATATCAGTCTTTATTACTTCCATTTTATCAATTTTAATCGATTTGTATAAAAACGGGCTACTAGGCTCCATCACCAAAAAGTAGCTTAAATAAAAAGGAGAGAGGGTGCCGTTCGCCCGTATATCAGTTATTTCTTATTATTCATCCGCCAGAAGAAATGCCAAGTTCTGAAGATTGGTTCACTTAGAGCCTCGGCAGGATAATATCGCACGAAATGCATATTTCTCCATATCTTCAAGAAATATTTCTTTGCCATTCCTTGTTGTGTGAAATGCCCATACTTGGTAAAATGCTTTCCGAAGTTGCCGCCATTCAGTATCTCTGTCAGCAACAACTTTCCTCGCTTTTCATCCATCGGAGCTATCATCTTCTCCTCTGATAGTCCCAATGCCTTATGCAGCACATACATCACCGCTCCTGCAAACTTCCACAATCCAAGATGCTTCAATTCTCTCTGCAAAGTATCCCTAATCACTAATAACTCATCATTATTCACTACATAGTAGTAATCAATGATTTGCCTCATTCCAATCCCTTCATCAAAGAAATGGTGATAAAGATGTGTCAGTTGATATACAACATTGAATGCTGTCGTTGGTATAGCGATTTCTCCAATACCGTCTGACAGGCTAACAACAATTGAGCATTGCAAATCTGCATTCCGCTTGAACCATTTCTGCAATCTGGCATGATAAAGAGGATTATTAAAATGTAGTTCAATTGGTACACCATCCATAGTTGTTTCAAGATGATGAAACCTTATATCATCCTCTAGTTTAAAATGCAAAAATCATCAGAAATTCTACTTCCCAAACTTCTCACAAGCCTCATTATATGTATCGAGACTACCGATATCGAATCTTCCTGCCGTCATTTTCCAGGCATGCATCTCCACTTGTTCCACCATGTAATGAGCGAGATTGCCTGGGGCATCCTTGCCACAACCATTCTCTACGGAATGTCTTACCTTATCCAAATCCTTTTTCAAGTAGATATAGAATGGTGGTACAGCCCAATGACTCTTTGGCTCCTGAGGCTTCTCCTCCATATTCAATACCTTGTCGCTATCATCCAGAACAATCACACCTGTGCGCTGCAGTTTCTCGATACTTGGCTGCTCATGACACATAATGCACGAAGTACCCTTTGCCTTGGCGAAATCCACAAACTCCTGGAAACAGAAGAAGAGGATGTTATCGGCAGCTACCACCAACATGTCATCATCAATCTTCAACTTGTCCATCGCAAACAGCAAATCACACACGGCACCCAGTCTTGTGTCATTCGTTTCCGTGCCGTCATCCACTATCGTAACAGGCTTTGTATAACTCTGTTTTGATGCCCATGCCTCAAAGATACTAGCAAACTTATGGTTCGTAATGATGATATGCTCATCAATCTCCGGAATCTTATCAATATCATCGAGCATTCTTCCCAATATCGTATTCTCACCAATCTTCAACAATGGCTTCGGAAAGTTCTTTGTCAACTCACCCAATCTTGTGGCATATCCTGCCGCTATCACAATATTCTTCATAATATACACAAAACAAATTAATTCTTCACTCTTCGTTCTTCACTCTTCGTTCTTCACTCTTCACTTAAACGAATCTCGCTCCGTCATCCGGCTTCACCCAGAATACCTTGAAGGTCTTCTCATACTCAGGGAACTTTTCCAGATATTGACGGGTCAACTCCTTCTCTACGTTCTCCTTACAAGCAGGATCCACCAATGCGATGCAAGCGCCTTTAAATCCTGCGCCAGAGAATCTGCCACCATATACGCCCTCCAAACTGCGCATTATCTCATAAATGGCTATCAGCTCCGGCGAACCGCACTCATAGTTGTGGATAGAAGACTCACAAGAGGCGAAGCACAACTTACCGAAGAGTTCCAGATTACCTGTCTCCCAAGCCGTCACACCCTGTCTCACCCTGCGGTACTCCGAGTAGAAATGCTCGGCTCTGCGGGCAAAGCGGGCTGGCATTCTGTCTTTACATGCCTCATACGACTCCTTAGGAATATCTCTCAGGAAAGTCTTGTTAAACTCCTTCAATGGCTGGTTCTGATACGCCAGCACATTCCAGGCAGCCGTCTTGCACTCATATACACGAAGGTTGTAATCACTGTTCACCAGACTCCTCGTCAAGCCCGAGAAGAAGATACCGATTTCAAAATCCTTCATCTCCGGATTTCGCTTGATGATGCGATAATCATCACTGTCACAGTCCAGGAACAGCAAACCGTCCTGTTTTCCCAGGGCGATACATGCCTGGTCTAACAGACCATTGTTCAGTCCGATATACTCTCGCTCCGCCTCCGAAGCAATCTTCACCACCTCAAAAGGTTGGAGCATGATATCATTAGCCTTGGCAAAAGCCATTACGTAGGCGATAAGTACGGCAGCACTGGATGACAATCCTCCCACCGGCAACGAACCCTGTACCACGCCATTGATACCCTTCTTCAAGTCAAAGCGTTTCTTCAGTGCGTATTTGGCACCTCTGGCATAGTCGCCCCAGTGCATCTCTCTTACCAGCGTTCCTTTAGTGATGTCAAAATCAACAACACCATCAAAGGTGCGTGATTCCAGATGCACCTTACCATCCTCATTGGGCGTAAACCACAAATCCACGCCCTTGTTAATGGCAAAACCTGTCACGATACCATGCTGATGATCCACATGAGCGCCCAACGGACAAACCCGATAAGGCGAAAAAATATGATATTGAAATTCCATACAATATTTATTTAATAGATTAGTTTTAAGTAGCCTGTTAACTATAAACTAATAACTGTTAACTATAAACTATTAACTGTAGTATTCCTTGTACCACTCTGCGAAGGCTCTCAGTCCCTCTCTCAGCGGAGTAGCTGGCTTATATCCGAAGTCCTCCTCCAGCGGAGTAGTATCAGCATAAGTCACAGGCACATCACCCGGCTGCATTGCCACCAGTTCCTTGTGCGCCTCAAAGTCATAGTCCTCTGGCAGCACACCGGCACGAATCAACTCCTCCTGGAGGATGCTTACAAACTCCAGCAGATTCTCAGGATGCGAGTTGCCTATATTGTAAACCTTGTATGGAGGGATAGGCAAGCCGTCCTCACCATTCTGCTTCTCAGGTGCATGCTGCATCACTCTCATGATACCCTCCACGATGTCATCCACGTAAGTAAAGTCACGCTTACAGTTACCATAGTTGAAAATCTTGATGGTATCACCCTTCACCAGTTTGTTAGTAAATCCGAAGTAAGCCATATCAGGTCTTCCTGCAGGACCATACACCGTAAAGAACCTCAAACCAGTACTTGGAATATTATAAAGCTTAGAATAGGCATGCGCCATCAGCTCGTTGCTCTTCTTCGTAGCAGCATAAAGGCTCACAGGGTTATCCACCTTGTCATCCGTAGAATAAGGCACCTTCTTATTTGAACCGTAAACAGAAGATGAAGAAGCGTAAACCAGATGCTCCACCTCATGATGACGGCAAGCCTCCAGGATATTGTAGAAACCTATCAGGTTACTCTGGACATAAGCATCCGGATTCGTGATAGAATATCTCACACCAGCCTGGGCAGCCAGATTCACAACCACCTTTGGCTGATGCTCCTCAAAGAGTTTATCAATCACCGCCTTGTCAGCGATACTGCCATATACCATGGTAAAACCCTCAAACTCCTGAAGTCGGCGAAGTCTCTCCTCCTTGATATGCACATCATAGTAGTCGTTCATATTATCGATACCCACTACCTTGACGTTCTTCACTTCCTTCAACAGTCTAAAAGCCAGGTTGCTGCCGATAAAGCCAGCAGCACCTGTCACGAGGATTGTCTTCCCCGTTAAATCAACATTATATTGTACCATAACTAGTCTCTTCTAAAAATATCACGTGTATAAACCTTCTCCTTGGCATCATCCAGGCAGGCATCATAGCGGTTGGCAATAATCGCCTGGCTCTGCGCCTTGAACTGATCCAAGTCATTCACCACCTTGCTTCCGAAGAAAGTACTGCCATCTTCCAAGGTTGGCTCATAGATTATCACCTCGGCACCCTTTGCCTTGATGCGCTTCATGATGCCCTGGATGGCACTCTGGCGGAAGTTATCGCTGTTACTCTTCATCGTCAGGCGATACACACCAATCACACACTCATGCTCCTTGCCGGCATCATAGCTGCTGTTTTCGTTATAATATCCAGCCTTTCTCAATACCGCATCAGCAATATAGTCCTTGCGGGTACGGTTACTCTCCACAATCGCCTCAATCAGATTCTCAGGCACATCGGCATAGTTTGCCAACAGCTGCTTGGTATCCTTAGGCAGACAGTAACCGCCATAGCCGAAGCTAGGATTGTTGTAATGCGTACCGATGCGAGGATCCAGACCTACGCCTTCAATGATAGCCTCAGAATCCAAGCCCTTCATCTCAGCGTAGGTATCCAACTCGTTGAAATAGCTTACACGAAGTGCCAGATAAGTATTGGCGAAGAGCTTCACGGCTTCAGCCTCCTTCATACCCATAAACAGCGTATCGATGTTCTCCTTGATGGCACCTTCCTGCAGCAAAGCCGCAAAAGTCTTGGCAGCCTCCTTCAGCATCTCCACATCCGTTACACTATTGATAGCCTCATTCTCCTCAGCAAATTCAGGGCGGTCGATAATCTTAGGATAGCCCACGATGATGCGGCTAGGATAGAGATTATCAAAGAGTGCCTTGCTTTCACGAAGGAACTCCGGAGAGAAGAGCAGGTTGAATTTCTTCACGCCCTTCTTGGCATACTTCAGATAGAGACTACGGGTATAACCCACAGGGATGGTACTCTTGATCACCATCACAGCATCAGGATTCACCTCCAAAACCAGGTCGATGACCTCCTCTACGTGTGAAGTATCGAAGTAATTCTTCACCGGGTCATAATTGGTAGGAGCTGCAATCACCACAAAGTCAGCATCCTTGTAAGCCGCCTTTCCATCCAAGGTAGCTGTCAGATTCAGAGGCTTCTCTGCCAAATACTTCTCGATATAATCGTCCTGAATAGGAGAAATTTTGTTATTCAGTTTCTCCACCTTCTCTGGGATTACATCTACTGCTGTTACATGATGGTGCTGAGATAACAGGGTTGCTATACTCAGACCTACGTAGCCGGTACCGGCTACAGCAACTTTAATGTTCTTAAAAGTATTCATATTGTTGAAAATAATATAGTTAGAAACAATACTATCAAACGATAGCTATATAATGAAACATGATGTTTCAGTTATTCAAAATCAATTATCTGCTCTTTCTCCAAAAGAAGTGCCAAACTCGAAATAAAGGTTCGCATAGAGCCTCAGCAGGAAAATACCTCACGAGCCTCATATCCCTATACACCCTTTGGAGATTACGTCCAAGCTGTGACCTACCAAACCGATTCCGGGCATCATGCCTTCCGAAATTCCCGGCTTCCAGCACCTCATTCAACACAAACTTACCATACTTCTCATTCGGAGGAACAATAAGGCGAGAGACAGGCATGCCGAACACCTCCTGCATGATATACATAATGGCACCGGCAAACTTCCACAATCCCAACTCCTTCAATTCCTTCTGCAAGGAAGTTAACATTTCACAGTTAACACTTAACATTGAAAGAACAAAGTAGTAATCCAGAAGCTGCCTTAAACCAATCCCCTCATTCATCAAATGAGCATAGATATGAGTCAACTGGAAGATGAGATTGAATTCCACCGTCGGAATAGCAATCTCCCCTTGCTCCCCCAACATCACCCGATGCGAGAACTGCTCCTCCTTCACCCTCTCATAATATTTCTGAAGTTTTCTGTTATGCCAGAAGCACAGCAGGAAGCTAGGCCGATAATGCACTTCAACCTCCACACCCTTATACGAAGGGAACTCAATGTGGTGATAGCACGCCTTTTCATGAGGCGAGATAGAGCGGACAAAGGAGATAACCCGTTTATCTCCACCTTCCACCCAGATATCAATATCACCAGGAGTCCGGGAATAAGGATTCGGATACATCAATGCATTCCCCTGCCCTTTCAGAATACAGGTTCTGAATCCCTTCTTCCTGAACCACTCAGAAACCTGGATGGCAGCATCGTTCAACCGAACATTCGCCTTCTCCAACATCTGGCTTTCCGCCATCCATTGGAGCAGCAACTCCTTCTTCATCCCTACATGTTCCGCAGGCAACTTCTTGATACCATCAAAAAGAATACGCACCAGACATTGCTTCTGGGCGATAGCATATAACTCCTCCCAATCCGCTTCCTTTAAGAAAGAAGGTATATCCTTAGCAGAGCCAATGCAGAATCTTAGGAAATCAAAGAAAATCTTTTGCTGTTTCACTATGTATTTTTTTTACCACATGGGCAGGAACTCCAACCAAAGTTATATTGTCCTGTTCAAAACTCTTATTCACTACAGCATTAGCTCCAATCGTAACATAATTACCGATTTTAATATCCCCAAACATTTTAACACCAGGACCCAAATAAACATTGTCTCCAATTACAGGAGCTTTACCATTGGTTTCACCAATATTTACGCAAGTATGAATAACGCAGTTCTTTCCAACCCTAGTATGTGGATTTACAACAACGCTTCCATAATGCTTGATATTCAGTCCTGGTCCAAAACAATTTTTATGAATGGTATATCCGAGAGTATATGACAGCTTTTTAAAGACATAATAATGGTAAAGAAACATAGGAAGAACAAATATTTTATGCCCCCCCACTTTTTGACTCAACACATTAGACCAGTATTCGTATTTACGAAGTTCAATATGAAATCTAATACGTTTGTCAAAATGATTTTTTACAAACCTTTTAAAGGTACCAAGTCTGTTAATCCCTAAAGCCTTTGCATCTTCTTGCAAATAATATTTTAACTCCTTTTTCGTATTTATCATCGCAAATGTTTTTTCTTAAAAATGTATAAGAGAAGTTCTAAAATCACAAGATAGTATTATCTTTGTACTCATGAAACTTGCCATACGTATCATATTATCCTACATAGCAGCTATCATCCTCCTTCCGATAGCCTTGCTATGTAAGTTCTTCCGAAGAAAGTAATCCTACTTTTTTCGGAAAGGATCCTTGTATATTCCCAAGAGCTGCTTACCGAAGTAATAGAAGAACTGCATGTCATCCACGAAGTAGCGCTTGAAGAGGCGCTTTGGTTCCTTCATGCAACGATACAACCATTCCATGCCGATTTTCTGCCAAATCTTAGGCGCACGTTTCAATGTTCCAGCTTCGAAGTCAATGGTAGCACCCAGAGCCATGAATACCTTTACTCCAGGCATCTTATCACGATACTTCATAATCCATTTCTCCTGTTTAGGCGCACCCACACCAACGAGCAGAACATTTGCACCACTCTCGTTCACGATGCGAACCAGCTTCTCACATTCATCCTCATGCTTCTCGAAGCCAAAGGAAGGGGAATGAGCACCTACCACCATCTGGCGACCCACCTTCTCATTGATACGTTCCATAGCCTTGGCAGCAATACCCTCCTTGGCACCAAGCAAGAAGATCTTGCAGTCAGCATCATCCTTATGATACGTATAATAAGAAGTGAAGAAGCTGGAACCCGGAATCGCTTCCTTGATTGGATTCTTCAACAACTTACCGAACAGGTAGAGTATCTTACTGTCACACACCACCCATTCTGACTTCTGATACACGTCATAAAACTCCTTGTCCTTCTGAAGCTTAATCAGATGGTCAAGATTAGGAGTCACAAGAACACCCTCCTTCAGGTTCTCCAAGAGTTCCTGACGGGTAATGTTCTGAATATCTATATTTAATACCTTTACAGTATCCATATTTTCGATTTCATAAATATATAAAAAGGAGGGATTTGTGGTAGGCCCCCTCCATAGCCCAAAAGGAAGAATAGATTAAAACAACTTCTTTATATCGTCGTCTTGCTTCCTCATCGTTTCTAAATCAGCATAAACTTCATTTAAAAACTGTTCTGCCTAATAATGCAGCTGCCTATCAAGAGAACACACCAACCAAGAAGTCCAAGCTACAACAACTAATGTAAGCCCTAAGAGTAGATTTTTAAAGAAATTACCCAGCCTCTTCTTCCAATGTAAGAGGCTGCTCTAAAACATTTTAATATTCATGTTTTGATTTTTAAAATTTTGAATTTAATTTATCTATTACTCGGCAACTACCTACTCTCCCACAATATACTGTAGTACCATCGGCGCAAACAGTCTTCACTTCTCTGTTCGGAATGGGAAGAGGTGTATTCCCTGCCGCTTAGCCACCACCCAAATATCCATAATAACTTCACAGCATTATACTAGTGCAATCACTTTCTTCCAATTATATGCCCTTGCACAAAAACTCTGCAAACAACTCTTATAACACAACAAAAAAAATCATGACATCAATACAGACGTTTTGATTTTTCCAAAAAGGCAAAAAAATTATGATAAAGCCTTCTGAATATACTCAAAAGAGTGGAGACGTTCCTCCTTCAATTTTTCAGCAGGTATTGTATAATCAACATCACTAATCGTTGGAAGAGGACTACCTACAGGCAAGATTCTATTCTCTAAGTTCAATTTCTTCAAGATACTAGTCAAACGACTATTTGTTGAATGTTGACTTTTGATAACCGAATAAAAAGACTTGGAAAAATTAATAGAGAACACAGTTCCATGGAATGAATTGGTAACAACAAACTCTGCATTAGCAAACAAGCCTACAAAATCTGATGGACCCGCTGTCAAAATTTCCTGTACATCATTTCCAGAATGTTCTGGGTAAGCATCACGACAAATACGAACTATCTTAAGATTACGCTCCTTAGCTATATGTCTTGCAACCTCTAAGACATAATCACATGGCTTAATAGTTACAATATATACCAAAATATATTTTTCTTTTGGACACATATCAAACTTAGCCACTTCCTGCCATTCCTTATTATCCAAAATAAGAGTTGGATCTAGAACCACATCCACATCTCTATCCAGCAAATTCTCCAAAAATTCAGATGCTTGCTGTTCTCTTACTGACAAATGTGAAAAGCCTGATAATTCTTTCTTAAAAACACGTTCGGCTTCTTTTGAGAGAGAAGATAGTCCAATACTAGAAGCATACGAAATCTTCTTTATGCCATTTTTGTCAAAACAAGCAAAAAAAGGTTCCAAAGAATAGCCTTTTTCATAATTCCAGACCTGATCACTGCCTATACATAGCACATCATAATCAAATTTTGCATCATATAGAGATCTTACAGAAGGATAGACTGATGATGTCAGATGATTGTATTTCTCATGAAACTCTTCAAAACGTTTATTTCTCAGTTTTTTATTTTTCTGATGAAACATACAGAAGAGATTTTGAACTATAGGCAACAAACTCACCTTCACTTTTTGTTTAAGAGAAATCGGCACAGTCAATTTCTCTCCTCTGAAATCATGACCAGGATTGATGCCAAATAAATAATTGATAACTTCTGCATCATATCCCATTTTCGTCAATTTTCTATATAAGGCACAACATTGTAATTCTGCACCATAGTTATTGACATTTAATATAGTAAGAATTCCTATCTTCATCTCATTTAAATTTTCTTTAGTTCTTCATAAATACGTGTATTTACAACATCATAAGAGAAAGCAGTCTTTACTCGATCCCTCATCTCTATAGAGAGTTTCTTCAAGTCATAATTTTCTCGAATCTGTATAATCTTATCGGCATACGCTTGCGGATCATATCCATCAACTATCATTCTGTCATCACCAACTATGGCACGATTAAAATGATAATCACTAACAATCGGCACTAATCCTTGCGCCATGGCTTCGTTCAAAGAATTAGAATGACCCTCGCAACGCTCCTTGGAAGGGAATACAAAGAAATGCTGAGACTGCATGATTTCCTTGATTTCTGCAAAAGGAGTCAAACCTTTGCGCACGATGTGACTCTTATATGGAGAATTGTCTATCATCGCATCAATGTCTTTCACATATTCCTTACTGAATCCAGATCCTCCAATAATGGTAAGAAATACATCATCATATTTTTTACACAGCATGTCGAAAGCCTTGATAACCACATCTACGTTTTTTTCAGGTGTTACCCTGCCAAAATAACAAAGGTTTATCCAATCCTTTGGCCTTTCGGAAACGACATTAGCGATATTTTCTTCTACCACATAATTAGGGTAGTAAACAAGATGAGTATTACTGATACGCTTCACAATGTCCAAGGAAGGCATACCTTCAAACCACACCTGAGTTTGCATATCCATGTTTTTCTTGACAATCCAACGATAAAACTTAGAACCTCGGTTATAAAAGTCCATAAACTGCCCTCCTTTCATATAAGTTATAGACTTGTATCCCAACATTCGAACGACCAAAGTAATGATTAGTTCATAAGGAGCCAATTTTCCACCATAGGTAAGCATCAAAAAGGCACTACGCTTGCGGTTTCCAAACAAAATATGCTTAATGATTTTAACCAAGTCAATGATAGCAAACGATTGTGTTTCGAGAAAATGAATTAGTTTTCCCTCCATTACACAACGCCGTCTAACTATAGGTTCCATCTCATAGCCCATGTTCTCCAATCCTTTTATCACCCTTCGGGCAGAGGACTGTCCACCGCTCTTCGGAACTTCCGACATCTTACCTATGTTTCCAAATACAAAAAATTTCTTCATCATGTGTCTAACTTATTTTTTAAAACCTTTTAAAAAACATACTCTAAACAAGTCGTTTTAGCAATCGTGTAAGATCAAACGGCAAATACCAATTGATGGTCTTCAATAATTTCTTTGCCTTTAAGGTAAGTCCTTGCTTACTGTAATACAAATCAACGACATCTTTCAAGTTTTTGTTGTCATCACGCAAGGCATCAAGCATCTTATTGCGTAAATCAAGATTAGGTTGATATATCTTACCATAGCTCTGCTTTACAAGGACTTCCCTCATATCACTATCTTCTGTTTTAAATTCACCTTTTATCGCATCAAACAGTTTTTTCCCTCTTTCAGAGGTAATTGCAACAGCAGATACACCCTTTCTATCATTCAAGAAACGCTTTCCCCAGAAATCACCCAACCTTATGTCTGTATATTCCATCGTACTACGAAGTTTACAATCAGAACAAGCATCATTGAGAACATGATCGGAAAAGAATAGTGAATAAAACTCATCTTGCTTAGGGCTACTAATAAAAGCTTTAACACCATCTACTACTACTACTACATAGAATGTACCCCATCCACGAACCTTACTACGAAACTGTACGTCATCAAATTTCTTGTAATTTACTTGTTTTTTTATATTCTGTTCGTACTTATTCCAAACAAGCATAGAAGGACAACCATGACAGAACAAATCTATAAAGATACAGTTTTCACGTTGTTTACGCAAAGACAGGAACTTATGTGCTGCATAAATATGGCAAGGAAGACCAAAGATTGCAAACTTAGTTGTTCTTGCGTTTTTTACAAGTGTCTTAAACGCATCAAAGCTATATGATTGAATGTATTTAGAGCCTCGAAAAGCATCACTCTCTGAGACAGTATAAGCAACTTTATGTTCAGCTCGATGAAGTTCATCATTATAAGTAACACCAATACAAACGTATCCGCGGCTTATCAGTTCTTTTGCCAAAGCATCTGCTACACCTCCAGATGTAACCTTTTCTAATATGGCATCAGATTTATATTGCGCAGAATGAACATCTATTTTATTGATATCTTCAACACTTGTTACTTTTACATCATTATCAAACTTGTAGCATACTTTCGTACACAATCCACAATCAACACATTTATCTTCATCCAAATAAGGACGATAAAAACCATCCTCATTCAGACGAATTTCAATTGCATTCTTCGAACATACCGCAGCACACATCTGGCAACTAGTACATTCACGAAGAGCTGATTTATCATTAATATTCATGTCTTCTATTTTTCAAAAAGAATATCATGCAGTGCATCCAAATAAGCATGGCCCCAACGAGTATCAGGTTCAACATAATTACCTTCTCCCCACTCATTCCAAGAACGCAATATAATAATACGATGTTCAGGCTCCTTATTTTTTACCAATTCAAGAGCTTCTTTACAATGCTTTTTCCATAATTCCGGAGTACTACCATAAACAATCTGTGCTTTCTTACCAGAACGAGGGCTGCGATCCCATCCTGGGATGATATTTGGATAAACATTTTCCCATTTATCAGTATCATTAAAAGTATACTTAATAAAATCCTTATATTTATACTTATCTACAGGAGCAAGCCAATCTATCTTATCTCGAATTTTTTTCTCGATGACCATTCGATAATAGCCTTTAATTTTCTGCATAGGATCCCATACACCACCATGGCTTACGGCATCATATCCTTGCCCAAACACCTTTTTATACTCTGGATCATTTGCTTGATTCATTCCAACAAAGTGAATTCCAGGAAAACCGTTTTCCTGAGCCAATTTATTCCACAAATTAAAAAAATGATGTGAATCAGGAAGAGCATCTGCATTATAAACCAAAAAGAAAGGTTTACCATCTACCTTGATATAACGATGGTCTTTAAAAGCTTTTAGGCAATAATTGAAATGAGCTATATAATCTTCATCTCCTGGATAGGTCTGCTCACATATCATGTGATTCTTCTGAAGATTACCCATCGTTGTCCATGTACTCGTTTTCCAATCATGATTTGCCCAACCTAGACAAAAAGGAAAATCTGGTTTACCACTCTCAAGAACCTCATCAAAAGGACGTTCTAAAAGTCGCTTACCGTTACCAAACCAATAATGCCAATACATGAATCCTTCAACACCAGCCTCGCGAGCTAATTGCGCCTGCAATTCACGAGTTTCAGGCAAACGAAGATCGTAAAAGCCTAAATCTGCAGGTATATTAGGTTGATGGTGTCCACGAAAAAGTGGACGTGCCTTTGCTACATTATTCCATTCTGTAAATCCCTTACCCCAAACATCATCATTCTCTGGAATTGGATGATATTGTGGAAGATACATTGCTATAACTCTTGCTTTTGGTTTCATTTTTTTATCCATTTAAATCTTTATAAAATATATCTATATATTGTTGTGCGATTTGTTTGTAGTCGTGATACTTCTCTACAAACATGCGTCCTTGCTTACCAATCATTTCTATTTCATCCTTTCTATTAAGAATATCTATCATTGTATCACAAATTTGATCTACATCAGGACAAATATTGAATATAGGATTGTTCTCATACCCATACATTTTATTGGCAACAGGTTCTGCACCACCCATAATCAACTTACCTTTAAGCATCGAGAAAAATCCATTCATAGCCACCGAATAGCTATTGGCATCGTCAACGATAACGTTAGTGCGCTCTACAAGTTTCATATATTCATCAAACGGCAACATTCCCGCACAAACAAATTCCCCTTTGTCTCCAAAATGTTTTTGCATTTTTTCAAATGCAGCTTTTATAAAGCGTGTTCCCTTACACTCGCTACGAGAGCCATGATAAAAAACAACTTTATCTTTAACTATATTAGGCTTATACTCAAACTGATTTGGATTAATAGGAATACGAACAATATTGCGACAGGAAGCATAATCCTTAAATGGCTCATAATACTCATACCAAATAGGAATATATCCGTCTATATGGTTCATTAATTCATCTTCCCATTCTAAAAGACGCTTGTTACTTTTGAAACGGCAATTTGGATTTTGCACCAAATAACCTTCCATATAACTCTTATACTTTTCATGAGAATTATACCAATAATCAAATAGATGAGCACTGATGCCAGCTCCACTTAAGTAAACCTTTTTATTATGTTTCCTGAGAAAATCATAAGGAATACGGTTCAACCATGTATATTGGCTAATATTATTGGGACCTATCAAGAGAACCACATCATACCCCATAAACAACTTTTTATGCAGCATGATGTTAGCAACATTGTAGAAAGGTGCAAACTTTCCCCAATTATTAGAGCGATGGCTATCCCATCTGAAATCAGAAGGATAATTTTTAGTATAGTCTCCATTAGAAGCCAAAAAAACATCATGTCCCAATGCAACCAATCCATCTTTCAGGCAATTAAAGAATCCACTATATTCTCCAAACAATAATATTTTCATACTTATCGTTCTATTATATCTTCATTACTCAGAGGAGCGTAAGGTCCCTCTTTTACCTCAAACATGACTGTTCCACTCTCTAATACTTCAACAGAATGCCACTGTCCTTTAGGAATATGAACGCCATATACACCATCTTTCGGAGACAAGACAAAGGTTTCTGTAATGTCGCCTACTTGATTATGAAAATAAACATTCATTTTTCCTCTTACCAACAACATGGTTTCAGCCGTATTTTGGTGTCTCTGGATAGGAACAATAGTTCCTGGCTCCATCGCATTGAACAGTCGCTGAACCTTGGAATCCAAGGATTCATGCAAATTGAAGTTCATGCGAAGGCGAGGTGATTCCTTTGCCTCCGCAGAAACTTTATCTAATAATGCTTGATCTAGTAACATTACTTAAAACTATTAATGGCATCAACTACAATCTTTGCATCTTCCATCGAAATCACCTGATTCATAGGAATGGACAACTCCTGATTGTGAATTTTCTCAGAAATTGGCAACGAGAGCTGAGGAACATTCCATGACTCCTTTTCATAACACTCCTGATGATGTGGTGGTATTGGATAATGAATCAAAGTCTGAACACCCTGTTCCTTCAAGTACTCCTGCAATTCATCACGGCGCTCGCAGAAGATAGGGAACTGGTGATATACATTATTCTCATCATCAATCTTTGCTGGCAACGCTATCAGTGGATTATTGATATGCTCATAATAATAAGCTGCCAACTTCTGGCGCTGAGCATTATCCTCATCCAAATACTTCAACTTGACATCAAGCACAGCAGCATCCAACTCACTCATACGGCTATTAATACCTGTATATTTGAACACATACTTCTTCTGACTACCATAATTAGCCAAAGCACGAATCACTGAAGCAAGTTCCTTGTCACTAGTAGTTACCGCACCAGCATCACCAAAGGCACCAAGATTCTTGCCAGGATAGAAACTATGTGCACCAGCATCACCCAAGGCACCTGTCTTTACACCCTTCCAAGCACAACCTTGACTCTGAGCACAATCTTCCATCAACTTCAAATTATGCTTCTTGCAAATCTCACCCAACTTGTCATTATAAGCAACACGACCATAAAGATGTACTATCATCACACCTTTTGTCTTAGGAGTGATTGCAGCCTCAATCTTGTCAATATCAATTTCAAGATGCTCAAATGTTGGCTCAACCAAGATTGGAGTCAAATTATTCTCTGTAATAGCAAGAATGGTTGCAATATAAGTATTAGCAGGAACAATAATTTCATCACCTTCCTGGAAAATACCCAACTCCTTATATCCACGGATAATCAAACGCAGAGCATCCAAACCATTAGCAACTGCTACACACTCATCAGTACCAATATATTGAGCATAGTCTTTCTCAAACTGCTTGTTTTCATTACCCTGCAAGAACCAGCCACTTTCAATAACACGATTGGCTGCAGCCTTATACTCATCACCATGCTGCATGGTAATAGCCTGTAAATCTAAAAGTTTTACCATATTTATTTTATTTAAATCTATTATTCTTTATATAATTATTAATAGCTAGTAGCGAATCAAAGGAATTTGTATCAAACCACTTAAAATCACTACCTAAAACCTGAACTTGCAACTTATTCTTTTCAAAATAAGCCTTATTCAATGACGTTACCTCTAAACGTCCACGTTCAGATTTCCCGACATGCTTTGCATAATCAGCAACACCTTTAGGGAACACATAGAGTCCAGTGATGGAATAATACAAGGGATTAGTTGTCTTACCTTCAATAGTTATACATTTTCCATCTGAGTCTAATGTAACTACTCCATATTGATTAGGATCCCAATCGCGACAAACAAAGATAGATGCCTGTCCACTATTCAGAGCTGCCCTCATAGCCTTTTGTAATTTGACATTCCTATCCTTGCCCAAAAGGATACAATCACCAGTAATCAAACAAACAGGCTCGTCCCCAACAAACTCTTCTCCTATAGTAAAAGCTTGTGCAGCACCTTCCGGCCTAGGTTGTATTGCATACTCAAACCTTGCTCCAAAAGCAGAACCATCTCCTAAAGCCTTATTAAAAGTAGAAGCATGTTCTTGGCTTGTAATTATGAGAATATCCTTAACACCTACACCAACTAATAATTCTATCGGATAATAAATCATCGGTTTATCGTAGAGAGGCAGTAATTGCTTAGGAATTCCCAGAGTTAGAGGCTCTAACTTGTTACCGGAATCTCCTGCCAAGATAATTCCTCTAGAAAAAACATTCATTATTTGCTTTTCTTTTCGTTTACATATTTCAAGAAATCATCATAGTTCCTAATATAGTCATCCTCGGAATATCCATGTGATGCCAAAACCAAACAGATGCTACCAGACGAGAAACCTTGCTCAGAAGCCCAGATTCCTGGCGGTACATGAAGTCCCCAGAAAGGTCTGTTCAATTGGACTGTACGCTTATTGATACCATCATCCAAAACCACCTCGAAAGCACCAGAAGCTGCTATGATAAACTGATGACATTCCTTATGTGCATGAGCACCACGGTCTTCACCACCAGGAATATCATAGCTATAGAATACACGATTTATTGGGAATGGTACGTGTACATTCTCATACATATATGTAAGATTACCCTCAGGGTCGTGCATTTTATTCAATTCACAAAGAGAGCAATCAAACACACTTTTACCTTCCTTGAGCATTCCCTGACTATCAACCTCATTAACCTTAACAGATGTTCTGGCATCAGATGATACCGTCTGGATTGTATTATCTTTGGTCCATCGCTTAAACTCCTCATAGTCCATGATGTAGTCATTCTCATCATATTCTGTAGAAGATAAAACCAATGCCAAGGAATTAGTAGAGAAGTTGGTCATTGTTCTCCACATGCCTTTTGGGACATAGAGACCATGATAGGAACGATTCAAGGAAAACTTCTGCTTATTCTTTCCATCATCGAGTTCCACATCAAAACTACCAGACAGAGCCACAATAAACTCTTCATTCTCCTTATAGGCATGCCCGCCACGATCCTTTCCTCCCGGCACGTCATATATCCAATAAGTTCGCTTTATCTCAAATGGTATCTGTTTCATCTGCTCGATGATAGACAGATTACCTCTTGGGTCTTCTATCTTTGGAAGTCCAAGTATTTTTGCGTCATAAACTGTTTTCATATCAAACTAATCATTTACAGTTTTTATAAAAAATGACTTTATCGGTTAGAATACATGTTATCGTAGTATTTCTGGTAATCACCAGAGGTTACATTGTCCATCCATTCCTGGTTCTCGAGATACCACTTCACGGTCTCCTCGATTCCCTCCTCAAACTGGAGAGATGGCTCCCAACCCAATTCCTTCTGCAACTTTCTAGAGTCGATGGCATAACGCATATCGTGACCCTTGCGGTCGGTTACATAAGTGATGAGATCCATATCCTCGCCTTCCTTTCTGCCGAGCAATCTATCAACAGTCTTGATAACCACCTTGATGATATCAATGTTCTTCCACTCGTTGAAACCGCCGATGTTGTAAGTCTCGGCAATCTTACCCTTGTGGAAAATCATATCGATGGCACGGGCATGGTCTACTACATACAACCAGTCGCGCACATTCTCACCCTTACCATATACTGGCAATGGCTTGCGATGACGGATATTGTTGATGAATAATGGAATCAACTTCTCTGGGAACTGGTATGGACCGTAGTTGTTTGAGCAGTTGGTCACGATGGTTGGCATACCGTATGTATCGTGGAAAGCACGAACGAAGTGGTCTGAGCTTGCCTTAGATGCTGAGTATGGAGAGTGAGGATTATACTTGGTAGTCTCTACGAAGAACTCCTCGCCGTAAGCCTCGTGGTTCTTACCGCTGGATGCCTTGGTGGTGAAAGGAGCAGGAA
>OGOQ01001143.1_pt1 | contig 21792 bp, 18 predicted proteins | sample 1552691 | NCBI WGS metagenome assembly OGOQ01 (sample SAMEA2580209, study PRJEB22360) | human gut metagenome | biome: human gut; feature: human-associated habitat; material: faeces | place: Denmark | collected 2008/2010
ATCCATCCATCATTGCTATTGCTCCTTGGTCCAGTGAGAGGGGTGCACTACATTGTTGGAAGGAGGCTTTTATTATGTGCGTATCTAAATCAAGCAACTTATATTCATAATAGCAAAAGTGTTTACTAGCTGATAAACCTTATCTATATAATCAAATCATTTCCATCTATATAATCAAATCATTTCCTTAAATGATTCATTTGATGAATACATCTCTATATGGATTATTATACAAAAAATTAAAATTTATTTAGTTTTCTCTTCTCTTAACGAATTTGACAAAGACTAAATACAAGGCTATGAACAAAACGATGAATGACAATAAGATCAAATACATCTGCCAAACTTCCACACTATTATCGAAGAAATATAAATTGACATCAACGCTATCTTTCATGGCTTTGATAGCCTCTGATGGTAATTGCTCTGACAAAGAATCAAGTGCACCATTCATCATATGTTTTCTAATCAAACTAGTCCCATAAGTTCCAGGTAAGAAAGCCATAAAATTTTGAAGACCTTTTCCATAACTGGATATAGGCATATATGCTCCGCAAACAAATCCATAGCAGGAACTAACTATTGTTCCTACTGCACCAGCCTGACCTTGAGTATTTAAGAAATAGTTGATACACGATGCTAGGGATACACCAAATAATGTAAGTAAAATCACATCCAATATAGCCAATAATGCTTCTCCAGCGTTCAAGAACCAACCCATACATCCAATATAGATAAAGCAAATCATAGTAGCAGCAAGGTTGACAATCAATGTAGATAATATAGAAGATAAGAAATACGATAATCCTAAAGTTGTTTTCTTTATGGGGGATACAATCAAATCCCTCCTAGTTCCGTTAGCTCTATCTTGTACCATCAACAAATTAGAACAAAATGCTACTGTAACACATGATGTTGCTAGCATAGCCGAACTCAATTGGCCAGCAACCAATCCACTTATTAATTTATCAGACACTTCTAATCCTTTTGGAATAGCACTGACGAATGAATCCTTATAAATAGATCCTAAAAAAGTCATAAACAAAATAAGTAGAATTGCTGGAGTGATAAGAGAAGTTAAAAACATTCCCATATCCTTGAAATACATCTTAGTATTTCTGAGCACTAATTCACACATCCTTCTCATTTTTCATCCCCTCCAATCAATTTCTTTCCCGTCACAGACAAGAAGACATCATCCATCTTTCCTTTTTGAATTTCATAATCCTTGAATAAAGATGGATTATTCAAAATTAGTTCTGTAGCCTTTGATGTATCCTCAACTTCAATCCTATAAGAATTTTGAATTTTCTCATATGGTAGATTCAATTTCTTTACTTCTTCTTCATCAACTCCATATAAAGTTATAAAGTCACCTGTATATTCATTCTTTAATTCAACTGGTGTTCCTCTAGCTACTATTTGACCTCTATCCAATATGACTACATAATCAGCATCGCTAGCTTCTTCCATATAATGAGTAGTCAAAAAGATCGTCATGTTCTCTTTCTCTCTCAAGTCATCCAAAACATTCCAAATGATTTTTCTAGTTTGAGGATCTAATCCAGTAGTAGGTTCATCTAATATTAAAATCTTAGGCTTATGGATCAAAGCCCTAGCTATATCTATCTTTCTTCTTTGACCACCAGATAATTTCCCAACCTTTCTATTCAACAGTTTTTTGAAATCGAGCATTGTCGCCAATTCATCCAATCTATTTTTGAATTCTTTCCCATAGATTCCATATAACGCTGCTCTACTTCTCAAATTGTCTTTTACCGACATCGGCTTATCCAACGCACTGTTTTGAAAAACAACACCTAAAGTTTTTGAGACTTTATCTAAACCGTGATCTATATCCGATCCATCGACCAAAACTGTTCCTTTATCCTTCTTTAAAAGACCACAAATAATAGAAATGGTAGTGGACTTACCAGCACCATTAACACCTAAAAAGGCAAACAACTCTCCTTTTTTCACTTTAAAAGAAATACTATTCACAGCATGAACATCACCGAATGATTTATCTAAATCCTTGACATCGAGAATAGTATTTGTATCAAAAGAATCTATTTGATTCATATTTTCATCAGCCATAACCTTTTCTCCTTAAAGAAAGTATAAAAGATTGATATATGACTAATCAACCAATTTAATATAACCAATTTGTAAAATTAATTTTACATATTAAAAAATCCTCAGCTTTGCTGAGGATTTACAATTAGAACTATTTTTACTTCTTGTAACGAATGAACTCAGAAGTTCCTTCTCCATCAGGGTTGTTGATATCGTAATTCAAGTAAGTTACAACAGGTGAAACGTTACCGTTAGTGGTGGTGAAGTTAGCAGAGATTGTTGCAAAGAATTCCTTACGAACAGTAGAAGCATCAGTAGCAGAGAATCCATAACGTACAGAGACAGGATAATCCTTGGTGATGTCGAAGTTATCGGAATTCTTGTAGACAGCGATGACAGCAGCATCGGTAGGCATGCTGGTCTTTCCTTCAAAACTCTTTCCAGAAGTACGAGATACATTCTTGCTTCCAGTTTCGATATTCAATAAATCTTCCTTTTGATCCTTCAAAGCTTGGCTATAGAACTTAGCTAAAATCAAAGCAATAGCTTGATCTTGGTCCTTGGTGATATCAGGATTCTTTGCGATATCATTATCAGAATTCTCATCGTTACGGGTCAAATCGATTGCATAGAAGCTCTTTTCTACATTGAGGAATTTGTTTTCTCCAGAGAAGATATAGTCAGAGAAAGCTTTATTCACAGACAAAGCCTGGTTTCCAGAATCTTCAGAATAATAGAAGACTGTGGTGTATTCATTATCCTTGTTCTTTCCATAAGAATTGACTTCATTCACATTCTTACGTTTGCCTTTCCAATAAGATAAAGCGACATCCTCATCAGGTTTAACGGCTGTAGCAGCACGAACAATCAAAGGAATAGATATGACGATAGCAAAAACCAATACGACTACCAAGACAACTTGAACCCATGCAGTTTCCTTGAACCAAATCCAAATATTCAAGAAGAAATCCTTCACTGGATTGTCTTTGTTGGAGTGTTTTCTTTGTTTCTTGTTTCCTCCATTGCTTCCAGGTGTTTGATCAACACCATTGAACTTCATGTTGTCGTTATCCATGTTTACTAAGCCTCCATAATTCCATGCAAAATAAAAAGATTATAAAAAGAGCATGGGTAAAATCGGCATTTAGTATATATATGAGCGGTTTTTCTTTCAAGAAAAAGGAATAACTACCGAAAAATACCACTAATCTACCTAAAGTTAATCCTAAGAGAAAAACTGTATTCAGTCCATTTATTTCATAAAAAGTCTAAAAACCAATATTTTTTTGAATTTAAAAAAGAAATACTCTTAACTCTTTTTTTTAGTTGATTATAATAAGCTCGGTTTAAAAGGAGCCGAAAAAATGGCAAAAGTTTTTGGAAAGAAAAAGGTTGTAGTTGTCGGTGACGGACGTGTTGGATCTTCAGCAGTATTTGCTCTCTTCCAACAATCTTGGATCAACGAAGTCGGTGTAATCGATGTCGTTCTTCCTGGACACAAGGATGAGAATGGCGAGTGGGTCAAAGGATTCAACGCCATGCACAACGTCGAAGGTGATGCCCTCGATATGAACGATGGTGCTTCATTCCTTGATGGAAATGGACGTGTCGTCGCTGCTAACTGGTCTGATGAGCCTGGTAAGGAAGGATGTGATTACTCCATTTGTGATGATGCTGATGCAGTCGTCATCACTTCTGGAGCTCCTCAAAAGCCTGGACAAACTCGTCTTGAGCTTCTCGGAGCTAATGCTTCCATCGTCGCTGGAGTTTGCAAGCAATTGAAATCCCACCTCAACGATCACTGTGTCGTTATCGTTGTTTCCAATCCTTGCGATGTCCTCGCTTGGGTTGCTTACAAGACATTGGGAATCGACTCCAAGAGAGTCATCGGTTCTGGATGCGTCCTCGATTCTTCTCGTTTGAAGCAAGAAATCGGAGATGATCTTGGAATCGACTATCGTTCAGTCAATGCCACCATCATCGGTGAGCACGGAGACTCCGAAGTTGCTGCTTACTCTGCAGCTTCCATCGGAACCACTCCTATCCGTCAATACTATGAAGAGTACAAAGGAATCAGCGGTGCTGAGTTGGATGCTCACCTCGAGAAGATTCACTACAACGTCTGGCACTCTGCTTACGATGTCATCAACCTCAAGAGAGCTACCAACTATGCTATTGCACTTTCTATCACCAGAATCTGCAAGGCTATCTTGACTGATGAGAAGGTCATCCTTCCTGTCTCCGTACTTTGCGACAAGCACGTACTCGGCGGAAAGGCTGAAGGAGTCTACCTCTCCGTACCTTCAATCTTAGGTGCTAACGGAGTCGAAGCTATCGTCGCTCCTGAGTATTCCAAGGAAGACACCGAAGCTGTCCTCAAGTCAGCTGAGACTTTGAGAGAGAACTGCGCTAAGGTTCAATTCTAATAGTCGCTTTCTTAGACTACAAATAGAAATCTAAAATTTAAGTTTAAAAGTCAGACTGAAAGGTCTGGCTTTTTTTCTTTTCTATTTTAAGAAATTACTAAGTAATTCTAATAAATCTCATTTATGCTCAAATTGAATTCCCAATAAAAAAAGAGCGCATATTGCATTTTTTAGTTAAAAGGTTTAACTATTTGAATTATTCATTATGTATTAACATTGATTTCCATATATATTATTACTGCATTTAATGCGCTATTGTTATATTAAGAGAGATTTTATATATACATGAATATAAATAAAGATGAGAAATTTTTAGATGAAGAAAAAGATGAAAATAGCCAAGGAGCCAAGGCTGAGTCTAATGAAATAAAAACTTCTTCTAATGATGTCCCTAATGAAGAAGCTGATTCAGCAAAAGAAGCTTCTACCATAGAAAAAGCAGGGGCTGAAGAAACTAATCCTTCAATTGATGGAAACACAAACAAACCTGAAGATAAAAAAGATGAGAATAAGAAAAAAGCAAAGAAAAAAACAAAGAAAAAGAAATGGATATTTCCTACAGTAATTTGCTCCATCTCATTGATTGTCGGTATTGGAATGGGATATCTAGGATATGCAATGTTTGGGAAAAAAGGACCTTCAATTGATTATGGTGATTTGTTTGAAGGATACAATTATTTAGAATGCGCTAAGTATTCCAATTTGAATAGTATCTTATCCGACAAAGAATTAGCAGATGATCCTACTAGTCAAGCTATAGCTGCTGCTAATACGTCCTTATACAAGTTAGCTAAGGCTAAGTACTTCTTGACTTATGAAAAGCAAGCTGTCATAGCTACAGTTGGAATAAAGACAACCCAAGATATTGAAGCTGTAACTTATGCTTCACCAGAAGTCACATTCAACCAAAACATATCTTCTTCTTCATTTGTTCACACAGCTGATAGATTCTACGATTATGGAAACTCAATAGATTCTTATAGAGAAAGTACCCCTGATAAATGGAAGAACTCTGAAAGTAAGAGCTATACCTATGATCAATTCATTCAATCCAGAGGAAAACTATTGAAGAGATTATATTTCTTAAATGTAGATTCATCATCCGAACATAGAGAGTATTTAACAGATGATGAAAGCCAAGTTACTAGCACCACTTACCAAGAACAGGCAGTGATCGGATACGATATCGGTCCTAAATCAATAACTAGTGCAACAATTCAAAACAGTGGAAGTAATTATCTAATAACAATCGAAATGGATTACACTACACCGACTGGATTTAGAGAGATGGGCCTTCAAATGCAAATGACTGGTGGATTATCAGGACTTCCAAACTTTTCTTCGGTAGAAATTCAAATGACTATCGACAAAAACTTGAACATGATAAAGAACTTCTCCACAGCTTCTTACAATGCATTGATCGGTGGAATCAATGCTCAATGTTCATCTGAGAGTACAGTTTACTATTTCACTCAAGATGAGCCTTTCAAAGATAGTAGTGGAGCAGAGCTCAAAGAGCCAGCCCCGCATGAGCAGACAGGTGAGCCTAAATCCGATGACGAAACAAAGTTGATCAAATATTCAAGAGAAAAATCCAAGGAGGTTAAGTGATATGACAAAATTATGGAGCACATTCATTCTTTGCACTGCTAGTGTATCTTTCGTAGCAGCTGGTTCAGGAATAGGTTATTTCGCTACTGCCGCATTTCAAGGAAACAATAAAACATCAAGTAGCAGTCATGAGCCCCCAAAACCTGTCGAATTAACATCCAAGGACAAGTTCGTAAACAACTTATTAGGGTCTTCTTCTATCAAATTAAAGAAAGCTAATGTCAACATCTCCGGATTGGATGATGGAACTCTAACTATCAAATCCGATGATTTAGCTTTGAACTTGTTGGAATCTGACTCTGAGTATGCAGGATCCAAGAACATGATGTCTGGAAACTTCGATGTTTCCTACAAAGGAATCGATGAATCTTTTGGATTATATGTTTCTGGTGATAAAGCTACTGTCAATTACGCAAATAATCTCTATTCTATCGATTACAAAACATTGACCGATGCTATATCTATATTGAAAGAATTTCCTATCCCTACAGTCGATGGATCCTCTTTAAATCTTCCTTCTATGGATGAAATATCTGAGTGGGGTCAAAATGCCTTAGGTGGAATCACTGAAGAAGAAGGTTCAAACAACACCTACGTCTACACCATGGATTTAGATCCTTTCGGACAGATTCAGTTTATTGCCGACAAGGACACTCTAACTTTAAAAGGAATCAATACACCTTCCACTTTAAATCTTCCAATCAATGATAAGATCATTCATATCGGTGTATCAGCTGATGCTGAACAAGATTTGAAGAATTCACAAACTGAGAATGTTCCAAACAAGGATATAAACGATTTAAATGGATTGACAGGAATTCTTAAAACTGTCAAAGATATATACAATTCAAAGAGTTTCGATTCTACGATAACGGCTAAGCTTAGCGGTGGAGATTTATCCAAAGATATCGATGCTTCCATCAGACTATCCGGTAATTTCAACACTGATCCTTACATCGCACAAGTCGAGACAATTTCCTCAAATATGCTCAAAGGAAAGGCTTTGGTCACTTATTCAAACGGTAGAACTTATGTTTCTGTCAACGATAAAATCAAAGGATACATCGACAACACTACAATCGATGGTTTGATGAATGTTTTCAAGAAGGAAACTGATACTCAACAATTGGTCGATGGATTAGATAGTTTGGGTGGATTCATTCAAGGAACTGATTTGGAAAAAATCATCAACGGAGATTACTCCGTATATAAGAACTTCCTCAAATCATTCAATGTCTTGAATAATGGGAGACAGTATGTCTTAAAGATTTCAAACAAAGCTTTAGGATTAGATTCTAATGACTCATCTTTTACCTTAATTCTTAATCTCAGTGAAGATAAGACTGGAATCGAGTCTTTGTCAGTCAAAGAATTCCCTGTAATGGGTTATATATTGGATGCCGATATCACTTTAGACACAACCACTGCTGAGAATATGATTCCTGTAGAAGAGTCTAAGTATGGAAATTACAATGGTGTACTTCCTATCGTCAACCAAATGTATTCTTTGATCGGTAATAAGAAGGCTACATTCGAATATAACTTATCAGTCTCTGACAAATCTTTGAACAATCCTCTTAATCTCTTTGGAAAATTGAGTGGAGATTTGACTAACTTCAATTCTACTGATGACTTAGTCAACACTCCTATAGCTTTAACTGCCAATGCTTCTATAGACGGAAAGAACCATTCTATCGAAGCAAGAAGACTCGATAATGTATCATATGTAAGCTTCGACAACATTTTTCAAGAAAAAGCCACAGATGAATCTGCAGTAAACATCTACAAAGCTGTAATGGATAACATGAACAAGATACAGCCCAATAAGAATGTCACTGACGGATTGAATGAAAAAGTCGAAAAAGTAATGGATACTGTATCCAATACAATCAAAGGAATATTCTCCTTCGATAATGGATTAGACTTAGACAAAATCACAGAAATCTTTGCTATCGATAGTATCGATACATCAGATACAAAGATAAATATTTCTTTCAATACATCTAAGCTAGGTTACGATATCGGAAATATCAAAGTCACAGTAGATGTAGCAAACGATGCTATCGATGTAGCTGTTACTGGTCTCACGTTCAACGATACAACTATCAGTTTGAACCTCAAGACTATCGATTATGTCGATCCATCAGAATCGTTAGATTCAGAATTTAATCCCGAATCCTATACTCAAGTAAATGAATTCCATAACTTCATCAACGGATTATTCGATATGGTTACATCCAAGGAACAAAAGTATGGTGTTTCTTTGAATGCCACCTTGGCTTCAACTGCTGAAGACGGATACACATCACACCTCATCGGAAAAGAGTATCTCAACTTCACCAATGGTTCATATAAGGGAAATCTTATCTATGATATGGATGATTCAACTTATGATCCTTATATTGAATTCTCATATAACGATGAAGCTTTGAAAGGAACTGACAACGAAGGTAAGTTGTTCGCTTCCTACGGACATAAATTAACATCATTCGACGATAACGGAGCTTATACTCCTATCAAAGACGAGAAAAATCCAGAGACTTTATACATCGGAATGGATAATTCCAAGTTAGATGATGTAATCAGTACAATAACTGGAATGGATGAAAACAACTTGTTATATGAGTACTTCCAAAAGATAAGTACCGGCATATCTTCCATTCCTTTACAAGATATCATCAAGAATAAAAACTATACTGAATTGTTGAATGACTTCATTAGAAAGATTGTCTTGACTGATACTGAAGTATCAGTTCAAATCAATCCTTACTACATTGGATTAAGCGATGATATAAATGCTAAATCTATGACTGTTAAAGCCTACTACAGCGGAACTAAGATCACTGGATTAAAGATTGAAAATGCTGAATTAGGTAATAATATCTTAAATATGGATATAGATTTGATTGATTATGATCCAGCTTCTGCCAATCTCATCGATTTCACTTCTCATCTCAATGAATCATCATATATCGATTTCAATAATCTTCCTTTGATGCTAGAGTTGGGCCTCAACACCACTGAAGGCGATAAAGATATCAACGGAAAATTATCTAAAACTTATACGTTGAGTGGATCATTGGTTTTAGATGCTGCAATTACAAAAGTTAAGGATGATGTATTAGTATCAGTCCATATCGGAGCTTACAACGAAGGTGACCCAGTATCTGTATCTGCTTATATTAGAATTGATCCAGATTATAATGCAGGTGAATACACTGAGTATTATGTTAGACCTATAACTGAAGATTGCTTGATAGTAAAACATGAGTCTAATCAACAAAGAATGTTATTAGTAACTGCAAAAGAACTCACTGCTCATATCGGATACTATTTAATAGGACTCGGAATGAACTTTGAAGATGAAGAATCTAATGGTGGAGAACTTGCATTGCACACATACGTTGTCGATCAAATTGAGAGAGCGATGTCTTCATCATCTTCAAGCGATTCTTCCACTGATGCTGAAGAAAAAGAAAAGACTGGATTTATGGGAACTGGTCTCTACTTAGAGAAACTAATCAAAGGCATGACATATGCACCTTCGAATGATGCTGGAGATTCAAGCGGAACATTTAACTTAAATCTAGATTTATCTTCTATAGATTTAGGAACAACACTTGTCAAATTAGGAAGTGACATAAACATTAGCGTATCTCATGGAATTAATGAAAAGACTGGTAAAAATGAATTAAAGCATGCAAGTATAAAAGGCAAAGTTGCTAAGTTGGCAGGAATTATTTCAATCAATATTGATTTTAAAGTAGACCAAGTAGCAGCAACAGACTACTATTGGGCAAACTATTCAAATGCTTGGAATCAATATGTTTCTAATGGTGGTAAAGACAACGATTACTATGAATTAGAAACATGCATACAAAAAAGAACTAAAAAAGGCTTGGGGAATTTAGGTGGAAAATCTAAAATTGAAGTTACCTACAAAGATTCCAAGACTCCTATCATAGTTAAATAAGCAATTATTCATACCTAATAAAAGAACAGGATTCAATTCCTGTTCTTTTATTTTCTTATATTCTTTATTAGTTAATTGAATATTTAATATGAGCCGATTTATATAATTGTATATATGTTGTTTTATAAAAATAAAATGAAAAGTTTTCATTCAGATAAATACTTTATAATTAAAATCTAAACTATTAAGGGAGATTCAATATGATTCATTACGATTATGAAGAGCCTAAGGCTATAGAATTAACTATTTCTAATCCAATAGATAGAATTGCAAATATTGCACATTCTTGCTATCAGGTAGCACCAAAAGAACATGAAGCTAACGTCAACTTTGTAAAGACACTTTGCTCAGTGTATCACATGGCAATGCTAGATCATGGATTCATGCACTTTAAGTTTAAGAAAGAAGAATTCATAAATAACCTAGATGATCATCAAAAGCTAGAGATGATTCCATGGGACTATGCTAAATTCTTCAACTTTGCTACAGACGATAATTTTGTATACTTAACACTATCCTTACGCTCTATCACAAATGCTATCGATGGAATTTATAAAGGAAACAAATCCGATTCTATTAATCACATAAACAAGGATGAAGGAAGCTCATTTAAGAAATTGGTTTGCACCATCATCTCAAATTTAGATGGTGAGTCTAAATCTATTGTCTTAACTCATTTCAAACCTGAAGATAATATTGATGAATTCATCGATAATAACAAAACTGATGTATCTGTAATAACTGTCGAAGAAAATGAAATAGATTCATTGGATGAATCTATAAAAGATTCACAGAAAATCTTGGTCTATAGATTGACTACTGATAGAGGCGTCACTCATGAATTAGTAAGACATAGATTATGTTCTTTTGCTCAGGAATCAACTCGTTACTGCAATTATTCAAAACAAAAATTCGGAGACAAGATTCATATAATCAAGCCTCTAGATTATGTAGATCATCAAGCCATGTATGACATAGCATTCAACAATGCCGCAGAAGCTTACTTTGAATTGTTGCATGAAGGAGCAAAGCCCGAGCAGGCAAGAGCAGTTCTTCCGACAAACTTAAAAGCCGAAATAACAATTACGGCAAACTTAGCAGAATGGAAACATATCTTCTTCCAAAGATTAGCTTTGGATGCACATCCAGAAGCTAGAAGAGTAGTAAAATTCGTCTACGAAGATATGAAATCTAAAGGATATATTGAATAAGATCTTAGCTGAGCTATCTAGCTCAGCTTTTCTTATGTCTTTGTTTTTATCATTTTTTATCTAACATTTTAAAAACTAAGCTTATAATAAGTATAGAAAACAAAATATATCGATTTAAATCTTTGAGGAGGTAAATAAAATGGCTGAAAAAAATATGGTAAATCTCCTCAATATGAATACTATGACCTTGACCAATATCGAGGGATATAGCGGTGAATATGATTTTCCAAACCTCTTTTGTGATTCAACTCCTAACATCGATTACCTAGCCATGTATTCAAGACCCAGTGAGTATTCAAAGCATGAAAACACTGCTCTTTGTTTCTATCAATACGATAAAACATACGATGGATTAAACGGACTTTACAATGCTATTTTCTACAACAAAAAATCATTATTAAAACAATATAAAAAGAGATTCAAAGATATAAAGATTGCAATAGATCCCGACTATAGCATCGGTCAAAACTTTCCTAAAGCTGAGAATATATATAGAATGTATAAATCTAGAATAGTAGGATTATGGTTGAAATATGAATGTGGAATAACAGTTATTCCTAATTTGACTTATGTCGATGAATCTTATTTTCCATTTATGCTTAACGGAATAGAAAATACAAAATCAATAGCCATGAGCATAGTCGGAGTTATGAATTCTATTCAAACATTAAGACTGTTCAACAAAGCTTTAAAATATGCTGTAGACCATCTTAAGAATTTAAAGATAATCTATGCTTTCACCACCAATAGCGATGATGAGGAAACAAAGAAATTATTCAGCTATGCTAAAAAGAAAGAAATTCAAATTTGTATTCCAGACAACATGCTGAAAAGACGAAATACTAATAAGCAAAAAGAAGCCGATAAGAAATTTGAAGAAGAAATGCAAAAATACGTTCCTTTGTTCTAATTTCAAAATTCATAAAATTAAAAATCCTGTCACTATCAAGTGACAGGATTATTTATTCTAGATAGATTACTTAATCTTAGAAACAACAGACCATGCAGGAAGCATGATAGGTTCTTGCTTAGAAGCTTCGACGACTTCTTCAGGTAAATACTTCTTGTTGACGACCAATCCATAGACGAATTTGTCGAACCATGAATCGGACATGACGAAGATTCCACCATCACCGACATCCTTACCCCAAGAGTTTTCAACCTTCCAACGGTTAGGCTTGCCATCTACGAGGTTGACACCGACCAAAGTCATAGCGTGGTTAGCAGCAGTGTTTCTGAAAATCAAAGACTCACCCTTATCAAACTCAAAGTCAGATTGGAACAAATCAGTGAGATCGAGAACCTTGTCATCCAAGAATCCTTCCTTACGCATAGATAAGGCGGTGACATCACAATCAAACCACATAGCTTGGTCATCCTTAATAGAATCGATAGCTGCCTTCTTCAATGTTTCCAATGAAACTGTGACAAAGCTGTGGAGAGGAGTTCCTACTACATTCAATGCATATTCCACTGCATAGTTCTTTCCTTCTTCAAATCCACGAGCAGGTGCATGGGTTAAAACGATGTATTCATCCAAATCTAATCCGATGAACTTGTCATAGAATTCCTTAGGAGTTCCAGTGAAGGATTCCCATTTTTCCTTGGGTTCTTCCTTCTTCTCAACATCTTTCTTCTCCTCATCCTTCTTAGGCTCAGGAGTTGCTTTCCACTCATATGTGAAAGTATCTACAGGCTTTCCTAAGCAGATTGTGAGTACTTTGTAGATTTCAGAAAGCATTGCTTCCTTTTCTTTACGAAGATCATCCAATGAAACTCCAGCTCTATGATCGGCACGAAGCTTGGATGAGAATTGAGCGAGCTTATAGTTCAACACGACATCCATTTCATTTGAGGCAGATGAAGGAATTGTCTCGGGCATTACACTCTTAGGACATACACCATACTTCTTTACCAAAGCGGTGAAGAATGCCCAGAATCCGCCATCTTGTTGTCCACCGGATACGATGACTGTATCGAAGACTCTTGAATTGTCAGGCTCATCCAAAGTATCTAGGACACATTCCAATTGATAGTTAGACTTCTCCAACTTGTCCCAGAACATCAAGTATGATTCGGACAATTCCAAATCCTTTACATGAAGTTTCTTCATAGCTTGGATTCTAAGAACATTCAATCCAGAGAACATCCAGCAACGTCCAGATTGCTTTTGGTTAGTAATAGAACCGATATCTTTTACTTCATTTGAGAAAGTGAAAGGTACGTTTCTTGTCTCTTCACTATCGAATGCAGCGTTGAACACTCCATTTCTCATGACAGCGTTCTTGCTAATCTTCAAACTACCATTCTTGTCGAAATCTTTTTCAAATCCTTTGACATCTTCTAATGTTAATTCTTTATTCATTTAAGATCTCCTTTTGTTAATACAACAAAGACTTATTATAAACATGAATATTGTTTTTATTTAAAAATTAGATTGTTTTTATTTTGGTTTCTTAATCCTATTCATTTGGGTTTCTTTTTATTAGGTTGTTTCATTTTTCTTTAAACATTAAAATAAAGGCAATTTTAAACATAGTGGGAGGCTAGCTATAAAATGGATGAAAAGAAAATAGAAAAAGAAAAAATAATTAATATCGTAGCTGTAGAAGATGAAGACTACGAATACAATTCATTAGTTCCTATGCTCTCCACCTATTTTTCTAAAAAAGATAGAGAATTTCATATCACTAGATTCGTCAATGGAAATGATTTTATAAGCAATTATAAAACTGACACAGATATCGTCTTGATGGATATCGAATTAAAAGACTCCAATGGTATGGAAGCAGCTCAAAAGTTAAGATCGTTGGATAAGGATGTAATAATAATATTCACTACTAAAATGGCTCAGTTTGCAGTCAAAGGATATCAAGTCAATGCTTTGGATTTCATAATAAAGCCCTATAACTATGATTCATTGTCTTTTAGACTAGATAGAGCTATGAGAGTATTAGATGAGAGAAGTCCACTCTTTATGGTCAAAACAAAGAATGGATTAGAGATGTTGAATCCAAAAGATATCTTATACATAGATGTTTTCGGTCACTCTTTAGGATTTCATACAGAGAAAGGCACTATCTATGTGTGGGGAGTACTTAGCGAATATGAAGAGAAACTCGCTCCTTATGGATTCATTCGTTGCTCTAATTCAGCTTTAGTCAATTTTGCGAAGATAAAGAATGTCCAAGGAATGGATATATCGATGACAAATGGAGATTCATTACAAATAAGCCATCCTAGAAGAAAATCATTTATGACTAGCTTGGCTCATTGGGCAGGTTTCAGTGGAAAATGATTGAATTTACTCAAATCTTATTTACCCAAGGAGCAGATGAAATAATTCCAAACAAAGGTGCTTGGTCCCTAATTGTCTTTGTCGGAGAATTATTATTAGCTACTTCGGTCTATGTTTTCAAACTAAGGAGAAGAAATCATTTTTGGCTGTGGTTAGTTTTATGTTTAAGTTGTTTTATTGGATTTGCCTATTCTTGGAGCCTCATTCCTTATTTCAATTCAGTCACTTCTATAATCTTCTCTATCTTATTCTTCTTCATCGCTTTCTTTGGATTGATAGGATCTTTGATGGCTTGCTTCAAAGTCAATATCCAGGCCGCAATGTTTTTAGGAACAGCTGGATACGCAATGCAGCATTTCACCTATAAGTTAATTCAAATCGTCATCGGTAGTATAGAAAAAGGAATCCCGAGCTTTGTAGATAACAATTATGGAATATATGGAATATACGCTTCATTTGTGATTATTTCTCTTCCTATCTTTTACTATATGTTTGGTAAGAAGATTCATAAGAATGGAATACTCATAATAGAAGATTCAAGATTATTGATTATCTCTATAATCTTGATTATTTGCACTGTTATATTAAATTTGATTTATGAAAGCTTTGTAAAAGCTAGCAACCTAACTTTATTTATTGTAGGTTGTTTGTTCGATATGGTATGTTGTTTCTTAACGTTGTTCATCGAATTTGAAATGCTTAAGAGCAAAGAAATATCAGAAGCATATATTCAAATGAAAACTATATGGGAATCAGAAAAGAAACAATTAGAAATCTCTAAGGAGAACATGGACTATATGAAAATATTGGCTCATGATTTAAAGCACGAATTAAACGAAAGCACTTTATTGATTTCTAAAGACAAGGTAGATGAATTGAATCGGAGAATCGCAGCATTTGGTAACAGCATAAAAACTGGAAACGATATCTTAGATTTAGTCATAGCTGAAAGAACTTTAATAGTTCAAAAAGAAAACATAAACCTATCTATAATAGCCGATGGTTCAGTCTTATCAAATATGAAACAATCGGATTGCTACTCTCTATTCATGAATATCATGGATAACGCAATCGATGCTGTAAAAGAACTTCCTAAAGATCAACGTGAGATTTCTTTAGCTGTGAGAGAAAGTATGGGAATGATATTAATTCATGAAGTCAATCCATTCAAAGGAACATTAAACTTCAAAGATGGACTTCCACAAACTACCAAAAGAGATTCCATGTATCACGGCTTTGGTACTAAATCCATCAAAGGAATCGTCGATAGTTATTCTGGAGACTGTGAAATATCAATAAAGGATAACAATATATACGTTCTTAACATCCTTCTTCCAAAGAATGTGATTCAAAAAGAAAACATCGACCTCGATTGATAGGTCGATGTTTTTATTTTATTTTAGTTAAATGATACTAACTTTTGAGCTGTATTATAAGCAATCTTAGCATTCAAGTATCCAAAGATTCCAGGAAAACTAATTGGGAATCCAACTGAGAAATATCTGAGTCTTCTATACAATCTCTTATTTGTTGCCTTGCAAGTCTTGAGCCAAGCTTTCAAATCGGCTTTAGATTCTTTTGTACGCCTAAGCTTTGCATAACACATACACATATAGAATGAAATTCTAATTTGATGATATAAAGCAAAGAACTTTGCTTTATCGGCTTTGTACTTATAAGGATCATTGCATTTGAAGCAAAGCTCTCCAACCTTTAAGAAGTCCTTGTAGCGGCGAATAGATGTATCCATCTCTACTGATTGTCCAGGTCTTCCGACATTGTAACAATAGAAATTCTTGTGCAAATAATAGATGTTATCTACATAGAACAAATTGTGATAGATATAGAGCGTATCTTCATAGAAGACTTTGTTAGGAAGATCCAATCCATCCGTCTTTAAGATATCAGTTCTATACATAAGCGATTGAATCAACATGTTTTCAGTCAAACTAAGTTTCTTAGCTTCCTTCCACTTGAAAATTCTGTTTTGAGGGAACTTCTTATCGTAACAGTTTTGTTGTACTGGTTTCTTTCCATGATAATATTGGAAGTCAGTGACGATAAGATCAGCTTTGCCGTCCAACTTTCTAACTGTATTCAACACTTCTTGATATCCTTCATCATCCACCCAATCATCTGAATCTACAATCTTAAAGTAAGTACCAGTAGCCAATCTTACACCAGCCATGACTCCTGCTCCATGACCACCGTTAGGTTGATGGACAACTTTAACGATAGAAGGATATTTCTCACCATACTCATCAGCAATCTTAGGAGTATAATCCTTAGATCCATCATCGACTATGATGATTTCTACTTCTTCTCCACCTTTTAAAAGGCTGTCTACTGCATCTCTCATATATTCTTGAGAGTTATAACAGCAAACAACAAAAGATATAAGTTTCATTATTTAATAAACCACCTTGTTTTTATTTTACTCTTGTTATAACTATTTTTGAACAAAGAAAGAGCCTAACCAAGTTGCACTATTAAGGTTTATCTTTAATTGTTAAAGATTATAATCATGATCAAAGTCTTATAATATTAATGTTATGAAATCGTTACGTGAATTATTGATTGAAGGAAACGGACCTAGCTCATCCCACACCATAGGTCCATACAGAGCTGCAAAAGCTTTTCTTTCTCTATTAGGCGATAAACCTTGCGACGAAATAGATGTCACTCTATATAGATCTTTAGCCTTAACAGGAAAAGGGCATGGAACTGATCATATAGTAGCTAGAGCATTGCTTGGTTATCCAACAAAGATAATATTTGACACCACCACAAGGACTAAACATCCTAACACTTTAAGATTTGATGCTTTTTATAAAGGAAGACCAATACTTTGGAATTCATATGAAAGTATAGGTGGAGGAGCTATAAAAGAAGTCGATAAGGAGTATTCCCCTAGAGATGTCTATCCGTTTAACAAAGCTAGTGAATTAAATATCTATATGGCTCAAAGAGGACTTTCAAACCCTTATCAAGTAATAGAGGAGTATGAAGGAAAAGAAATCTTTAGCTATGGTGAAAAACTATTAAAAGATTCTTTCAACACCCTCGAATTATCATTGAATACGACTGGTTATCTTCCCGGAAAACTTCATTTAAAAGCAGTCGCTAAAGATATATACGAATCAGCACAGAAGGAATCCGAAAAAGAAAACAACAGTCTGCTTTACCTTACTGCATACGCTTATGCTGTAAGTGAAGCCAATGCCAGAGGTGAAATTATTGTTACAGCTCCGACATGCGGTGCTGCTGGTGTCGTACCTGCATGTCTCTATTATCTCTATAAAAACAAGCACTACGATTGGTCTTTACTAGTTAGATCATACTTAGTAGGAGCATTGTTTTGTAACTTCATAAAAGAGATGGCCGGCATATCCGGAGCTATGCTAGGATGCCAAGCCGAAATCGGATCCGCCAGTGCATTCGCTGCTGCTTCTATGTGTTATGCCGATTCGCTTTCTATGTACAACATCGAATATGGAGCTGAAGTAGCTTTGGAGCATTTCTTAGGTCTTACCTGTGATCCTGTAGGAGGATATGTTCAAATTCCGTGTATTGAAAGAAACGGCATGGCTGCAGTTCATTCATACACATCTTATATATATGCTAAAGATATAGCCCCATCTAGAAAGAATAGAGTTTCTTTCGATGACGTCATCGCTGTTATGCGTGAAACAGGTCAAGCGATTCCAACAGACTTCAAAGAAACAAGTCTAGGCGGACTAGCAAAAATTGTTAAATGCTGAAAGCTAATATTAAATCAGCTTTTATTTGAGCTTAACTGAATAGTTAGGCTCTCCTTTATCTATTGAGATATCATGAGGATGAGATTCTAATAATGCATTATTAGTTATCTTTATAAATGTTCCTTTTTCTTGAAGAGTAGGAATATCCTTTGATCCACAATAACCCATTCCAGCTTTCAGTCCTCCTATTAATTGGAAGACTAATTCTTCAACTGTGGTTTTTACTTCGACAATCCCCTGAACTCCCTCGGCTACAAACTTCTTATGACCTGTTTGGAAGTATCTATCAGTAGATCCTTTAGCCATTGCTTCTATAGAACCCATTCCACGATAAGTTCTATATTTTTTTCCATTAGATTCATATATATCGCCAGGTGCTTCTTCACAAGTTGCAAACAATCCACCCAACATCACTGTATTTGCACCGGCAGCCAAGGCTTTTACGACATCTCCAGAATATTTAATTCCACCATCTGCGATGATAGGGACATTCATCTCTTTTGATGCTCTAGCACAATCCATTACAGCTTGAAGTTGTGGAACACCAATTCCAGCAATAATTCTTGTAGTACATATAGAACCTGGACCCATTCCAACTTTAACTGCTGACGCTCCGGCTTTCATTAAATCCAGAGCACCTTCGTAGGTAGCAACATTTCCAGCAATCAATTCCATGCTAGGATATTCCAATCTCAAATTCTTGATAGCATTTATTATATTCTTAGAATCACCATGAGCTGAATCTAAGACAAACACATCCACTCCAGCATCCATCAAGGCATGAACTCTATCCATCATATCAGCTGTCACACCGATAGCAGCACCTACACAAAGTCTTCCCTTTTTATCTATTAATACTCTTTTATTCTTCTCATTATCAAACTCATAATTCTTGACCATCTCAACTTCTTTGGCTTGATCAGCTATAGACATGTTTTTATGAATTACTCCAAGTCCTCCAGCCAATGCTAAAGCAGTGACAAGCTTGTGCTCGCTGACTGTATCCATTGCAGCAGATAAAAATGGAACATTCATTTTAAAAGTGTTAGTCAACTTAGTAGAAACATCTGCCATATCAGGTGTGATTTCCAAATATTGTGGTACCAACAATACATCATCGAAAGTTAAAGCATCTTTTTCTAAAATCTTAGCCATATATTTCCTCCTAAGGTTTTTGATAGCAAATATAATTTTGTTCCAATAAAAATTAAAGATAAAAGCCTTTTCAACACTTTAGCACTTTTAAAGCACACATATTTTTATGATTTAGCCGTGGCTCTACGATAACATAAACAACCTTTCTTTCAGGTAGAGCCATACTGGAGGAAATTATGAACAATATCATTCGTTTTGCACCAAAAGAAAACGATTGGATTGCCTACAAATATCCATGTGAATTTATTCCATTGAGAAGTCAATTGATCGTATCACCAGGTCAATGCGCTATCTGTGTTTACATGGGAAAGATAGAAGGTGTTTTCAACCCTGGAATTTCGATTCTAGATAATGCCAATTATCCATTTCTGGGAAGAGTAATCCAAAGAAACGGTGCGGATTGTTTTCCTTTCGAAGTCTACTTTATCAATACAACTATTCATACAAAATCCCCCTGGTTTACTAGTAGATCTGCTTATTTAAGAGATTCAGACACCGGTTTGTTAGTCCACATCGGAGCAAGAGGATCCTATATTTTTAGATTGACAGATCCACAATTCATGCTTCAAGTAATATTAGGTGAATTCAGTGCAGATGAGGTGATTCCTTTCTCTTATTTTAAGGATCAATTTGATGATGAAATTCAAGAAGCTGTTCAAACTTCTTTATCAAAGCTTGTAGTGACCGATCAAATCCCAGTATTGAGCTTATCAGCTCATACTAAATCTTTATCAAATGAAGTAAAAAAAGAAATACATGAATTCTTCGCTAAATATGGATTTGAAATTATAGATTTCAATACGACATCTATAAATGTTTCAGACGAAGACTTAACCGCTATGAAAAAGAGGAAGGAATATGATGTCTTAGGTACAAATCATATCACCGAAAGACAATTGGATATTTCTGAATCATGGTCTAAGAATGAAGGTACTGCTGGTAGTAGTGCGGTAGGAATGATGGGACTAGGAATAGGGCTTAATGCGTTAGGGATTAATTTAGGACAAAATGCTGTCTTAGGAAAAAGCGAAACAAAAAAGGAAACCATAGATAGCTCAAGTGCAAAGATTTGCCCCAAGTGTAAAAACAGCATTCCACAAGAATCAAAATTCTGTCCGGTATGTGGAATGAGTTTGACTATTATTTGTCCGTATTGCAAGGCTAAGAACAATCCGGAGTCTAATTATTGCAATGAATGCGGTAAAAGAATAGGAGGTTAAAATGATATCCAGAAAAAGACTTCTTATCATCGACGGAATAATAACTATGTTCTTAATCGCTGCTCCGTTGATTATATTAGGTTGTATTCCATATTGGCCACAAGGAAATGGAACAGCAATATTATTTTATATTTCATATTGCCTAGCTCCAATACTACATTGGCTAAGTGTTTACTCGGTGATTAAACGTGGATACTATCAAAGCGATTCTATAGCATCAGGTCAAATTGTATTTAGCTATACAGTTATATTAATGCCTGTGCTCGCATTCGTTATGTATGTGATTCCAATGAATTCCACCTGGCAGATGGTTACAACACTAATCATCGAATTGTTGTTAGGAGTCATATTCTCCGTAATCACTATCATATACTCCCAAGTCGAAAAGAAAATAAATCACGACATTAAAAGTCATGAAAGTAATTATAAAAAACCGGTAGATACAAATAGATACGAAAATAACGACAACACATTTAAAGGAAGTTCATGGATAAACAACAATGACTGACCAAAATAGAATTAACGGACAATGCCCGAGATGTCAATCTCCCCTGCTTTATAATGCTGATAAAGATGTCTTCTATTGTGAATGTGGATACACTGAAAAAGTGAAGCATAACATCAATATAATCACTAACAACAATACGATTTATCAGCAATCCTCAAAGAGCAGTGCAGAGAATGATGATGAATATATATATAACAGCATATTTAATAAAGCTATAACTTATCTAAAACAAGATGATGAGGATTCATTCTATGAATTAGAAAATGACTTGAGAAAAAGATTTCCATTTTCATATTTGTATTCTATATACACAGCATTCAGCAAAGAAGGTATACCTCATATCATAGTAAATCCATTCGATGTCGATTTGAGCTTCGTAGATGATGAATTAGATAAATATATAAGTCCTGATAAAGATGGACTTCTATCTGATGAAATGTATGATGATCTAGCTATTATCGGTTATTCCTTGTTTGAAGAAAATAAAATAGTTTTAAATAATACTTTCCCAACCAATAGGACTATATGATTCGCTGATTTTCAAAGCTTTCGT
>OGOQ01001149.1_pt1:2500-21757 | contig 21757 bp, 14 predicted proteins | sample 1552691 | NCBI WGS metagenome assembly OGOQ01 (sample SAMEA2580209, study PRJEB22360) | human gut metagenome | biome: human gut; feature: human-associated habitat; material: faeces | place: Denmark | collected 2008/2010
CTCTTAACCTTCCGGCACCGGGCAGGTGTCAGGCCATATTCGTCATCTTATCGATTTCGCATAGCCATATGTTTTTGGTAAACAGTCGCCTGGGCCATTTCTCTGCGCCCGCGTCGCCGCGGGACCCCTTATCCCGAAGTTACGGGGTCAATTTGCCTAGTTCCTTGGCCGTGATTCACTCGAGCGCCTAAGGATTCTCTCCCCACCCACCTGTGTCGGTTTACGGTACGGGCGGCGCGACGCTTGGCGCGAACACGCTTTTCTCGCGAGTATGGTTACCTGCTCTGTCGGCTCGCCCGAAGGCTCGCCGTACTGTCGGCTTTCGGTCTCCCTACGGCCTTCAACGGGGAATTCCGTCTCCCCGCGGCAGTGTCACTCCTCGGTCGCGTGTTCGCCTGGCGCGCCGGCTGCGGAATGTTGACCGCATCGGCATCGGGATCACCGTTCGGCTTACCCTTAGCTCCCGGCTGACCCGGGGCCGTTTAGCGTGGCCCCGGAAACCTTGGGTTTTCGGCGGAGATGTTCACACATCTCTTGTCGTTACTCATGCCTACATTTTCTTTTCCGGACGCTCCAGCACGGCTCGCGCCGCGCCTTCGGCGCCGACCGGAATGCTCCCCTACCACGGCGCGCGCTAAGGCGCGTCGTCCTCGGCTTCGGCGACGGTCTTGATGCCCGATCATCATCCACGCGGCTCCGCTCGACCAGTGAGCTGTTACGCACTCTTTGAATGAATAGCTGCTTCCAAGCTAACATCCTGGCTGTCTCTGCGGTGCCACTTCGTTCTGTCTCAACTTAGACCGTTCTTGGGGGCCTTGGCCGGAGGTCTGGGCTCTTACCCTCTCGCCGCCGGATATTAGCACCCGACGACTCACTCCCGTCATAGATCACCGCGCGCATTCGGAGTTCGTCTGGAATTGATAGGCGGCGAAGCCCTCGCTTCCAATCGGTAGCTCTACCTCACGCGGGAAACTGACGAGGCTGTCCCTAAAGACATTTCGGGGAGTACGAGCTATCTCCCAGTTTGATTGGCCTTTCACTCCTACCCTCACCTCATCCAAGCCCTTTTCAACGGAAACTGGTTCGGGCCTCCAGAGCCTGTTACGGCCCCTTCACCCTGGACAAGGGTAGATCACTAGGTTTCGCGTCTGCTCACGCCGACTGAACGCCCTGTTCAGACTCGCTCTCGCTGCGGCTCCGCCACTGAATGGCTTAGCCTCGCCGGCGTGAGGCAACTCGTAGGCTCATTATGCAAAAGGCACGCCGTCACACCATAATGGTGCTCCGACCGCTTGCAAGCGCACGGTTTCAGGTTCTATTTCACTCCCCTCCCGGGGTGCTTCCCACCTTTCCCTCACGGTACTGGTACACTATCGGTCTTCGGCAGTCTTCAGCCTTGCGGGATGGTCCCCGCTGATTCGGACAGGATTCCACGTGCCCCGCCCTACTCAGGTGCCGGCATCCGCATCCGCACGTTACCCGTACGGGGGTGTCACCCTCTGCGCCCACGCTTTCCAGACATGCTCCGGTTTGCGCGGATGCGGACATCGCCGGTCCTACAACCCCGCCGCGTCCTCGAACGCGGCGGTTTAGGCTCCTCCCTCTTCGATCGCCACTACTAAGGGAATCGACTGTTTCTTTCTTCTCCTCCGGGTACTAAGATGTTTCAGTTCCCCGGGTTCGCCCCGGCTCGCGCCGGTGCACGGCCTTCAGCCGTGCGGGTTGCCCCATTCGGACACGTCCGGATCAACTCCCGTTTGCAAATCCCCGGACATTTTCGCAGCTTACCGCGTCCTTCTTCGCCTGCCGAAGCCAAGGCATCCTCCGTGCGCTCTGACTTCTCTTTCTCTGTGAATCTTTCGTTGTTGTGAAATTGCATCAACCTTCATATATCGCTATATATCGGCTAATCTATTCTTTTACACTTACCTCGTTGTAATCTCTCAGTATTGTCAATGAACTTTGTTTTGTACCGCTTCTTCCGAAACGGGCTGCAAAGATACGCACTTTTTCTTTACTACCAAATTTTTTTTGACTTTTTTCAGGAATATTTTTCAGCGGGGTGGAATTCTCACCTTTAAATAGTACCTTTGTTTGCCGCAGGGCCTGGGCGGGTGCTTCGACCAGGAAGACACCGGCGCTTCGACAAGCTCAGCGGCGACCCGGCGGCCAAAGGAAAGCCCGGCAGCCAAAGGAAAGACCCGGCAGCCAAAGGAAAGACCCGGCGACGGGCCACATAAGAAAGAAACAATAACAAAATAACGATCGATGGAAGAAACAAGAAATTCATTGCCGGAGAACGCTCAAAGGGAGCTGGCGCCGGGTGAGGAGTACAAGCCGCTCCTGGGGGCGGAAAGGAAATGGGCGGAAGTGACGCCATATTCAGTGACGCTCGGTCTGCTGATGGTGGTCATCTTCTCCGCGGCGGCGGCCTATCTGGGTCTTCGCGTGGGGCAGGTGTTCGAGGCCGCGATCCCTATCGCGATCATCGCCGTGGGTCTGACCAGCGCGCTCGGAAAAAAGGAGGGACTGGGGCAGAACGTCATCATCCAGTCCATCGGAGGCTGCTCAGGGGCCGTGGTGGCGGGCGCCATATTCACACTCCCTGCCATCTACATCCTCGGAGTGGATGTCAGCTTCATGCAGATGTTCCTTTCCTCGCTGCTTGGCGGTGTCTTAGGAATATTATTCCTCATTCCTTTCCGGAAATATTTCGTGAAGGAGATGCACGGGAAGTATCCTTTCCCGGAGGCGACGGCCACCACACAGATCCTCGTTAGCGGCGAAGGCGGCGGCAAGGGTGCGGGAACGCTTCTTGTCAGCGGTCTCATCGGTGGTCTTTATGACTTCATCGTCAGCACTTTCGGAGCCTGGGCGGACACCGTGAGCACAACTGTTGCCGGCATCGGACAGACAATCGCCAACAAGGCCAAGGTCGTTCTGAAGCTGAACACCGGGGCGGCTGTGCTGGGTCTTGGCTACATCGTCGGTCTGAAATATGCCTTCATCATCTGCTGCGGCAGTTTCCTGGTGTGGCTGGTGATCATTCCGCTGATGAACCTCATCTGGGGCGGTCAGGTGATTGATCTGATGAACACCGGAGTGACAATGACAATCGGGGAGATGAGTCCTGACCAGATATTCAAAGATTACGCGCGCCACATCGGTATCGGAGGCATCGCCACCGCCGGCATCATCGGCATCATCAAGTCGTTCGGTGTGATCAAGTCGGCTGTCGGTCTGGCTGTCGGTGAGTTCTCCAAGAAGGGTGGCAATGCCGGGAAGGCCGAGAGGACGCAGGAGGATATTCCTATGAAAACCATCGTGTTCGGCATCGTGCTGACGCTTCTGGCGGTGTTCGCCTTCTTCGCTTTCGGCGGGGTCGTGAACAATGTCTGGCAGGCGGTTGTGGGACTGCTGATCGTGGCGGTGATCGCGTTCCTGTTCACCACGGTGGCGGCCAACGCCATCGCCATCGTCGGCACGAACCCGGTGAGCGGCATGACGTTGATGACGCTGATCATCGCGGCGCTTATCCTTGTTGGTGTGGGTCTTAAGGGCAACGCCGGCATGGCCGCGGCCCTGATCATCGGCGGTGTCGTCTGCACGGCGCTTTCGGTGGCCGGCTCCTTCATCACCGACCTTAAGATCGGCTACTGGATCGGCAGCACTCCGAGAAAGCAGGAAGGCTGGAAGTTCGTGGGCGTGGCTGTGGCCGCGGCGACGGTCTGCGGCGTGATGCTGGTGCTGAACAAGACCTACGGTTTCGTCGGTGACCAGGCGCTCGTGGCTCCTCAGGCCAACGCGATGGCGGCTGTGATCCAGCCTATGATGAACGGCGGCGGCGCTCCGTGGCTGCTCTACGGGATCGGGGCCGTGCTGGCCATAGTGCTGACCTTCCTCAAGGTTCCTGCCCTGGCGTTCGCGCTGGGTATGTTCATTCCGATCGACCTGAACCTGCCTCTTCTGATAGGCGGAGCGATCTCCTGGTTCGTCAGCACCCGCTCGAAGGACAAGGCGCTTAATGAGATACGTCTGAACAAGGGTACGCTGATCGCTTCCGGTTTCATCGCCGGCGGCGCGCTGATGGGAGTCGTGAGCGCTCTGCTCAAGTTCTTCAACGTGGATTGGTTCCTGACCGGCTGGAACGCCCAATACGGCGAAGCCATCGCCATCATCCCGTTCCTCGGAATCATCGCCTACACCATCATCGCCTCTTTGAGGGCTAAGGAATAAACAAACGGCCACCGTGCCCGCCGAAGTGCCATTATGAAGTGGCCTCGACAGGCTCGGTGACCAGAAAATAACAAGAATAATGGAAAAAGTTTTAGACAGGTTCCTGAGGTACGTCAGCGTTGACACTCAGTCGAACGAGGAATCAGAGAGCCAGCCATCGGCGGAGAAGGAGCTGAATCTGCTCCGCATGCTGCGCGACGAGCTGCAGGCTCTCGGAGTGGAAGCCACTCTTGATGAATATGGTTACGTGATGGGCACGATCCCTTCGAACATCGAGGCGAAAGTGCCGGCAATCGGATTCATCGCCCACGTGGACACCGCTCCGGACGCTTCGGGAGCAGACATCAAGCCTCAGATCATCAATGAATATGACGGCGGGGACATTCCTTTGAAAGGTGTGCCTGGACTGGCGCTGAAGCCTTCGGAGTTCCCGGAGATGCTTCATTATGTGGGGCAGACGCTCATCACCACCGACGGCACAACCCTTCTGGGTGCGGACGACAAGGCCGGCGTGGCCGAGATCATGGACGCGGTGCAGTACATCGTGGAGCATCCCGAGTTCAGACACGGTGAGATCAAGATCGGTTTCACGCCTGACGAGGAGATCGGGCGCGGCGTGGTTAAGTTCGATGTCAAGAGGTTCGGGGCTGAATATGCCTACACGATGGACGGCGGGGAGATCGGTGAGCTGGAGTTCGAGAATTTCAACGCGGCCTCGGCGAAGATCCACATTCAGGGAAGGAACGTGCACCCGGGCTACGCGAAGGGCAAGATGAAGAACGCGATCCTGATCGCCACTGAGTTGAACGCATTGCTGCCTGTTCAGCAGAGGCCTGAATATACCGAAGGCTACGAGGGCTTCTTCCACATTGTCGGTTTCAGCGGTTCGGTCGAGGAGGCGGATGTCACCTACATAATCCGTGACCACGACCGCAAGGAGTTCGAGAGCAAGAAGGCGATCATGCAAAAATGCGTGGACTTCATCAATGTGAAGTACGGCGATGGTACGGCGACGGCTGTGATCAAGGATCAGTACTACAACATGCGCGAGCAGGTGGAACCGCACTATCACGTGGTTGAGAAAGCCGTGAAGGCTATGGAGATGGCCGGCATCAAGCCGAAGATCCAGCCTATCCGCGGCGGCACCGACGGTGCTAACCTGAGTTTCAAGGGGCTGCCTTGCCCGAACATCTTCGCCGGTGGCCTGAACTTCCACGGCAAGATGGAGTTCGTCCCTCTCCAGAGCATCGAGAAAGCCTCCCAGGTCATCCTCAACATCATCTCGCTCTACGCGGAATAGATTGCTTGTGCTCCACAAGCCATTGTTTGCTGAATCTCAACCAGTTGCTTGTTGTACCATGACAAATAATTTATTGTGCCTCAACTAATTTTTTTGTTGCACCATACCCCCAAGGCAGTTGCCTTAAGGTGATCCTCCCCACTCCGTGCTGCTCGCTATGATGGTCCACTGGACCATCATTAATCACTCATGACCTCCCTCTTCGGGAGCCAAAGTCACCTTAAGGCAACTGCCTTGGGGGTACCCGCCGCTGCGATAAAGCGCGGGATAGAGGCTCAGCGACTCCGGCAGGAACTTCTGGGCGACGGTTTGGGGCTGTTCTGTCGCCCGAGGGTACGGCGCGGCACTCTTGGGCAACGGTTTGGGGCTGTTCTGTCGCCCGAGCGCACGGCTCGGCACTCTTGGGCGACGTTTCGGGGCTGTTCTGTCGCCCGAGGGTACGGTGCGGCACTCTTGGGCGACGGTTTGGGGCTGTTCTGTTGCCCGAGGGGGCAGAGTTTTTTTTTTGGGGGGGTGGAGGGTGCTATGAGCGGAGGGAATTCCTCTTGGAGGGGCTACATTCTTAGCTTGAAGCCGGCAAGGAGGGTGTCGGGGCAGAAGTGGAAGACGGAGGACATCTCGCCTGCCATGCAGAAACCGCAGTCGCGGCACTGAGAGGTGCCGTAGCCGGTGCAGAGGCCTTCGGAGCCGTCGGGGTAGATGAAGTTCGAGACGAAGCATTCTTTTCCTAACCTCAGTTGGCCAAGGGTGTTGCGCTTCATCTTCCTTAGGCCGGAGGCGGAATTCATAATTGGATAGCCTTTCTTCTTGTAGGACAGCACCTTGTCGATCAGCTCGGCTTTCTTTGCCGGAGGGAGCATCAGGTACTCGGTGCCGGGGAAGGGGGTGTGGAAGTTGATGGAGACCTGCTCGATCGCGTCGTTGGCACGTACATATTCCATTACCTCATCCAGGGACTCCCAGTTCAGGGAGTTCACTACCATATTCACACTCAAGTGCTTGTGGCCGCACTTCCGGATGTTTTCCTCCAGCCTCGGGAAGGTGCCCTCGCCTCGGATCGCCTCGTGGTACCTGCCGATGCCGTCAAGGGAGACCCAGATCGAGTGGGGGTGGATCCAGGAGAAGTCCTGCTGGGCGTTCGTGGTGACTGTCACGGAGAAGAAACCGATCCGGACAGCCGCGTCTATGATGTCGTTGATGGTCTTGCCGTCCTCCTTCCAGAGGGTCGGCTCGCCGCCTTCCAGATCGACGAAACGGGAACCGGCTGCGTAGGAGCGTCTCAGAGATTCCACGATGTCATCGAACTTCCTCTGACGGTTGCCGGCGCTGCCATAGACGGAGCAGTGCTTGCAGCGGAGGTTGCATTTGTCGGTTATGAACAGGACGGTCTGGAGCGGGGCGCGGCGTCCGAAGAAGCGGGCTCGGACGAACCACCAGGCGAGGTAGGCGTATTGCTTGATCATATTAGAAGATAGTTGCCGCGCGGAAGGCGGGTTGTTATTTTACAATAGAATTGATTATGAACACAATGATGACCACCAGGCAGAAGAATGTGTTGATGTTGCGGGCCATCAGCCAACGGAAGAGGAACCAGTCAACGCCTGCCTTGACATATTCATTCCAATTTCCCATCGAGCCCATCCACCAGCGGGGAGTGTCGTCGCAGGGGAGGTTGTTGATGAAGCGCCAGGTGGAGCAGAGGAAACAGACGGACAGCGGCAGGGAGACGAGGGTCAGCAGGTACCAGTGGCTCCAGCCGTAGAGGAAGACGTTGCAAATCAGGCAGATGAACGGCACCAGCGTGAACACGGCCAGGGCGGTGATCTGCGAGGTCTTGCCTCCGAGAAGGTGGGCGAAAGTGCGCTTCCCGAGCTGCTTGTCGGCAGCAGCCTCCATCACAGAATGGACAAAGACGATGTTCGTCACAAGGCAACCGATGCCGATGCTCAGGATGAACATGTCCGGGCGGAAGGCCGCTCCTGTCACCGCAGCAGCCGCCCCCATCATGTTCAGAGGCCCGAAAACCACGCCTATGACCAGCTCGCCAAGGCCGTGATAGCCAAGGCGCATGGGCGCTCCGGAATACTGGAGGCCGATGAACAGTCCGGCGAAAGCGTAGGCGGCGACAGCAAGCGCGGAGGCCGGGCCGTTAGTGAGCATCTGGAATATGACAACGGCCAGACCCATCAGGGCCGCGAAGCCAAGGAATAGGATCATGGCCTTGCGGAGATCCTTTTCGGTGGCCGCGCCGGAGAGGATGTACTGGCATTTGTCCATCCGGGCGCGGACCGAGCCTTCGGCCACAAGGGACGAGCGGATCTCTCCCGAAGGGAGTCCTTTGAGGTAGTCGAAATAGTCATCGGCGAGGTTCATCCCCAGGTGCGCGGCGCAGACTCCGAGGAAAACCGGTATCGCGAGAGGCCAGAAGAATCCGTCCTGGCCGATCGAGAGGATTATCGCTGTAAGGCATGGGATGGCGCTCTGGGGAAGGGCTATCTTCCGGGCGTTGTCCATCCAGAATCTCAGATTTGGCATATTCCTATTCATCAAAAGTTCCGGACGCTTCGACAGGCTTGGCGACCGGAACTTATGAATGTTCAAAAAAGTCTATTTGATGACTCCCAACTCCTTGCCGACCTTGATGAAGGCGGCGATGGCCTTGTCAAGATGCTCGCGCTTGTGGGCGGCGGAAAGCTGTACGCGGATGCGGGCCTGACCCTTCGGAACCACCGGATAGTAGAAGCCGGTCACGAATATTCCTTCCTTGGCCATCTTGGCGGCGAACTTCTGGGACAGAGGAGCATCGTAGAGCATCACGGCGCAGATGGCGCTCTGCGTAGGCTTGATGTCGAAGCCGGCGGCCAGCATCTTCTCGCGGAAGTAGGTCACATTCTCCTGCTGGCGGTCGTGAAGCTCGTTGCTTTCTCCCAGCATCCTGAACATCTCGATGCCGGCGGCGACGATCATCGGCGGCAGTGAGTTGGAGAAGAGGTAAGGGCGGGAGCGCTGGCGGAGCATGTCGATGATCTCCTTGCGGCCGGTGGTGAATCCGCCGACGGTGCCTCCGAATGCCTTTCCGAGAGTGCCTGTGAATATGTCGATGCGGCCATAGCAGTCATACTGCTCGGCGACTCCGTGGCCGGTCTTGCCGACAACTCCGGCGGAGTGGCTTTCGTCAACCATCACGAGCGCGTCATATTTCTCGGCCAGCTCGCAGATCCTGTCCATCGGAGCCACGTTGCCGTCCATCGAGAAGACTCCATCGGTGCAGATGATGCGGAACCTCTGGGCCTGGGCCTCCTGGAGGCAGCGCTCAAGGTCGGCCATGTCCGCGTTGGCGTAGCGGTAGCGGACAGCCTTGCACAGACGCACGCCGTCGATGATCGAAGCGTGGTTCAGAGAGTCGGAGATGATCGCGTCCTCTGCCGTGAGAAGAGGCTCGAACACACCGCCGTTGGCATCGAAGCACGAGGCGTAGAGGATGGTGTCCTCGGTGTGGAAGAAATTGGAAATCGCCGCCTCCAGCTCCTTGTGGAGATCCTGGGTTCCGCAGATGAAACGTACTGAGGACATTCCGAAGCCTCTTTCGTCCATTGCCTTCTTGGCGGCCTCGATGAGCCTTGGAGAATCAGCCAGTCCCAGATAGTTGTTGGCACAGAAGTTAAGGGCTTTGCTGCCGTCCTGGAGAGTGATCTCCGCAGACTGGGCAGAAGCGATGTTCCTCTCGTTCTTGTAGAGCCCGGCTTCCTTGATGGAGGCGAGTTCCGCTGTCAGATGATCCTTGAATTTTCCGTACATATCTTATGATTTTTTAAAACGTTTCGTTTTCGCCATGACAAATATATCAATTTTCGTGAAATTAGTTTATATTTTCGCATTAATAAGAACACTTATTGGAAAATAATGTAAATTTGCAAAAGCTAAGTAAGCATAAAACAAGCCATCTGCAATGAAAAACGTACTTGTGATAGGCTCGACCGGCCAGATAGGCTCCGAGCTGACAATGAAAATCAGGAAGATGTGTCCTGAGGGCAACGTTGTTGCCGGTTACATTAAAGGCGCTGAGCCTAAGGGTATTCTGCTCGAAAGCGGCCCTGCCGCCGAGGCGGATGTATGCAACGGCGAGCAACTTCTCGGAATCGTGAAGAAGTACAACATCGACACGATCTACAATCTGGCAGCCCTGCTCTCCGCCGTGGCGGAGAAGAAGCCGCAACTGGCATGGCACATCCAGATTGACGGTCTCATGAATATTCTTGAGATCGCCCGCGAGAACAATGTCGCCGTGTTCACTCCATCGTCCATCGGCTCGTTCGGTCCGGAGACCCCGCACCAGGACACGCCTCAGGACACGATCCAGAGGCCGCGCTCAATGTACGGCGTGACCAAGGTGGCTACCGAGCTGCTCAGCGACTACTACCACACGAAGTATGGCGTGGACACCCGTTCGGTGAGGTTCCCGGGATTGATCTCCAATGTCACTCTGCCTGGGGGAGGCACAACCGACTACGCCGTTGAGATCTACTACGCCGCCGTGAAGGGTGAGGAGTTTGTCTGTCCTATCGCCGCCGGGACATTCATGGACATGATGTACATGCCTGACGCCCTGAAGGCCGCCGTGGACATCATGAACGCCGACCCGTCCAAGCTGAAACACCGCAACTCATTCAACATAGCGTCAATGAGCTTCGATCCTGAGATCCTGCGCAAGAAGATCGAGGAACACATCCCTGGATTCAGGATGCGCTATGAGGTCGATCCTGTCCGTCAGGCGATCGCCGACTCATGGCCGGACAAGATGGATGACTCCTGCGCCCGCGAGGAGTGGGGATGGACACCGTCCTATGATCTGGAGACCATGACCGTGGACATGATCGACGCGCTCCGCAAGAAGCTGCTCTAGAAATTACACATCAAAAAGATAAAGGAGAGGGTGACCAATGTCACCCTCTTTTTTGTCCCTCAGCCGATACGCTCGCGCCTTGGATTTATCACAACCAATACCCCGGCCTGCACACAACCTCGGTTGCAGAGCCTGAGCGGGGCATCAGCGGGCGGAGCGTTTGGCGGCCCGGGCTTCTTTTCTGGCTTTCTGCTTCTCGAAGCGGAGACGATAGCGTTCCAGCATCCGATCTTCCTTGGCACGCCGCTTCTCCATTGCTTTCAGCGTCTTGAGGGTCTTCTTACGTTTCCTTTTCAAGGCTTTCTCTTCCTTGACTTTGGCCTTGGCCTCATCACGGGCGTCAAGCTCGGCCCATCTTGCCTCACGCGCCTCCGCACGCTTCCTGCGGCTTTCCTCTTTCGCGGCCTTCCTCGACGCTGCCGGATCCAACGGATTCTTTACAGACGCACTGTCCGCGGAAACCGCAAGGGTGTCTTTCAACGCTATGCTGTCCTTACGCGCGGCCAAGGAATCCCTCAACGCGAGGCTGTCCTTTCTGGCAAGGCTGTCCCGGAGCGCAAGACTGTCGGCTGCCACCCGCAGACTATCCGCCACACGAGCCTCCTCAGCCTTACGCAACTCCTCCAGCCGCTTCCTCTCCGCCTTACGGACGCGCTTCAGAGAATCCTGGGTCGCAAGCATCTTATAGACGCTGCTCATATAGCCAGGGAAATAAATGTCGGTCTCGGCGAATTTCGCACGTGGAATCTGCTCGTAGACAGACCTTTGAGACTCTCGCGGCTTGTACTCGGTGATGTCCTCCGGACCTTTGGGACGCTTTTCAGGCTGCCAGTCGAAACCCTTAAGAATCCTCTCGTCCTTCTTTAGCTGGACGACAGGATAGGCATCGCTCTTGACAGCGTCGAAATAGTTGAGATCCTGAATGTTCCCTTCCTTCAAAATGGCCGTCATCATCTTCGACTCGAACTTGTTGACCGTCGCAAGCGAATTGTTCTCCTCTATGAAGAAGACACCGGACGCCCCGCCCATCGCGTCGAAACGCCGGAGTGTTCCAGTGCTGTCGAAATAGGCCATCATTTCCGTCGCCCTGATCTGATCGAACGAGAGGGAGTCCTCCTGGACGATGATGAAGGCGTTTGACATCAGGCTCGCGCGCTCGATGGACTGGTTCTTGACAATCACTGTTATGCTGTCCGCCGTGTACTGCCTCTTGGTTTCATTCCAGACATACGGTTTCCTGTAGAGACGTATCAACGAGTCAAGGTCAGTGTAGGCCAGAGAGTCACACGCGACCTGCATGTCGGTTCTGAAGACCTTGACGTTATTGATTCCGTAGATGAAATTGATCTTTGTGGAGTCTTTCGGAGTCAGGTCAAGCGAGTCTTTCGCGGCAATGGAAAGGGAGTCCGCCATGGCCAGCGAATCTTTTGGGAAGCCAAGACTGTCAGCTTGGAACGCCGTTGTGTCCAACTGAGGTCTCAGGGTGTCGGCAGAGGCGCGAAGGGTGTCTGCCGGGGTGCGAAGGGTATTGGACCGGGTGCGAAGGGTGTCGGACTGAGGCTTGAGACTTGCCGACTTCAAAGTGTCGGGGTTCTGAGCGAGCGGGCGGGCGGGAGTTTTGACAAGCCCGGCGACCGGCAAAGAATATGACTCCGTGGCCGGCGGTGTCCAGCTCCAGCGAGGCGGTTCATATTCAATGACATCATCATCCCACGGGGCGGGAAGGATCGGTTTTCTGCTTTCGGTCAGCGCGGCGGCTCCCTTGTCAAAGGATCCCCTCGCGTTCGGGTCTTCCTCCTCCATCTTCTTCCGGGCCTCCTCGGCAGCGGCTTTGGCAGCCTCGGCAGCCTTGCGCCGGTACTCCGTGATAGGATCAACATTCAACTCCTTCAATCGGGCCTCTGACCTGACAAACTCGACAGAGTCCACCTCGCACTTCGATATCGAACGAAGGATCAACGTGTCAGCTCCGACATAGACGGTGTCCTTCTTTCCGTCCTGCTCGCTGATCATGATGACGGCCGGATCCCTGGCCATCTTGACATAGGACAAGGAATCGATGTACTGCATGTAGCCTGCGACAGCGGCCACATTGCGGCTCGTGTCCAACAACTCGGCATGACCGAACATCTCCACTTCATTACGGGCGCGGTAGTAGACCAGCGTGTCGGCCCAGGCCTCCTGACCCACGGTCAAAAGATGGACGTCGGTGGTGAAGGTGAATTTCTCTAAGTCCCTCTCATAGAGACCGGCCTTTGAGGAAAGCATGTTGTCGTCCTTCCAGGCATTGGTTCCGGTGCCGAACGTGGCACGGTTGGCTTCGGTGTCGTAGCTGAGAAAATCCGTCTTCACGAACATCGAGTCCGTGTACATGTTGACATTGTTCGTGAACGTGAACGTGCTGAGCTTGGAGAAATAAGACCCTTCGACACTCTCGATGACCTGGCCGTCCTTGTCACGCAATGCTCCTCCGCCACGGAAAACCGCGACACTGTCCTTCGTGTTGTAGTCCAGATCCCTTGTCCTGAGCGTGTTGCCGTCCTTGTCACGAAGCTGCACCAAAGAGCCTCGGAACTGCGCGAGGTTCTGGTCGATCAGGTAATCCAGACTCTCGCTGCTGAGCACCGTGCTGTTCTGGATGATCTGGACATTGCCGAAGGCGTTGATCACATTCGTGTTGACGTTCCACAAGGCGGTGTCACAGACCAGCAGGGTCGAGTTGTGCTCAAAACGCGCGTGACCCAAGGCCTTGCGGTACTGGACACCATATTCATCAACCTGCTGCAACTCATCACAGCCGAGCAGCCTCACAAGACTGTCCTTCCGCTCCGTGGTCTGGGCGGAAAGGCTGAACGTGAGCAGCAAAAGGAGTAATGAATATGCCAGGCGTCTCGGGAGCATCAGTCTTCCGCGAACTTTGATGCCCAGCCGGAGCGGCGGAACTCACAGTCCCTGAACATCGGATCGATGATGATGTGAGTCTCCTTGATCTTTCCGGCGAGGAAGTCGTCGATTGCCCTCATCTGCTTGTCAAGGCGCACCTGTTCCTGGATCTGGCTGAAATCCTCGTCGAAGGACGCAGTGTGGGCAGGGATGATACGGTCAACCTTGATGATCTTGTAGATGGTCTTGCCGACCACATAGTCCTTGACCTGATCCTGGCGACCGTCATTGTCCGTAGACTCAACAGGTTCCGAGATCTCGCCCTCCTTCAGATCCTTGATGGCCATGTAGTCCTCAGGCTTAAGCTGGTCAATCTCGAAATAGGCCGAGCCGGTGTTCGGATCCGACATCTGACCGCCGTTAGTCTTGGTGGCCGGATCCTGTGAGTAGAAGCTGGCCGCCATCTGGAATGTGACGGCGTTGTTGTTGATCTCGGTACGAAGGCTGTCCAGCGTCTTGAACGCCTTTTCCCTGTCCTCGTCGGTGTACTTAGGCTTTATCAGGATGTGGCGGGCATTGAACATGTCCCCCTTCTTCTCGATGACCTCTATGATGTGGAAGCCGTCCGGCGTCTCGACAATCTGCGAGATGACACCCGGCTTGAGAGCCATCGCCGCATCAGAGAACACTGGCCAGAAGATTGACTTTGAGGCCATTCCAAGCTCACCTCCCTTACGGGCGCTGCCAGGGTCTTCCGAATATATTCGTGCCAAAGTGGAGAATTTCTCTCCGTTGATGATCCTCTCGCGCAGATCCAGAAGCTTCTCGCGCACAGCCATGTTGGCCGCCTCACGGTCAGGATAGATGCAGATCTGGCTGAGCTGGTACTTGATCGGGACAATCGGAAGGTTCTTCGCGTCGACCGTGTCAAGATATTCCTTGACATCGTAAGGGGTCATCTCCGGAATCTTCCTCATGATTTCCTGCTGAGCCTGCTGGGTGAGGCTCATGTCCTCGTACTGCTTGCGCCATTCCTGGCGGAGACGGTAGAGAGGCTTCCCGAAATATTCCTCAACCTTATCTTCCCCTCCAAGGTAGGTCAGCATTCTGTCAGCTTGCTGGGAAAGGCTTCCCTCGACCATGTCCTGATTGACCGTAAGAGAGTCGATCCTTGCCTGCATCAGGAATATCTTGGATTCAAGGATGGACTCCAGCACCTCGCAACGGACATTCCTGTCGGAGGACAGTCCCTGGGCGCTTCTGTCCTTGACGGCACCCTCGATGTCCGAGATCAAGACTGCCTCGTTGCCGACAACCGCGATCGTCTTGTCAACGTACTTGTATTTCTGAGCCGAAGCCATCGCGCAAACTGACGCGAGGGCGAAGATGGTGATTGCTACTTTCTTTATCATCTCTAATATATTACAAAATTCTCCCTAAGCTTGGCATCTTCTATCAAGTCCCGTTCCAAACCGGTAAGGAGCTCGTGCTTTCTTCCACTTATGATGATGTCCCTGATCCTGTCCTCGCAGTACTCGACCGGAGCGATCTCGCCGGCCTTGACATAGTCAACTATAAAAGCCACAGAGACTTTGTCCTCCCCGTCCGGGATCTGGATGAACTGTCCGGAACGCTGGGAAAGCATCTGTACATAGTCCACTCCGAATTCCGCCGCCAGCTTGATCGCATCGATCCATTCCCCGGAATAGTCGTGGTAGCGGCGGGCGGAGTTGAACGCCACGCTGTCCGCCGCGACCACGTCCTCGACCTTGTCCGAAGACATCAACTTCTTGATCTTGGCCAGATTAGGAGAATCCTTGTCAATGTTCAGGAAACGGGCCTTGAGAATCGGACGCTCAAGTTTGAAGGTTTCCTTATGAGAGTCGTAATAGTCCGTTATCTGCTTCTCGGAGACGGTCGTGTCAAGCCTCTCATTGACGTAGCGCTGCTCGTAACGATAGCGGAGAAGCGACTGGCGGTAGGCCTCAAGCTCTTTCGAGACATCCTTCTCCTCCTTGGACAGACGTTGCTGCGCGATGTCCATGAAGGCCTTGTCCCTGACCCATGAATTGATGTAGAGGTTGGTCAGATTGACACTGTCCTCCGGCGACGTGCCCTTTGGTATCACATCATCAAGTTCCGAGCGGTACAGCTTGTGATCCCCAAGCTTCGCGACCACCTCCCCGTCGTGAATAAGCGAGGAGATGGCCTTGCATGAAGGCAGGAGAGCCAGCAGCACACCCAGCAGGACTATTTGCAACCTTTTTGGAAACATCTGGCTATCTGACGATTATCTTGAATAATTAGGGGCTTCCTTCGTGATGGTCACATCGTGCGGATGGCTCTCAAGGAATCCCGCGTTGGTGATGCGCACAAACTGGGCGTCACGCAGATCGGCGATCGTGTGGGCACCGCAGTACCCCATACCGGCGCGGAGTCCGCCGACAAGTTGGTACACGACCTCGGAGACGGTTCCCTTGTAAGGCACCTGAGCCACGATTCCTTCCGGAACGAGCTTCTTGATGTCTGCCTCCATGTCCTGGAAATACCTGTCCTTGGAACCCTGCTCCATAGCCTCAAGCGATCCCATGCCGCGATAGGACTTGAAGCGCCTTCCGTTCATGATGATGGTCTCTCCCGGAGACTCCTCCGTTCCGGCAAGCAGGGAGCCTGCCATGATGGTGCCGGCGCCTGCGGCAAGGGCCTTCACGATGTCTCCCGAATATCTTATGCCGCCGTCGGCTATGACAGGAACTCCCGTACCCTTAAGGGCATAGGAGGCCTCCATGACAGCCGTCAGCTGAGGGACGCCGATGCCGGCGATGATTCTGGTCGTGCAGATCGAGCCGGGGCCGATACCGACTTTGACAGCCTTGACTCCGGCTTCGGCAAGAGCCTTGGCGCCGGCTCCTGTGGCGACATTGCCGGCGATGATCTGGAAATCCTTGTAGGCGTCGCAGGCCTTTCGGATCATCTGCAGAACGCCCTCGGAATGGCCGTGTGCGGTGTCCAGGACAACAGCGTCCGCACCCGCGTCAATGAGCATGCCGATTCTCTCGATCGTGTCGGACTTGATGCCGGCGGCAGCGGCCACCAGAAGACGGCCCTTGCTGTCCTTTGACGCGATAGGGTTGTCCTTGATCTTCATCAGATCCTTGTAGGTGATCAGCCCGACAAGCTTGCCGTCGCCGTCCACAACAGGGAGTTTCTCGACCTTGCTGTGCTGAAGGATCCTCGTGGCCTCCGCCAAGGTTATGCCCTTAGGTGCGGTCACGAGATTCTCCCGTGTCATCACCTGGGAGATAGGCAGCTGCATGTCCTCCTGGAATCTGAGGTCACGGTTCGTGACGATGCCGATAAGGAAGCCGTTGCCGTCAACAACCGGAATGCCGCCGATGTGATGCTTCTTCATCATGGCCAGCGCATTGCCGACAGTCGCGTCCGGGCTGATGGTGACAGGGTCATAGATCATGCCGTTCTCCGCCCTTTTCACATGCCTGACCTGTTCGCACTGCTTCTCGATCGGCATGTTCTTGTGGATCACGCCGATACCGCCAGCCCTTGCCATAGCGATGGCAAGATCGGCCTCCGTGACGGTGTCCATCGCAGCGGACACGATCGGAGTGTGGAGCCTAATGTCTGTCGTGAAATTTGTTGTGACATCAACGTCACGTGGAAGTACATCGGAATGTGCCGGAACCAGTAAAACATCATCGAAGGTGAGGCCTTCAGGAATCTCTCGGTTTACAAATTTCGCCATTGTAATCAAATAAATTTGACAAATATAAGAATTTTCACGCAATAGTTGCTGTTAGTAAGCGTTAAAAAATAAGTAGCCCGTAAGTAGCCCCGCTTCCCTTCGCCCGCCGAAGGAATATCTTTCATCGCCGCAAGGGGACATATTCCTTCATCGACAATGAATATTCCTCCGTCGCCGGCGGGCCTTAGTGATCATTTTTTCAATGTCTACTTATTTCGAAAACAGCCGGCCCTGCCGCGCGCCGCGCTCCTCCATGCGCCTGTCCAGCATGCGGAGGATCTCAAAGTTGCGGACAAGCCCCCAAGGAGTGTCGTTCACGAACCTTGGCGGCACTTCTCCGGCCACGCGCTCGATGTAGAGGTCGGGTCTCAAACGTTCGAGGATGTCGATCACGAAGTCGAGATATTCATCAAGCCCAGGCCGGTAGAACGCCGACGGATCGGCGGCATATTCCTTTTCCATCGCCGTGCCTTTGACGATCTGAAGTTGGTGGAACTTGACGGAACGGAGCGGCAGCGATGAGATGGCATCGCACTGGTCCAGAAGCATTTCCCTGGTCTCGCCCGGGAGCCCGAGGATGAAGTGCGCCCCCGTGTCGAGTCCCCTTTCCGCAGTCATTTCCACCGCCCTTCGCGCGCACTCGAAGTCGTGGCCGCGGTTGATCCTCCGAAGCGTGGCGTCGTAGCAGGACTCGATGCCATATTCCACGACAACGATCGGCGCGTCGATGGTCTTCCCCTCCGGCAGCCCGCCGTCGGCGCTTCCGTTGTTGGTACTTCTGTCATCGATGCTTCCGCCGTTGGTACTTCTGCTGTTTGCACTTATGCTGTTGGTACTTATGCTGTTGGTACTTATGCTGTTGGCACTTATGCTGTTGGTACTTCTGTCATTGGTACTTCTGTCATCGGTACTTCTGTCATTGGTACTTCTGTCATCGGCCCGCCAGCCATTGGCTCCACTTCCGCTATCAGCGCTTCTTTCATTGGCCCACCCGCCATCTATGCCACTTCCGCCAAAAGTCCTGCGCCACCCCTTAAGCACGCGTCCGCCCGCAAGTCCGCTAAGGTAGTCCAACTTCTCCTCATCCACACAATCCGGCCGCGTCCCAATCACGATCCCCACCACCTCCGGATGGCTAAGCACCTCCTCATAAGCCCTCTGAAGCCGCTCCAGAGTCCCATAGGTGTTTGAATATGCCTGAAAATATCCCAAATAATGCCTGACCCGTGGATACCGGACTCTCTGGAACTCTATCCCCTCTTCGATCTGAGCCAGCAGCGCCTTCCCCGGAGTGCTATACCCCGGATGAAAAGCCGCGTTGTCACAGTAGGAGCACCCTCCCCAACCGACCGTTCCGTCCCTGTTAGGGCAAGAGAACCCCGCGTCAAGCACCAGCTTCTGCACCCTCTCGCCATACCTCCGACGATAGTACCCCACAAACGAGTTATAACGCTTACCCTCTGGGTAATAATCTGTTGCCGCCGCCGTTACTAATGTTGCCGCTGTCGCTGTTGCTGATGTTGCGGTTGCAGTTGCTGCCGTCGCCGCTGCTGTTGCCGTTGTCGCTGTTGCTGCTGTTTCTGCTGTTGTTGTCGCTGCTGCGGTTGCAGTTGCTGCCGCTGAAGCTGCAGTTGTTGCTGCAGTTGTTGCTGCAGTTGTTGCTGTTGTATCTACTGCTGGCTCTGATGATTCTGATGTTTCTACAGCCGCTGTTGCTTCCATTTCCCCAGCAGCTTTATTTACCACCGTTCCCGCTAATTCCTCTATATTACTTTTCATTATTCCTATGTTATCACCATTAAGTTATTATCTTCCAACAAGTTTACTACCTTCCAACAAGTCAATCATTGACATTATCCCCACTTTAGTTCCTAAAGCCGCACTCTCCGGCGACATTTTTCACTCCTATGAACCCACTATTTTCCATCTCCCACATCGCCTCAAGCCGGCACTCTCCGGCAACATTTAAGCCTATTATCGTCGCCCAAGGATGTTCATCGGCACTCCCGGGCGACACTTACGCCTATCATCGTCGCCCAACGGTACTCCTTGGCACTACCGGGCGACACTTACGCCCATTATCGTTGCCCAACGGTACTGGCCTGACATATTCACTCACTTCACAAATCCCTCCCTCACTCAAAAGCCTCGACTCTTCTCCACCTCCCTTCAAGC
>OGOQ01001157.1_pt1 | contig 21597 bp, 24 predicted proteins | sample 1552691 | NCBI WGS metagenome assembly OGOQ01 (sample SAMEA2580209, study PRJEB22360) | human gut metagenome | biome: human gut; feature: human-associated habitat; material: faeces | place: Denmark | collected 2008/2010
GCGCCAAATCAGGTAAAAGGCTGAAGCACGAATCCCCGCCATGCCGAGGTGGCAAAGGCGGCGGTTGAAGCGGGTGCAAGCATCATCAACGATGTAACGGGCTTCCGCGATCCTGCTATGGTTGAGGTTGCCAAGGGGTGCGATGCTGGTTTGGTGGTAATGCATATGCTGGGCGACGACCCTCGCACCATGCAGGATGAACCCCAATACGATGATGTGGTGGCGGAAGTATGCGAGTACCTCTCCAAGCGTGCTGCCGGGCTTGAGGCGGCCGGCATTGCCCACGATCGAATCTGCCTTGATCCTGGCCCTGGCTTTGGCAAAACCGCCAAGCAGACCATCGAGCTTATGCGCAACTTCCAGGAGTTAGTGCATCTGGGGTATCCCACAATGGTTGCCGTTTCCCGAAAGAGCTACATCGGCTACGCCTACGACATCGATGACCCCAAGGAGCGCGATGCCGCGTCTGCCGCAGAGGCACTGATGGCATGCGAATTGGGCGCTTCGGTAATCCGCACCCATAACGTGGCGTTAACCGAAGAGTCGCTGAAGGAAAACCTGCGACCCTATGCGTTTATCGGCCTTGGCTGCAACGTTGCTTTGGTTGCCGACGAGGGCGAGGAGCTTGAGGGCAAGAAGGCAATGCTCAGCCAGGCTATCACCGATATGTGCCTATTGCCTGATTCTCAGATCATCGATGTTTCCAGCTTCTACGAAAGCGAGCCTGCTTATGTGGAAGACCAGGACTCGTTCGTTAATGCGGTGCTTATCTTGCGTACGGGCCTGCCCCCGCAAGAGCTTTTGCGCTATCTGAATATCATTGAAGACAGGCTGGGTCGCATCCGCGAAAAGAAGAACGGTCCGCGCACGTGCGATTTGGATATCCTTGATTACCAGGGCTATGTGTCCGACTTGGAAGTACTGACTTTGCCTCATCCTCTTCTTACCGAACGTGATTTCGTGGTGAAACCGCTGCTTGAGATTGCTCCCAACCATGAGCTCTCCGATGGTACGAAAGTCACGCTCGATACCGTAACGGTGGGCAAGGCATGGAAGTGCTAAGCCGGTCTGAGCATCAAAACAACGGTCGTGTTGCGAAAGGCGCCCCCTCGGTGGCGGCGCCTTTGCGCCCGGCCGTTTCTTCTTTTTGGGACTTGCACGCCTATGCGTGCGTCCGCTCGACGAATGAACTCGTAAAAGAAGCTCTTCGCCAGGGTGTGCCTGAGGGGTATTGTGCAACGGCCTTGGAGCAAGAAGGCGGCTATGGACGTCAAGGAAGGGTTTGGGCCAGCCCTTTGGGCGGTGTATACACTTCCTTCGCATTGCGACCCAGCGTGCCGCCGCAAATGCTCCCCACTTTGAGCTTGGTCGCCTCATTGGCAGTAGCTGATGCACTTGAGCGGGTGCGTTCAAGCTGTAACCCACTTATCAAATGGCCCAATGATGTGCTTTGTCCAGAGGGAAAACTTGCGGGTATTTCGCTTGAGGCTTTAGCTGGCGGTGTGTGTGTTGGCGTGGGGGTCAATGTGTATGAGCCTTTCGCCAAGCGCGAAGTTGAGGGGAAGTACTCCTTGGCGTATTTGCAAGATGGTGTTGTGGAAGCGGGCCTTTCTGCAGAACAGCGTACCGCCATGACCCAGGTGGTTGAAAGCATGCTTGAAGCAATGGAATGCCGCTACGGACGCTGGCTTCAGGAGGGCTTCTCGGCTTTTATCGATGAGTACAGCCAGCGCTTTGCTTATCGCGATAAGCGGGCATCCCTCGCGCTTATCAATGGAGATGAAACCATCGAGGGAATTATTCGTGGCGTTGATGGCTTGGGGCGTTTGCTTGTTGAAAACGATGTTGGGATTATTGTGCCCATGAGTTCTGGCGAAGTGCACGTGACTTCGCTTCAAAGATAGTCCGTAGCTGCCGGTTTAAAGCAGCAAGGATTTCAAGCCGATAAGAATGAGCACGGCGCCGCCAATGATGGTTGCCTTTTCGCCGAGCGCGCTGCCGAAGCGTTTGCCGATAATTAGGGCAACGATGCAGGTAAGTGCCGTAGTGATGCCGATGATGCCCGAAGAGGTGAGTACGTTTACTTCCAGGGCGGCAAAGCTTACGCCAACGGCCAGGGCATCAATGCTGGTGGCAACTGCCTGGAACAGCAGTACGGGCATGGTGAGTGTCTGTTCGGATGCCTCTTCGCCCTCTTCTTCGTGGAAGGCGTCCCAGATCATCTTTCCGCCGATGAATCCCAAGATCGCAAAGGTAATGATGCCAGCATATTGGGTGATGAAATCGCTCACCAACTGACCCAGAACGAACCCTACAACGGGCATGAGAAACTGGAAAAAGCCGAAAGCAAGGGGCATGGAAAGGCTGCGGGTGCGTGAGATTTTAGGATAGGCAAAGCTGTTGGAGATAGTAACGGCAAACGCATCCATAGCGAGTGCTAGACCAAGTATGACGATTTCGAAAACGCTCACGGCCGCCCTTTCTTCAGTGCAAACTTGTATTTTCCCCCAAGGCAAGCCGCTTGTTGTCTAGGCGGTCAACATGACACACATTTGATAAATACATGCATTTTGCCTAGGGGATATGGCGGTATTTAAGCTGCGTTATCAGAATAGGCAGAGCAATTGATTGGCTGCACGCGTTGATGCGGGTGGCCCGGCACAATAATGAAACATGAGCGAAAGGTACCGAGCCCGCATGGCCGAAGAGCAGATTCAGGGAGAACGGAAAGAACATCAAGGGGCACATTTCGAAGAGGGCACTATGCGCAAACATGCTGCTGGGGGAGCAGCCGCTAAAGGCAACGACCGTACTGCGCGTATGGGAACGGGTCCCATTCCGAAATTGGTGCTGGAATTCGCCATTCCCTCTATCGTGGGTATGTTGGTTAACGGTGCCTACAACGTAATCGACTCCATCTTCCTTGGTCAGGCCATGGGCGAGATTGGCCTTTCGGTGGCAACTGCCGCCATGCCGCTAATGACCATTTTCATGGCGTTGGGCATGCTTATCGGCAACGGTGGCAATGCGCTTGCCGCACTGCGCTTGGGTGAAGGCAACAAGCAGGCTGCCGAAAAGAGCCTTGGCAATACGGTGTGCCTTGGAATTATCATTGCGGTTGTGGTGGCGATAATCGCCTGTATCCCGCCCTGTATGGAGGCGCTCCTCTCGCTTTCCAGCGCTACGCCTGAAATCCACGATTACACCTACTCGTTTATCCAGATCGTCGCTTTTGGCGTTATCTTTCAGATCATCGGTATGGGCGTGAATAACTTCATCCGTACGGCAGGCGCGCCAAACCGCGCCTTGCTTACCATGGTTATCGGCACGTTTTCCTGCATCATTCTGAACTACCTGTTTGTGTTGGTTTTTGGATGGGGCGTTGTGGGCAGCGCGCTGGCAACCGTGCTCGGTCAGGGTGTTTCCTGCGTTTGTGTATTGTGGTACTTCCTGTTCACCAAGAACGTTGCATTTAAGCTGCACGCACGTAACTTGAAGCTCGATGCTGAAGTAGTAGGGTTCATTTTCTCTTTGGGCGCTGCCAGCTTCATCATGCAGATGGCCATGTCAGTTATCAACTTCCTTGTTAACTATCTGTTGGTGTTCTACGGTGCGCAGAGCCCCTTGGGTGCCGAAGCTGCGCTGGCGTCTATCGGCGTTGTGCAGCGTTGCGCCATGTTTACCGTGCTGCCCCTTATCGGTACCGCAGTGGCGATTCAGCCGCTGCTGGGATTCAACTACGGAGCAGGGCTTATCCCGCGTGTGCGCGAAACGGTGCGCTTCGGCATCTTGATGGCTACGGTTATCGGCACCTGCATGTGGATCATGATCATGCTGTTCTCGGGCGATATCGTAAGCTTCTTTGGCATTCGTGCTGACGGTCTGCGCGACTTTACTGCCTTTGCGCTGAAAGTCCAGCTGCTTGTGCTTCCGGTTGTCGGCTTCCAGATCGTGGTAGGCAACTACTTCCAGGCAACGGGGCAACCGATGAAATCTATCATCCTTTCCCTTACCCGTCAGGTCCTGTTCCTTATTCCTCTGTATATCGTGCTGCCCATCGTGCTGCCTATGCTGGTGCCTGCGCTTACCGGTTTGGACGCTCTGTATTTTGCGGTGCCGATCGCCGATGGTCTTTCCGTTGTTACCGCGGCGGCGTTCCTCGCATTCGAGATGCGCCGTTTGAAGCGCGTTGAGGCGGGAGAGGAAATGTCTCGCTTTGGCAAGGGCGCAAAGCATTCGTAGGCGTCGTTTAAATTCCATGTGGTCACGCTTATGGGCTTGGCTAGCAGCTTGCGGGCTGGTGATGGTTGTCATGCGTAGCGCCGAAGAGCACGATGTAGGGCATGGCTGCCTGTAGACGAACGGCGGTTGTAGCTCGCAAAGCATTCGTGGGTGCCTGTATTAAATGCCCGTTAACGCTGAGCTTTAGCTCCTTGTGCCAAGTGGTCGCTAAAGCCAAACTGCATCGGAGAATCCAGCTGCATACATGCCGCAATTTTGCGCCGCATGACGTCTAACGCGAAACTACGCCGAATCGGATTGATTTGGAAAATGCCTGGTTATTCACAAAAGGCAACATATCATACCTATTTGTGTATTAGCGTAATTTGAAAAAGTGCGTTATACTGCCCGATCATGACGTAGTATGCGTTTGTTCAAATCGAGGAAGGAATAAATAAATGTCCGAAGCAATGACGCAGCATTCCACCGCACGTGCTCGTTCCGTCGCGTTCTGCGGCCTGTCCATCGCTCTTATGGCGGTTGCGGCATGGGTTACGGTTCCCTTTGGACCGGTTCCCTTCACCTTGCAGACGCTGGCAGTAATGTTTGTGCTGTTCGCATTGCCCGCCAAGCAGGCGCTGGTCGCAATCGGCGGCTATATCGTTCTCGGTGGTTTGGGTCTTCCGGTGTTCTCTTCCTTCAAGGGTGGTTTGGCTGCACTGATGGGCCCCACGGGTGGTTTCATCGTCGGCTTCTTCGTTGCTGCTGTGGTTGCTATCGCCGCTGCTTCTCTTCTGAAGCGCACTCCCTTGTTTGCTTCCGAGGAGCAGAAATCCTTCTTTGGAACTCATATTGCCGCAGGCGTTCTTGCTTGTAATGTGGTTATGGGCGTGGGGTTCCTGGCGGTTCTCTATGTGTTTGGTTGGGCGTGGATATCTGGGCGTGGCTCATGGTGGCGGGCCATCTTAGCGCTGAGGCTGCATTTGCCGCTGCGGTGGCGCCCTTCGTTCTGATTGACGCAATGAAGATGATTGCCGCTGTGCTGATTGCCCAGGCAGTAAGCGCTGTAGTCGCTCGCTAGGTTTGCAGACGCAGCTGCGAAGCTGTTTTGCGGCCCGTGAGGCTGGTCGTTTCGCCTGAGTACTCGGGCGTAGCTATCGATGTTGCATTGCGAATATTGGACTGAATTCGAGGAACCCAGATATCGAACCGACTTCGATTAATCCGGATATCAGACTGGCCCTGTTCGGCCTGGATATCGGACTGGCTCTGATTGACCAATAGGTAGGAGGATCGCATCATGCGGTCCTCCTTTTTTGTCCTACAACCCCTTTTTGCGCGTAAGCATCGGGTGAAGCCTGGCAAGAAACCGCCGTTGTGTATTCGCGTGCACCGAAAGGCGCCTTCCTGGACGGGATCTAGCCGTAGTGCATCCTTGGTGGCAAGTCATGGCAATATTTCGTTGCGATGCATTCCCGAAGGGGCCTCGGACAGAAAAAACGCCCTCTCGTGGCAAGATATTGCCGCCATGCATCCAAAATGAGCTGGTTTTGGCAAGATATGTTCTCCATGTATTCAAAATGCCCTGCAAAGCGCCGTTTGGGAATACATCTCGCGGGTATCTTGCCATCAAAAGACGCCCTTTTCCCGTCCGAATCCCTCAAATCATGCACAATGGGCAAATATTGCCACGCTTTTTCGACTCGTCTTTCGTGTGGGAGCTTTGCGATTCCTGTCTGCGTGGGAGCTTGGTGCACGACCAGCGTTGAGGTTCGTCCTTCACTGCGGTATTAGCGTGTTCCCCCGCGTGAAGGTGCAAGCGCTGTGGCTGGAGGCGCCAGCGTCGCCGTCCGTTCTCTACGTGGAGGTGTCAGCGCTGTGATTTGTCCTTTCCGCGGGGATGCCAGTACGGCAACGAAAAAACGTGTGCAGTCGAAAGTGCCTTCCTGGGTGAGGTCTAGCCGCAATGCATTCCTAAGTGGCAAGTCATGGCAATATTTCGTCGCGATGCATCCCCGAAGGGGCGCTACAGGGCGGGGAACGCCATCACAAATACGGCGCCGCCTTCGGGGGCGTTGAACGCGGTTACCGTGCCATCGAAACTCTCTACAATTTCCTTCACAATGGCCAGTCCGAGGCCCGCGCCTCCGCTGTTGCGTGCACGCGAGGCGTCACTGCGATAGAAGCGCTTGAACAGGAGGGAAGGGTCGTCTTCGATGCCGCAACCATCGTCTTTTACGACAACTATTGCCTGGTTGTTTACGCCGGAAAGTAAGACGCGGACATGGCCACCCTCTTCAACATGTCGAATGGCGTTATCAACCAAATTGATGATCGCCTGTTTGAGACGATCGGTGTTGCCCAGGATATCGGGGGCAGCGCCCTCTACGCTTAAGGTGACGTTCTTGTCTTGGGCGATGGGCTCAAGCATTTCGACAACTTCTTGGGCAACGGGTGCGATATCCAAGCGCTTCAAGGCCGCTGCGGGAACGCCTTCTTTTGCGTGCTGCAGCGCCAAGAGCGAATTGGTGAGCTTTTTCAGGCGTTCCGACTCGCTCAGGATGATCTCGCAGAAATGCTCGCGTGTTGACTGGGGCATATCGGGGTCAAGCATCAATTCGGCATTGCCGCTGATGGCGGTGAGGGGCGTGCGGAACTCATGGGCAACATCGCTCACGAAAGAATCTTGACGATCCTGTACTTTGGAAAGCTCGTCGAGCTTTGCCTCGTAGGCGTGGTTCAACTCGCGGAAATCTTCAGACAGCTGGTCAACTTCGTACAGCGCACCTGTAGGTTCGAACACGATGCTCTTGTCGCCTTCGCGGTAGGCGCGCGTTTTCTGCGCCAATTCAGTGAGCGGTTGGGCGATGAAATGCGCAATAAGCAAGCTCAAGAAATAGCAGAGGCAGGAAACGGGGATGATAAATGCCAAGATGAAGCGCGAGCAGCCGAATGCCAGCACGGCAATGGCAGCCGTAACAGAGCTGCCGAAAATAGCCAGCAAAGCGGTGAGAAAAGAAATATTGGTAAACAGCCTCATTGAATCCCCTCGAAGCGGCAGATAGCGCATGCGCCGGTCTGCGGCCCCTTATTTCTTGAAGCGATAGCCGTATCCGCGCACCGTTTCAACGAGCTTCGGGTCGTACCCGGCTGCCTCAATCTTATCGCGAAGACGCTTGATGTGCGTGTCGACTGTTTTCGTTTCTGTGATGAATTCCCATCCCCATGCATCGTGGAGAAGGTCTTCGCGGGAAACCACCTTACCCGCATTGTGCATAAGGCAGCTTAGCAGCTCGAATTCGCGTGGGGTAAGGTCGATGGGACCCTTTTCACCTTGGGCAACGTGCGTGTCTTCGTTCAAGGTGATGCCGCTTGCCGTTACCTCATTCAAGGGCTGCGCGTTTTCCAGGCCTTGGCTGCGACGCAGAAGGGCGCGGGTGCGTGCAAGAAGCTCGCGCACGCCGAAGGGCTTTGCGAGATAGTCGTCGGCTCCAAGCTCGAGTCCTACGACTTTGTTCAGTTCGCTGTCACGTGCAGAAAGGAACAAGATGGGCGTGGTCATCTTCGCGCGGATGCGGCGGCACAGTTCGTATCCGTCGATACCGGGCAGCATGATGTCTAAAATGAACAGATCGAAGTGGTCGCTTTCGATTTTCTCGAGCGCTTCTTCGCCGTTGGAAGCCACCTCGGTGAGGTAGCCTTCCTTCTGCATGGCATAGCTTACAAATTCAGTGATTGAAGGCTCATCGTCTACGATGAGTATGCGAGCGGGATTTTCCATTGCGCCACCTTCTGCGGATGCGTTAATTACGGTTACGGCTAAGGGATTGCCGTCCAAAATCGATAGTATGGTAGCATTCGCTCGTATCGCTTAAACCTGAAGGGATTGTCAGAAACATGTTACTTGCGATTGACGTGGGAAATACCCAAACCGTGCTCGGCGTATACGATGGTGAGCACTTGGTTCATATGTGGCGCGTGGCTACCAACGTAGATCACACCAGTGATGAGCTCCGAATTAAACTGCATGTTCTGATGGAGGCCGAAGGTGTTGACCCCAAGTGCATCGACGGCGCCATTTTGGCCTCGGTGGTTCCCGCTCTTACTCATAATTGGGAAAAGGCGTGCTATCGCTCGTTCTGCGTTCAGCTGCTTGTCATTTCCGCCCAAACCGTGGGGCACCTTATCAACATGGACCAGGAGAAGTTCGCCGAATTGGGAGCCGACCGCGTGGCAGATGCTGCTGCTGCGAAATGCCTGTACGGTTCGCCCGTCATTGTGGTCGACTTCGGTACTGCTACCAATATCGAGATCATCGACAAGACAGGCACGTTTGTGGGCGGCATCATTGCCCCCGGTGTCGATTCGTCTATGCGTAGTCTGCTTTCCCGTGCAGCGTTGTTGCGTTCCGTAGAATTGGAAGACCCGGGCACGGCAATCGGAACCAACACCGCCGATGCGCTCAAGGTTGGCGTGGTGTACGGCGAGGCCGCTCGTGTCGACGGCTTGGTCGAGCGCGTTTTCGATCAGTTGGGCTACGAGGCCAGGGTGGTGGCAACCGGTGGCTTGGCGCACCGCATCGCCCCCGCATCGAAGCACATCGCCGAAATCAACCTTGAACTCACTTTGCAGGGTTTGCGTATGATCTACGATGAGATCGCCCAGTAAAACCCAGTAGGACAGAGCAATAAGCCAAGAAGAGGAAGCGAACTGTTTATGCTGACGGATATCGAAATTGCGCAGGCGGCAACGCCTTGCCCCATTACCGAAATCGCTGAAAAGGCAGGTATCTCGGAAGAGTACCTCGAGTGCTACGGCAAGACCAAGGCAAAGGTTGACTACAACCTGCTCCGCAACGAAGACCATAAGCCCGGTAAGTTGGTGCTGGTCACGGCAATCAACCCCACCGCTGCCGGCGAAGGTAAAACCACCACGACGGTAGGTTTGGGCGATGCTCTTTCCCGCTTGGGAAAGAAGACGGTAATCGCTTTGCGTGAGCCCAGCCTGGGACCGGTGTTCGGCATCAAGGGCGGTGCCGCAGGTGGTGGCTATTCCCAGGTAATCCCTATGGAAGAAATCAACCTGCATTTCACGGGCGACTTCCATGCCATTGGCGCGGCAAACAATCTGCTTGCTGCATTGCTCGATGCCCATATCCACAACGGCAACGAGCTTGGCATCGATGTTCGCCGCATTACGTGGAAGCGTGTTGTTGACATGAACGACCGTCAGCTGCGCAACATCGTGTGCGGCTTGGGCGGCAAAGCCAACGGCGTTCCCCGTGAAGACGGCTTCGATATTACGGTTGCTTCCGAGGTCATGGCCATCTTCTGCTTGGCAACCTCCATCACCGACCTGAAGGCGCGCTTGGGCCGTATCGTTGTTGGCTACACCCGCGACGATAAGCCCGTTACCGCCCATGACCTTCATGCTGAAGGCGCTATGGCTGCGCTTTTGAAGGATGCGCTGAAGCCCAATTTGGTTCAGACGCTCGAAGGAACCCCCGCATTCGTGCACGGCGGTCCTTTCGCCAACATTGCACATGGCTGCAATTCCATCATGGCAACCAACATGGCTCTTGCTCTGGGCGACTACGCGGTAACTGAAGCCGGTTTCGGTGCCGACCTGGGAGCCGAGAAGTTCTTGGACATCAAGTGCCGTCTTGCGGGCTTGAAGCCTGATGCTGTTGTAGTGGTTGCCACGGTTCGTGCGCTGAAGAACCATGGCGGCGTTGCCAAGGCAGACCTGAACGAGGAAAACCTCGAAGCGCTGGAAAAGGGTCTTCCCAACCTGCTTCAGCACGTGGAAAACATCACTCAGGTGTTTGGCCTCCCATGCGTTGTCGCCATCAACGAATTCCCCACTGATACTCAGGCAGAAATCGATCTGGTTCGCGCCAAGTGCCAGGAGCTCGGTGTCAACGTTGCCCTTTCCCAGGTTTGGGCAAAAGGCGGCGAAGGCGGCGTAGAGTTGGCTGAGGAAGTTATGCGTCTGTGCGAGCAGGAAAGCTCTCTGACCTTCACCTACGAAGATGATATGGGTCTCGCGGAAAAGATCGAGGCAGTTGCCAAGCGCATTTACCATGCAGATGGGGTAGACTTTGCTCCTGCTGCAAAGAAGGAAATCAAGCAGCTTGAAGAATTGGGCTTTGGATCTATGCCGGTTTGCATGGCGAAAACCCAGTACAGCTTCTCCGACGATGCTGCGCTGCTTGGTGCTCCGCGCAATTTCCGCATCACGGTTCGTCAGGTTAAGGTATCTGCAGGCGCTGGTTTCGTTGTTGCCCTTACCGGTAATGTCATGACCATGCCGGGCTTGGGCAAGGCTCCTGCTGCCTTCAAGATCGACGTTGATGAAACGGGCAAGATCTCTGGCTTGTTCTAGGCTGCTAGAAAATAGCTGGAAATACTAGCAAGGTATTATCGGGCTGGCGCAGGTGCGCTGGCCCGTATCGTTGTCATAGGTAATAAACGATTAGGAAACATCTTGAGCGAGTGGACATTAATTGACGAGGTTGCCGCTGGCACTCCAACCCCTGGTGGCGGTGCTGCCGCCGCATACGTGGGAGCTTTGGGGTCGGCGTTGAATTCCATGGTGGGAAACCTGACGGTTGGCAAGAAAAGCTATGTCGACGTGGAAGACCAGGTGAAGGAATGCCTATCGCAGCTTCAGCGGGTGCGCGAAGAGCTCCTTGCCTTGTCGAAGAAAGACTCTGAGGCATTTGCCCCTTTGGCGGCATGCTATAAAATGCCCCGCGCTACCGAAGAAGAAAAGGCGCAGCGTACCAAAGCAATGCAGAAGGCGCTCATCGATGCCATCGAAGTGCCCCTGTCGATCATGAAAGCATGTGCTCGCGTTATCGATCTTTCCGATTTTATGGCTCATAATGGCTCAAAGATGGCGCTTTCCGATGTTGCCACGGGTGTTTCCTTTGCGAAAGGGGCACTAAAGGGCGCTGCCCTGAACATCTTCGTCAATGCCAAAATGCTCGAGGATCGCAAGCTTGCGAAGCGTTACACTGACGAAACAGAATGTCTCATTATTGAATGGGGCAAGCGTGCCGATGATATTTACGTATTTGTGTTGGAGGGACTCAGATAAGTATGACCCGCATTTTGAAATCGAAACCAGTTACTGATGCGATTGCCGCTGATCTTGCTCATCGTGTCGAGCGTCTGAAGATCTTGGGCATTGAACCTACGCTTGCTATCGTTCGCGTAGGGTCCCGCCCCGACGACCTGAGCTACGAGCGCACTGCTTGCAAGCGCGCAAAGGCTTTGGGTCTGACCACACGTGTGTTCGAGCTCGATGAAAAGGTTTCCCAGGAAAAACTGCTCCTGCAAATTCGCCGCATCAACGCCGATTCAAGCATTCATGGTTGCTTGGTGTTCCGCCCTCTTCCCTCTGAGATGGAAGACAAGCTTGTTTGTGATGAGCTTGCTATGGCGAAGGACATCGACGGTGTTTCCACTGCATCGCTTGGTGCGGTGTTTACCGATGCCAAGGAAGGCTTTGCTCCTAGCACCGCAGAAGCTTGCGTAAGGGCTCTCGATTTTTACGATATCCCCGTAGAGGGCAAGCACGTGGCTGTTGTTGGTCGCAGTCTTGTGGTGGGCAAACCTGTTGCCATGCTGCTGCTTCGCCGTAATGCCAGCGTGACCATCTGCCATTCCCGCACGGAGGACCTGCCCAAGATCATGCGCACGGCAGACATCGTTATTTGCGCAACGGGCCGCGCACGTGCCTTTGATGCGTCGTGCTTCCGCGAAGGTCAGACGGTTTTGGATGTTGGTATCAACTTTGACAAGGACGGCAACCTGTGCGGCGATGTCGACTATGAATCGGTCGAGCCCGTTGTCGATGCCATCACCCCGGTCCCAGGTGGTCTCGGTTCTGTTACCGCTTCCATCACCATGGAGCATACGGTTTCGGCTGCAGAAAAGACCATCAGGTAATTCTACTTGTCGTTAAATGAATGCATGGGCGCCAAGGCGCCAAAGCGCTCAATGGGGTTGTTCCTCATTGAGCGCTCTTGTTGGATCCTGCTTTTCCGAAGGGAATCTTTATGTCCGGCAAATGGGTTGAAATAGCACGTACCTCTTCGGTAGAGGAAACGCAAGCTTGCGCAGCGGCACTGGCTGGCGTGCTTGATGCAGGTGCTGTTGTGACGCTCGACGGAGATCTAGGGGCGGGAAAAACGCATTTTACCCAGGGGCTGGCAGCTGCCTTGGGCGTTGCGCAGGCGGTAACGAGCCCCACCTTCAACTTGGTGGTTGAATACACCGATGGGCGTCTTCCCCTGTACCATTTTGATCTGTATCGTCTTGATTCCCCTTACCAATTGGAAGACTTGGCATTTTACGAATACGTCGAAGGCGATGGCGTTTCCTGCATCGAGTGGGCTTCGAAATTTCCCGAAGAAATGCCAGAAGATAGGCTCGAGGTGTATCTTGCCGTCGAGGGCGAAAACGTTCGGACAATTCGGGCATGTGCCCACGGATCGGCAGAATCAATGCTTCAGAGTTGGCGGGCTGTGCTGGCTTAGCTTTTTGCCAGGCGCGTTCTTTTCGGAAGGATTGTGCCTGGTTTTTCTGTTTTCAGGGGCATGCGCTAGGATAGCTAGCGAAAGAAAACAGGCATTAAACGTTGCTTGCCCATACCGTGCCGCCCCCGTTGCTTTTACGGAGATGGCATCGGCGGCCGCAATGCAATTAGAACAGGATTCGCATGAACAACTACGTAGTTGCTTTCGACACGGCAAATGAAATGATTTCCTTGGGAATAGGTCTTCTTGATCGTGCCAAGAAAACCATTGACTGCATCGCTTCGCGCGAGGTTGGTGCGTTTCGCGCATCGAACGTTAAGCTTTTGCCTGAAATCGATGCCTTGTTGGCGGATATGGGCATTTCGCGCGGTGAAGTTGCGTGCGTAGTGTGCGGCCGTGGCCCCGGCTCGTTTACTGGCGTGCGCATCTGCCTTGCGAGCGCCAAAGGCGTTGCCATCGGTCTTGGTGTGCCGCTGTTCGGCGTTTCCACCTCAGACGCTCAGGCATGGCAGCAGTGGGCTAACGGGGTGCGCGGCTCAGTGGTGGTACTGGGCGATGCGATGCGCAAAGAAGTCTATCCCGTTCGCTATCACGTAACCGACAGCGGTATCGAGCGCCTGAATTCCGATACCGTTATGAAGGCGGCCGCCTTGCCCGAGTGGCTGGGAAGCGGAAGCGATCAGCGCATCGTGGGTGATGCGCTGAAGAAATACTCCGCTCTGTGCGAAGGCCACGGCAACATTGCGGGCGAAGAAGAGCGCTACCCAACAGGCGCCGGCCTTCTTCTTGCGGCGCAGGAGGCTTGGGCGGAGGGGGCGTTCGATCCCGACGGTGGTGTGTTGGGCGACCCTTGCACGCTTCTTCCCGTGTACACGCGCCTTTCCGACGCTGAAGAGCATGAGCGCATTAAATTTGCCAAGCAGGATGCCGAAGCCAACGCCGTTGAGGCGAAGGACCTTGGGTCGGGTGTGCAGGGCGGATCGGTGATTCGCTATCAGCCGCTCGAAGCGGCATGGGTGCCTGCGGTTGCCGCCATGGAGTCGCAGGTTATGGGCACGGATGCCTGGAGCGAGGCACAGGTGCTCGACGAACTGCCTCGTCCCGACCGCACGTGGTGGGCGGCGTTTGAGGTTGCTGATACGCGTAAGCGCACGGTGAACGTTGGCGAAGCGAAGCTGGTGGGTTATGCCGGTGGCTGGATAAACGATGGTCAGGTGCAGTTGCTGAAGGTGGCGTCCGATCCGGCTTATAGGCGTCAGGGCATTGCGCAAGAGCTTTTGGCACGCATCGCCCTTGATGCGCGTGATTTGGGTGCAAAGGAAATGACCCTTGAAGTCCGTGCGTCGAATACGGGTGCGCATGCCTTCTATGAGCGTTTGGGCTTGAAGAATATCGGTATTCGCCCGCGTTATTATTCCGATGGGGAAAACGCTTGCATCTATGAAGGCCCGCTTCCTCTTTCCGAGCACGACGTTGCCGGTATGGAGTTGCGCTTGAATGCTGCAGCTGCACACGCGGGCGAAGCTGCAGGAGACTGTGTGCCGCTTGAGGGCAAGCTCATCTTGGCTATCGAGTCTTCGTGCGACGAAACCGCCGCAGCGCTTATCGATGAAGCGGGAACCATTGTCGCTGATGTGGTTGCTTCTCAGATCGATTTTCACTCCCGTTTCGGTGGGGTAGTGCCCGAAATTGCCAGCCGTAAGCATATTGAGGCTATCGGTGGGGTGGTGATCGAGTGCTTGGCCCAAGCGCGCGAGCGCACAGGCAAGGCCGATCTTTCTTGGAACGATTTGGCTGCTGTTTCGGTGACCTATGCGCCTGGTTTGGTTGGCGCCCTGGTTGTGGGCGCGGCATTCGCAAAGGGTTTGGCCTGGGCTTGCGATGTGCCGCTTATCGGCGTGAACCATCTGGAGGGCCACTTGTACGCGAACAAGATCGCCTGCCCCGATATCAAGCCGCCTATGGTGGTTTCGCTCGTTTCAGGTGGTCACACCATGTTGGTGCATGTAAAAGACTGGGGCAGTTATGAAACTATGGGTTCAACGCTCGACGATGCGGTAGGAGAGGCCTTCGACAAGGTGGCAAAGGCAATGGGGCTGGGGTATCCTGGCGGCCCGCTCATTTCTGCTTTAGCTGAGAAGGGCAACCCTAAGGCTGTTCGTTTCCCCCGTGCGCTGATGCATTCGGGCGATTTGCAGTTCTCGCTTTCAGGCTTGAAGACCTCGGTTATGACTTACTTGCAGAAAGAACAGCAGGCAGGCCGTGAAATCAATCAGGCTGATGTGGCGGCAAGCTTTCAGGCTGCAGTTATCGATGTCCAGGTGGACAAGGCTCGCACGGCGCTTCGCCAGACGGGTGCAAAAGAGTTCTGCTTGGGCGGTGGCGTTGCTGCCAACCCTGAGCTGCGTCACGCCTATGAGGCCATGTGCCATCAAATAGGCGTTCGCCTTACCATGCCTCCGCTTTCCGCTTGCACGGACAATGCTGCCATGATCGCCCTGGTGGCGCTCGATCGCTATAAGCAGGGCAAATTTTTTGGCTTGGATTGCGACGTGAAAGCCCACGCTCCGCTCGACGAGGCGTATTAGGCACTGCTTCTCGGGTCCTGGTTGACGGGACATGTTAGTCGGAGTTTGGGATCGCTTATCGCATAGTGCTAGGAATCGCTCATGGCATAGGCGCCCTGGAGAGGGTACCCGTCGCATACGGGGGCGCAACGTGTTCGCAGCCTCGGTGTCCTCTTCGGTATAATCGATCGCGAAAACATGCGTAAAGGAGATTGGTATGAAGCGCTCTATCGATGTAATTGAACATGCTGGCGAAATCATGAAGAAGGTCAACGATGCCGTCTTGCTCACCACCAAGAAAGACGGCCAGGTTAACGCCATGACCATCAGCTGGGGCGGTATGGCCATTGAGTGGGGAAAGCCCCTGTTCATTACCTATGTGCGCGAAAGCCGTTTCACCAAGGAATTCTTGGATGCCACGGGTGAGTTCACGGTGAACCTGCCCATGGGCGAGTTCGACAAGAAGATCACTGCGGTATGCGGCGCAAAGTCGGGTCGCGATATGGACAAGGTTGCCGAGCTGGGGCTCACGCTGGAAGATCCCGAAGAGGTTAATGTGCCGGGCATTCGCGAGCTTCCCCTTACGTTGGAGTGCCGCGTCCTGTTCAAGCAGGAACAAGATCTTGCCAATCTTGATGCCGCGGATGCGGAAAAGTGGTATCCCGTCGATGAAGCGCTGGGCGGTCCCAATAAGCACACGGCCTATTACGCCGAAATCGTGGCGGCCTACGTTATCGAGTAGTTCTGGCTACAGTGCACTATGCGCAGGGGCACCTGCCAGCCTATTTCGCCACGCCCTGATGTACTAAAATATGAGTATGGACGCGCACCCTGGTTAAGAACTGAGGCCCGCGTCCATTTTCTAGTGCCTTAACCGTCCCGTCACCATGTATGACGTGTATGTACGGCGCACCATGCCAGGGGCGCTTGCCCGCTATTCCTTGTACGCGATATGAACAGCGGCAACGCCAAACGTTACATTGGTGTATTCGACACGGGAAAAGCCCGCATTCTTCAGCATGCGCGTGAAGCCCTTTTGATCGGGAAATGCTTTGATCGACTTCGCCAGGTACACAAAGCCCGAAGCATCGCCTGTGACGATCTTTCCCCAGGTGGGAATACCCCAACGCAAATACAGGTTGTAGCCCAAGCGCATAAGGGGATTGGGCGGGGTTGAGAATTCCAACACGCACAGCGCGCCGCCTGGCTTCAGCACGCGATACATCTCAGAAAGCGCACGTTCGCGTTCGGGCATGTTGCGAATGCCGTACGACATGGTGATTATGTCGAAAGACCCGTCTTCGTAGGGAATGTCTTGCCCGTCAACCACGGCAAGCTCAACGGGAACGCCGTTTGCCTCGCCTGCATCGAGTCGGCTCTGGGCTACTTCGAGCATGGCGGGCGTGTAATCGGAGAGGATGATGTGCTTGGGCTGCTTCCGTTCGCAGGCCGTAAACGTCACATCGCCCGTGCCGCCGGCAATATCCAGCATCAGCGTTTCGCTGGTAATGGGCGATTTATCGATAAGTGTGCGCAGCCAGCTGCGGTATTGGCCGAAACTGGAGAGCTTGTTGAAACGCTCGTACTTCCAAGCAATATCAGTGAAGATTTTCTTCACGCGAGCAGAAGAAATCTCAGCAGGGGCCTCCTGACCCGTGGCGGTGTCGATGGAGTGGTCTGCTTTCTTTTCGGGCGTTTGAGGGGTGTTGCTCATGCGCTATCGCGTCCTTAAGTACGAGTATTGCCGTCTGCGTTAGCTGATTATAGACAAGAACGGCACGCTTGCGTATCTGGCTCGTTAGGGGTCTGTGAAAAACGGCAAGATATAAACGCCGCAATGCTATCATTGCAAAGAATTACTCTATCGGGAGGATGCGCATGCTACTGATCGCTGAATACGTTGTTCCGGTTTCATCCGAGCCCATCGAGCACGGTGCGGTTTTCATTAAAGACGGTGCTATCGCCGACATCGGCGATGCAGAAATGATGCGCTTGCGTTACCCCAACGAAGAGGTAAAAGACTTCGGCATGGCTGCGCTTACCCCGGGTTTTATCGACCTGCATGCACGCATGGAAGACGCTGTGTTCCGCGGTTTGGTGCACGACCTGCCCTTTGTTCAGTGGCGCAAGGAAATCGCTGCGTTGCGTAAGCGCATTTCCTATGCAGAGGCATTTGACTCTGCGTTCCTGGGCGGCCTTGAGGCGCTTTCTTCGGGCGTTACCACCGTGGCGGACATCACATCTACGGGTGCTTGCGTTTCAGCTGCTCAGAAGCTTGGTTTGCGCGGTATGTTCTATCGCGAGGCAGGAGCAATCGACAAGCGCTTGGTTAACTACGCCATCAAGAAGGCTGATAGCGACTTGGAAAAATGGTCGCAGGCCATCGACCCCGACCGCATCACCCTGGGCGTTGCGCCAGATCCGGTGTACGAATGCCATCCCGAGCTGTATCGCAGTGTGGTGAAGTACGCCTCCGATAACGGCGACCTGCCTATCGCAATGGATTTGGCGGGCAGCAGCGAAGAGTACCGCTTCGTGAAGTACGGCGCTCCCTCTGGCCTGGACGAAGATCTGGGAATGCAGGGTTTCATGGAAATTCCGCCATGGCTTCCCACTTCTGCAACTCCCGTCAACTATGTGTTGAACTGGGGTTTGTTCGACGCAAAGAACGTGATGATCGTCTATGGCGTACGCGTAAACGACGAAGACATCAGGCATTTGAAGGAATACGACGTTGCCGTATGCGCATGCCCCAGCTTGAATGCTCAGTTGGGCATGGGCGTTGCTCCTGTGAGTGAGTACCTGCGCTCTGGTATGCGTGTGGGCCTGGGCACTGGCGCTCCGGCTTCTATCGACACGATGGATATCTTTAGCGAAATGCGCATGGAATTGCTCATTCAGCGTGCTGTTACCGGCGAATTCCTTGATTCCCGCACGCTTATGGAAATGGGCACTTTGCGTGCCGCCCAGGCACTGCGCATTGACGACAAGGTTGGTTCTCTTGAGGTTGGCAAACGTGCCGACATCGTTGCGGTCGATCTGTCCGGTTCACACTCTACCCCCACGTCAGACCCTGTTTCTGCCCTTTTGGGCTCAGTGGGCAACGGCGATGTATCCATGACCATGGTTGACGGCAAGGTCCTCTACGAACGTGGACGCTTGCACGTTGCTGGTGAAGTGGCGAAGAGCATCGCGCACGTTCTTGAGATTCGCGGTCGCCTCCGCTCTTAATGCCTATTGGCACCAGTAAGCCCCTCTTGTCGAAAAGAGGGGCTTGTTTTGCGTACCGTGCGTTAAGGTGACCACACGCATACGGAAAGAGATTCAATGGCTAACGGTAAAAAGCAGAAGATGACGGCAAAGCAGCTGAAGGAGCGCGAGGAGCGTGCCCTTGAGCGCCAGCGTCTTGCCGAAGAAAAGAAGAAGCGCGAAGAGCTTCTCAAGCGCATATTCGTTATTGCGGTGTGCGTGATTTTGATCTTGGCCCTCTCTCTTCCCACCATGGGCCTTATGTTCCTTGGCGGAAACCAATAAAGGTTCCAAGCGGCAAAACCACTAAGCGCTGCCCGCCGTTGTGCGGCTTGGTAGCGCTGAAGAGATAAGGAAGTACCAGTTGTTCGGCATTGGCGGATTTGAGCTATTCATAATCCTGCTGTTCGCGTTCTTGATTTTTGGCCCCGACAAGTTGCCCGAAATGGCAAAAACGTTGGGTGTTGCGCTCAACAAATTCAAGCAGGCGCAGGAAGAAATGAAGGCGGTTATCAACGACGAGGTTTTGGATCCCGATGCAGGCAAAAAGGCCGCGTCTGGTTCTGGCTCGAAGCCGGCACCGCATGCAACCCAGGAATCGTTTGCTGAGCGCAAGGCTCGCTACGACAAAGAGCGTGCCGAGCGATTGAAGCACCAGCAGATCAACGCCAACCGCGCCGCCATGAAGGCGGAGGCGGCGAAAAAAGCCGAAGAGCTCGAAAAAGCTGCGGAAGGCAAGTCCGAAAAGACCGCGGCGAAGTCGTCCGATCATACGGAACCTGCATCCAAACCCACGCCCTCGGCAAAGTCCGCGCCGGCGCTTACCCCCGACGAGTTATTCGGCACCAAGCCGGTGAAGCCCGCTCCTCGTGCTGCGCAAAAGGAAGCAGCGGCAACGGAAGGGGGCGAATAGCGTATGGCAATCGGACCGGCGCGCATGTCGCTCATGGAGCATTTAGGCGAATTGCGCATGCGTCTTGTGCGCGTAATTGTTTGCCTCATTGCGGCAACCTGCGTTTTCTATCTTTCCACGGGTACCGTAGTTCAATTCTTGCTGGCTCCTGGCTGAGTTCATCCCCACCGATGGCAACGGCGACGTGATGCTCAATGTCTTGGGCGCATTCGATGCCTTTTCGGTGCGCATTACCGTGGCATTGTGGACCGCCGTAGTTGCAACTGCCCCCATCACGCTGTGGCAGATTCTGGCATTTTTCCTGCCAGCGTTGAAACCACGTGAGCGTAAGTGGTTTCTGCCTACGTTTATCGCCGCTCTGGCCCTGTTCATCATCGGCACGGTATTTTGCTACTGCATTATCCTGAACCCCGCCTTCCAATGGCTTACCGACCAGGCTTCGGGTTTTGCGACCATTCTTCCCGAAGCTGGCCAGTGGGTAGACATCATTATCAAGTTCGAGTTGGGCTTCGGCATTGGCTTTGAGATGCCTCTTGTGGTGTTCTACCTAGTAATGTTCGGTGTAGTGCCCTATAAGAAATTGCGCGCAAGCTGGCGCGCTGTGTACATCGGCCTGCTGGTGTTCTCTGCAGCGGTAACGCCTGATGCGTCTCCTGTAACCATGGGCCTCATGTTCGCCGCGATGGTGGTTCTGTACGAGATCAGTCTGCTTGCCGCACGCGTTGGCCTCAGCCACCGCATCAAACGCAAGGAAGAAGCGGAAAAGGCTGAAGAGCTTGAAGCCCAGGAGGCTCGTGCTGAGCTTAAGGATCTGAAGCAGCGCTATCGCGAGCATCTGTGGGGCGAAGAAGAAAGCGAAGGCAAGTAGCCATGCATGAGCTAGGCATTATGACGGGCGTTATGGAGTCGGTCGAGGAAGCGGCTCGCAACGCTGGCGCCACCAAGGTTTTGGAAATTGATCTTTCCGTGGGTGTTATGACCGAAGCCGTGGAAGATGCCCTTCGTTTCGCCTTCGAGGCGCTTTCGGAAGGCACCATGTGCGAAGGTGCCGACTTCAAAATCAATATGATTCAGCCGGTAAGCGTTTGCTTGGAGTGTGGAAACGAATTCGAACACGACCGCTACCACGTAACGTGCCCCCAGTGCGAAAGTGGATTCACACAGCTTATTGCTGGCAAAGAAATGCAGATCGACTCAATCGAGGTTGATATACCCGATGAAAATGATTCCGTCGAGGAGTCGTAGCTTCAATCAAACGAGCACTAGCAAACTGGCGCCGGTGCGATGCTTTACCATTCAGTAGGTAACTCCCCAAAGAACATGGAGGCAACCAATGCAGATCGATATGAAACAACCCATCCTAGATAAGAACGACAAGCTTGCAAAGAGCAATCGTGAGCTGTTCGCCGAAAAGAAGGTGTTCGTGCTCGATCTTTTGGCATCGCCTGGCTCCGGCAAAACCTCAACCATCCTTGCCACTATCGAGGCATTGCGCGATGAATTCAACATTGCGGTTATCGAAGGGGACATTGCTTCTTCGGTTGACTCCGAGAAGATCAAAGCCCAGGGCATTGCCGCTGTGCAGATCAACACGGGTGGGGCATGCCACCTGGAAAGCGACATGATCCGCCGTGCGGTTGATGTGCTCGATTTGGACAAGCTCGACCTTATCATTATCGAGAACGTAGGTAATTTGGTATGCCCAACCGATTTTGATTTGGGCGAAAACATGAAGGCGATGATCCTTTCGGTGCCCGAAGGTGACGACAAGCCGTTGAAGTACCCAGGCGTTTTCCAGGCTGCTTCCGCCATCGTGTTGAACAAGGTTGACACCTTGCCCGTGTTCACGTTCGACAAGGACCTGTTCTACAGCCATATCGCCAACCTGAACCCCCAGGCGCCCATTTTCCCCATTTCCGCCACGAGTGGCGATGGCGTGGAAGAGTGGGCCAACTGGCTGGCTGAAAAGATCCGCGCTCTGTAAACCTTGCATGCTCAGTTTTCTTTTGCTGGGCCTAAGCCGACGCATCCGAACAGCGCAAGCCGCCCTCTACGTTGCAGCAAATCGTTTCCTCCTATATGAGGATGCGATTTGCTGCAAC
>OGOQ01001172.1_pt1 | contig 21457 bp, 23 predicted proteins | sample 1552691 | NCBI WGS metagenome assembly OGOQ01 (sample SAMEA2580209, study PRJEB22360) | human gut metagenome | biome: human gut; feature: human-associated habitat; material: faeces | place: Denmark | collected 2008/2010
TACTCTTTTGTGCCGACTGCGGCAGCGTCCTTTACCAGCAGCGTTACCAGAACGCCACCCGCAAGCAGGATTGTTATATCTGCGGGAGCTACAAGAAGCGTACCCGTGACTGTACGGCGCACTTTATCCGCACCGACCTGTTGACCGCCGGAGTGACCGACAATCTGCGGAAAGTCACCAGCTATGCAGCGAAGCACGAAGCCCGGTTTATGAAGCTGCTGATCGAGCAGAACGAGGACGGGGGCAAGCGCAGGAACGCCGCAAGGAAAAAGGAGCTGGAAGCCGCCGAGAAGCGTATCAGCGAGTTATCCGCTATCTTCAAGCGGCTGTATGAGGACAGCGTGACCGGGCGCATTTCAGACGAGCGTTTCACGGAGCTGTCGGCAGACTATGAAGCCGAGCAGAAAGAACTGAAAGAGAGAGCCGCCGCTATCCGGGCAGAGCTTTCCAAAGCGCAGGAAGCCACGGTAAACGCAGAAAAGTTTATGAATGTTGTCCGCAAGTACACCAGCTTTGAAGAACTTACCCCTACCCTTTTGCGTGAGTTTGTGGAGAAAATCGTTGTGCATGAGTGCAGCTATGACGAGAACGGCACACGCAGACAGGACATTGATATTTATTACTCTTTCGTTGGCAAGGTAGACCTGCCCGAATGACCGCCCGACCTATCCGGCGCAATGCGCAAACGCCGGATAGGAACGGCAAAATTTTTTACACTTCTACTACTTCTTTATCACACATCAGCAAAAAGCCAGGGTATGAAACAGTTGATGGCCGGCGGCGGTGTCGCCCTCATCGGCATCACACTTGTACCTCTGCTCTCCGGCCTGTTCGGTTGATCGTCCGGCGGTGATCGCTTATGGGCGGCATACTCGACAAACTCGATGAATGGCTCCGAGGGCTGCTCATCGAGGGAATTACGGGAAACCTGTCGGGCATGTTCGATACGGTCAATACCAAAGTAGGCGAGATCGCCGGTGAAGTAGGACAGACGCCGCTTAATTGGAACAGCGGCGTCTTTTCTATGATCCGAAACCTCTCTGAAACGGTGATCGTTCCAATCGCCGGGGTTATCCTGACATTCGTAATGTGTTATGAGCTGTTCCAGCTTGTGACAGAGAAAAATAATCTGCACGATGTAGACACCTGGATGTTCTACAAGTGGATTTTCAAGACCTTCTGTGCCGTTCTCATTGTGACGAACACATGGAATATCGTCATGGGTATCTTCGATGTCGGGCAAAGCGTTGTGAACAGCAGCGCAGGCGTCATCATCGGGAATACCTCCATTTATATCAGCAGCGTCATCACGGATATGGGGCGCAGCTTGAAGCCCTGGGCACGGGAGAATTGTTCGGGCTGTGGTTCCAGTCCCTTTTTGTGGGACTTACCATGAACGCCCTTTCCATCTGTATCATGCTTGTCATCTACGGCCGCATGATCGAGGTGTATTTGACAACTTCCGTTGGACCGATTCCGCTTGCCACTATGACAAACCGGGATTGGAGCCATACAGGACAGAACTACTTGAAATCCCTGTTTGCATTGGCGTTCCAGGCATTTCTAATCATGGTGTGCGTGGGAATCTACTCTGTTTTGGTACAGAGTATCGCCACGGACGGAAATATCTCAGGCGCGATATGGGCCTGCATGGGCTACACGGTCCTGCTGTGCTTCGCCCTGTTCAAGACCGGCAGCCTCTCTAAGAGCCTGTTCGGAGCGCATTAAGGAGGCTTGATAAATTGGCGTATGTAACCATTCCAAAGGATTTGACGAAAGTAAAATCCAAAGTGCTGTTTGGGCTTACCAAACGGCAGCTTATATGTTTCGGAGCGGCGGCACTCATCGGAGTACCGCTTTTCTTTTTGCTCAGACGCACGGCCAGCAACAGCGCCGCCGCGTTCTGCATGATTATCGTCATGCTCCCGTTCTTTCTGCTCGCCATGTATGAGCGGCACGGCCAACCCCTGGAGGTGGTGACCGGACAGGTCATCCGCTGTATGTTCCTGCGGACGAAGGAGCGGCCTTATCAGACAAATAATTTCTACGCAGCCCTGGAGCGGCAGGCCCAGGCGGAAAAGGAGGTGAAAGCCATTGTTCAGAAAGCGAAAGCCAGAGCCGCAGGCACGGCAGACGGCAAAACCCGTGGTAAAGCTGACCGCCGCGGAAAAGCGTGAGATCAGCCGTATCCTGGAAACCGCCAGAGGTGACGGCAAGGTACATTCCGCGGAGGCGCAGCGGATCGCAGCGGCACTGGAACTGTATGTGCATGGCAGTCTGAATGTTTTTAACCACCGTACCAATGTGGATATCAACAACCGCATTGTCTGCTTCGATATCAAGGAGCTGGGAAAGCAGCTCAAAAGCCTGGGTATGCTGGTGATCCAGGATCAGGTGTGGAACCGTGTTTCCCAAAACCGGGATCAGGGCAAATCCACCTGGTACTTCGTAGACGAGTTCCACCTTCTGCTGCGGGGCGAGGTTGGTTCTTGGAGTGTGGAGATTTGGAAACGCTTTCGCAAATGGGGCGGAATCCCGACGGGGATCACGCAGAACATCAAGGACCTGCTTTCCTCCCCGGAAATCGAGAACATCTTTGAAAACAGCGATTTTGTGTACCTTCTGAACCAGGCCAGCGGAGACAGAAAAATCCTCTGCGAGCGCCTGAACATCTCCAATCAGCAGGCGGCGCATATCAGCAACGCAGGCCCCGGCGAGGGGCTGATCTTCTTCGGCAACGTGATCCTGCCTTTTGTGGATGACTTCCCGAAGGACAATGAACTTTACAGCATTATGACGACAAAACTTGGTGAAACCGGGAAAGGAGAAAACGAACATGAATGATCCCAGCTATTTGCATACGGAAGAAAAACAGGAGGGCGAAACCTTCTTTGATGTGATGAACCGGCTGATTGCCAGAAGTAAGGCGGTCACGGCGGATATGAAGGCGGTCCTTGCGGAGTTGGAAAGTGAGATCGAACCGTTCCGTGTACCGAAGGGCCATGAATAAACTGACCCGTGTGAGCCTGTTTTCCGGCATTGGCGGTCTGGACCTGGCGGCGGAGGCTGCCGGGTTTGAAACCGTCTGCCAGTGTGAGTGGGCGGATTTTCCGCACTCCGTCCTCTCCGCACGATGGCCGGATGTTCCCAGGTTCCGGGATATTACTACTTTTACGAAGGAGGCGTTTTTTGAAAAACAGGACTTGAAACAGTTACCGTTATCTCAGGCGGCTTTCCCTGTCAGCCCTTCTTCACCGCCGGAAAACGGAAGGGCTTTGCGGATGAACGCTACCTGTGGCCGGAAATGTGCCGCGTTATTACCGAACTGCGGCCCCGTTGGGTGCTTGGGGAAAATGTTGCTGGCTTCATCAATATGGGGCTCGACAAAACGATCTTTGACCTGGCAAAAGCGGGATACGCTGTTCTCCCATTCGTATTTCCGGCTTGCGGTGTCGGCGCATGGCATGAGCGCCAGCGAACTTTTATCGTCGCGGCTGATGTTTCCCACACCCCTTGCCTCCGACAACAACACCGCCAGGGACGCGGCAAGCCTGGATGTGTTCCTGTCGGATAATGGGATATTCCGCAAGAGGAACCGAAACGGGGCAATCTGGAGCCTCAGCCTGTCGGCTGCGGTATTCTATCTGACCCCGGTGGCGTCGGACGGTTTCCGCTCGACCTTGAAGCCGTCGGCCTTCGATCCAGCGAAGAAGGACGGGAACCTGTCGGCGCAGATCATCTCCCAGGAACAGCCGGTGTCCGAAACGGCAGCACTGAACCCGGATTGGGTGGAATGGCTCATGGGCTTCCCGAAAGGATGGACGGACGTATCCTCTGGACCGCCGAGCCAGAAGGAATCCCCCGCATGACCGAGCGCATGGATGACCGGAAACTGCGGCTGAAAACTTTGGGAAATGCGGTCTGCCCGCCCCAGGCCTATCCCATTTTCCGCTATATCGCCATGATTGAAAATGGCACCTGCGGCGACTTTTGCCCCTATGGAAAGGAAGGTGACTGCCTATGAGGGAACTGAAAGCAACCGATAAGATCACGCAGAAAATGACCCGTGACGGTGCGGTATCAGAAAACCTTGCCACGGGAGAGGTGGAACATATCAGCAGCCGGGAGCCGGAAACGGAGCTGTCCGCTTCTTCGGAAGAATCCGCTGATGCTGCGGCTGATCTTGCCCTGCGTGCGGCGGAACACCATGAGAAGAAAACCGCACGAAAAGCGGAAAAAGCTGATAACCAGGCAGTGCAGGATGGTTCTGCCGCAAGGCAGCGCCCGTCCTCCCGTCTGCAATTCACCGAGGAAGAACGTGCCGATCCCGCACTTGGGGAGTACATCGACGATTCCGACCGTGCGGCGGACAGGCTGGACGCGGCGAAAGCCGCTATCCCCACAAAGAAAGTTCTCCGTACCGAGCGTGTTTTTGACGAGACAGCCGGAAAAGGCAAAACGCAGCTTCACTTTGAAGAAGTGGAGAAACGCCCCAACGGACGCCTGCGGCACAATCCGCTTTCTCGGCCGGTCCATGAGATTGTCCACGCTGCCCACGCGAAGGTGCATGAGGTAGAGCAGGAAAATGTGGGTGTTGAGGCTGGACACAAGGGCGAGGTGTTGACGGAGCGTGGGATTGCCTACGGAAAAGGTAAAGTCCGTGCCGCCATCCACCATCACCGCACAAAACCCTGGCGTGACGCGGCGAAGGCAGAGCAGGCTTCTTTTAAGGCAAACGCCGAATACCTTTACCAAAAGGCACTGCATGATGATCCTGCATTGGCAGCTTCTAACCCGGTATCTCGCTTTCTGCAGAAACAGCGGATCAAGCGGAACTACGCAAAGGAGCTGCGGCAGGCAGAGAAAACCGCAAAGAACACAGCGGCTACGGCGAAAAGTGCAGCGCAGAAAGCAAAGGACGCCTTCAAGGAAACATTCCTCTACATCAAACACCATAGCCGGGCGGTGCTATTGGTGATCGGCATTGGCGCCTGTGTTGCCCTGCTGTTTGGCGGGGTATCTTCCTGTTCCATGATGGCAGGCTCCGGCGTGGGCGGTGTATTTACTTCTTCTTATCTCTCCGAGGATGCGGATATGCTGGCTGCGGAGGCGGCCTATTGCGAATTGGAGCAGGAGCTTCAATATGAGCTGGACCACTATGAGGCTCTGCACCCCGGATATGACGAATACCGTTTTGATCTGGACGAGATCGAACATGACCCTTATGTGCTGATCTCCATTCTCACGGCGTTCCATGAAGGGGTGTTCACCATCGACGCGGTTCAGGCGGAGCTGCAAATGCTCTTTGAAAAGCAGTACATCCTGACGCAGACCGTGGAAGTGGAGGTGCGCTATCGGACGGAGACACGGACAGACAGCGAAGGAAACGACCATGACGTGGAAGTACCATACAACTACTATATTTGCAATGTGAAGCTGGAAAACTTCGACCTTTCCCATGTGCCGGTCTACATCATGGACGAAGAAACGCTTTCCCTGTATGCGGTCTATATGGCAACGCTGGGGAACCGGGAAGATTTGTTCCCCGGCTCCGGCTATGTAGACAAGTACACCAAACCACCCACCACCTATGATATTCCGCCTTCCGCACTGGAAGATGAAACCTTTGCGGCGCTCATTGCCGAGGCGGAGAAGTACATCGGCTATCCCTATGTATGGGGCGGCAGTAATCCAAACACTTCTTTTGATTGCTCCGGCTTCGTATCCTGGGTGCTGACGCAAAGCGGTGTCTGCAATACGGGCAGGCTGGGAGCCCAGGGGCTCTACAACATTTCCACCTCGGTATCCTCTGTCAACGCAAGGCCCGGCGACTTGATCTTTTTCGTCGGTACTTACGATACGCCTGGCGTTTCCCATGTGGGTATCTATGTGGGCGGTGGAAAAATGCTGCACTGCGGCGACCCCATCCAGTATGCAGATATCAACACAAGCTACTGGCAATCCCACTTTTACGCTTTCGGGCGACCGCCCTACAACTAAAAAACGATATGGAGGTAATTTAATTTATGGCAACGACACAGAAGATCCGCAATGACATTACGAAAACCAAAGAAAAGATTGCGGAGCAGCAAAAACGCCTTCGTGCGCTGGAGGCCCAGCTTGCGGAGGAGGAAAATCTGGAAATCGTCCGTATGGTGAAAGCCGTGAAGATGGATAACAAGGAACTGACCGCCTTCCTGAAAGCCTATGCCAGCGGTATGATCTCCCTGCCGGAAGGTATGCTGCAGGAGGGCAACACCGAGAATGAGGAAACGGAGGGATACGAGGATGAAGCATAACTTTATGACAAAAATGGTATCGGCTCTTTTGGCGGTGGTGCTCAGCACTGCCGCTTTTTCTGTCACCGCCTTTGCCAGCGGCGGCGAGGAAAGCACGGAGTCCGTGGCTGAACAGGAAACGGCTGGGGATGTCTCTGATCTGCTTTCCGCTCTGGCAGGCAGCCAGGTCACGGTATCCGTCACCGAGGATGGTATCCAGTTCAGTTCCGGCGAAAATGACTCTGAGCAGACCGGCACCGTCACCACGGGCGGCGGCAATCTGAATGTCCGCACGGGCGCCGGAATGGATTATACCGCCTTCGCCCAGATTCCCAACGGAACGACCGTGAAGGCGATCGGCACGGACGGCGACTGGCTGAAGGTCATCCTGCCGGAAAAGGTCGGCTATGTCTATTCCAGCTACATGACGGTAAGTGACGGCGAGGCTGGCTCCGGGGAAGATTCTTTCTCTCTGGACGCGGAAACGCTGGAAAATCTGCTGGGGATGCTGGGCGGCGGCTTGAATGGCGGTGCTGCCCTGACGCAGGACGGGAACCTTTCGCTGATCGACGATATCGGCAGCCCTACCACCAGTGGCAAACAGTTTATCACAGTGGAAACGAAGAACGGCAATGTGTTCTATCTCATTATCGACCGTGACGACGAGGGCGAGGAAACCGTGCATTTTCTGAACCAAGTGGATGAAGCCGATCTCATGGCACTCACGGAGGATGGAGAAAAGGCGGAAACACCTATTGTCTGCACCTGTACGGAGAAGTGCCAGGCCGGAGCGGTCAATACCGCTTGCCCGGTCTGCGTAAAAAATCTTAGTGAATGTGTTGGCACAGAACAGAACGCTGCGGAGCCCACCGAACCGGAGAATCCGGAACCCGAAAAGAAAAGCAATACCGGGGCGATCCTGGCGGTGCTGCTGATCCTTGCAGCCGGAGGCGGCGCAGCGGTCTATTTCCTAGTGCTGAAACCGAAGCAGGGCAAGAAAGTTCCCGCTGATCTGGAAGATTTCGACCTGGAGGATGAAGAAGAATATCTGACCGAGGACGAAAGTGACCTGGATACAAATATTGAAGAAAAGGTCTAATTGAAATACTAAATCCGTCGTCTTGTTAGACGACGGATTTAATTAAACCAATTTTTTGATTTCGTCTTGGTATTGCAAAATTAGTTTTCTTTCTTCTTTCATCATTTCGTATAGAAATATGTATGGGTGTGCGAGATTGGCACTAATGTTTTCACCATTCAACATTTTTTGATAATAATCATCTGCATTATTTTCGAGAAGGTCGTGGATGAAGTCAGTTAACTTCTTATTGCCGATTGTTCTATTAGGTGCATCCAAAATAGCAGAACGACTATCATAGTGCAAAGAAATCTGAATGTAACTCAAAAAAATATCGGCAAATTGTGGATAATACTCAAACTCGTTTCTTTCAACAAGAGAAATAAATTCTTTTCTCAAATCGAGTTCAATTTGCAGAAAAGACTCCACAGAACCGCTCGAAAATTTTTCTTGAATTAAGGTTGATGTTTGGTGTAAATCGCACATGTCTTTTAATGTGAATTGTTCTGGCATCTCAACATTATCAAACTTGCGATCCTGCAATGGAGTTGCTACACAATAAAACAGAGTAATATATTGGTCGATATAGCGTTGCAACACTTTATCAAACCGTTTTATCGACGCCTTTTCCTTTTCTTGTGATTGATGCTCTTGGATGCGATTGCTGATTTCGTCAATAAACCAAACGAGAATCATAGCAGAAAAAACACCGACAGCAAGATCATAAACTATTTCTTTCACAAGAGAAAAATCAATATAGTTATTTTGCAAGTTCGACCAGTCTATATTGCTTTTTGCAACAACGAGAACGATAAAACTAACTACTGTAATTAAAATTTTCAGGATGAAAAATTCTCTTTTTTTCAACTTATCACCACCTAATATATGAATTATATCATATTGCTATTAAAAATCAATTGGAGGAACTATGTTAAAACTGATTATCGCAGAAAAACCGAGCGTGGCAAAATCTATTGCGTCGGCCCTGGGTGCTTCATCCAGAGCCGACGGCTTTTATGAGGGCAGCGGCCTTCTTGTGTCCTGGTGCGTTGGACACCTGGTATCCCCGATGGATGCGGGTGGCTATGACGAGCATTTCAAGAAATGGCGCTATGACGATCTTCCCATTCTGCCGGAGCCGTTCCGTTATGTGCTGACACCGGGCAAGGAGGACACCTTTGAAAATCTCTGCGCCCTGATGGACCGCCCCGATGTGGATACCATTGTCAATGCCTGTGATGCCGGGCGTGAAGGGGAACTGATCTTCCGTCTGGTGTATGAAATGACCGGCTGCCGCAAGCCGGTCCTCCGTCTCTGGATTTCCTCAATGGAGGACAGTGCCATCCGGGAGGGCTTTTCTGACCTGCGCCCCGGCGCCGATTGTGAAGCCCTGTATCAATCTGCCCTCTGCCGTCAGAAAGCGGATTGGCTGGTGGGAATCAACGCCACTCGTCTTTTCTCCGTTCTCTATCACCGTACCTTGAATGTGGGCCGTGTTCAGACCCCCACACTGGCAATGCTGGCAGAGCGTGACGCGAAGATCACGCTGTTCCACAAAGAAAAATATCATCTGCTGCGCCTGACGCTGGACGGAGCCGAAGCGGTGTCGGAGAAGTTCACCGATCCGGCAGAGGCGGAACAGGCAGCGGCCATGTGCAAGGGTGCGGCCGTCACCTGTACCTCTGTCACGAAAGAGCAGAAAAAAGAACAGCCTCCGAAGCTCTATGACCTTACCACCTTGCAGCGTGAGGCAAACCGCCTGTTCGGATACACGGCGAAGCAGACCCTTGACTACGCCCAGAGCCTCTATGAAAAGAAGCTGCTGACCTATCCCCGCACGGACAGCCGGTATCTGACCTCCGACATGGCAGAAACAGCCTCCTGCGTGATCCATCTGGCGGCAAAGCTGCCGCCCTTTGATAGCTGCAGTAACTTCTTCCCGCTGGTAGAGTCCATGATCTCCGACAAGGATGTATCCGACCACCACGCCATTATCCCCACAATGGAGATTGAAAAAGTGGATATCAAGGCTCTGCCCCTGGGCGAGCGCAATTTGTTCCTGCTGGTCTGCTGCAAGCTGCTGTGTGCATCGGCGGAGCCGTATATGTATGAGGCGGTCACAGCAACTTTTGATTGCGGCGGTTATTCCTTCGCCGCAAAAGGCAAGCGTATTCTCTCCGAAGGCTGGCGGTAGATCGACCGCATTTTCCGTACCTCCCTGAAGGAAAAGCCAGCGGATGGGGACGGCGGCACACTCCCAGACTTCACCGAAGGACAGATTTTTGATGGTGCGGAGGTCGCTGTTACCGAACATTTCACCCAGCCGCCGAAGCCCTATACCGAAGATACCCTCCTGTCCGCTATGGAAAACGCAGGAAAAGACGATATTCCCGACGAGGCGGAGCGAAAAGGACTTGGCACGCCTGCGACCAGGGCGGCAATCATCGAAAAGCTTGTGACAGCCGGATTTGTGGAACGCAAGGGCAAGAGCCTGATCCCCACAAAAGCCGGTATTAACCTTGTCACGGTCCTGCCGGAGCCGCTAACCTCTCCCATGCTGACGGCGGAGTGGGAGCAGAAATTGGCGGAGATCGCAAAAGGTAGCACTGACCCGAATACCTTCATGGACGGTATCCGCACGATGGTTCAAGAGATCGTGTCCACCTATTCCTGCATTTCCGAGGATGGCAAAAAGCTGTTTGCCCCGGAGAAGGAAGTGATCGGTACCTGCCCCCGCTGCGGCCAGCCAGTTTATGAGGGTAAGAAGAACTTTGCGTGTTCGGATTGGTCCTGCGGTTTCGTCCTCTGGAAAAATGACCGCTTCTGGACGAGCCGCAAGAAGGAGCTGACAAAGAAGATGGCAACGGACCTTCTGAAAAAGGGACGTACCAATGTCAAGGGAATGTGGTCTGAAAAGAAACAGGCCACTTATGACGCTGCGGTGATCCTGGATGACACGGGCGGCAAGTACATAAATTTTAAGCTGGAATTTCCGAAAAGAAAGGTTGGCGCTGATGGCAGAAAATAAGACTTTGGAACATTTACCCGAAGTGAGGGCGGCGATGACTGCCCTCTCCCCGGAGGACCGGGAGGTGCTGGCGGCGGTGCAGGCCTCGCCCTTCAAGCTGACAGCGCCGGAGCAGTTCAAGGAGTTTGCGGCCAACATCGACTATTTCGTATTTGAGCCCAATATCCACGATCTGAACGATCTGGGGTGGCGGTATCTGGCACAGCACATGGATATGCTGCTGCCCCCGGAACTTCTGAAAGCAATCGACCCTGTTCCGTTTGGCAAGTACGCCATGCAGGAGGAACAGGGCCATTTTACGGAACACGGATATATTTCTCTCTCCGGCGACGAGTGGGAGCATGAACGCCCTGCGGAGCCGGAGAAAAAGCCCTTCATCCGGGAACGGCTGGAACAGGGCAAGAAGGAATGTGCGGAGAAAAATAAGGCGCAGCCTCATAAGGAAAAATCTGCGCCGGAACTGTAAGGAGGTGCTGATATGCCATATTACGATCACGACAAGGATTATCCCTTCGCCGCCTTTATCACCAATCTTGGGAAATATAACGAGGGCGAGCTTGTGGGCGAATGGGTGAAATTTCCCACCACCGCCGAGAAACTGAAGGAAGTGTTTAAGCGGATCGGGATCGGCCAGAAGGATGACTTCGGCCAGCCCTATGAGGAATGGTTCATCACGGACTATGACTGCTATGTGGACGGTCTTTACAGTAAGCTGGGTGAATATGAGAATCTGGATGAGCTGAATTACCTGGCATCGAAGCTGGATGAAATGGATCAGAGCGACTATGCGAAGTTCCAAGCCGCTATGGAAATCGGTGACTATACCAGCAGCCTGCAGGAGATCATTAACCTCACCGAGAATCTGGATTGTTATGAGATTTACCCCTATATCCATGACTATGACGATCTGGGCCGCTATTACATCGAAGAACTGGACGTTATGCAGGTGCCAGAGCATTTGCAGAATTACATCGACTATGAGGCCTATGGCCGGGACGTTGCGTTGGAGGAAAACGGCACCTTCACGGATCAGGGCTATGTGTGGGATACCAGAGAAGCCTTCCATGAGTATTACGACGGTGAGCGCGGCAGTATCCCCGACGAATACCGGGTGATGACGTTCCAGGACGATCTTCCCGAAGAAGAAAAATCCGAATGGGCTATGGATATTGCCTTTGACATGGACGAGTTTTTCCGTCAGAACGATCCGCAGTATGCGGCGGAGCACCCGGAGGCGCACGCCGCAAAGGAAGAACTTTACGAAAACCTGATGGCCGGACGCATTTCCGCTTTGGATGAAAAGCTGGCGATGTTAGGGCAGACGCAGGAGGACTATCTTCCTTCGGAGATTGAAAAGTTCAAGGATGCCACGGGCTATGAGAAATTTCTTGACTTTGACCCAGCGGAGGTCAAAGCCGCTTTGGATGACCCGAAGAAGTCCCATGCGGATGAAATGCTGGCCGCTGCGGAGAGGGCTGCCTTGGAAAAGATGACTGTGCTTGTAGTGGAGCCTATGAAGGAACCCTATGTGAAGGATATCGACCCCGACCTTCATTCCCTGCAGGCAGAGGTTGGCGGTGATATTGGGGCAACCTATCCCTATTCTGACCCGGTGGCACTGGTTTGTAATGATGAAGGAAAGCTCATAGGGTTTGAACTGAACCGTGGACTGCGGGATGAAAATGGAGAAATTTATGATATTGTAGCAGGAACTTTCCTGGTGGTTGGACTTGGTGAGGAAGATTTTGCATCCCTGTCCCCAGAACTGATTCAGAAATACACGGAACAGTTCAAAACGCCGGAACGATTTATGCAGATCAATGGCAATATCGTTATTCTTCCTGTCCCAGCAGAGAAGCAAGACCTCGCTTATCTGCCAGACCGTTTTGAAACTGGCGAGCGTGTGCAGACACCGAGGGGCAGCTTTCAGGTGACGGCTATGAGCCGGGAACAGATGGAGGCGGCCGGTTACGGTGTCCACCATATTTCCGATGATGGAAAGTATCTCATCATGGGAAACGGTACACGGGCCTTTGCCGTGGCAGCGGAGCAGCCGGAAAAGGACAATCCTCTCCGCACCGCTGAAATGACGCTGGAGGATGACTACGGCATGATCGACGGTGTTATCAACAACGGCAGACGCGGCGAAGAATTGGAAAAAATCCAGGAGTACGCAGAACGGACAACGCCGGAGAAGCCTTCCATCCGTGAGCGGTTGGAGGATGCCAAACGGGAATGTGCTGAGCATAAGTCCATGGAGGGCAAGAAGTCCGGTCGTGATGTGCCGGAGCATGACTGCCTATGAGCCGAAGCAAGAAATGGCGGCTGGAATGGGCGTTCTTTCTGGGCGAGAACGGCAGACGGCAGTATAACCATATCTGCAAAAAATGTGTTCACGGCTGCAAGCAGAGTTTCCGGGCGTGTCTGATCGCTTGTCCGCATTACAGTTCCAAACGCTCTAAAATTTGTGAGGATAAGGGTGGGGAAACCGCAGAATAATCCCCTGTACCCGTATTTTCAAAGGGAGCCTTTATGATTTCTCATGTGCTGCTCTGATTTCCAATAGGCAGCGAAAACAGTTCGATTTCACACACTTTCTGTCATGCAAAACGGGAGTACAGCTTTTCGGTTCGTCCGATCGGCTGTACTCCCGCTTTTTCATTTGTAAGTAACTAAATCACATGTTTTCAAACCGCTCAGTGCGAATATTTTGGAAAGATTGTTTTCAAACCTATTTGCATAGTAATCGGCGCATTTCACAATAACCACTTTCTCTTTTGCCCTTGTTACTGCAACATAGTGATTATATATGCCAGACATATCAGAAAGATTGTAGTCACCAGCAAACAATATCACTTGATCGAATTCCAAGCCTTTTGATGAGTGGAATGTAATTGCAATATTTTGATATATATCTGTATTAAAAGCTACATGATATTTTTTATTGCTAATCGTTGAAAACAGCTTATTCAAATGCTCGGGGCGCGTCTCATAGCCAAGATAATCGCATAAGCTATTTACTGTAGCATCAAACACCGTTTGATTTTTAGCATTCGCCATGGCTTCAAGTGCCCGCTTTATTGTAGCTGTACTTTTTCTTCCACTATTTCCTTCAGCGGGAATTTCGGATATTAGATCATATACGGAGTACTCTGGCAAAACCATATACTTTGCAATCGCAGTATATAGCCATGCTGTTTCAGTTGTTATGTCCGTAATCGGGAGCTGCGGAATAAATACAAAATTGTTTCCAGCACTATTCAATTCGGATGCTCCGTTCTCAGCATCGGCATTTCTAAAGCGCAATAGAGCCGTTCGCTTTTGCGGGTCAATATATTGAAGCACTTCACTCGGCCACTCTTGTTGCTTAGGCGTTATCCATATAATATTGTCAAGACTTTCAGTTGGGTTGTAAAGCCCACGTGTTTCTTCACAAAGCAGATTAGAGTAGTTTTGAATCTGCCGACATGAGCGAAAATTGTCCCCCATAAATACCTTGTGAAAGTTGGGCTTATTCCAAATGCTCTTAAAGGCTTCTGGATACGCCCCACGCCAAATATAGATGGACTGCTTTTCATCCCCGACTACAAAAGTATCTATACCAAGGGTGTCGCAGATATACATAAATAACATGTGCATGGACTTATCACAGTCTTGATATTCGTCAATATAGATTTTGAAATACTTAGCTTGAAGGTATAATCTACACGCAGATGATTTCATAATTACATCAAGTGCAAGATCAAAAACAAAATTCTTCTTGCTATCAGTATAGGAACAAAGCACTTGTTTCTGCCTCACTTTGTCAAGACCAGCTTCAAATGTGTCAACGCGGATGGAATAGTCGGTACTCATATCAACTTCAAATTCAGCGCCATATACATCTTTCAAAAATGGCTTTATAATTTCTTCAATTACAAAGCTGTTATTTGTACCAATAAAATGACGTGAACTGTCTATCGTTAGACGATCTTTGATTTCCTGCGCAGCCTTAATTGTAAAAGTAATTGCAGCAATGGATTTGTGGGTATGGTTATGCTCAATTTCGGCAGCTATTTTTGCAACCATAGTGTGCGTCTTTCCTGTACCCGCACTGGCCCGGACGATTAGATTTCCCGGTGTGTCTACAATTTGTTGCTGTACGGGTGTTAAATTCATTTTGTTATCTCCTCTAAACACGCAAAGTTGTAATGGCCAAAAATTGTCCTGCAATCAACGTCCGTTATTGCTTCTACCAGGTCAGCCATGTGGAAGTGCTTGGCTTTTTGTAAATATGCAACAGGATCAGATGTATCCAGGTATTCACATAAATTATTATGCAAGACCTCGTCTAAATCATTTTCCAAATCAACTACAGAAAGGAAAATTCCACAATTTGCGCGAATATCATCAAGAGCTTCCTTGTTTTCGGCGTATAGGGTTCTTTTATTTGCAATACTATCATCTGGATATGATTGAATAGGAAGAGTTTTCTTCCCTATAATTTTATTGCAACGCTGAAAACCGTATGCAACATAGTTACTCTTACCACGAGGACGTCGTAAATCATTATCGGTCTTTACAATCCATTTGATTTTTAGGGCATTGAGTATTTTGCAGTATTGGGAAAAGCCAACGCCTTCCACAGATAAAATATATATACCATCTACCTCATAAAATGGATTAATTGTGGACAATACCCTTTCAAAAAGCAGGAGCTCGGAAGGTCCTTCTACCAGTAGCACTTTATTTGCAAAAATCGCTTCGGCTAAATATCTATTTAGCATTTTACGATTTTTCTCAAAGTTTGCTGGGACCTGATAGAAATAGCTTGCACTATCAATGGATGGACCATGGAATATTCTGATAAGACTTACACCGTCCATATCGTATAGGACAAATGGAGAATGAGTCGTTACAAACAAATAGCTGTATTTCCCATTTGCAAATAGTATTTGGGATAAGGCGATTTGCAAGGATTTATGTAAGTGGTTTTCCGGCTCCTCAATAAGGAATAGGTTGATCTTTAATTCTTCGCTTTCTGCTGAAAGTAAATCGTAGATAGAGTATGCTAGTAATTTTTTGCGTCCTTCTCCAGCAGTAGGGTACAAATTTTCATCGTCTGTCTGTTTTATGTATGGAACAATGTTAGAATACAGCCCTTTCACAGCAATCTCAGACTTGACCGAGATTGAAACCCCTTCACTCCGAAATTTCTGATATTCTGGAGTAATTTTTCCTTCAAATTCTTTAACACCAGATAGATTTGAGATATTTGTATTCAGCTGATCTACGGCGGCCTGAATATGTTTAAGAGTATCATCATCGGCTACATCATCACTCTTAATCAGGGTCGCAATATTTTTCTTGAACAAGCCGTGCAAATCAACATATGAGTCGATATAAATCACATTAAAAATGTAATCTATATCATAGCGGTAGCCTCTTTGCTTGATTTCATAAAGGTGGTCCAAACTACCACCCCAATATAAAATTGGCATGGCCACTAATTCTTGAACATTATATTTGGCGACAAGCTTGATAAACACTTTGGTATGCTGGCTGAGTATCGCTCCTTTCAGTTGAGCCCTCAACTTTTGGCTATCAGAATCGTCAGTATCACTTATATCTACGGTGACAGTGATTTCAATAGGTGCTTCCACATTTTTCTTGTGGAAGTCAGAGTCTAAAAAGCCATTCTTTCTTATATCCTTATCAAATACATAACGCATGGCATACAAAAAATTTGTCTTACCGATGTCATTTAGACCGAAAAAAATATTTTTGTTGGAAATATCAATTTCAATATTCTCGAAATTTCTGAAATTCCGAATCGATATTTTCTCAAATTTCATTGTATTCCCTCCGTGTCAAAATATATTGGAAAAATACACTATTATTCTACCATATCGTCATTCTGTTTTCATCATGATTCTATAAAAAACTCCGACTTCAGATGAAGAAGTCGGAATTATTTATATGCTACTCAACCTCCACGCCGTCAGCGGTACATACCACACCGCCACGATCAACCGCCAAACCAGCACGAAGCCGCCGATAATCCCGGCCAGAATGAAATTCAGCACGAACAGGGCAATCCCTCCACCCAGGGAGCCGCCGCCCGGCACGATCCAGAGGCACATCCGATGGAGGCCAAACGGTAGCCCGCAGAGTATCCAGAGCCATACATAGTCAACCTCTCCGTTCTTCACGCAGGCAGATTTGAAGATACAATACAGGATCAGTGCCACGGTCACGGGCAATACGCTTTTGAAGAAAAATGCTTTGATTGCTTCGCTTCTTGTCATCGGTAAAACCTCCTTCCGCAGTTCCATTATACAGGATGCCGGGAGCTGCGCCCAGCGTCTTTCAAAGAAATTTATTCCAGTTCATGCCGCCGCTGTTGTTCCTGTTCCTTTGGAACGGCCAGCAGCGCATCCACATTTTGCTTGACGGTCTCGTATTCCTGGGCTTCGGCTCTTGCGGCTTTATATCCAGCAAGGAGCCGTTCCTTTTCTGCGTTGAGATTGGCAAGCTCCGTTTTCATGCTTTCCGTTGTCGGCAGCGGCACAGTCCCCAGCCGTTTTAATTCTCTGGCGGCCGCTTCAAAAAGGATGATCTCGCTCTCATGCCCCCGCAGGAACTTTTCTTTATCATTCGATTTACGGTATCTGTCATAAAGAGGCTTTAGCTGACGGTAAGTTCCGGCGTGCTTCATCACAAGGGTAAGCTCGGCACTTCTGCTTTCTATCCGCTTGATCTCTGCATGAGAGGTATCTCTGCGTGCGGATACTGCGCTCAGTTTGCCTTCCAGTTCCCCATAGCTGCTTATCCCGTGTTCGGTCAGGAAATTCATGGTCTTGGCGGCCTGTTTCAGATTGTTCAGCTTCGCCCAATGGGTGAAGCCTGCGCTCTGCTGTGCCTTGATGTTATTCTGGATATCAATGAGCAGGCTGATCTTCCCGTTCTGCTGTTTCGGCTGGCGGGAAGGTCTGGAGCATCCGGCAATCCGGGCGGCAAGGGCTTCTTCGGTGTAATCCACACCAAGAGTTTTCAGACGGGTGAACCGTTCCTGATCTGGTGCTTTGGCAGAGATATACTTGCCGCGTTTGATCTCATAACCCTCTCTCTGCAGGCGGCGAAGCAGTTCTTCTAAATCGGAACAGGCTGGTAGGAGCCGGTCGATGGCCGCTTTTAGCTTCGCCTTATAGCTGATGCCGTTCTGCGTGGCCTGATGTTCAATATAGCTCTTGCCCTTGTCTTGTCCTGGGATGATGACGGACAGACCGTGTTCCTTGCAAAGCCGGTCGGAGGTACGGCGGATATCGTGATAGCTTCGCTTGTTGGAATGATAGTGCTTATGATCCACAAAGCTGACTGCATTGAAAATCAAGTGGTTATGAACATGATCTTTGTCTATGTGGGTGGTAAGTACAAATTCATACTTGCCGCCCAGGATTTCTTTTGCAAGTTCCATGCCTATTTCATGGGCCTGTTCCGGCGTAACCTCCCCAGGCTGAAAGGCTTGGATCAGGTGACGGCCCAGGTTCGTTCCCTTGTCGATGGCGTGGCGGCGAGTCCAGGTAAATTCAATGTCCGCGGTTTCGGCGGCGCAGCCATAGGAGGATACAAGCAGCTTTCCGTCCGTCTTTTCCGGGTTGCAGATATAGTCAATGGCCGCTTTCAGCGTTGACTTGATAGGATGCGTCTTTGTAACTGCCATATCTCATCCAGCCTTTCCCGTATCTCGTCCATGTCGGCCTGATACGCAGGGCCTCCGGCGTTGGCACGCTTGGCAATCTGGTTGATGTTCCGAACGATGGCGGAAAGCTCTTTGGTAAATGCCTTGATATCTGCGGTGTCCGTATAGATGATATATCCGTCAATCGCCATCTTGCGGAGATATGCGCCATATCTGCGTGTCGGTAACTGGCTCATTTTTTCGTCTATGAGCTGTTTTTCATCCTCCGTAACATAGAATTTCATTTGGATATTCCGTTTTCGATTTGCCATGCGCCGCCTCCGTTCTTTATAAGGGTTTGGAACTATCCCAACAAGCAATTTTGAATTTTCGGACAAGGGACCTGAAAATTCAAAAATTCGCAAGCGGGTACTCGCTTGCTGTGCTTGCTACCGTATCTTATCCCTACTTATAAAGCGTTGCGGACACTTGAAAATACCCGCAAATGAGCAGAAAAAGATGCAAAAAAATAGAAGCCATTTTACATCTTCTGTAAAGCGGCCTCTATTCGTCCAGTTTGATTGCTCCGTCAATGGTTGCCTCAATGATCGGCAGGTATTTTTCCGGGCAGAGCTGCAATTTGTGGTTGACCCTCTGGCGCTGTTCAGTGTTCTCCGCAATCAGGGAGGGATTGAAATACCGCTCCACCGGCAACTTGCAAATCCGTATGAGCTGAAGGACAACGGGCATGCTGGGAACCGTCTGCTCCAATTCGATATTGGCAAGGTAGCGAGGATCAATGCTGACCTGTTCTGCCAATGCCCTGCGGGAGATATTCAGAGCTTCCCTTGCGGCCTTCACATCGGAGCCGAAAGTTTCAAACCCAGGACAATCTTCAATTTTAGCCATATAGCATCACCCTCTTACATTCTATATTTCATAGTATGTTTTTGGAATGATACTATATGCGGATAAACTACATTTTATAATTCACAATACAGGCCTTGAAATGAGGGTGGATAGGGCATAAAATAAAAAGATATGACACATAGCAAGAATGATTAAAACAAAATTTCTTGGTTCTGCTATTATATTTCCACGGAAAGGAGGGAGCAAAATGGAAAATAAAACTGTGGTTAGCATAGAGACAGTCATTGACTATATTGAAGCCAATCTTGACGGTAAGCTGGATCTGGAAACGGTCGCTGAAGCAGTCCACTATTCAAAGTATCACTTACACCGTATGTTCACCAGCACAGTAGGCATGACAATTCATGATTATGTGCAACGCCGTCAGTTGACCGAAGCCGCAAAACTTTTGGCGTTTTCAGATAGACCGATTATTGAAGTCACCTTTATCTGCGGTTATGAAAGTCAACAGGCGTTTTCTTCTGCCTTTAAGTCAATGTATAAAATTCCTCCTGCGGAATACCGGGATAACAGGGAATTTTATCCTTTGCAATTACGATTTGCTTTGCACAGAAATGTGGCAAACGAGATGTTTACAAAGGATGACATTTGTTTGGCAGAAAAAACGGATATTCCGGCATGGATGAACTTAATGCGATTGGTCATTGATGGTTACCCGGTTATGGATGAAGCGGATTATTTGAGCAAACTTATAACCGCCATAAATGAAAAACGCGCCCTTGTTTTGAAAGACAATGGTGTTCTAATCGGTGCTATGGCTTTTTCTTCTCAATTGGGATGTATTGACTTTTTGGGCATAAACCCACAATACCGCAAGCAAGGTATTCAAAAGTTATTTTTGGATGCGCTTATGGACATATACTTGCCTGGACAAGAAATCAGCATGACCACCTATCGAGAAGACGACAAGGCTGATACAGGCCATCGTGATATATTAAAACAGCTTGGTTTTGCCGAAAGAGAATTGCTGATAGAATTTGGCTATCCGACACAGCGATTTGTGCTTCCTCCCAAATATATGGAGGATATACAAGAATGATGGAATCACAAAGTAATTGGAGAAAGAGGACCATTCTGTTTTTTGCCAGTCAATGTATTACGCTGTTCGGCTCGCAAATCGTTCAAATGGCAATCGTATGGTATGTGACTTTGCTAACAAACAGCGGTGCGTGGGTAGCGGCTTTTTCGGTCTGCTCTTATCTTCCACAATTTTTCGTTTCATTTATAGGAGGTGTTTGGGCAGATCGCTATAACAGGAAATATCTCATCATTGGAGCAGATGCGCTGATTGCGGCTGTTACATTGGCAATGATGCTGATTATGCCGCATATTGCGGGAGAGTCTGTGCTGCTTGTGGCATTGCTGCTCATGTCGATTATTCGCTCTGCTGGTGCTGGTATTCAAAATCCCGCAGTTAATGCAGTCATTCCGCAGCTCGTTCCCGAGGAACATCTTATGCGTTATAACGGTATTAACGCCACCATGCAGTCTGTCGTACAGTTTGGCGCACCGGCTGCTGCGGCTGTGGTGCTGACAATGAGTACACTTCGGGCCACACTTCTGATTGATATATTAACTGCTGTCATTGGCATCGGTGTGTTTTCCTGCATACTTCTCCCCAAGCAAGAAAAATCGCAGAAAATGACATCTGTTCTGGCAGATATAGGCGTTGGTATTCGGTATGCTCATTCCTGCATGGTTGTTCGTAAAACACTCGTCATCTACGGCCTGTTTGTTTTCCTTACAGTCCCGGCAGGCTACTTATCCGGCTTGCTTGTAAGCCGTGTTTTTGGAGATACTTACTGGTATTTGACGGCAGTTGAACTCGTTGGCTTTGGCGGGATGATGCTGGGCGGTCTGCTTATGAGCATTTGGGGTGGTTTCAAAAGTCGTAGATTGACATTGGCAACAGGCTTGAGTTTATTTGGCATAATGGCAATCGGCATGGGTGTCAGCCGCCATTTTGTACTGTACCTTGTTTTAATGGCGTTGTACGGAATTGCATTGACCACGGTACAAACTACCATTACGACCATGTTACAGGAAAACTCGGAAGTCTCTATGCAGGGGCGTGTATTTGGCCTCATGAGTTCGCTCTATTCAAGTTGTTATCCGATCGGCATGGCTCTCTTCGGACCGCTGGCTGATACAATCCCGTTAAAATGGATTATGGTTATTTCGGGCATTACACTTATAACAGTTGCTGGCACAGCTTATTGCGACCGGCATTTGAAGTTTAATTAAAGCACAATCTGCCGGGCGACGGCAAAAGAAAAAAGCCGTCGCAGAGCAGACACATTTTCACGCGCCTATGAAACGGCGGCTTTGATTTTCAGAGCCGCCGTTTCTTTGCGTTTACACAAACCTATGACGACTTGCAGGGACACGGTAGCCGATTGGAGGTTATTTTGCCGTGTCTCGTTTGCTTTTTCAAAGCTCACATGATCTACATCAGTTAAAAAAAGCATTGCTCCTCCTCCGGG
>OGOQ01001181.1_pt1 | contig 21311 bp, 17 predicted proteins | sample 1552691 | NCBI WGS metagenome assembly OGOQ01 (sample SAMEA2580209, study PRJEB22360) | human gut metagenome | biome: human gut; feature: human-associated habitat; material: faeces | place: Denmark | collected 2008/2010
CGGCCGGACGGGCCCGCAAGGCTGCGGAAAGGCGCGCCTGCCGCTAAGGCCGCCGAAGAGAAGGATGGTGAGTGATACTCATGGCTAAGAACCTGAAGATTACCCTGCACCACGGCATCGTGAACCGTACCCCGGCTCAGCGCGCCACCGTCAAGACCCTCGGCCTCAACAAGATCGGTAAGACCGTTGTCCGCGAGGACACCCCGGCCAACCGTGGTCTGGTGAACGCCGTGCGTCACCTGGTCACCGTTGAGGAGGTTGACTGATTATGGCAGATAACGAAATCCTGCAGATGCACGACCTGAAGCCCGCCCCGGGTGCCAAGAAGGACCGCACCCGTGTGGGCCGCGGTGAAGGCTCCAAGGGTAAGACCGCCGGTCGTGGCGCCAAGGGCCAGACGAAGCGCAACCACGTGCGTCCGGGCTTTGAAGGCGGCCAGCTGCCGCTGTACATGCGCCTGCCGAAGCTTCGTGGCTTCAAGAACCCGTTCAAGGTCGAGTTCCAGGTCATCAACATCGCTCGTCTCGTGGAGCTCTTCCCCGAGGGCGGCGAGGTTGCTGTGGCCGACCTGATCGCCAAGGGCGCTGTTCGTGACAACGCTCCGGTGAAGGTTCTGGGCGACGGCGAGACCACCGTGGCTTTCACCCTCAAGGGTGTTAAGGCTTCGGCTTCCGCCAAGTCCAAGATCGAGGCCGCCGGCGGTTCCGTTTCCGAGGACTGATTAGTCCTACGGGGAGCGCAATAGGCTGTACAACCCCCGCCCGCCAATAGGTGGACGGGGGTCCCTTTTCTAAAAAATTGTTGTTCTGAGTGCAGAGAAGCAGTCTCAACACAATGATCGTTTTGAGTATGCTTCCCCCCGTTCAGTACGACGGAGCATAATTCAGGTAACATTCGCGAGACATGAAGTGGCCGAAGTAGGCACTTTAGACTATGCTCGTTCGTTAGTTTGTGTATTTCGCGCGATTGGCGCGCTATTGGGAGGAAATCTAGGTGAGGACACTAATCCAGGCCCTGAAAACCAAAGAGTTGAGGAAGAAGATTCTCTTCGTCCTGTTCATCATCATCGTCTACCGCATCGGTTCGTTCATTCCGACCCCTGGCGTGGACTACAACGTGGTGAACAAGTGCATGGCCACCATCGGCAGCGCCTCCCAGGAGAACTTCATCGGACTGGTGAACCTCTTCTCGGGTGGCGCCATGCTCCAGCTGTCTATCTTCGCGCTGGGCGTCATGCCGTACATCACCGCGTCCATCGTGGTGCAGCTGCTGCGCGTGGTCATCCCCCGCTTCGAGGCCCTGCACAAGGAGGGCCAGTCCGGCGAGGCCAAGCTCACCCAGTACACCCGTTACCTGACCATCGGCCTGGCCGTGCTCCAGTCCACCACCATCCTGGTCACCGCCCGCTCCGGCGCCCTGTTCAACTACCAGTGCGACCAGGTCATCCCGGACGGCTCCGTGTTCAACCTCGTGGTCATGGTCCTCATCATGACCGGCGGCACCGGCCTGATCATGTGGATGGCCGAGCTCGTGACCGACAAGGGCATCGGCCAGGGCATGTCCATCTTGATCTTCATGTCCATCTGCTCCGGCTTCCTGCCGCAGCTGTGGGAGATCGGCTACGGCACCAACGGCACCGACGGCGACTGGCTCAAGTTCGGCATCGTCGTGGGCGTGCTCGTGGTCATCCTCATCTTCGTCGACTTCGTCGAACTGTGCCAGCGCCGCGTGCCGGTCCAGTACACGCGCCGCATGATCGGCCGTAAGATGTACGGCGGCTCCTCCACCTACCTGCCGCTGAAGATCAACATGTCCGGCGTCATCCCGCCGATCTTCGCCTCCTCGATCCTCGCCATCCCGACCCTGATCGCCCAGTTCGGCAAGTCCGACCAGTCGTGGGTCAAGTGGATCAACGCCAACCTGGCGAACACCACATCCGTGTGGTACATCGCCCTGTACGCGCTGATGATCGTGTTCTTCTGCTTCTTCTACACCTCGATCACGTTCAACCCGGACGAGACCGCGGACAACATGAAGCAGTACGGCGGCTTCATCCCCGGCATCCGCGCCGCCACCCCCCCCAGCCGCTACCTGACCTACGTGATGAACCGACTCAACACCGTCGGCGCCGTCTACCTGCTGTTCGTGGCCCTGATCCCGACCGTGCTGATCATGGCCCTCGGCCTCAACGCCAAGCTGCCGTTCGGTGGCACCACGATCCTGATTATCGCGGGCGTGGGCCTCGACACCCTGCGCCAGGCCAAGGCCCAGACCGAACAGTTCCAGTACACCGGCTTCCTGTTCGAAAACGTGGACCACAAAGAGGGCTGACGCCCGCTTGACAGCGGCCGCCCGCAATGGGCAGGCGGCCGCGCGAGGAGTGGAACAGTCCAGTGGACTGTTCCACGACGGAGCAATCTTTCTTCCGCATATAACTCAATGGCTCCCTTAACCAAGGGAGCCAAAACCGTATTAATAACCGACATAAAAGGAGACCACCATGCGTCTGCTCATCATGGGCCCCCAGGGCGTGGGCAAGGGCACCCAGGCTGCTCTGCTCGCCGAACACTTCAACATCCCCACCATCTCCACCGGCGACATCTTCCGCTACAACATCAAGAACAAGACCGAACTCGGCCTTGAGGCGATGAGCTACACCGACAAGGGCGAGCTGGTTCCGGACTCCCTGACCAACAAGATCGTCAAGGATCGTCTGGCCAAGGAAGACTGCAAGAACGGCTGGATCCTCGACGGCTACCCGCGTAACGCCGCCCAGGTCACCGCTCTCGACGAGATGCTCGCCGACCTCGACACTCCGCTCGACCACGTGGTGGCCCTCGAAGCCGCCCGCGACGTGCTGCTGGAGCGTATGAAGAAGCGCGCCGCCGAGCAGGGCCGCGCTGACGACACTCCGGAGGCCATCGCCAAGCGCCTGGAGACCTATGAGAAGGAAACCGCTCCGCTGCTCGACATCTACGAGGCCCGTGGCCTGCTCGTCGTGGTCAACGGCGTCGGCGACATCGACGAGATCAGCGGCCGTATCATCAGCCACCTCGAGTAGTAGGTTCGGCAGCCCGGGCAACAAGCCGGAGTGATGCCGAAATACCACATCAACGTTTCCATACCCCTGTGCGACACGCCGAGTGTTCGTACAGGGGTATGTGCGTATATAGTTGACAGTTGGTGTGTCTTCGGATATGCCATAGTAATCATCCAACGGAATAGGACTAGAGGCACATGGCAAAAGACGGTGTGATTGAAGTCGAAGGACAGGTCGTGGAAGCACTGCCTAACGCGATGTTCCGCGTTGAACTCGAAAACAAGCACATCGTGCTCGCCACGATTTCCGGCAAAATGCGTAAGAACTACATTCGTATTCTGCCGCAGGATCGTGTCGTGCTCGAAATGAGCCCTTACGACCTGAACCGCGGACGCATTACGTACCGTTACAAGTAAAGGTACACAAGAAAAGGATAACCATGAAGGTCAGCCCTAGCGTGAAGAGGATCTGCGAAAACTGCCGCGTGATCCGCCGTCACGGCCGCGTCATGGTGATCTGCGTCAACCCGCGCCACAAGCAGCGTCAGGGCTGAGAGCAGATTCTCCAGCGGCACTAAGTAAATAAGGCACTCTCTCACAGTGCTTCCCGCAAGGGAACGACACTGAACCACGGGTACGTAGGCCCGTGCCGGGTAACCGGGCGAGCGGGTGCAAGACCTACGGCAACAAGAAGGAATCGCAATGGCACGTCTTGCCGGAGTCGACATCCCCAATGAGAAGCGCATCGAGATCGCCCTCACCTACATTTTCGGTGTGGGTCGCACTCGTGCCAAGGAAACGCTTGCCGCGACCGGTATTAGCCCGGACATCCGCGTCAAGGATCTCACCGACGAGCAGCTGATTACGCTGCGTGACTACCTCGAAGCCAACTACAAGATCGAGGGTGACCTGCGTCGTGAAGTCGATGCAGATATTCGTCGCAAGATTCAGATCAACTGCTACCAAGGCCAGCGTCACCGTAAGGGACTTCCTGTGCGCGGCCAGCGCACCAAGACCAATGCTCGTACCCGCAAGGGCCCGAAGCGCACGGTCGCCGGAAAGAAGAAGGCCACCAAGTAGTCGGTGGCATGATTCGGGCCACGGGATGATTTTCATCCCATCGCCCGAACGTCAACAACAAAGTTCGTTACTAGGAAACGAGGGTCAATGGCAGCGCCTAAGCAAGCCGCTCGTAAGCCCCGTCGTCGCGACCGCAAGTCGGTCCCGGTCGGCCAGGCTCACATCAAGTCCACTTTCAACAACACGATCATTTCGATCACCGATCCGTCCGGCGCCGTGGTGTCCTGGGCGTCCGGTGGCGATGTCGGCTTCAAGGGCTCCCGTAAGTCCACGCCGTACGCCGCTGGTATGGCTGCCGAGTCCGCCGCCCGCAAGGCGATGGAACACGGCGTCAAGAAGGTCGACGTGTTCGTCAAGGGCCCGGGTTCCGGTCGTGAAACCGCCATCCGTTCCCTGCAGTCTGCGGGCCTCGAGGTTGGTTCCATCACCGACGTCACCCCGCAAGCCCACAACGGCGTTCGTCCTCCGAAGCGTCGTCGCGTCTGAGCACTCAGCAATACCAAATCCATCCAAAACCGCCTGACCGGTGAGTGCACCACCGAGTTCAAGCTGAAAGGATAACCACAGTGCTTATTGCACAGCGTCCGACTCTTACCGAGGAATCTCTGAATCCGCAGCGCTCCCGCTTCACCATCGAGCCGCTCGAGCCTGGCTTCGGCTACACGCTCGGCAACTCGCTGCGTCGCACGCTGCTGAGCTCCATCCCGGGTGCTGCCGTGACCTCCGTGCGTATTTCCGGTGCCCTGCATGAGTTCACCACTCTGCCGGGTGTCCAGGAAGACGTCACCGAGATCCTGCTGAACATCAAGGGCATCGTGCTCACCAGCGAATACGACGAGCCTGTGGTCATGTATCTGCGCAAGAGCGGCAAGGGCGAAGCCGTGGCTGGGGACATCACCCCGCCGGCCGGCGTCACCATTGCCAACCCGGAGCAGCACATCGCTACCCTCGCCGACGATGGCGAACTCGAGATCGAGTTCACTGTCGAGCGTGGCCGTGGCTATGTTCCTGCCCAGATGAACAAGCAGGACAACGATGAGATCGGCCGTATTCCGGTTGATTCCATCTACTCCCCGGTACTCAAGGTGAGCTACAAGGTCGAGGCCACCCGTGTGGAACAGCGCACGGACTTCGACAAGCTCATCCTGGACGTGGAGACCAAGCCCGCCATCTCCCCGCGTGACGCGGTGGCTTCCGCCGGTTCCACCTTGGTGGAGCTCTTCGGCCTGTGCCGTGAGCTCAACGCCCAGGCTGAAGGCGTCGAGGTCGGTCCGGCCCCGGTGGCCGAGGAGACCAACCCCGAGATGGCCGTTCCGATTGAGGACCTCAACCTGACGCAGCGTTCTTACAACTGCCTCAAGCGCGAGGGCATCCACACCATCGGTGAGCTTGTCTCCCACACCGAGCAGGACCTGCTCGACATCCGCAATTTCGGTATGAAGTCAATCGATGAGGTCAAGGAGAAGCTGCAGACCTTGGGCCTGAGCCTCAAGTCCTCGCCGATGGCCTTCGATACCAATAATCTCGAAGGTGGCACGTTCTTCTCGCCGGAAGACGAGTGATCTGCCTCTTTGACCAATCGTTCGTTCACTAGGCAAGCAGATGTTCGGGCATATGCCCACCTGCTTGCCTGAAGAACGGACATATAAGGAGTAAACCCAATGCCTACACCTAAGAAGGGCCCGCGTCTGGCTTCCAGCCCCGCACACGAGCGCCTCATGCTGGCAAACATGGCGACCAGCCTGTTCCAGAACGGCCGCATCACCACCACGCTGCCGAAGGCCAAGCGCCTTCGTCCGCTGGCAGAGCGCCTGATCACCTTCGCCAAGCGTGGTGATCTGCACTCCCGCCGTCGCGTGATGCGCGTCATCCGCAACAAGTCCGTGGTGCACATCCTGTTCACCCAGATTGCCGAGCAGATGGAGCAGCGTGAAGGTGGCTACACCCGTATCGTCAAGATCGCTCCGCGCGTTGGCGATGCCGCTCCGGCCGCTGTGATCGAGCTCGTCACCGAGCCGGTTGCCAAGAAGGCTGTTGTGAAGGAAGCTGAAGCCGCCGCCAAGGTTGCCGAAGAAGAAGCTCCGGCCGTTGAGGCTGAGGCCACTGAGGCTGCTGAGGCTGTTGAGGCTCCGGTCGAGGAGACCGCCGCCGCTGAGGCTGAGGCTCCCGCTGAGGAAGCCGCTGACGCCGAGAAGGCCGAGTGAGCTGAATAGCGTTTCGCTAAGCTAGCTGAAAGGGCTGGAATCCGTTTGGGTTCCAGCCCTTTTGCGTTGTTTTCATAGAATCTACAACGTACGTACGGCCCGAATGGCCTCGGCTCTTGCGGCCAGCTGATCATCGGCGGGATATGCGATATGCTCCAAAGTCAGGCCCTGCGGCGCAATCGGCCCGCTTGAGCCTTCACGTACTGGCTCGGCCATTTTGCCGGCAAACCACTCCAGTGATTTGCGTCCCGAACCAACTTTGATGCATGAGCCGACCAGGGAGCGCACCATATTGCGGGCAAAGGCGTCCGCCACAATCGTGAACACTACTAGGCCGGACTCCAGCGACGGAGTCCGATATGCTTCATGCGATGCCATCTCATCCGGTACTAGGGGAGTGATCGGCACCCGCCGCCAATAGGCGGTCTTGACTTCACGGATCGTAGTGCCTCCCGGATTCGGAGTGGCGAAGGAACCAAAATCGTGCAGGCCGATGGTCAATGAGGCTGCGCGGTTCATAAGCTCCAGATCCAGCGCTTCATCCACGGTAAGTACGCATCCACGCAGGCGCGGGTCGACCTCAGACGAACGATCGGCGACCCGATACACATAAGTGCGCTCCAATGCGGAGAACCTGGCATCGAAGCCGACCGGAGCTACGGCAATGCCATGAATGACGATGTCCGGAGGCAGCACAGCCTTGAGTCTGCGAGTCAGCGCCTCGGTGACCGGAATGGTCATGTGACCTACGCAGCGATTCAGTACCTCATCGGATACATCCAGATGCGCCACTTGGTGGGAGGCGTGCACACCGGTGTCGGTGCGTCCAGCCACCGTCAAGCGTAACGGTTCGGCCGCGTCATCGGCCGGCACCCGCAGCACCTTGTGCAGCGCATCTTCAATGGTGCCTTGCACCGTACGAAGATTGGGCTGTTTGGCCCAGCCATAGAATCCGCCGCCGTCGTAGGCCAAGTCAATGCGCAGTCGTGTCATAGCCATTCATTGTAACGAGTGTGGTCGGCGAGATGAGTGCGGTCGGCAAGATGCGTGCGGTCGGCAAGATGCGTGTGGTCGGCGAGACGAGTGCGGTCGTCAAGATGCACGCGGCCGGCGAAGTGACCTGCCTGTAACATTCTCGCGCGTTTGTTGAAACGGGCCCGCCTTAGGTTGAAACCATCAAACCCGGTTACGGCTTGCGGCGTCAGCGTGCGCTCAAAACGCCTAACCGCTTGAAGCCACAGAAGCCGCCACAGCAAGGAGCAGGCACGATGATCGAATCCGCAGCACGCAGACTGGCCCATGAACTGGTAAACCGTCGCGAAGCGATCAATCGAGAGCTGTCCCGCAACGGTGTGCGTTTCGGCATCTACAAGAACGGCGAATACCATGACCGGCTGTTCCCGTACGACCCTGTGCCGCGCATTATCGAATCCGACGAATACGACGAATTGGAGAAGGGCTTGAAGCAGCGCGTCAACGCCCTGAACGCCTATCTGAAGGACATCTACTCCGACAAGGCCATCATCCATGACGGCGTGGTGCCGGAGGAATACGTATACACCTCGGCCGGCTACTTCCCGCAGGTCAACGGCGTGACCCCTCCCGGCGGCATTTTTGCTCACATCGCCGGCGAGGACCTGGTCCAAGGCGAGGACGGACGATGGTGGGTGCTGGAAGACAACCTGCGTATTCCCTCGGGTGCCAGCTACCCGCTGTTCGTGCGCGACATCGAGCGCCGCATCTCCCCGCGCCTGTTCCGCGACGTTCGTATTCGCGATAATCGCGAATACCCGCGCCTGTTGCGCAAAGCCATGGACTTTGTCTCCACCGAGGGCATCGCCGTGGTACTGACTCCCGGCCGCTACAATTCCGCGTTCTTCGAGCACGCCTATCTGGCGGAGAAAACCGGTGCGGCGTTGGCCTTCCCCGAGGACCTCGAAGTGGTGGACAACAAGGTCTACTTCCTCGACTACGCCGGCAAACGCCACCGTGTGGGCGTGGTCTACCGCCGCCTGTCCGACGAATTCCTCGACCCGTTCGCCTTCAATCCTGATTCGGTGATCGGTGTGCCCGGTATCCTGTCCGCCTACCGCGCGGGCAACGTGGCCATCGTCAACGCGCCGGGCAACGGCGCGGCCGATGACAAGGCCATCTACTACTTCGTGCCGCAGATGATCAAGTACTATCTCGGCGAGGAACCGATTCTCAACAACGCGCCCACGTACATGCCGATGTTCGAGGCCGACCGCAAGGAAGTCCTGAATCGGATGGGCGAGCTGGTCATCAAGGATGTGGCCGAAGCCGGCGGTTACGGCGTGGTGTTTGGTTCGTCGCTGGATGCCGCCGCACGTGAGGAGCTCGCCAACCGGATCAAGGAGGAGCCGCGTCGATTCATTGCCCAAGAGGTGATTCAGTTCCGTGATATCGATGTGGTGGACCCGAAGACCGGCGAGATGTCGCCGCGCAAGTGCGATTTGCGTGCCTTCGTGGTCACCGGCAAGAATACGCACGTGTGGTATTCGGGCTTGACTCGATACTCGTCGGTGCCCGGCCAGATGATTGTCAACTCGTCGCAGGGTGGCGGATTTAAGGATACGTGGGTGTTGGCACCCGAATCCGGCGTGGAGCACGAGTACGGTGCCGAAACGCAGGTGGCGAACCTGCTGAGCCAGTCCCGCCACCATTCGTTGTCTCTGGTTACCGCTTCCAAGGCAGACAACCTGTATTGGCTGGGTCGATACACCGAGCGCGCCTTCACCACGCTGAACCAGTTCTTCCCGTTCTACGATCGTGTGATGGACACTGATGTGGACGCCTTCCGTCCGTTCGCTCACGCACTCGACCTGCCCGAAGATTTCGAGGACTTCGACGGGTTCGTGAACAGCTTCCTGTATGACGGGTCCAATCCTGATTCGGTGCGGTCGGCCGTAACCTCCGCATTCAACAACGCCGTGATTCTGCGCCCGGAATTGAGCTCGCGTCTGCTGCAGTACGTGGAGTTGGCGATGACCAATATCACCGATGCCGCCATATACGCGGCCGATGCCGAGGACATCTACAAGCAGCGCGATATTACCGATGACATGCTCGCCTTCTGGGGCGGCATCGAGAATTCGCCGGTCGACCCCACGCTGAAGGCGTTCATCTTCATCGGCAAATATCTGGAACGCATCGACCTGTACACGCGCTTCGGCCTGACGATGGAGGAGCTGGAAGCGCCGCTCAAGAAGCTCGCCGCCTATTCGATGACCTTGGACGGCATGCCGCTGCCCAGCTGCTTCGCCGACGGACTGAGCTGGCTGGTCGGTCAGCTGCCGTCTCGCGGATATCAGGAAGTCGCCGACCTGCTGAAGAAGTACCTTGACGACTACTCCGGCCGTGTCAGCGCGCTGGCCATCAAAGACATGGGCTCACTGAGCTCCATGAACATGGACGCCAAGCGTCCCTGATCCCGACCTGACACCCTGACGGGTTCAAATGCTATGGTGGTATGGCGAAAAAACCGTGCGCCCGAGTGCCGGCCTGTGCATATCAGCAGATTGCCGGAATATATGCGTGGGCTGTGAGCGCACGGACCATACCTCAGCCATGGCTGTAGTGTCGTTATCCCGAGAATATGCCGGTTGCCGGCTCGTGTGCAAGTGCAGGAGACGTTGTGAAAAAACTCGTGTTCGACTATGAGATGAGGCTGTCCTTCAGCGCACCGGTCACCGATCACAGGTTCCAGCTTCGCTGTATTCCCTCCACTGGCCCTCGCCAACAGGTGATTGACGTGGAAGTGAAGATTCAGCCCGAAACCGAACTCGAAACCACCATCGACTCCTTTGACTCCGTGGTGATGACCGGATTCATCCCTGAGCCGCACGACATATTCAGCTACTCGGTGACCGGCATCGCCTTCGTGGACAATGCGCATATCCATAAGGAAGCCTATAAACCGCTGTACCGATTCAATTCAGCGCTCACCATTCCCGGCCCGAACGTGGAGGCGATGATTGCCGTATGCCGCGAACGCTTGGCGGCGCTGCCTTCCGACGCCACTCCGGTGCAGCAGGCCGCCGAAGTGATGGATGAGGTCTACAAGGCGTTTGTGTATACGCCCGGTTCCACCACGATTCGCACCACCGCCGAACAGGCCTTGGCTCAGCGCAAGGGCGTATGCCAGGATTATGCGCACGTGATGCTGTCCGTGTGCCGGCATGTGGGATTGACCGCGCGCTACATTGCCGGTTTGCTTGGGGGAGAGGGCGCGACCCACGCTTGGGTCGAGGTGTATCAGGATGGCCGATGGGTCGGACTGGATCCCACGCATAACCGATTGGTGGACGACAGCTACATCACCATCGCCCACGGCCGCGATTACCGCGACTGCATGCTCGACATCGGCATCTTCTCCGGCTACAACGTCCAGCAGTCCCAATGGGTCAACGCCTCCGTCCACGAACAGGTGGCATAAACAAAATTCCAAGCCCCCTCTGATGAGCTGAGCCGTGAAGAAAACGCCGGAGGCGTTTTTAGGCGAAGGCGAACGACAGTGAGCAAATAAAATGGCAGCTGGAAAGCTGTCCTTAATTGCGTTCGAGCTGTCAGCCGTAAGGCTGACCGAGGGAGAGAGCACTCAATGCAGAGTGGCCCCGCCGCCGCTTCTACCACCACCAATATTCGGATTTTCGTCGTTGCAACATTCGGATTTTGGTAGTTGACCAATTCGGACTGTTAATCGGCTCATCGTCTGACCCATTGCAATCTCACACAAAATCGCATTATCCCACGCCGAATCGAGCTCAGCGAAACTCCGATTTGCCAGGTCGGCAGAATGTGGCATAATGAACAAGTTGCCATTTTGGCAGCATGGATAAGTGTCCGAGCGGTCTAAGGAGCACGCCTCGAAAGCGTGTGAGGTGAAAGCCTCCGCGAGTTCGAATCTCGCCTTATCCGCCTTTAGGGTTCCGGGTTTGTCCCGGAACCCTTTTTGTTTTTGATACGAACGTCCGTATTCGCTCCTGTGCTGTATCGTATACGGCGTGTCGGGTGGAAAATAGCGAAAAGGATAACGTTGTACTCAGCGGGACTTGCGTACTAAGTACAACCATCGTATTATCGATATCAACAGAAGTACAAGGTTGTATTAAATATCCAGAACGCACATTCACCGCTGATTGGCGATGCCGCAAAACAGGTGAACCAAGAAGATGGGCCGATTGCTTTTGGTATTTAGCACAACGTTGTCTTGCGGTATTGAAGACAACGATTAAAGGAGAGCACATGTCCGAGCATTCGCACGACAATAAACCGGGGGAGCTGGAGGAATCTCGACTCGTCGTCGATAATGACTTTGAAGTAGCTCCGGTCAACGACAGACTGTTCGGGTCGTTCGTGGAGCATCTGGGTCGCTGCGTATACGACGGCATCTATGAGCCGGGCCACCCCGAAGCCGATGAAGACGGTTTCCGCAAGGACGTCATCGAACTGGTCAAGGAACTCGGCGCTACCACGATTCGCTATCCTGGCGGCAATTTCGTTTCCGGCTATCGCTGGGAGGATGGCGTTGGTCCTCGTGATGAGCGGCCGCGTCGCCTGGACTTGGCATGGCATTCCACCGAGACCAATCAGTTTGGTCTGCACGAAATGGCGAAATGGCTGGAAAAAACCGGCGGCAACGAGCTGATGGAAGCCGTAAATCTGGGTACCCGTGGTCTTGAAGAGGCCCTCGACCTGTTGGAATACGCGAATATTCCCGGCGGCACCAAGCTCTCCGAGGAGCGTCGCGCCAATGGTGCCGATCAGCCGTTCGGCATCAAGATGTGGTGCTTGGGCAATGAGATGGATGGCCCGTGGCAGACCGGTCACAAGTCCGCCGAGGATTACGGCACCTTGGCGGCCTCGGTGGCGGCAGGTATGCGCGCCATCGATCCGAACGTTGAACTGGTGGTCTGTGGTTCATCCAGCCACGTGATGGACACCTTCGGCAAGTGGGAAGAAACCGTACTTGAGAAGACGTTTGACAACGTCAACTTCGTCTCCTGCCATGCGTACTACCATCCGGAACTTCAGCCTGATGGCACCCGTGACATGAAGAGCTTCCTTGCCTCGGGCGTCGATATGGACGGTTTCATCAACGATGTCGCCGCCGCCATCGATGCAACCAAGGCCCGGCTGAAGAGCAAGCACGACGTGTTCATCTCGTTCGATGAATGGAATGTCTGGTATCTCAACGAAGAGCCGAGCAAGAATCCGGAAGGCATCGGCAATTGGCCGGTTGCCCCGCGCCTGCTCGAGGATGTGTACAGCGCCGCCGACGCCGTGGTGTTCGGTGATTTGATGATTACCCTGCTCAAGAACGCCGACCGCGTGCACGCCGCCAGCCTGGCCCAGTTGGTCAACGTAATTGCGCCGATTATGACCGAACCGGGCGGCCCGGCGTGGCGTCAGACCACGTTCTATCCGTTCTCGCTGACCGCAAAGCTCGCCAAGGGCGGCACGGTGCTTGAACCGAAACTGGCTTCCGGAACGTATGAAACCGACAAATACGGTGAAGTGCCGACGATCAATTCCGTAGCCGTGCGTGGTGAGGACGGTACGATCAGCGTGTTTGTGGTCAATCGCTCCATGGAAGCGGCCAATGACTTTGCCATCAAGCTGCCGGAAGGATTCGCACTTTCCGCGGTCGAGGCGCAAACCCTGCACGAGGATGATCTGCTGGCAAAAAACACGCTGGAAGACCAGAACCGAGTCGTTCTGCACCCCAACACCACCATCACGTCCGACGCCGATACCGGCACTGTGCGTGTGACCTTGCCGCCGGTCTCCTGGACCGCCGTGCACGTGAAGTGATTCGAGTGACGGTGGCGCATGACAGGGCGCAGTCTCTTATGGTTGCTGTGCCCTGTACAACCACCAAGCAATACCCAAACAATCATCAACATGCCCGGATTGCAGAAAGAGAGGTTCGGATTCGCCACTAATGTAATGTGGCATACCAGTCAAAGGAAGACAATGCCGTCATTCACATCGACTGGAACAATTCGATACCCAACAAAGGAATAAGGAGAAAAGACGGGTATGTAAAAAGCTAGGTTGAAAGCCGGCGGTCAGAAAGTCCCTTGTTCGGATGGCGTGCGTGCGTTTCTTCAACCAGAAAGTTTAACCTCTACGTTCGATCGTCCTGCAGTATTGTCAGAAGGATATTTGCCTAATGGTGCATGGGGTCCAACGGAGGAAAGCTCCTTGGCTGAATTCTGAGGTTGAGGGGTAGATGATTCCGATATGAGGAGGAGATGCTCGACCCGACTGTGACTTACCATAATAAGAACATAATGACGCTGTTGAAGGTGTGTCATGTAATAAGCAGAAATGGATTCGAACAATGGGAAACCGCGTAACTATCAAGGACGTGGCGCGTGAGGCGAACGTCTCCATCAAGACGGTTTCCAATGTGCTGAATGACACTGGCAGTATGAGACCGGATACACGTCGCCGTGTGGAAGAGGTGATGCGTAAGCTTGGATATACCGTCAATATTTCGGCGCGTGCAATGCGATCTGGCGGCACAAAGCTTATTGGACTCAACATCTTCGATTTCTCGCAGCCGTTCGTTCCTTTTTTCACTGACAAGGTCATTGAATACGCAAAAGAACGCCATTACGGTGTAGTCATCAACACATATGGTTCCGACGGTGAAGGGTTGGTTGCCAGCGTTGACGAGTCCTATCGTTTAGGGGCGGAAGGATGGATTCTGTTCGTAATGTCGCCGCTCGCGGATGAAGGGGCCGTTCTGGAGCAGCCATATCCGATTGTAACGACCGGAGACCATCTGGCCTACGGGAAAAGCGATTGGATCACCATGCCCAACATTGAATCCATCTCCACGGTTGTAGGAAGATTTTTGGATGAAGGTGCCCAAACGGTTGCTCTGATGGGTGTTCTTCCTGAACTGGTGGATGAGGCAGTGCTGCGTCGTCAGACGGAAGGGACCCAGGCGTTACGCGCCCAAGGATATGTGAAGGCATTTGAAGAGCGCGGATTATCGGTGAATTGGCGGTATGTGATTCCGGCAGAAAGCATGAATCAGCGTGAAGGTATGCGCGTGACAAAAGCTATGCTAGACAAGCTCCCATGCCCGGATGTTGTAGTGTGTCTCAATGATGCCATTGCTTTAGGCGCAATTCATGAATTGCAACGATGTGGTTTGCATGTACCTGACGATGTACAAGTGGTCGGCTTCGATAACGTGCCGGAAGCCGAGTACTCGGTGCCGGCGCTGACCACCATCGATCCTCATATCGATGATTATGCCAAGCATGCCGTTGACATGCTTATCGACCGCATCGAAGGATACTCAGGCCCGGCCCGTACGTACACCACCGATTTCACATTGGTGGAACGTGCCTCAACTCGACTTGCCCACTAGCATCCAACAAGTTCGCATCGGCTTCGTGAGGAGTGTGTGTCTACTCGAACAATGCGGCGTCAGTCGCTGGGTAGCCAAGTTGGAACGCGGTGTAGGCGTGCTTGGCGGCCAGTGCGGCGAGGATGAGCAGCGTATCGCTCTCGGTGGAAGATTTCGATTCGGTCACGGCCTTGATCTGCGCGCGGGCGCAGTCCATTTCGATGGCGGCGGCGGTCGGTACGGTTTGGCCGCTTGCCTTGTCGGCGATGGTGGTGGGGTTGGCCAGTAGTTGGTCGATGGCATAGACCTTTTGGCGGGGGTCGTTTTGGCCGGAAGAACTGGATTGTGCGCCGGAATCATCAAAATTGCCGTTCGCCAGCGCAACCAACTGCTGCCCGGCGGTCTTATGCATATCGCTCAACGCCAACGTAGCCCCAGCGGTCTGTCCTCGTGCGGCCAAGACCTCGATAGCGAATCCGGCGCGATCCTCGGCCACGGCCATCGCATCCAATACCGATCGATCAACGTTGGCGGACGTGACGCCATCAAGACGCGCCGGCGTCACCTCAGGCGCGGACTGCCCGAATTTATCGGCCAGAAAAGCCAGCCATTGCTTGGTCTGCGCGTCACGTAACGTTCCCTCGGCAAAACGACCCGAACAATACCCGGCAACGTCAATCCAAGCCAGGGGAGCGGCCAGACCGGTGGCATACTGCTCTAATAACGGCGTGCCTTCAGCCGGATGGGTGGCGTAGCCCGCCAACGTCATCGCTTTCTCGCAAGGGGTCATTTGAGCTTCTGCCTCGGCCCGTCCGGCCAGTCGCGGCATCGAACACGCCGAAAGCGAACACAGCATCGCGCTCGCGCATAGTACGGATGCCAAGCGCCGGGTAAACCGTCCTGAAGAGAAGCGTGTCTGCATGGAAACATACACTAATAGCTAACTGTGACTACTCATAGGCCATGCGCCACATAACTTCATAGGAGGTACGGATCGATGGAACTGGACCTGACAGGAATACACAAGCTCGCCGCCGAGCAAGGAATCGACCCCGAAACCCTGGATGATGCGCTGGCAGAGGCCCTGCGCCTCGCCTACCTCAAGACCCCGCACGCCGCCAAGCACGCGCGCGTGGAGCTTGACGAACGTTCCGGCAACTTCACCGTGTGGGCCGCCGACGAAATTCCGGTCGAACCCACCGAAGACAACCCTTACCCCGTTCCCAAGCTGGGCGAGGAATACGATGACACCCCGCGTGACTTCGGCCGTCTCGCCGCAGCCACCGCACGCCAGGTCATCACCCAGCTGTTCCGCCGCGCCGAAGATGAGAAGGTATTCGGTGCGTTCTCCGGCCAGAAGGGCAAGCTCATCACCGGCATCATCCAGCAGGATGCTTCCGACCCCTCCAACGTGCATGTCGCGATGGGCGATGTCGAAGCCATTCTGCCTCGCCGTGAGCAGGTGCCCGGCGAACGTTACCGCCACGGCGAACGCATCCGCGTGTACGTGGTGAACGTGGCCCGTGGCATCAAGGGCCCGGAAATCGTGGTGTCCCGCTCCCACCCGGAGCTGGTCCGCAAGCTGTTCGAGCGCGAAGTGCCGGAACTGGTCTCCGGTGCCGTGTCCATCATGGCCATCGCTCGTGAGGCCGGTGCCCGCACCAAGATCGCGGTCAAGGCCAACACCGATGGCGTGAACCCGAAGGGCGCGCTGATCGGCCCCGGCGGCGCTCGCGTGCGTGCCGTTATGGAGAACCTTGGCCCGGAGAAGATCGACATCGTCGACTACTCCGACGATCCGGCCAAGTTCGTGGCAGCCGCGCTGTCCCCGGCTGTGGCCACCGGCGTGCAGGTGATCAGCGAGAAGAACAAGACCGCCATCGCCTTCATCCACGACGACCAGCTGTCCCTGGCCATCGGCAAGGAAGGCCAGAACGCACGACTGGCAGCCAAGCTGACCGGCTGGAAGATCGGCATCGAATCCGCCGAGGCCCATGCCAAGAAGGTCGCCGCCGAAAAGGCCGCCCAGGCTGCGGCCGAGGCTGCTGCTCCGGAAGCCGAATAGGCCGCCGGGCTCGAAGGCGAATGATCTTCAGGGCGCATTATTTCCTGATACGAGCCGCGTCAGCAATGGCGCGGCTCGCTGCGTCTACGCTATCCAGCGCTATGAGTATGCTTGATTGGCGTATGTGGGCTGGCGCAGTGTGCGCGAAATCGCCCACACCAGAGACGAGGTAACACGATCATGGTCGCACGATGAGACAGGGTAGGCTTGCCGTCATCACCAACTGACCACGCCCATGCACGCGCGTGGTCACAGAATAGGAGTAATTAGTGGCGAAACCACGCGTATACGAACTGGCTAAGGTTTTGAATGTCGATAGCAAAACCGTGCTTGAGAAGCTTAAGGACATGGGAGAATTCGTCAAGTCCGCTTCTTCTACGATTGAACCGCCGGTAGCCCGGCGTCTGAAGGCAGAGTTCGCCAAGGACAACGCCAAGGGCGATTCCAAGCCCGCATCTTCCGTACAAAAGCCTGCTGCCAAGCCCGCGCAGCAGCGCCGCCCGGCCGCACCTTCGGCCCCGGCTTCCACTTCATCTTCCGCACCGACTCCGGCCGCTCCCGCACGTCAGGCATCGCCCGCCTCGGCACATCAGCAGGCTCCGACTCCGGGCGCACCGACACCGCGTCCGCAGGGCGGCGCACGCCCCGGCATGCCGACCCCCGGCCGCCACGGTCAGCACGACAACCGTGAGAATGGTCGCGATAATCGCGAAGGCCGCGAGAACGGTCGTCAGAGTCGCCCGAACGATCGCCGTAACAACCAGGGCCGTCCGAACAATGGCCAGCCGGGGCAGCATCAGAACAACCGCGACAATGCTTCGGCTCCGCGCCCGCACGCTCAGGGCGGCGCCGGTGCCAATGGCGGCAATGCCGCTTCAAATGCGATTCCGCGCCCGCACGCTCAGGGCCCGCGCCCGGGCAACAACCCGTTCTCCCGCAAGCAGGGTATGCACACCCCGACGCCGGGTGATATTCCGCGTCCGCATCCGATGGCTCGTCCGACTGCTGATAACGGTCGTGGCGGTCGTCCGGGCCGTCCCGGCCAAGGCCAGGGGCAGGGCCGCGGCTTCCGTGGCGGTCGTCCGGGCCAAGGTGGTCAGGGCGGTCCGCGTCCCGGCCAGTGGGGCCACAACCGTCCGGGTCAGGGCGGCGGCTCCCAGGGTGCCGGTCAGGGCGGCGCACGCGGCGGCTTCCGTGGGGGCCAAGGCGGCGGCAATAACTTCCAGGGCGGCGGTGCACCGAGCAACGGTCCCGCACGTGGCGGCGGTCGCGGCGGGGGCGGCGGGGGGGGGGGTGTGATTCCTCTTCAGAACTGCTGATAATCAGGTGTAATCAGACAGGTCGTTGGAGGCATCGAAGGCAGAGTTTGTCAGCGTGATCTTTTTGCCACTCTGGGTGGAAGTGATCTTGTTGCCAGAAACCCCATCTTCAGCAACGGCCTTGGCCACCTTGATCGTGTCATTGGCAGCCAGATTGCCGTTGAAATACAGGGTCACGGTCTTGCCGCTGACTACGGTCTGGTCAGCGTTGATGGTAGCACTGCTGGCAATGGTGCCCGCTGTGATACCAGAAGCAACAGTGGATTCACCCACATTGCAGGTAAAGGTGATTGTCACACTGCCGGTGGTCCACTCAACATTCTCGATGGCCATCAGAGGAGAAGCAACCTCCACCTGAGCGGCGGTGACGTTCACATCAGAGGTCACATTGTTGACCCAGATATCCGCGCCAGCGGTAGCATTGGACTGATCCAGAACCACGGACTTCTCCTCGCCGTTGACGGTCAAAGTGACCTTGTAGGAGTAGGCATCCTGAGGCGCGCTGCTCAGCTTCACGGTGAGCTTGACATTGCTGTTGGCAACAATCCCGGTATTAGGAGTAGCGGCAACAGACAGCGTCAGAGCCTTGTCGTTCGCAGTGTTCACGCTCAGACTCTCCAGGGTCTTTCCGTTCACAGCAGAGACGTCTGCCTTGTACTCCGGAGCTTTCTCGGTCAAACCAGCGGTCTTGATTGTGACCGTCACAGCCTTTGTACCGTCGATATCGACACCAGCCAGAGTGGTGCCAGTGGAACCCACAGCAACGCTGGTGGGCAGCGGGCTGGTGGTCGTGGTGGCACCGTCAATGCCGGTCACATCGAAGCTGCCGGTGTAGGCGGTGCCGGACACAGCGATGACCAAAGAGCCGTCCTTAGCAGACTTGCTGGTCTTATTGTCCAGAGCGGTAAAGACCTTGCCGTTCTCATCCTTGATAATCAGGTCCACATCGTCAAACTTCTCGTTGACGATCTTGAAGGTCAGGGCCTCATCAGTGGGATAGCCGCCATCGGTCTCGATGAGGGTGGCCTCGCCGTTTCTCATCTGCTTAGACAGGCCAGAGATCGTGTCATAGTACTTCCCATTGGCATAGACCTCCAGGTCAAAGAAAACCTTGGCTGTGTCAGTTGCGAAGTCGGGAGCGGTGTAGTCCACGGAGACCCGCAGGTTGCCGTTGGAGGCCACGGTGTAGGTGGCGTCGGCCTTGCTGCCGTTCAGCTCGGTGGTCACATTGCCCTTCTTGTTGTCCACGGCAATGTCATTGACGCCCTCGGTGACCTCCTGGACGAACAGGTAGGTGATCTGGCCGTCCTCCAGGACCATCATGGCGGTGTCGTCGCTATCGGTCTTGATGGAGTTCAGCGTGGCCTCGGAGATCTCACCGTCGTCATCCACATAGAAGATCTTGGCGTCCTCAGCAACGGTGTAGCGCACATCGGGGTTCTTGTCGTCCGTGCCGAAGCCGATGGTGTAGTCACCGGACAGCTTCACGGTACCGGTGTAAACAGCGGTGTCGCCAGCGGCGAAGCTGTTGAAGCTGGTGCCGATGTCGTACTTGTCGAAGTTCACACCGTTGAACATGTAGTTGGTATCGCTGTGGGTACGACCGGAGTCGTTCACGCCCACGCTGTAGTCGGCGTTCTCATCGATCTTGATGACGCCGTCCACGATCTTGCCGTCCACCACGGCGTTGTACTCATAGTAGGTGCCGTCGCTGGTGGTGACGCGGTCGGACTTGGAGTCGCCGGCCAGGAAGACCACGGTCTTGCTGTTGTAGAAGGTCTCGGCGTCAGAGGCGTCGATGAAGGCGATGGTCAGCATGCCGTTGGTCTTGCAGTAGCCGGTGAAGCCGACGGTGCCCTGCTTGGTATCGCTGTCAGACTTCACGGTGGGGGCGTTGTTGATGCCGGTGTAGACCTTGTAGTCGTCGCCGTCATAGATGACGAACACGGTCTTGCTGTTGGCATAGACGGCGTTCTTGGTGCCGTTCACCTGAATGGCGGCCTTGCCGTTCTCCATGATGAAATCGCCGTCATCCTCGAAGTAGCCCAGGCCCAGGGTCTTGCCGCTGGTGGAGGTCTTGCTCAGCTTGACATCCTTGTCCGCATCCACCTTATAGGTGACGATGTCGCCTTGCGCAAACCTGCCGTTGGCATTCTTATAGTCCTTATCAGTGTCATAGGTCTTGATCTCGCCGGCGCCGGTCAGCAGTTTCACGCGGTTGGAGTCGAAGTTGCTGTCGTTCCGGTTGCCCTCGATGGCGGTGATCATCGCATAGTCCTCGGGGACGAACTCCTCCTCGACGAAGTAAATGGCATTGCCATACTGGTCGAGATAGGCGGTGTACTCGCTGTCCACGGTCATGGAGTCGAAGGTGAAGCCATCATAGCCCACGTTCTTGGCCACGGAGTATGCAGTGTCAGCCAGAGTGACCTTCTTGCCGGTGGTCTTGTTGTCCTCCTTGCGGGTCATGGTGCCGGCAGCGGACTCGGCCACGGCCACGGACTGGATCTCCTTCTCAGAGGCGGAGTAGGTGAAAATCACCACAGCGTCGTCCGCGAAGGTCTCCTCGGTCTCATACTCGTTGTTGTAGTTGGCGATGGAGGTGTCGCTCTCGTTGGCGATAACCACATAGCGGTCCGCGTTGCCCTTGGCCTCCACGGTCTTGGACACGGTGCCCACATAGTTGTCGATCACGCAGATGGTCACATCGTTGTGGTCCTCGTCATAGAAGACCTCGACGGTGGAACCAGTGCCGACCTTGTCCTTGTTGCCGCTGTCAGAGGCGATCTTCACCTCGTTGGCCTTGGAAACCACGACATCGTCGCCCTTCAGGCCGTTGATGTAGACGTCAGCAGTGTCCTTCTCGGACAGCTCCAGATCCTTGTAGATGTCGCCCAGCTCCACATTGGAGGAATAGGTGGCATCAGGGGTCTTGGCATAGGTGCCGACCTTCTCGCCCTTGAAGCGCCACACGTTAGAGGGGCGGGCAAAGGCGTCAGAGCCGTCGTCGTTCAGAGTCAGCTTGTCGAAATACTTCTCGCCAAACTGCATCTTGTTGTCGTCCTTGATGGTCTCATTGGCAGCGCCGTTGCTGACTTCCTTGGCCTTGTCGCCGGCGATGGTGACGGTGGCGCCGTTCACGTCGACGGTGGTCTTGGCGTCATACTCGACCATGGTGCTCTGCAGCATGTTGAAGGCGTACAGGGCGGCCTCCT
>OGOQ01001186.1_pt1 | contig 21200 bp, 10 predicted proteins | sample 1552691 | NCBI WGS metagenome assembly OGOQ01 (sample SAMEA2580209, study PRJEB22360) | human gut metagenome | biome: human gut; feature: human-associated habitat; material: faeces | place: Denmark | collected 2008/2010
CTTTGTATATATCGAAGGACGGACGTATTTATGTTGGCTCTTTCGAGGAGTTCGGGTATTTTGAGATGGATGACGAGAATGATCTGATTTATCATTCACTCAGTTCGTCTGAGATGAACGTCTATCTTAATAATGATGAGTTCTGGACGATTAATGAATATAAGGGTGAGATTTATTTTCAATCATTCCGGAGCTTTTTTATTTATGACGGGGAAAAAGTAAGAAAAGGTGTATCCGACCTGTCTCCATTGTATATTTTCACATTAGACGATCATCTATACGTTCAGTTCATGGAGGGAGGAAGCTTTTGTCGAATGGATGACGGCCAGTTTACAGAGTTACTATCGAAAAAGGTTTTGGAGGATGATGTGGTTTCGGTCTTGCCATTTGATCATCAGCTATTATTGGTCTCGGCTCGTAGTGGATGTTTTATCTATGATGAGGTGCGTAAAAAATTGTCTGTGTGGAATACACCAGCCAATGAGATATTAAAGGAAGGGATCGCAAACAGGGGAGTCATGATGAAAGATTCTACTTTTATTGTGGGTACGATTTCTAATGGGGTTGTAGCGATTAATAAGCAGGGGGAAACTTTGTGGCATATCAACCGGGAGAATGGCTTGATTAATAATACGGTATTGAGAGTATTTGCTGATAATTCGGATAATTTATGGGTTACATTGGATAATGGTATCGCGCAGATACATGTGAATTCTCCGATCTATTTTTATGAACCGCTTGAGGCCCAGATTGGTATGGTGCATGATATGGTGATAGAGAAGGGTATTGTTTATTTAGCTACGAACCAAGGTCTTTATGCGTTATCTGAGAATGATAGTTATCCAACCTTGATTCCCGGTACTCAAGAACAGACATGGTATATCTCCGATGTCGGAAATCAACTGATTGCCGGACATAATACAGGTACCTTACAGCTAGAGGGCCGAAAAGCTACTCAGATACCGGGGCCCAATGGAGGGGGTACCGCATTACGTAAGACAATTATCCATGGAAAGGAAGTTTTACTCCAGATGTCTTACCGTCCACTCAGTGTTTTCACCCGGGATATGGTTACTAATCGTTGGAAATTTAGCCATAATGTAGAAGGATTCTCTAATTTGATCAAATCGTTTGAGGTTGACCCTACCGGCAATATATGGGCTAGCCATATGTATAAAGGTATCTATCGTCTTCGCTTGAATGAGGATTTGAGGAGCGTGAAAGAGATGGAGTATATCGGAAAACTGGAGGAAGGTAATGAGAGTGGTACGATTAATGTAATGAAATTACGCGGACGTATTGTTTTCTCGGATGGGAGTAAGTTTTATACTTATGAGGATTTGACTGGAAAGATCGTTCCTTATGATTTGTTGAATGAGGATTTTCCCGAGTTAAGCGATACCTATCGGGTTGTTTCCTTGAATAATGATTTATATTGGTTTATCCGGAATTCGGAATATGTATTGTTAGGATATGAGTCTGGGCGATTCCAGTTAAAACAGCGTATTCCTTTTACTTTGTTTGATAATCCGACCATAGAGGATAGGGGAAATATTTATGTGGCTTCCGACGGGACGTCTTATTTTTGTCTAAACGGGGGGATCGCTCGTTATGACAGATACCGGAATTATGTGGATACGACTCGAGTTCCATTAAGTTTGTCGCAGGTAAGGGCCTATAATCGGCATGAAAATGAGTTCGCTCCGCTCCCTTGCAAGGGAGCGGACGCACCGGAAGCCGGTGCGTCCGTATTGAGTTATAGCTATAATACGATTCTTTTTAAGTTTTCGTATCCGGATTTTACGGGGCGCCGTTTCCTGATCTATTATAAACTGGACGGGTTTGATAATGAATGGATAGAAGGCACCAGTAATTTTCAACGGACTTATTCTAATTTACCGTATGGTAATTTTGTGTTACATGCGGTTGTGAAAGACGATCGAGGAAAAGAGCTATCTTCTCTGTCTTATCCATTCAAGATCGAACGTCCATTTTATAGCTCTTGGTGGGCGCTGATCATCTATTTTGCTTTGTTTTTATGTATACTGGTCGTATTAGTGAGAATGTATACGATGTGGATTGTCATGCGTGAGAAAAAAGTTAACGAGGAGCAAAAGAGATTGCAAGAAGAGCAATTGAGGGCGCAAGAGCAATTAATTGTCAAGCTAGAGAATGAAAAATTAGAAAATGACCTTACTTATAAGAGTAAGGAATTAGCCAGTGCTACTTTGTCTGTTATCTCTCATAATGATTTCCTTGAAGGTCTAAAAAAGGAAATACAAGCTCAACAATTATCGGGAAGTTATACGAAACGATTCTTCGATAAGCTCATCCGCATGATCGAAGAGAATATATCAGGCGAGGATGAATGGGCCATTTTCCAGACTAATTTCGATCGTATCCACGAAAAGTTCTTTACGAATCTAAAAGAGCGGTATCCCGATTTGACTCCGGGCGATTTACGATTATGCGCTTTATTACGTTTGAATATGCCAACTAAGGATATGGCTCGTATGCAAAATCTTTCCGTACGTGGTATCGAGGCGGCGCGCTATCGATTGCGTAAAAAACTAAATCTACCGGAGGGGCAAAGCTTGGTAGATTTCATGATCCAGTTCCACTAAGAAATTTCATAGTTATGAATGAAAAATATCATAACTATGAAATAAGAAAATCATAACTATGAGTTTTCCTTGTCATTTTTGTGTTCCCATATTTAGTGAGATGTGTTTAATAACATATAATGTTCTCCTTTTGAATTAACAAATGTATTATAACTGAAAATAAGATAATTAATATGTATTGCAGTAGTATAAAAGTAGTAATTTTCTGCTTGCGCAAGGCTTGCAGTAGTGTTGAAGTATACAAAAATTTGCCCTTTTTTAGGTTTGGGTGTTCATTTGCTTCAAATTTAATAATGAGTGTAAAAACAAATGTTCAACTTTAAAACTAGAATGAATGAAAGCTAAATTAATGCTTTGTTTATGCCTGTTACTTGCCGCGACAACAATGTTTGCGCAGAATCTGACAGTTACCGGTGTGGTAACTGAAAAGGCCACAGGATACCCAGCTATCGGGGTGAGTGTTTTGGTTAAGGGTACGACGAATGGTACCATAACCTCTATGGATGGAGACTATACTTTGAGTAATGTTCCCAAGAATGCGACTTTAGTATTTAGTTATGTAGGTATGACTACACAAGAAGTTCCGGTTAACGGACAGACTGTAGTAAATGTTCTTATGAGTGAGGATACGCAAAACTTGGAAGAGGTTGTCGTTATCGGTTATGGTACGAGTAAGGCTAAGGATTTGACAGCTCCAATTGCCGTGATCAAGGCTGATGAGATTACGAAACATGCGACATCATCTCCGATGAGTGCTTTGCAAGGAAAAGTGCCGGGTGTGCAGATTACGAATAGTGGCCAGCCAGGTTCCGGTCCTTCCGTACGTATTCGTGGTATCGGTTCTATGAATACGGATAGCCAACCTTTGTATGTTGTAGATGGAATGTTCTTTGATAATATTGATTTCTTGAATAATAGTGATATTCAAGATTTGTCTATTTTGAAAGATGCTTCTGCCGCTTCTATTTATGGTGTACGTGCGGCGAATGGCGTAGTCTTGGTTACGACAAAGAAAGGTGCGTTGAATCGTCCTGCTACGGTTACTTATGATGGTTATGTTGGCTTTCAAAAGGCTACGAATGTATTGAAAATGGCTAATAGTGAGCAATATGCGACTATGATCAGTGAGATGGGTAATGAAACCTTACAGGCTGTTGTAAATAACGCTAAAAATGTTTGGGGAACACTTCCGAATACAAACTGGTATGATGAGATCTTACATACAGCTTTAACTCACAACCATTCTTTAGACATTTCTGGAGGTACTGAAAAAGCTACTTATTCTGTGGGTACCTCTTATTTGTATCAAGATGGTATCTTGGATTCTAAAAATGATTACTCTCGTTTCAATTTGCGTACGAAAGCGGATTATAAGGCTTTTGATTGGTTGAAAGTAGGAGCTAACGTTGTTTTGAGCAACTCTACGCAAAACTTGCCAAACGGCGAGGTTTGGTTAGCAGCTTTCCGTACACCGGGTATTATTCCTGTATATGATGAAAATAGCTCCTTGAATCCGTATCCTACGAAATATGGTTCTCCTGCCCAAATCGGTTTGAGTGAGTATTACTACAATCCGGTTGCTCAAGCGGAGTATTATGATTCTAAAAATTCAATGTTGCGCGTAATGCCTTCTTTCTATGCGCAATTCGACTTCTTGCCGGAGAATAAGTTATTCTTTAAAACGGCTTATAGTCAAGATATCAATGTTATCCAGACAAGAGCTTATACTCCAGAATTTTTGGTTGGTGGAACTCAGTTGAATTCGACTCCCCTTTTGAATAAGAAGAATGATATTTATCACAGTTGGATTTTAGATAATACATTGACCTATACAGATACGTTCGGTGATCATGGTTTAACTGCGATGTTGGGTCAATCCGTACGTGAAGAGAACTGGCGTAACCTATGGGGAGAAGCTACAGGTGTTCCGGGCGGACACGAGGAATATTACTATTTGAATCAAGGTAATGCGGATGGACGTAAAACTGGCGATGACGGTACGACTTATCGTGGTGTTTCTTGGTTCGGTCGTGTATCTTATGATTATAAAGGCAAATATTTATTGTCTGCTACAATGCGTGCTGATGGTTCTTCCAAATACCAAGAAAAATGGGGTTATTTCCCTTCTGTAGGTGCTGCTTGGAATATTTCAGAAGAAGGATTCATGAAAGATCAGAAATGGGTTGATTATCTGAAATTACGTGCGAGCTGGGGTAAGTTAGGTAACGATAAGGTTGCGGCTAGTGATGGTTTCGCTTCCATTACGCAAGATATGGGTACCTCTGGTATATTTGGAGGAAGCGCTGTTCCTGGTTATACGAACTTGGTTTATTTTAGTTGGTTAGGTTGGGAAGTCGTGAATGAGACGAACGTCGGTTTAGATTTTCGTACGTTGAATAGCCGTTTGACAATAGAGGCAGACTGGTATTATCGTTTGACTCAAAATGCCGTGATCGACGCTCCTCTGCCAATGGGTGCCGGTAACTTATTAGGTAACAGAGGTGAGATTTTGAATACAGGTGTTGAGTTGTCTTTTAACTGGGCTGATAAGATCGGTAAAGATTTCTCTTACTACATTGGAGCAAACTTGACAACCTTGCACAATGAGGTAAAAGATTTGAATGGTTTATCTTATTTATATGGTGGTTCTGCGGAGTTCCGTACGATTTCTCAAGTTGGTGGTGAGTTGAATGCTTACTATGGATATGATATTGAGGGTGTTTATCAGAATGCCGCAGAGATCGCTGCTGATCCGATTGCTGTAGCAAATGGTTTGGAGCCCGGAGATTTCAAGTATGTTGACCAAAATAAGGATGGTAAGATTGATAATAAAGACCGTGTAACATTGGGTTCTTATATCCCGAACTTCAATTACGGTATCAACTTAGGATTCTCTTACAAGAATTTCGATTTCTCTATGGTTATGCAAGGTGTAGCTGGAAACCAGATCGTAAACCGTAAACGTGGTGACCGCCGTTGGCACTCTGAATTGAACTATGACTTAGATCAGTTCGAGAATCGTTGGACAGGTGAGGGCTCTACTAACGAATATATGTCTGCGAAAGGTTCTGTAAAACCTTGGAATATCTCTAACTTTAACTCATTCTATGTAGAAGATGGTTCTTATTTCCGTATTCAGAATGTACAAGTTGCTTATACATTCCCGAAGAAAGACTTTGGAAAATTCAAGATGCCGAGCATTCGTTTGAGCTTGACTGCTGATCGTCCTTTGACTGTTTTCAAGGCAAACAGCTTCAGCCCAGAGTTGGGTAGTAAGAACGAGAAAGGTGAGATAGCATCTTCTTCTTATGGATTTGATGAGCGTGTATATCCTTTAGCATCTTCTTATACGTTAGGTCTTCGTATTATTTATTAATCTTTAAATGCTAATCAGAAGTATATGAAAAATATATTAAAAAAACAGATTTTATGGGCTATCCCTTTAGCCTTTTCATTGCTGACATCCAGTTGTAGTGATTACTTGGATAAGCTTCCAGAGAATACTGTAGAGGTAGAGGGTATTGATTATACGAATAAATCGAATATGTATATGCCTGTTTCCGGTGTATATGCGACCGCTCGTGGTTATCTGGGGTCTTGGTCCTCGTATGGATGTATCATAGTTCGCGGTGACGATGTGAATAAAGGAGGATCTCCTACGGACCAGATTGAGTATGAGTATGCTAGTAAATTCCAGTATGATCGTTTGACTACTTTCTGGGCATTAAGTGGCCTTTGGGGAAACTGCTATTATGTTGTCTCTACTTCTAATTCAGCATTGGAGTCTTTAGAGAATTATGCTAAACATTTGACGAGTGAGTCAGACAAGCAATTAAACGCTCAATATGCTGCTGAAGTTCGCTTTTTCCGAGCATATGCTTATTTCCAGTTGGTAAATTTATTTGGCGATGTGCCTCTTTTGTTAGACAATCAAGAACTGAATGTATTCAAGAATACGAAAGAGGATGTAAAGAAGTACATTTATGACGAGTTGGATTATTGTATAGCAAACTTACCGGCTATTCGTCCGAATGAGTCTGAGCATCCGGGAGCGGTTACAAAATATACCGCTGAGATGTTGAAAGCGAAACAGAAGATGTATGATAATGAATGGGATGAGGTATTGGCCTTGACCGAGGATATCGTCAATAGCGGAAAGTTTGAGTTGTATAATGACTTCTATGAGTTGTTTAAGATTCCGGGAAAATTGTGTAATGAGTCTTTGCTAGAGTATCAATTTACTGACTTTGGAAATGGAAGTGGTGATATCGTTTCTTCTGACAACTGGTTTGCGTTCCAAGGTCCTCGTGGAGAGGCTCCTATCTCTGGATGGGCATTTATTGAGCCGACTGAGAAAATCCGTAATTTATTCTCTAAACGTGGTGAATCGGTTCGTGCGGAAACAACGTTCCTCATGACGGATGCCACTACTCGTGACGGTGATTATATTCCTGTCGCTCAACCGGGTGAACCGACTGCTTATAATGGAAAGGCTTATACACCGGCTAATCAAATGACTCCGGGACGTACTGGATATGGCGATAATAATAATATCCGTGTATTCCGTTATGCTGATGTGTTGTTAATGAACGCTGAGGCTAAAGTTCGTAAGGGACAAAATGGAGACGCTCCATTAAACTTGGTTCGCGAACGTGCTGGTTTAGCTCCGATTGCAAATGCGACTTTGGATCAAATTCTGGAAGAGCGTCAAGTTGAGTTGGCATTGGAATGGGGCGAACGTTTCTTCGATTTAGTCCGTACGGACAGAGCCACTCAAGAACTTCCGGGTTTTGTGAAAGGAGAAAGCGAATATTATCCGATACCACAGGATCAAATTGACTTGAATCCTAACTTAGAAGCTGAGCCTGTGCCTTTTGAGCCGGAAGTAACAGAGTAATATAAGATTCTCATTATTTACTAGACCTTTGTAGTTTGGCAAGGCGGTGTCAACCCGTTTGGCACCGCCTATTTTATCTCAAATCATATCGTTTATTTATATAAATATCAGCATCATGAAACACATCGCATTACTAACTACTCTCTTATTGTCCGCCAGCTTGCAAGCGGTGGAGAAACCTTACGACTATGTTTTCTTCGAGAATAGCTTGATGAAAGGGGATTACTTTTATTCTCAAGCGAAATATACCTCACCCTCTTGGATTAAAAATGCGAGACATCATCTTCCGGTTGCCGGCTCTGTCGCTTTTACGCCCGGCAATTCCTTGGAGCTTACCTATGTATCCGCTCCCGGTGGAGATTGGTATAGCGAGATACAATATTGCCCGGTCCGTGGCAATGACTTCTTTCGTGAGCCCTCTACGCTCTCTATGCAAGTGCGGTTGAGAGAGAGCATGAATGCTGCCGCTCTTCCCAATATCGCTATTCGTTATGCGGACAGCACGTATACCCAATACCTAAACCTGAGAAATTATCTGAAAGATACACGTCCCGGCGTATGGCATTCCGTATCTATTCCTTTGAAGGATTTCGGATTAAACGCCGTGAACGATACGAACATCAAGAAATTAGCGGCCGTAGCCCTTCGTCCCGGTACGGCCGATGGAAACGAATATACGATTTATCTGGACGATATAGAGCTTTTGCCGGCTTCCCTCCCGTCGGTAAGTGCCTTAAACGCTCCGGTCTTGCAGGAAGCCAAGGCGTATGAGCGTCATATCGATATCAAATGGATTCCTCAATCGAAGGAGGATATAAAATACTATCGCATTTACCGTTCTTTCGACGGGATCACTTACCAGCCGGTCGCTGTCCGCCGCCCTTGGATGAATCGTTATACTGATTTCTTGGGAGAGGTTGGTAAAAAGGCTTATTATAAGGTGACGGCCGTGGATTATGCGCTGAATGAATCCAATGATTCCCAGACAGTCTCGGCCACTACCTATCCAATGACGGACGAGCAATTGCTGGATATGGTACAGGAAGCGAACTTCCGTTATTATTGGGAGGGAGCGGAGCCGAACAGCGGTCTTGCCCGTGAGAATATTCCCGGACGGAATGATATGATCGCTACCGGGGCTTCCGGCTTCGGTATCATGGCGATCGTGGCGGGTATCGAACGGGGATTTATCACCCGGGAAGAGGGCGTACAGCGTTTCTTGAAAATCACTTCTTTCTTGGAGAAAGCGGATAAATTCCATGGGGCGGTCTCTCACTTTATCGATGGGACAACCGGGAAGACAGTCGCTTTCTTCGGCCCGAAAGATAATGGAGGTGATTTGGTGGAGACCTCTTTCTTATTCCAAGGGCTGTTAACGGCTCGTCAATATTTCAACCAAGAGAATGACAAGGAGAAACAAATCCGTAAGAGCATCGATAATCTATGGAAAAACGTGGAATGGAGCTGGTATAAGCAATTTAAGGACAGCCCATATCTATATTGGCACTGGTCTCCAGATCAGGCGTGGGTGATCAATCATAAATTGATCGGCTGGAATGAGACCATGATTACCTATATGTTGGCTATCATGGGGCCGAAATACGGAATCTCTCCGGAGATGTATTATAGCGGCTGGGGCAGCCAAGAGGAGTATGCGCAAGAATACCGTGCCGATTGGGGGCGTGTAGAAGATGGTAAGATGTATACGAATGGCAATACTTATTATGGGGAGAACTTGAAAGTAGGTGTCTCTAATGGAGGTCCTCTTTTCTTTATCCATTACTCCTATCTCGGGCTGGACCCACATAAGTTCACGGATAAGTACACGAATTATTTCGAGAACAACCAGAAAATGGCAAAGATCAATCAACGGTATTGTATCGAGAATCAAGGGGGGTATGTTGGTTATGGAGAAGATTGTTGGGGATTGACCGCCAGCGATTTCGCTTGGAACTATCAAGCTCAGGAGCCGATGCCGCACAGGGATAACGGAACGATGGCACCTACGGGCGCTCTGGCTTCTTTCCCTTATACGCCGGACGCTTCCATGAAAGCCTTGCGGAATTATTATCGTAACCACGGCAGCTTCTTATGGGGTGAGTACGGTTTCCGGGATGCTTTCAACTTGACTGTAAATTGGGTATCTCCCTTATTTATGGGATTGAATCAAGCGCCTGTAACGGTTATGATCGAGAATTACCGTACGAATCTGTTGTGGAACCTTTTCATGAGCCATCCGGATGTCCAGAAAGGTATCCAAAAGATTCAATCCATAAAATAATAATGCGACAAAAAACAACAATAACTTATCTTGAACATAATATGCTGGCATGTAATAGAATAAATAGGGCTATCGCTTCTTGGAAAAAACATGTACGTGTTTTCTCGGAAACATGTACGTCTTTTTCGGAAAACACGTACATGTTTTTCCGGAAAGACGTAGGAGTTTCTAGCGCTTCCTTAAAAGCCTACAATAAGTGTATGCTCGTATCACTCCTTGCCTCTTTCTTCGCGGTCTCTACCGTAAACGCTCAAGTAAACGAGCGGGGAGATTCCGTGATCGTGATCAAAGGGCAGGTAAGCGATTACTATATTACCGTATCCCCAGAGCATTTTCTGGAAGGTACGATTACCGGACCGGACGGCAAGCCCTTGGAAGGCGCTACAGTGATGTTCACGGCTAGCCCGGCTCATTATACCACCGATGCGACAGGCTATTATAAGATACAAGCAAGCCGCTACGATCATGAGTTATTCGTGTATTATCCGGGGATGAAGTACGCTTATCGCACGTTTGGCGATAACGATACGAAAATAGATATCCGGATGGAGGCCGATCCTCGTGATGTACGGGTAAAAGCTCCTCAGCAAGCCACCCGCTGGTTCGACGCTACGGCCGATCATCCCTCTACCTATTGCAACCCGATGAATTTGAGCTACTGCTTCCGGGCGAATCTGCCGGATTTGGTGAAGAATGGCTCTTTCCGCTCTACGGCCGATCCGATGATGGTCATGTATAAAGGGGAATATTTCCTTTTCGCCACGAACCAAGCCGGATTCTATTATTCCAAGGACTTGAGTAATTGGGAGTTTGTATTCGCCGGTTTCCAACGTTATCCGGAAGATGACGACTTGTGCGCTCCGGCCGCTTTCGTAAGTGGAGATACCTTGTTCTATACCGGTTCTACCTATGTGGGATTGCCTATTTGGTATAGTACGAACCCGAAAAGCGGAAAGTTCAAGCGGTATGTGGAGAAAACGGCTCTTCCTAGCTGGGACCCGGCATTTTTGCTGGATGATGACGGACGTTTGTATATGTACTATGGTTCAAGTAATGAGTTCGCTTTGAAGGGAGTGGAATTGGATCGCCGTGATTTCCACCCGATCAGCAAGATCCAAGAGATCATGATGCTGCGCCCGGAAGAACACGGATGGGAACGTTTCGGGATGAACAATGACGATAGTACGACTTTAGCGCCTTTTACGGAAGGAGCTTTCGTGACCAAGCATAACGGTAAATATTATTTCCAATACGGTGCGCCGGGAACGGAGTTCAAGGTCTATGCGGATGGAGTTTATGTATCCGACAAACCGATGGGCCCGTTCACCTACCAGAAACATAACCCGATGAGCTATAAGCCGGGAGGTTTCGTACAAGGTGCCGGCCATGGTGGTACTTTCGAGGATGCGTATGGTAATTACTGGCATGTGGCTACTTGCATGCTTTCTTTGAAATATAAGTTTGAGCGTCGTATTGGTTTGTACCCTACGGCATTCGATAAGGATGGCGTGATGTATTCGAACACCGCTTTCGGGGACTATCCTTTGCTTACGCCGAAAGGGAAGGTAGATGATATCGCGAATACGTTTTCCGGCTGGATGTTGCTATCGTATGGAAAACCGGTGATGGCCTCTTCCATGGATAGTACGTTAGTACCAGAGAATGTAACGGATGAGAGCATGCGTACTTTCTGGTCCGCCCGCTCGGGAGAGCCGGGTGAATGGCTCCAGATCTCTTTAGAGGGATTGAAAGAGGTACGTGCGATCCAGTTGAACTATTACGAGCATAGAGCCGTACAGCATAATAAGGCGATGGACTTGTATCATCAATATCGTATTTATCATTCTATAGATGGACAAAATTGGGAATTGGTAGTCGATAAGAGCGATAACGACAAGGACGTTCCGCACGACTATATCGAGTTGCGTGAGCCTTTGAAAACCCGTTATTTGAAAATAGTGAACGAACATGTGCCTTCGGGCAACTTCGCTATGTCCGGATTTCGTATTTTTGGAAATGGTTTGGGAGAAGCTCCCGCCGCCGTTAAGAACTTAAAGGTGGAACGCTCAAAAGCGGATAAGCGGAATGCGATGATCACTTGGGAGCCGGTAAAAGAGGCGTACGCTTACAATATCTATTATGGTATAGCGCCGGATAAATTGTACAACAGTATCACGGTACTGGGAGATACGATGTACGATTTTAGGGGCTTGGATAAGGATACGGACTATTATTTCTCGATCGAGGCATTGGGAGAGAGCGGTCGTTCACCGATGAGTAAAGTATTGAGACGATAACTATTTTAAATGTATATATCTATGAATACCTATTTCCGTACAGGCGTTGTTACCCTGTTGCTTGGCTTTTCGTTGACCGCTTGTCATGAGGCCAAGAAAAGTGACACATCCGCAGAGTCTACGGCCAGTGAGCGTAAGTTGGATTTTCAGTCGGATGATGAATTCTTGACCTATATACAAAAGGCTCATTTTAATTATATGTGGGAAGGTGCGGAGCCTACCTCCGGACTGGCCTGTGAGCGTATCCATACGGATGGCGTGTATCCTGAGAACGACGCTGATATCGTGACCACCGGAGGTAGTGGTTTTGGCATCGCCGGGCTGTTGGTAGGTATTGAGCGTGGCTTTATCACCCGTGAGGAAGGTGTGGCCCGTTTTCATCAAATCGCTGATTACTTGGCGAAGGCCGATCGTTTCCACGGGGTCTGGCCTCACTGGATGCATGGACCTACGGGTAAGGTAAAGCCTTTCGGCCAGAAGGATAACGGAGGCGATTTGGTAGAGAGCGCTTTCTTAATGCAAGGTCTCTTATGCGTACGCCAATATTTCAAGGATGGTAATGAGAGCGAGAAAGCGTTGGCCGCGAAGATTGACCAGCTATGGCGTGAGATGGAATGGACTTGGTATTTGAACGGGCAGGATGTATTGTATTGGCATTGGAGCCCGAATTATGCGTGGGAGATGAATTTCCCTTTGGAAGGTTACAATGAATGTCTGATTACTTATATTTTGGCGGCGTCTTCGCCTACGTATCCGATCCCGGCTTCCGCTTATCATAACGGATGGGCTCGTAAAGGAGGGATCAAGAGCGATGCGGTCGCTTACGATTTACCTTTGATCTTGAAACATAATTATGCCGAGGAGTACGGCGGCCCGTTGTTTTGGGCGCATTATTCTTATATCGGCCTATGTCCGGTAGGCTTGTCGGATCGATACGCTAACTACTGGGACTTGAACCGGAATCACGTATTGATCGATTACCGTTATTGCGCGGAGAATCCGAAGGGCTTCAAAGGATATAGCGACGCTTGCTGGGGATTGACCGCCAGCTATTCCGTGAAAGGCTATAACGCGCATATGCCCTCCAACGATCATGGGGTAATTACGCCGACAGCCGCCTTGAGCAGTTATCCGTATACACCGGAGGAATCCTCGAAGGCATTGAAGCATTTCTATTTCAATCTGGGAGATAGCATCTGGGGTAAGTATGGTTTTTACGACGCTTTCAGTGAAGGCGAGAATTGGTATCCGCGTCGTTATCTGGCGATAGACCAATGTACGATCACCCCGATGATCGAGAATTACCGTACGGGCCTTCTGTGGCGTTTGTTTATGAGCTGTCCGGAAATCCAGGACGGTTTGAAGAAATTGGGTTTCACGATCCATAATGCGAGAGAATCTTAATATTTAAATAACATGAGAAAGATTATATTATCATTCGCCGCTTGTTTGGCACTTGCGGCATACGGACAAAAGCCCGTTCAAGATACGAGAGCGATGGATACGTTTATCGATCAGTTGATGGGTAAAATGACTTTGGATGAGAAGATCGGACAGCTGAACTTGTCCGGTGGGGGTGTTCCCGGCATCTTGAGTGGTTCGGAAGGAGCGGACGAGACGATTCGTCGGGGCTGGCTGGGTGCTACGGGAGGCTCGGAGCTGGAGACGTTCCGTAAATTGCAGGAGATAGCGGTTAAGGAATCTCGCTTAGGAATTCCGCTTTTGTTCGGACTGGATGTGATTCATGGATATCATACGATCTTCCCGATCCCATTGGCTTTGTCTTGTAGCTGGGATACGACGTTGATCGAGCAAAGTGCCCGTATCGCCGCTATCGAGGCCAGCTCAAACGGTGTGACATGGACGTATTCCCCGATGGTGGATATCGCCCGTGACGCTCGTTGGGGACGTATCGCCGAGGGTAGTGGAGAGGACCCTTGGTGGGGTGGAAAGATCGCCGCCGCCATGGTGAGAGGTTATCAAGGAGATGACTTGACAAAAGAGAACACGATCTTGTCTTGCTTGAAGCACTTTGCCTTGTATGGCGCTTCCGAGGCCGGTCGTGATTATAATACGGTGGATATGAGCCGTATCAAGATGTTTAATGAGTATTTCCCGCCTTATAAAGCGGCTGTAGAGGCTGGTTGTGCCACGGTTATGTCTTCCTTTAATTTGGTGGAGGCGATTCCGGCTACGGGTAACCGTTGGTTGTTGACCGATTTGCTTCGTGATCAATGGGGATTCAATGGGTTTGTCGTTTCCGATTATAATTCGATCGGCGAGATGACCAATCATGGTCTGGGTGATACGCAGACCGTATCGGCCTTGGCTTTGCATGCCGGCTTGGATATGGATATGATGACGAACGGCTATATCACGACCTTGAAGAAGTCGCTGGAAGAGGGCCGTGTGTCTCAAGCGGATATCGATCAGGCTTGCCGCCGTGTATTGGAGGCAAAATATAAATTGGGCTTGTTCGAGGACCCTTATCGCTACTTGGACGCAGATCGTGCGAAAAAGAATACATTCACGGATGAGCATATGAATACGGCTCGCCATATCGCCGGTAAATCCATTGTCCTGTTGAAGAATGACAAGGGTTTGTTGCCTTTGCGAAAGACAGGGACGATCGCCGTGGTAGGCCCGTTGGCGGATAAGAAGGTTGAGTTGTTCGGGACATGGTGTGGTATCGATACGGCGAAGTCGGCTTCCGTAGTGCAGGCTGTGAAGGAAATGGTTGGCAATAAGGCCCGTGTGATCTTCGCCAAGGGATGTAATTTGACGAACGAGCCGATGTTGGCGAAAGCCAGTGGCTTGAAGGTTGATCCGGTGGAGAATACCCGTTTGGTGAAGGAAGCGGTTGAGCAAGTGAAAGATGCGGATCGTATCATCGCCGTAATGGGTGAGCCGAATAACTGGTCCGGAGAGGCTTGCAGCCGTGCGGATATTAGTTTGCCGGAGAGCCAGAAAGAGCTGTTGAGAGCTTTGTTGGAGACCGGTAAACCGGTGGTGTTGGTCTTGGCGAACGGCCGTCCGTTGACCTTGGAGTGGGAGGATAGCCAATTCTCCGCGATCGTTGAGGCTTGGCATGGAGGTTCCGCCGCGGCTCGCGGATTGGTGGACGTATTGTTCGGCGACGTGAATCCTTCCGGTAAATTGACGACTACATTCCCTCGTAGCGTAGGCCAGATTCCTTTGTATTACAATGCTAAGAAAACAGGCCGCCCAATGAATCCGGATGATCATTTCACTTCTAAATATCTGGATATCACGAACGATCCTTTGTATCCGTTTGGCTATGGCTTGAGTTATACGACTTTCTCTTACGGTGATCTTCAGCTGGATAAGACGAGTGTGCAAGGAGAGAACGGTGTATTGACCGCCAGCGTACAGGTGACGAATACGGGCAAGCTAGAGGGCGAGGAAGTCGTACAGTTATATATCGGCGATCCGGCTGCCAGCATCTCCCGTCCGATGAAAGAGTTGAAGAACTTCCAGAAGATCTCCTTGAAACCGGGTGAGAGCCGAAAAGTCTCTTTTACGATTACGCCGGAAGACTTGAAATTTTATAACAGCGCATTGGAATACATCTGGGAACCGGGCTTATTCAATATTTACGTAGGTACGAACTCCCGGGACGTGAAATCGGCGCAGGTAACTTGGAACAAATAATACAGATACGAATAATGAAAAGGTTAACGACTTTTATCGCTGGTGCGGCCGTTGCCGCTACCTTAGGTGGATGCCAGCAACCCGCTGTAAGTGGCTGGAAAAGCTTCAGCGGCGACAAAAATATTGAACGCCGTGTAGATTCTGTGCTCTCTTTAATGACCTTGGAGGAAAAGGTGGGGCAGATGGCCCAATACTCCTGTAACTGGGATGTGACCGGCCCGGTTATGACGGGGGATTATGAGACTTTGCTGAAACAAGGTCTTGTAGGAAGCTTGTTTAATGTATATACGGTAGATGGCGTACGTAAAATGCAAGAGATGGCTCTGTCCGAGAGCCGTTTGAAGATACCCGTATTGTTTGGTTATGATGTCGTGCACGGCTATCGTACGATTTTCCCGATGCCGTTGGCGGAATCCTGCTCTTGGGATTTGGAGCGGATGCGTAAAAGCGCGGCGATCGCGGCGGATGAGGCGAGCGCTTCCGGTATCGCTTGGACGTTCGCCCCGATGGTGGATATCTCCCGGGATGCCCGTTGGGGACGTGTAATGGAAGGTGCCGGTGAGGATCCGTATTTGGGAAGCTTGATCGCGAAGGCCCGTGTCGAGGGTTTCCAAGGAGGAAACGATTGGCGTTCGTTGGCCGACGTGAATACGGTCTTGGCTTGTTGCAAGCACTTTGCCGCTTATGGGGCCGCTGAGGCCGGACGTGATTATAATACGTCCGAGTTGTCGCAAAATACATTGATGAATTATTATATGCCGCCTTATTTAGCGGCTAAGGAAGCGGGAGTCGCTACGTTCATGGCCTCCTTCAATGAGATCAACGGAGTGCCCAGCACGGGTAATAAATGGTTGATGACCGATTTGTTACGTAAGGACTGGGGCTTCAATGGTTTCGTGGTTACCGATTATACCGGTATCAATGAGATGGTAGCCCATAGTATCGTGCGAAATGACAAGGAGGCTGGGGAACTGGCTGCGAACGCCGGTATCGATATGGATATGACGGGTGGCATCTACAACCAATATCTTGTACAATCCGTGAAAGAGGGTAAAGTCTCGGAAGAGAATATCAACCGTGCCGTGGCGAGCATCTTGGAGATGAAGTTCCTCTTGGGCTTGTTCGATGATCCATATCGTTACTTGGACAATGAGCGTGAGAAGAATACGATCATGAAGCCGGAGTTCTTGCAAGAGGCTCGTGAGACTTCCGCTCGCTCGATCGTCCTTTTGAAGAATGATAATAACTTCTTCCCGATCTCGAAGGATAAGCATATTACGGTAGCCTTGATCGGCCCGATGGTAAAAGATAAGATCAACCAGAATGGCGAGTGGGCCGGCCGGGGTGAGCGTGAGGAGAGTATCTCTTTGTTCGAGGGTCTGACCGAGAAATATGCCGGTACGAACGTGAAGTTCATTTATGCCGAGGGATGTGATCTCTTGACTGATGATTCATCTAAATTCGCTGAGGCGATCGCTACGGCTCGCCGTGCGGATATCGTATTGGCGGCTATGGGCGAGGATTTCAACTGGAGTGGTGAGGCCGCTTGCCGTACGGACTTGAAATTGCCGGGCGCTCAACAAGCCTTGTTGAAAGAATTGAAAAAGACGGGTAAACCTCTAGGTTTGATCTTGGTGAACGGACGTCCTTTGGATCTTTCTTGGGAGGATCAGCATGTCGACGGTATCTTGGAGGCTTGGTATCTGGGTACGATGGCAGGTCATGGTATGGCCGATGTGATCAGTGGCGATTATAATCCGTCCGCTCGCCTGACGATGTCTTTCCCTCGTACGGTAGGTCAATTGCCTCTGTATTACAATCAGAAACCGACAGGCCGCCCGGTTCCTCCGGAAGCTCCGGATACGGATTATAAATCCAGATATATGGATGTGCCTAACACACCGTTGTACCCGTTCGGTTATGGCTTGAGCTATACGACTTTCGCCGTGAACTCTATGAAGCTGGATCAGAACTCTTTCACGAAAGGGGGCAAGATCACGGTAACGGCTGAGGTAGAGAATACGGGTAAGGTGGATGGCGAGACGGTCGTCCAGATGTATATCCGCGACTTGGCGGGTAGCGTGACCCGTCCGGTTAAAGAGCTAAAAGGTTTCGAGAAGGTGGCTTTGAAAGCGGGCGAGAAGAAGCAAGTCTCTTTCACGATTGACGAAGCTTTGCTGGCTTTCTATGGTATCGATATGCAGAAGAAAGCCGAGCCGGGTGATTTCACGGTTTGGGTAGGCTTGAATTCTGCCGACGAGACGAATCAGTCTTCTTTCTCTCTGCGGTAAAAATTAATACATATCAACATGAAACTATTATCAAAATATATCTTTTCCGCTCTATTCTTGGCTGCTTCCGGAGGTTCCGCCACCGCTCAATCCATGCGGGCGAATACGTATTGTAATCCGCTTAATGTGGATTATACGTATATGATTTATAACTCATCGAACAACCTGTCTTACCGTTCGGGTGCGGACCCCGCTGTCGTAGAATTCCGGGGCGAGTATTATATGTTCGTAACCCGTTCGCATGGCTACTGGCATTCGAAAGATTTGTTGAACTGGGATTTTATCACTCCCGGTAAAAACTGGTATCCTCAGGGTTCCAACGCTCCCGCCGCTCATAATTATAAGGATTCCGTGCTTTATGTGATGGGTGATCCGTCCGGCTCCATGAGCGTTCTTTATACCGATGATCCGAAATCGGGTAATTGGAACGCTACTCCTGCTATACTCCACGACCTACAAGACCCGGATTTATTCATCGATGATGACGGGCAAGCTTATTTATTCTGGGGCTCTTCCAATGTTTATCCGCTTCGGGGCAAGAAACTGAATAAGGATGACCGTTTCTTGATCGAGGGTGAGACGGTCGAGCTTTTCGGCTTGGATATGCCGAAGCATGGCTGGGAACGTTTTGGCGAGAACCATACCGATACGGTATTGGGGGGCTATATGGAAGGTGCTTGGCTGACCAAGCACGACGGTAAATATTATATGCAGTATGCCGCCCCCGGTACGGAATTCAACGTATATGCCGATGGTGTTTATGTGGCGGACTCCCCATTAGGTCCGTATAAATACCAATCGCATAACCCGGTAAGCTATAAGCCCGGTGGTTTCATGAATGGTGCCGGACACGGAAGTACCTTGGTGGGGCCGGGAGGTAATTATTGGCATTTCGCCTCTATGTCTCTCTCGGCTACGGTGAATTGGGAGCGTCGCCTCTGCATGTATCCTACTTTCTTCGATAAGGAGGGCATTATGTATTGTGATAATAACTTCGGTGATTATCCGCATTACGCTCCCGCCGAGCCGGGAAAGAAAGGAGAGTTTACGGGGTGGATGTTGCTTTCTTATAAAAAGCCGGTGAAAGCTTCCTCGTATGCGGAGGGTTCCGCTCCCGCCGCGCAAGGATTCACGGAATCGAACCGTCCCAAGACTTCCGCCAATTTCCTTCCGGCCAACTTGACGGATGAGGAATGTAAGACATTCTGGATGGCTCGCACGAATGGAGATACCGAATGGGTAGAGATCGATCTGGAGGCTCCCGCTATGGTATATGCCGTGCAAGTGAATTATCACGATCATCAATCGAATATGTATGGACGTATTCCCGGTTTACGCCACCGTTATGCGGTGGAAGGCTCTTTGGACGGGCAGGATTGGGTAACGTTGGTGGATCGCCGGAATAATTATAAGGATGTCCCGAATGACTACGTACAAGTGGATAATCCGGCTCGTGTCCGTTATGTCCGTTATAAGAATATAGAGGTCCCGACGCCTCATCTGGCGATCTCGGACTTGCGTGTGTTCGGTATCGGTGAGGGCAAGAAACCTGCGACGGTGAAGAACTTCAAGGTCGTTCGCCAAGCGGATCGCCGTGACGCTATGATCACTTGGGACGCTGTCAAAAACAGCCAAGGCTACAACATCCGTTGGGGCATCGCTCCCGATAAACTATACAACTCATGGCTCCTATACGGAAAGAATGAATTACTTTTAAAGAGTCTGTCCACCGACCAGCCTTATTATTTCACCATCGAGGCATTCAACGAGAACGGTGTATCAGAAGCGACAAAAATACAGGAAGCCCAATAATCTTCCGGTATCATTTTCAAATGTATTTTGTAGAGATAGGACAATCTGTCTCTACAAAATACATACAATATTCGATTATTTACTTACTAACGGGTATTTATCTGGATTTGCTATGATAGACAAGCTCAAATCTACATCTAAAGCATCCCAACGAATCCGCTCACGTCCTAATAGTTGGACATTAAACACGTCATCTACGGCAGCACGTTTGAACCATGGGAATTTGTCGTAAGGTAAATAATATTCCCGATCCTTTACCCACAATATTAAGCCATTGCGGGAAATATGTGTTACCTCAGCTCTATTATTTGCCGAAGTGGTTGTTCCATTTGTCTTTGATAACTCGCTCATGTTCAATTATTGTTTGAATTAATCAAATCCATTTATTAGTATAGCCTTTGGACTCATATCCTATATCCTTATTATTGCAAAAGTAATTTTAATCTTGATATTATACAACGCCTTAACAGACTATTTAATTATATTTGCGGAAGTTATCGATCTAAGTAGATAGTATTTACATTTGAATATATGATTATGAAAACACTTAGAAGTATTTTTTTTCTGTCTCTTTGCCTTCTTCTCTCCGTTGCTGGATATGCTGGTGATAAGGCTAGTTTTTTGAAAAAGCAGTTTACGGCTCGTGATGGTTATCAATTGAATTATCGGGTTCTGTATCCCCGAGATTATAATCCGGCGCAGAAATACCCGGTAATCCTGTTCCTGCACGGAGCGGGCGAACGAGGGTCGGATAATGAGGCCCAATTAATACATGGTGGCGATATGTTCGCTTCTTTCGAGAATCAAACCAAATATCCGGCTATCATTATAGCGCCTCAATGCCCGGCCGAGAAGACTTGGTCTGAATATAAGGGATTGAACGCCGGAAAAGAAGGGAAGCGTTTACGATCTGAAGTTCCAGAAAACGTGGATCGCAAGCTGTGATGAGGCCGAACAGCTGCAGATATACCGCGCGGCGTTCCGTGCCTACACCGCAATGAATTATGCGGCGCTCGGAATGTTTCTGGTCTGCTTTATCGGGATGCTGTCCTGGAATTTCGGACTGCTTCCGCTTACGATGGTGCTTTTTGTCTGGCTGACAGGCGTGATCGTCTATGGGGTAGAGAGCCTTCGCATGACGGGAGGACGATAAGATCTTTGATCAGACAGAATGTGCAGGATGAAAGGTTGCCGCAATAAGCATATCTTGCTTTGATAAGTGATATTATCAGAAGACCACACCGTGGGATTTCAGATGGAAATGCAGATGGAAATTCGGTTCAAAAAATGTGGCATTTCTAACCAGCCGAATGTTTGCATCTTCGA